>Ga0209454_1000064_pt1 | contig 81414 bp, 75 predicted proteins | sample WorMetHERISLAND1_2_FD_187400 | JGI IMG/M metagenome (GOLD analysis project Ga0209454, IMG submission 187400) | Marine gutless worms symbiont microbial communities from Max Planck institute for Marine Microbiology, Germany - Olavius geniculatus... | ecosystem: Host-associated > Annelida >... | reverse complement strand
GGCGGAGGGCTGAGGGCAGCGGGCGGAGGGCAGAGGACAGAGGACCGATGACAGAGGACAGAAGGCAGAAGTCAGAAGACAGATGACCCGTCTTTGCTTTTTGAGTTAGGCCGCGGCATGATTACAATAATATTTCATTGATTTAATCCGACGCTCGCGACCAGCGACGACACTAATATGAAACTTCCAATGTCAATGGGATTGACCGACAATGTAGTGGCGGGGTTTATCCCCGCCTAAACGGCGAATACCGCCGTTGTAGACCAACGAATCGGCTAAGTGAGTTTATCAGTGAACGTCGCCAAGCTCTTGGCGGGGATAACCCCGCCACTACGATGGTAGAGGTAGAGAACAAGTTAAGACAATTTGGGTCTTGGGGCATCTGTTAAGTAAATCGCGGCTGACAACCGCTCTCACAACCTATAGTAGCGTCATAGATTGATAATAGTTTCCCCCTTAATCTGACTGGGCGCATGCGGCCAGCAGTCCGCCTCGACTCGACTAAGCCCGTCGCAGGCCGGCGGAACACCTGAAACTCCATACCTGAAACCTTTTAATTCCTTCCTCCAGTTGTCAACCAGCTTTTCTTGTGGTATGCCCTCAATACATTTAATCAGCATCTACTTAGGGGAAAAACATGCTAACCGATCTGGAAGAGAAACAAATTCTGAAACTTAATAATAAATTACCCCGGGATATCACCATCGGTCTAGTCGAATCAGATCATTCGCATTATGGAGCGTTTAAGGAATTTTGTGATAATTTAAATCGTTTGGTCCCCGGTATAAAAATTAAAAAGGATGGGGACTCGACCGAGAAGCCGCCCCAAATTGTGATCGGCAATCGATTGCGTTTTCAAACCGTGCCCTCCGGTCACGAGTTGCAGCCATTTTTGGAAGCACTGGCAGCTCACGGCTCGGAACCGCTAAAAACAGACGAATCCGTTCTCTCCCGATTAGAAGCGGAAAGGCTGCCGGCGACCTTAACTTTATTTATTGCCCAGCAGTGTACATTTTGCCCGACGGCGGTTCGGCAGCTTTTCCCCCTGCCGTTGGTAGATGACAAGATTCAGCTGACCATTATCGATGGACCCCTGTTTCCCGAAGCGGCTGAACCCCTCAAGATTCAAGCCGTGCCGACTTTGCTTCTTGACGAGCAGTTTCGCTGGACCGGCTCGATGCCGTTAGAAGAAATAATCAGTACCATCAATACCCGCGATCCGGCCTCACTGGGTGCTGCTTCCCTTGAAAATATTTTGAAAGAGGGGCAGGCAAGCCATCTGGCGACCATGATGCTGAATGAAAAGCAAATTTTTCCGGCATTCAATGGATTGCTGATCCACGACAAATGGCATATCCGCCTGGGAGCAATGGTCGTGATGGAGGAAGTAGCCGATCAAAATCCCATTCTGGCCGCTGGGGTGCTCGACTTTTTATGGGATCGGTTTCAGCGGCAGCAGGATCAGGTCCGGGGTGACATTCTATACATGTTCGGTGAAATCCAGGACCGTCGCGCCATATCGTGGCTGGAAGAAGTTCTGGCCGGTGAATACAGCGCAGAGGTAAAAGAGGCCGCCAAGGAGGCGCTTGAAAAAATTCCCAGGATGAATAAAATGCACTAACAAAATAAAACGAAGCGCAGAATGACGAACAAGAAAATTCTCTACTGAGCTATGCGTGCCGCAGCATCTTGCGGGGTCGCAGCCCGAAAGGCAAAGCCCCAAGCTCGCAGAGCGAAGACGGGTCATCTGAATAAAAAAAGCCCCCGTCGAATCAACGACGGGGCTTTGATAAGTCTCAAACTTAAATCCGGACCAATCCCTTACTATTCCTTATCCTTGGCAGTTTTTTTGGTATCCGGGGCGTCCTCTTCCTCAGGCGCAGCCGCCTCTTTGGGAACGGCCTTGGTCTTTTTCTCGGCTTTTTCTTCATCCGCGGCCTCGACCGTTTTCTCTTCTAATTCCGCCTTTTCCTCTACTTTTGCAGTGTCATCTTCGACCGGGGCTGCGACTTCCCCTTTTGCGGTTTCTTCGCTCTTCATGGCGGATTCATCTTGTTGATCCGCCGGTGCCGCTTTTTTCGGCTCTTTCTGCCCTGCATCAGCGGCCTTCTTGTCGACCGCGGCTTTTGTGGGTGCCGGTTCGGATTTGGTTTTTTTCTTTTTGGTTTTTTTCTTCTTGGTATCCTGGGCAACGACCAGTTCAACCAGCGCAATCGGCGCTGCATCTCCCGGTCGCCGGCCCAATTTTATGACGCGCGTATAGCCGCCGGAAATCGCCCCAAATCGATCGCCGGCGTTTTCAAATAATTTATGCACCACATCCTTTTCTCTCACAATCGCAAGGGCCTGGCGCCTGGCGTGCAAGTCGCCACGTTTGGCAAGGGTAACCAGATGATCTGCCCAGCGTCTCAGTTCCTTGGCTTTGGCCCCGGTTGTCCGGATGCGATCATATTTAAACAATGACGTCACCATGTTTCTGAACATGGCATTGCGGTGACTCGGAGTTCGATTTAATTTTAAACCGGCTTTACGATGTCTCATGGCACTGCCTACTCTCCTTCCTGAGTATCATCCTCGGGCGGCGCAAATCCTTCAAGCTTCATTCCAAGAGAAAGGCCCATTTCAGCCAAAACTTCTTTGATCTCATTCAATGATTTTCTGCCAAAATTTTTAGTTTTCAGCATCTCGGCTTCAGTTTTGCTTACCAGTTGATAGATTTTGTTAATATCTGCATTTTTCAAACAATTGGCGCTGCGTACGGACAGCTCAAGTTCTTCAACACTGCGATATAGATTTTCATTAAATTCAGGCACGCTTTGATCTTCGGCCTTTTTATCCGGCTTCGGTTCGAGCTGCTCATCAAAGTTGATAAACATAGACATCTGCTCTTTTAATATTTTGGCGGAGTAGGCAATCGCATCTTCCGGAACAATGCTGCCGTCGGTCCAGATTTCCATGGTCAGTTTATCATAATCGGTGCGCTGACCCACCCGTGCATTGCCAACCGTGTAGTTGACCCGCTTGATCGGCGAAAAAACGGCATCAATCGGGATGGTGCCGGCCGGGGCGTCTTCATCCTTGTTGGCTTCGGCCAATGAATAACCTTTGCCGACTTGGACCGTCATCTCCATTTTAAGGACTGCTTGATCCGACAGGCTGGCAATGTGCTGCTTTGGATTGAGAACCTCGCATTTTCCGTCGTCGCTGAGAATATCGGCGGCGGTGACTTCTCCTTCCCCGGCAGCATCGATGCGCACCGTTTTCGGTTCGGGATCGGCGACCCTGAAACGCACTTCCTTCAGATTTAGAATAATTTCGGATACATCTTCAAGAATACCCGGGATGACGCTGAATTCGTGCATAACTGCATCGAATTTTACCGAAACAATAGCCGCACCGTACAAAGAAGAAAGAACGATTCTTCTCAAACTATTGCCGATTGTGATCCCGAAGCCTCTTTCAAGAGGTTCGCAAACGAATTTCCCATAGGATGGATTACTGCTTACCTGAACTTTATCTGGCATCACCAACTCCTGCCAGTTCATGTACATAAGTTCATCTGACGGCATTTTTTTTCTCCTGACAATTTCAGGTTCTGGTTTCTCGACCGCAAATCGCGGTCCCCTTGCCCGGTTAGAAAAAAGGTTCACAGGTTCAACGTTCAGCGTTCAGAGGTAAATGTTCCGCAACAGACATAGTTTCGGGTTAAGACCGTATTCCTCAGAATTATCAACAAATTTCAGTCATTAACTGATGGAGGTCTTAACCCTTGAACCTTGAACCCTTTAACCTTTTTACTTCGAGTAAAGCTCGACGATAAGTTGTTCCTGCATCGGCATGGTGAGATCTTCGCGCAATGGAAATCCCTTGATACTGCCTTTCATGGCATCTTTATCCAGGTCGAGCCATTGAGGTATACCCCGGCGAACCACAGCCTCCAGGGAGTCCTGCAAGGCTTGAACTTTTTTGCTCTTTTCACGCACTTCGATCGTATCACCGATTTTTACCAGAAATGAGGGGATATTGACCCGTTTGCCGTTTACCAAAAAATGGCGGTGCCTCACAAATTGTCTGGCCTGGGCCCGGGAATTGGTGAAACCCAATCGATACACGACGTTGTCGAGACGGCGTTCCAGCAGTATGAGCAGATTGGTACCGGTAATGCCTTTCTGGCTGTCCGCGCGTTCGAAAAACAGATGAAATTGCTTTTCGGAAAGGCCATACATGCGTTTTACTTTTTGCTTCTCGCGCAGCTGGATACCATAGTCCGACAGCTTCCGTCCGCGACGTTCACCATGCTGTCCGGGCGGGTACCCCCGTCGGTCAAAGGCACATTTATCCGAATAACAGCGGTCTCCTTTGAGAAATAGTTTTAGATTTTCCCGTCGGCAATGCCGACATACGGAATCTGTATATCGTGCCAAGTTTATCCTCCCATGGTTTAGTTAAATAGTTGACCGGTTGATTAGATATTTAGTTTGAAGGAATTCTTCCGATAAACTTTTCGATCAATCCACGGCCCCCTATTTGACTATTTGACTATTTTCTATTTGACTAAACTATACTCTTCGCCTTTTCGGCGGCCGGCAACCGTTATGGGGAATGGGGGTCACGTCTTTAATCATCACGACGTTAAAACCGGTTGCCTGAAGGGCCCGCAGAGCGGATTCCCGGCCGGGTCCGGGCCCTTTGACGTAAACCTCCACGCTTCGCATGCCGTGCTCCATCGCCTTTTTGGCGGCATCCTGGGCCGCCAGCTGGGCCGCAAAAGGTGTACTTTTGCGGGATCCTTTAAATCCCTGAACACCGGCGCTGGACCAGGCCACCACATTGCCCACCGAATCGCTGATGGTGACGATGGTATTGTTAAATGTCGATTGAATGTGAACAACACCGTTGGCGATGTTCTTTTTTACCTTTTTTTTCGTACGAACCTTCTTAGCCATGAATGTTTTCCTACGCTATTATTAGAGGAATTTATAATTAGAGCTATTCCTTTGAATCAATCCGCAATCCGAAATCCGAAATCCGAAATCCGCAATCGCAATTGTCTATTTCTTCTTCGCTCCGCCTTTTTTCTTAACAGCGGCCCGTTTGGGTCCTTTCCGGGTGCGGGCATTGGTTTTTGTCCGCTGTCCGGCAACCGGCAGCGATCTACGATGGCGAAGTCCGCGGTAGCTTCCAAGATCCATCAGACGTTTGATGTTCATGGAGACTTCAGTTCGAAGTTCACCTTCTACTTTGTAGCTGTCATCGATGACTTTGCGGATATTGTTTATCTGCTCTTCGGTCAAATCATCGGTTTTGGTGCTTGGATCGATCTGCAGATGGGAAAGTATCTTCTGGGATGATGTTTTTCCGATCCCATAAATATAGGTCAAGCCGATTTCGATCCGTTTTTTTCTGGGTAAGTCAACCCCCGCAATTCTTGCCAAAACGTATCCTCCTATCCTTGTCTCTGTTTGTGACGCTTATTTTCGCAAATAACCCGCACCACCCCTTTGCGCTTAACGATCTTGCATTTGGGGCATATCTTCTTGGCCGATGCTCTGACTTTCATTTCAAACTCCCCTTACAATTGACTAATGTCTAATGACAAATGAATAATTAAGGATTCTATCTTCTTTAAAACAGATCCTGCATCCATAATTAAATGCCAGAATACCTCCATTAGTCATTATTCATTAATCATTATTCATTTCTATCACTTTGACCGGTAGGTAATTCTGCCGCGCGAAAGGTCATAGGGTGATAGTTCCACGGTCACTTTATCACCGGGCAGTATTTTTATGAAATGCATTCTCATTTTACCGGAGATATGGGCCAACACCTGGTGTTTGTTCTCCAATTCAACTTTGAACATCGCATTGGGTAACGTCTCCAGCACAATACCCTCGACTTTTATCGCCTCTTCTTTCGCCATAGCTATTATCGCCCTTTCAACCTACCGCCGCTTTTTTTCAAAAAACCCTCATAGTGTCGGCTCAACATATGGGATTCCATCTGAGCAACCGTATCAATTGCCACGCCGACTACAATTAGCAAGGCGGTGCCGCCGAAATAAAAGGGTACGTTGAATTTCGTGATCAACACCGACGGCAGCACGCAAACCATTGAGACATAAACCGCACCCCCCAAGGTAATGCGGGTCAGGACTTTATCGATATAGTCGGCCGTGCGCTTCCCCGGACGAATTCCAGGGATGTAGCCGCCGGCTTTTTTCATATTGTCCGCAACATCAACCGGATTAAAGGTCACGGCCGTGTAAAAATAACAAAAGAAAAAGATAAATCCCACGAACAGCAGTTCATAAACCAGATTGCCGGGGGTCATGGCATTGGTTATGTTTTGGATCCATTCCACTTTTACAAAACTGCCGATGGTCGCCGGAAACATAATGATCGATGAAGCGAAAATCGGCGGAATAACTCCGGAAGTATTTATCTTGAGCGGCAGATGGGTGCTCTGTCCCCCGTACATTCGGCGTCCGACCACCCGTTTGGCATACTGAACGGGGATACGCCGCTGCCCCTGTTCGACGAAGATGATAAAGCCGACGACGCCAACCATTAACACGACTAGAATTAAAACTGCAAATATTCCCATTTCACCGGTGGAAAGCAACCGTCCGGTGTTGACGCTGGCTACGGGCAGTCGGCAGACAATACCGGCGAAGATGATCAGTGAGATGCCGTTGCCAATGCCCCGCTCGGTGATCTGCTCCCCCAGCCACATAATGAAAGCGGTGCCGGCGGTCAGGGTAATGACGGTCATTAGCCGAAAGGCCCAACCCGGCATCAAAACAACCGGGGCACCGCCCGGCGAACTCATACTTTCGAGCCCGACACTGATGCCGAATCCCTGAATAATACTCAAAACAACGGTACCGTAACGTGTATACTGGGTGATTTTTTTTCGGCCCTGTTCGCCTTCTTTTTTGAGTTGTTCGAGATGCGGAACAACCACTGTCAGCAGCTGCAAAATAATTGAGGCACTGATATAGGGCATAATGCCCAGGGCGAAGACGGACAGCCTTTCGAAAGCACCGCCGGAGAACATGTTGAAGATACCGAAAATGGTGCCTTCGGCTTGTTTAAAAAACGAGGCCAGCGCCAGGCTGTCGATACCGGGTACGGGTACATGGACACCAACGCGGTAGACAATCAACAGCGCCAGGGTGAATAATATCCTTTTCTTCAGCTCGGGTATTTTAAATATGTTTTGGAACCCGCCACCGATCATTATATTACCTCTACTTTTCCACCAGCTGCTTCAATTTTTTCTCTGGCGCTTTTGCTGATTTGGTTGACCCGAATATCCAAAGCGTATTGAATTTCGCCTTGCCCCAGCAGTTTAATCCCGTCCCGTCTGCCCTTGACCAACCCGGCCTGAACGAGTGCCTCGGTATCAACCACACTGCCTTTATCGAATCTCGCGAGATCCCGTATGTTGATTACCGCAATATTCTTTTTGAATATGTTGGTGAATCCGCGTTTGGGCAGGCGACGCTGCAACGGCATTTGACCGCCCTCATACCCGGGACGGACTCCACCACCGGAGCGGGAGTTGTAGCCCTTTGTTCCACGGCCGGCCGTCTTTCCAGAACCGGAAGCGACACCGCGTCCAACACGCTTTGGCGCTTTGCGGGAGCCTTTGGCCGGTGATAATTCATGTAGCTTCATTATTTTTTCTCCTCAGCTTTGACAAGATGAGAAACGACATTGATCATCCCTCGTATGGAAGCCGTATTTTCCAATTCGACGGTTTTATTCAATTTGGTCAATCCCATGCCCCTTAAAACCTTGCGGTGCTTTTCAGGCCGACCGATCATACTTTTTACGAGTGTAATTTTAAGCATTCCTGCCATCTGTGACGTCCTTTCTCTCTTCCCCCTGACCAGTCAACAAAAGCCGGTAACCGGTTCCTACAGATCCTCAACCGCAATTCCGCGTCTGGCAGCTACCTGATCACGGCTTTCGAGTTGTTGGAGTCCTCCGATGGTTGCCTTGACCAGGTTATGCGGGTTGTGCGATCCGAGGCATTTGGTCAGTATATTCTGAACACCGACCGCCTCGAGAACGGCCCGCACGGCACCGCCGGCGATCACACCGGTACCCTGGGCGGCAGGCTTGAGCATTACCCGACCAGCGCCGAATCTCCCGATCACTTCATAGGGAATGGTACCGTCGACCAGGGGGACATTCACCATGCTTTTTTTCGCTTTTTCAACGCCTTTGCGTATGGCTTCCGGCACTTCCCCGGCCTTGCCGAGTCCGAATCCAACCGAACCGTCGCCGTCACCAACGACAACAATCGCGCTGAAACTGAATCGGCGACCGCCTTTGACGACTTTTGCCACCCGATTGATATGAACCACTTTGTCGATTAATTGTATTTCTTCTAGATCTTGTTTCAACAAGAGCCTGCCTCCTTCGCAGCCCAAAAAAAAAAAAAGGCTAATTATCAACCGTTAGAAAATCAGTCCTGCTTCACGGGCACCTTCCGAGAGAGACTTGATTCGCCCGTGGTATAAGAATCCGTTACGATCAAAAACGACCTGTTTAATCCCTTTGTCCAGTGCACGTTCGCCGATGAGTTTGCCGACGAAGTTAGCCGCGTCCACCTTGCTCTCGAAATCAGGAGCATCTTTGGCTTGACTATCCACCGTGGAGGCGGTCATCAGTGTGTGTCCCTGAGAATCATCGATGATCTGTGCGTATATATGCCGGGCACTCCTGAACACACTGAGTCGCGGGCGGTCAGATGTGCCCTGGATTTTTTTCCTGATTCTTTTTTTTCTCTTTAACCGCGCCTGTTTTCGAATATTCATAGACCCCATGTTGCTTTCCCCTTGGAAATGAAAAATGACTAATGACTAATGACAAATTGTGGATGTCGCTGCGCTCCGTCTTTTTCTATTTTTTTTGATCGATCCACCGCAGGTGAACACTAATTATTCATTATTCAATATTCATTATTCATTCTACTTCGTGCCGGTCTTGCCGGCTTTTCTGCGAATTTGCTCCTCGGCATACTTGATGCCCTTACCCTTGTAAGGCTCCGGGGGCCGAATCCGCCTGATCGCCGCTGCCGCCAGCCCCACCTGTTGTTTATCGATACCGGAGAGTTTGATGTTGTTGTTTTTCTCGACGATTGCCGAAATGCCCTCCGGCAAATCAAATGCGACCGGGTTCGAGTAGCCGACGTGAAGAATAATTTGCTTGCCGCTGAGTTCGGCCCGATAGCCGATGCCGTTTATTTCAAGTTTGCGTTCAAACCCCTGGTTCACGCCGGTGATCATATTGGCAACCAGGCTGCGGGTCAGCCCCTGCAGGGCTCGGGTGGGCCTGTCGTCAGTGGCCATGGTTACATTCATGACGCTGTCATCAATATCTAAATCAACCGCGGGATGGATGGTCTGAACCAGCTTGCCTTTGCCGCCTTCGACGGTCAATACCCTGTCGGCATAAGTGATTTTTGTTTTATCCGGAATCGGAATCGGTTTTTTACCAACTCGAGACATATGCTGCTCCCCTTTATTTAGTTGATTGGATGATTAGTTGATTAGGTAATTGGTTTTTGGCCGGTATTAAATTAATTGCTTTATCCGGCATTGATTTCGATCACCCAATATTCTAACTGATCTGTTTTTCAAATTTTAATCCACCCAACCACCAAACTATTCAATCATTTAACGTATTAACTGGTATTTTTTTCAACTAAAAGACTGATCAACTAATCAACTTATCAACCAATCAACTAAAACCTACCAGACCTGGCATAGAACTTCGCCGCCGACTTTTTCCTGGCGCGCTTTCTTATCCGTCATGACCCCTTTGGAAGTAGATAAAATCGCAATGCCCATGCCATTGTAGACCGGCTTAATCTCCTTGCACTTTACGTATACGCGCCTGCTGGGTTTACTGATTCGCTTGAGACCGTAGATCACGTTGGATTGGCCCCCGCCGTATTTGAGATAAATTCGCAAAATCCCCTGCTTGCCGTCTTTGAGAAACTTATAATTGCGGATGTATCCTTCGTTTTTCAATATTTTTGCCAGCTCGATTTTTAAAGTCGATCCAGGTACATCTACGCTGTTAAATTTTGCTTTGGCCGCGTTGCGCACGCGGGTTAACATGTCAGCTATTGGATCACTAATCGCCATTGTTTTCTCCTGTTATTCCGGTCTCTATTGCTCGAATCTGGTCCCCGGGACCAATTGTACCAGTACTGTAAGTTTACCGGCAGCCAATGGGCCCGCGGCCTGCCGATGGTGCCCTTAATTCAGTCTACCAGCTGGATTTTACCACGCCGGGTAATTTGCCCTGGGATGCGAAAACTCGAAAGCAAATTCGGCAGATACCGAACTTTCTCAAGTAGCCCCGGGGTCGGCCGCATATCGGGCATCGATTATAAGATCTAACTTTAAACTTGGGTTTTTGCACCGCTTTATGTCTAAGCGCTTTTTTTGCCAAATCATCCCCCTAATACGTTCAATAAGGTCACGATCAATGCGTTGTCGCAACTATTTGGAATTCGTTAATCTTGTATATCTTAGTTTCTAAACGGCATGCCTAGAATCCGCAAAAGTTCTTTGCCCTCTTCGTCGGTTTTGGCGCTGGTTACCACGCTGATGTTTAGCCCTTTGATTCGATCGATTTTGTCGAAATCAATCTCCGGGAATATCATATGCTCTTTAATTCCCAGCGAGTAATTCCCACGGCCGTCAAAGGCCTTGCCGGAGATCCCGCGGAAGTCGCGGACGCGAGGCAGGGCAATGTTCACCAGCTTGTAGAAAAAATCGTACATTCGTTCGCGCCGCAAAGTGACCATACAGCCTATGGGCATGCCTTCTCGCAGCTTGAACGCGGCAATCGATTTTTTGGCACGCGTGATGACCGGCTTCTGCCCGGCTATGATTTTAAGTTCCTCGGCAGCTGCATCCAACAATTTAATATTTTGAATGGCCTCTCCCAGGCCCATGTTCAGGACAACCTTTTCCAACCTGGGAACTTCCATGATATTTTTATAACCAAAGGCTTTTATCAGCTTGGGAACGGCTTCTTCTTCATAAAACTTTTTTAATTGAGACATTCTGATCCTCCGGCAAAAGGTCTTATGTATCCAGTGCTTCGCCGCATTTTACACAGACCCGAACCTTTTTACCATCCTCCAGCCGCTGCATTTTGACACGGGCGGGAGCAACGCATTTGCCACACATCACCATGACATTGGACCATTGGATCGGCATTTCTTTTTCGACAATGCCGCCCTGTCGGTTTTGTTGGGTCGGCTTGCTGTGACGCTTGACAATATTAATTTTCTCTACGAGCAGGCCGCCCTTTTTGCGGTCTACCTTCAATACCTTTCCGATCTTGCCCTTATCCCTGCCGGCAATGACTTTTACTTTGTCGTCCTTTTTTATATAGCACTTATTTGCCATCATAAGAATTTCTCCAAAACTTAAAAACCTGTTATTAGTTATATGTTATTTGCTATTAGTTTGAAAGGAATGTGATCTCTCTTTTTAATCTCCCCGTCATGGATTTACTCGATGAGGACATTGCCGACTTCGAATAACAAATAACAAATAACAAATAACAAATAACAAATAACTACAACACCTCCGGTGCCAAGGATATGATCTTCATAAACCGTTTGGCTCTGAGTTCACGGGCCACGGGACCGAAAATACGAGTACCGATGGGTTCGCGAGCCGCGTTGATCAACACAGCCGAGTTGTCATCAAATCTGATATAAGAGCCGTCGGGTCGACGTATTTCTTTTTTCGTGCGTACGATAACGGCTTTCAATACATCTCCCTTTTTCACTTTAGCATTCGGTATGGCTTCCTTAACGGTCACCACTATAATGTCGCCGATGGATGCATACCGTCTGCGGGAGCCACCCAGCACCTTAATGCAGTAGAGCACTTTGGCGCCGGAATTGTCAGCCACGGTCAATCGGGTTTCCGCCTGAATCATTTTCTCTAATTCCCTCTAAAATCAAACAGCCTTTTCAACGATTTTGATTACCCGCCATCTCTTTGATTTGCTAAGTGGACGGGATTCCGAAATCAGCACCTTGTCACCTATCTGACAGTCATTGCTAGCATCATGGGCTGCAAATTTGGCGCGCCTTCTTACATATTTGTGATACATCTGGTGTTTGACCAATCGTTCAACCAGAACCGTCGCTGTTTTGTCTGCCTTGTTGCTGACGACCGTCCCGATCAACCTTCTTTTCATTCCTCTTTGTTTCATAGCAGCCACTATTCGTTGGTTTCCTTTTGGTTTAAGGTGACTTCTCTAATGATCGTTTCCACCCTGGCAATATCTTTTTTGGTCTGTTTCATCTTTTGAGGATTTTCCAGTTGGCCGATTTCGTGTTGAAATCGCAGATTGAACAGTTCCTCTTTTAAATCAGAAACTTTGCTATGCATTTCATCCAGATTCATATCCCTGATCTCGCTGGCCTTCATAAGCTTTCGCTCCTCTCGACGAATTTGGTTTTTACCGCAAGCTTATGGGCCGCAAGTCGCAAGGCCTCCCGGGCCATTTCTTTGCTAACCCCCTGCATCTCGTAAAGGATTCTACCCGGACGAATAACGGCTTCCCAACCTTCGGGCGATCCTTTCCCTTTGCCCATTCTGACTTCAGCAGGTTTTTTGGTAAATGGCTTGTCCGGGAAAATACGAATCCATATTCGCCCACCCCTCTTGACATGCCGGGTCATGGCAATACGAGCCGCCTCGATTTGTTTGGCGCTCACTTTGCCGCATTCGGTCGCCTGCAAACCGTATTCACCAAAATTCAACGTGCTCCCGCGGCGCGCGACGCCACGCATTTTACCTTTTTGCTGCTTGCGAAATTTTACTTTTTTGGGGCTAAGCATTTTATAAATCTCCGCGTAAATAAGTTATTGGTTATCAATTATACTTCGCCGTTTTTGATCCAACCACATATCCGACCACGAATTTTTTCAAGGCTTGGTTTCTGCAGATTCAAATGGCGACTTAATTTTTCAACGAATAACCAATAACCAATAACGAATAACTAATAACTAAGTTGCTGATTCCGTCTGCAAATGATCTTTTTTCAGTATCTCTCCTTTGAAAATAAAAACTTTGACGCCGATGATACCGTAAGTGGTGCGGGCTTCAATAAAGCCGTAATCGATATCCGCCCGCAGGGTATGCAGCGGCACCCGGCCTTCCCGATACCATTCAGTACGGGCCATCTCGGCGCCTCCCAACCGACCGGAACAAATTATCTTAACACCCAGGGCGCCGAAACGCATGGCCGAAGATACACCCCGTTTCATGGCACGCCGAAAGGCGACCCGTCTTTCGATCTGCAACGCCACATTTTCCGCCACGAGCTGAGCTTCTATTTCCGGCTTTCTGACTTCCTGGATGTCAATCATGACCTCATGGGCGGTCATCGTCTCAAGATCTTTTTTGAGCTGCGAAATTTCAGAACCTTTTTTACCGATTACAATCCCGGGTCGGGAAGTGTAAATTCGCAGCCTGACGCGCTTGGAGGATCTTTCGATTTCAATCCGTGAAACACCTGCGTGGAAGAGTTTTTTCTTGATAAACTGGCGCAGCTTATGGTCTTCCAGAATATATTGGGCATAGTTCTTGCCGCCGAACCATCGCGATTCCCAAGTTTTAACTATTCCCAATCTTAATCCTATCGGATTTACTTTTTGGCCCAACCTTTACCTCCTTTATGATAGCGCAGTTTCTTCATCTAAGATGACAGTAATATGACTGGTTCTTTTCAAAATACGCGTTCCTCTACCCCGTGCGCGCGCCTTCCAACGCTTGAGCGTCGGCCCCTGATCGGCGGTGATGTTGCGTATAACCAGCAAATCGACATCAATATCTGAATTTTGATCTGCATTGGCAACAGCTGAACGGATAATTTTTTCCAGAATGCCCGCAGCTTTCTGCGGCATAAACTTGAGCGTTTGCAGCCCGCTTTCCACCGGTTTGCCTTTGACCGCACCCACCAGCTTTTTTACTTTAGTCGGTGAAATGCGAACGTATTTTGAGACGGCTCTAACCTCCATGGTTCTTACCCTCTATGGTTAAGTGTTCAGGTGTCGGGTGTCAGGTGTCAGGCTTCAACTTTCACTCATGGTGAATGTCATTGCTGAAACCTGACACCTGACACCTGAAACCTTAAAGTCAAACAGATCCCAGAGTCGGATACCCCAGGGATTACCTTTTCAATTTGGATTTCTTGTCACCGGCATGGCCGTAAAATGTGCGGGTCGGGGAAAACTCACCCAACTTGTGACCCACCATATTCTCGGATATGAACACCGGCACGAACTTGCGACCGTTGTGAACAGCCAATGTAATGCCGACCATTTCCGGCACAATCGTCGAACGTCTGGACCAAGTTCGGATGACCCGGGCACTGCGTGTCTCCTGGGCCACCAGCACTTTGCTCATCAACTTTTGCTCAACATACGGACCCTTTTTTAGCGATCGTGGCATAAAACCCTCGGTTATTGGTTATTGGTTATCGGTTATTGGTTATCGGTTATCGGCCTATTAGCTATTTTAGGGACACCATGGTTAAAACGATGTCTTTCTAATAACTAATAATAAATAACGAATAACTATTTCTTCGTGCGTCGTTTAACGATCAAACGATCGCTGCTTTTATTTCTGCGGGTCTTATAGCCCTTGGTCGGAACCCCCCACGGACTGCAGGGATGACGTCCACCGGAAGAGCGCCCTTCACCACCGCCCATGGGATGGTCGACCGGGTTCATGGCAACGCCCCGGACCTTGGGTCTTCTGCCCAGCCAGCGTTTGCGGCCGGCCTTGCCCAGGTCGATATTTTCATGCCCCACATTGCCGAGCTGACCGACGGTGGCCTTACAGTTCATCAGCACCATGCGCACCTCGCTGGAGGGCAGCTTGATCAGCGCGTAGCGATCTTCCTTTGCGACCAGCTGCGCATAGGTTCCGGCGCTTCTCACGATCTGGCCACCCTTGCCGGGCCGCAGCTCGATATTATGAATCTGGGTGCCCAACGGAATGTTGCTTATCGGCAAGGTGTTGCCGGGCTTGATATCGGCCTCGGGACCGGATTGCACGACATCGTCGACTTTGAGATTCAAGGGAGCCAGGATGTATCGTTTTTCACCGTCGACATAGTGCAGCAGGGCGATGCGGGTCGATCGGTTGGGATCGTATTCGATGGAGGCCACCTTGGCCGGAATGCCGATTTTGTCGCGTTTAAAATCGATTACCCGGTAGTGACGTTTGTGACCGCCGCCGCGGTGCCGGCAGGTGATTCGGCCCTTGGCATTGCGGCCGCCTGATTTCTTGATAACCCGCAGCAGCTGCTTTTCCGGCTTGGTTTTCGTGACCTCTTCAAAGGAAGAATAGCCTTGAAATCGCCGTCCCGGAGACGTTGGTTTTACTTTTTTAGTTGCCATTATCACTCCCTAAGTCATTGAAGATTCAATCTTCAATAATTAGACCCCCTCAAAGAAGTCGATTCGTTCACCGGGCATTAGGGTCACAATTGCCTTTTTCCAGTCGCGTCGTTTGCCGGTTATTCGGCCTCTTCGTTTGGTTTTACCTGTAATCTGCATGGTTTGAACACCGGCGACCCTCACATTGAAAATAGTCTCGATTGCCTTTTTTATCTCGATCCGATTGGCCCGGCGGTCAACTTCAAACGTCACCTTGTTAAACATTTCTTTCTGGATACTGGTCTTTTCGGTGATCAGGGGTCTTTTAATAATTTCATGGTTAATCATGCTTGCAGTCTCCCCTCTATGTTCTTTACCGCCGGCTCCAAAAGCACCAATGTCCGGTATTTGAGAATATCGTAAACATTCAGGCCTTCACTGCGCAGAACCTTGACATCAGGCACGTTTCTGGAAGAAAGCTCTAAATGTTCGTCTTTTTTTTCGGTGACGATCAGGGCATTTTTGAGTTTCAGGGCCTCGAGAACGCTGACAAAGTCACTGGTTTTAATCCGCTCAAGTTCGAGTTGATCCAAAACCATCAGCTCATTTTCGAGTACTTTACTGCTCAATGCCATCTTCAGCGCCAGCTTGCGAACCTTCTTAGTGGTTTTTTGGGTATACTTCCTGCCGTCAGGCCCGAAAACAACCCCTCCGCCTCTCAGCAACGGCGATTTGATATCGCCGCGACGAGCCCGCCCGGTTCCTTTCTGGCGGAAAAGCTTGCGGCCGCTGCCCCGCACATCGCTGCGGTGTTTGACGGCTGCCGTACCGGAACGCCTGTTTGCCAACTGCATGGTAACGACCTCATGCAGCACACTAGATTTGACAGGCACGCTAAATACGTCATCCGCAAGTTCAACCTGCGAAATTTGTTTGCCTTCTACATTTTGGACATCTAGAACCGGCATAGTTTTCCTCATCTATTACCGTTGATCCAAGTCAACGGATCACATAATCTGTTTAGAATTTGAGTTTATTGACGGACACCAGGCCGGATTCGGCTCCGGGAACCGCTCCTTTCACCAGGATCAAATTATCATCGGAACGGATATCGACGATTTCAAGGTTGCGAATCGTCTTGCGATCATTGCCGTATTGGCCGGGCATCTTTTTGCCCTTGATAATCTTGGCCGGCCAGGCACTGCATCCGACGGACCCGGGTCGACGTATATTGCGGCTTCCGTGGGTCATGGGCCCGCGATGAAAACCGTGGCGCTTGATTACGCCGGAAAAGCCGCGGCCTTTCGTCGTTCCAACCACATCGACCCGCTCGCCCACTTTAAACAACTCGGTCGTGAGCTCCTGGCCGATTTCGTAGTCAGCTGGATTTTCTACTGAAAATTCTTTTATAAACTGAAAGCATTTATCACCGCTCTTTTTGAAATGCCCCTGCAGCGGTTTGTTCACCCGGCTGGATCGCTTCTCGCCGAACCCAAGCTGCAACGCATCATAGCCGTCTGTTTTCCGGGTCTTGATCTGAGTGATCACACACGGTCCGGCTTCAATAACGGTCGCCGGTACGTACCTTCCTTCGGGGGTGAAGACGCCGGTCATCCCTAATTTTTTTCCTAATATTCCTCTGCTCATGGCCAAATGTATCCCTTGTGTGCAGCTGTTGTCTTTTTAATCGCCTCTGTCGAAAACAGGATTGATTTTTAGTCCTGACGGGAATTAATCCGCCCTGTCAAATAGCATATTTAGGGCCGCGGAAAATCCATTGAGAACTGCAAGGATTACTGAATCGAAGGTCTGCGGATTAATTACGCTATGCTACGCATTAATATATTTTTTTTTAAAGCTTTATCTCTACATCAACACCCGGGGAGAGGTCCAATTTCATCAGCGCATCTACCGTTTGTTGCGTGGGCTCAAGAATATCGAGCAGCCGTTTGTGAGTCCGCATTTCAAACTGCTCCCGTGATTTTTTGTCAATGTGGGGCGAACGCAAGACACAGAACTTATTTATGCGTGTCGGCAAAGGTATCGGCCCCACAACTTTGGCACCGGTCTTGGCAGCCGTATCAACAATATCCGAAGCAGACTGGTCCAACAGCTTATGATCATACGCCTTAAGCCGGATCCTGATCTTGGTATTTGTTATCATTACCCTAAGTCTTTCCTTTTATTCGATAATTTCGCTGACGACGCCTGCACCCACCGTACGGCCACCTTCACGCACTGCAAAGCGAAGCTCCTTTTCCATTGCGATCGGCGTTATCAGATGCGCTTCAATGGTGACATTGTCGCCGGGCATCACCATCTCAACACCCTCGGGCAGCGTCAATATCCCCGTCACATCCGTGGTCCGAAAATAAAACTGCGGACGATAGCCGCTGAAAAACGGCGTGTGACGCCCGCCTTCCTCTTTGCTCAGTACGTACACTTCCGCCTTAAACTTGGTATGCGGCGTGATCGATCCGGGCACCGCCACAACCTGACCGCGCTCCACCTCATCGCGCTTGGTCCCGCGCAACAGCACACCGATGTTGTCGCCCGCCTGACCCTCATCCAGCAGCTTGCGAAACATCTCCACCCCCGTGCACACCGTCTTAAACGTCTCGCGGATACCCACAATCTCCACATCATCGCCCACATGCACGATCCCGCGCTCCACTCGCCCCGTCACCACCGTACCGCGACCCGAAATGCTGAACACGTCTTCGATCGGCATCAAAAACGGCTTGTCCACATCGCGCTCCGGCTCCGGGATAAACGTATCAATGGCTTCCATCAACTCAAATATCGGCGCCACCTCATCGGCATCCGGACTGTCGCTCTCCAGCGCCTTCAACGCACTGCCGCGCACGATCGGCGTATCGTCGCCCGGAAACTCATACTTGTCCAGCAACTCCCGCAGCTCCAACTCCACCAACTCAATCAATTCCTCGTCATCGACCATGTCGCACTTGTTCAAAAATACCACGATCTGCGGCACGCCCACCTGACGGGCCAACAATATGTGCTCGCGGGTCTGCGGCATCGGACCATCATCAGCCCCCACCACCAGTATCGCTCCGTCCATCTGCGCCGCTCCCGTGATCATGTTCTTGATATAGTCCGCATGACCCGGACAGTCCACATGCGCGTAATGACGATTCTCCGTCTGGTACTCAACGTGCGCTGTGGCGATGGTGATTCCGCGCTCTTTTTCCTCCGGCGCCTTGTCGATCTGGTCAAAAGGTACAAAATCCGCCATACCCTTCAATCCCAGATGCTTGGTGATCGCCGCCGTTAACGTCGTCTTGCCATGATCTATATGACCAATCGTTCCTACGTTCACATGCGGCTTGGTCCGCTCAAACTTTGCCTTTGACATGTTCCTGTCCTCCCCTTTAAGAAAACCATAGGGCATTGTCAAAGAAGATATGCCCTAGTAATAGGTGCTTATTTTTTATTGAATAATGTATAATGAATATTGAAAAATTAAGGTCCGCGTACGGCGAGTCGGTTTTTATAAGGTTTTTTAACAAACGATGGAGCGAAGCGAACTCCACAAATATTCAATCTTCAATCTTAAATTTTCAATGATTTGCCTTACCATCGGAAATGGGCAAAAGCCTTGTTGGCTTCGGCCATTTTATGGGTGTCTTCTCTTTTCTTGACAGAAGCACCGCGACCGTTGGCCGCATCCATCAATTCGGCTGCCAATTTTCGGGCCATCCCTTTTTCGGATCGTTTTCGCGCAAAGCCGATAATCCACCGAATCCCCAGAGCGGTGCGCCGCGAGGGCCGGATTTCCGTCGGAACCTGGTAAGTTGAGCCGCCAACTCGTCTGGATTTCACTTCAATCAGCGGGCGCACGTTGTCCACCGCCTTTTCAAAAAGCTTGAGCGGCGATTCTTTGGTCCTGTCCTGCATGATGTCAAACGCATCGTAGAGAAGCGATTCGGCGGTGCTCTTTTTGCCGTCGCGCATGACGCAGTTTATAAATTTCGAAACCAGTTTGCTGTCGTATTTAAGATCGGAAATTACCGGTCGCTCAGGCACATCTCTTCGTCTTGGCATACTTACACCATTATTGATATTGGTTATTAGTTATAGGTTATTGGTTATCTGTGCTTCAGAAATGATTTGCTTCAGTTTGCGGAATGGAGCTTCCCCGATCTACTCCCTGTCTATTAACAAATAACGAATAACGATGAATTTAACTTATTTGGGCCGTTTGGCGCCGTATTTGGACCGGCCCTGTTTGCGGTCTTCAACCCCCAACGTATCCAACGTTCCGCGAACGATGTGATACCGAACGCCCGGCAAGTCCTTGACCCGACCTCCACGAACCAGAACCACCGAATGCTCCTGCAGATTGTGCCCAATGCCGGGAATATAGGCTGTCACTTCAACACCGGTTGTCAGTCGCACCCGGGCGACTTTGCGCAATGCCGAGTTCGGTTTTTTGGGCGTTGAAGTATAAACCCGGGTGCAGACCCCTCTTTTCTGAGGCGCCCCTTTCAATGCCGGTGTATTGGTTTTCTTTTTGATCTTCTTCCGGCCTTTTCTGATTAGCTGATTTATGGTCGGCATTTTTTCCTCTATTTTTTGGTTGATCCTGTTTCAAAAGTCGCGTGCAGCAAAATGTCGATATGTATACATGTAATCGGACATTGTCAACACTTTTGTTGCGGTTGTCAATTATTTTTTACGATTGAGATACCTCAACGCCGACATCGTTGTGCTGCACCATGCCGGTGCCGGCCGGGATGAGCCTGCCCATAATGACGTTTTCCTTCAGCCCTCTCAGGGAATCGATTGCCCCGGAAATGCTGGCATCGGTCAGCACCTTGGTGGTTTCCTGGAAGGAGGCCGCTGAAATGAAGCTGTCGGTGCTCAGGGACGCCTTGGTGATTCCGAGGATCAGGGGTTCTGCCACGGCCGGTTTGCCGCCTTTTTCGACCACGGCCCGGTTGGCCTCTTCGAACTTGAGTTTGTCGACCTGTTCTTCCATGATAAAATCCGAATCACCGACACTGGTGACCTTGACCCGCCGCATCATCTGACGCACGATGACCTCGATATGCTTGTCATTGATGCGCACACCCTGCAGGCGGTAAACCTCCTGAACTTCATCCACCAAATAGCGTGCCAAAGCAACCTCCCCCTTGATACTCAGAATATCCTGGGGAATGGCGGATCCGCCGATCAGCGGCTCGCCGGCCCTGATGTAGTCGCCTTCATAAACATTGATGTGTTTGCCCCGCGGAATCAGGTATTCTTTTTTGTCACCGACATCAACCGGCGTCACGGTGACCTTCTGTTTGCCTTTCTTGGTGCTTTTGGCAATTGAGACATAACCGTCGATTTGGCTGAGAACCGCTATTTCCTTGGGTTTGCGCACTTCAAACAGTTCGGCGACACGTGGTAGACCACCGGTGATATCCTTGGTTTTGGTGGTGGCCCTGGGAAGCTTGGCCACCACATCACCGGCCCTGACGTCGTCACCTTCTTCCACCAGTAATATCGCATTGATCGGCAGGATATATCGCGCGGCACCACTGGATTCCGGAAGCTTGGCGGTCTTGCCGTCCGCATCTTTAATGGATATCCGGGGTCGCTCATCAGCGCTCTTGGATTCGATGATAGTATGGCTGGATTTGCCGGTAACCGGGTCCACTTTCTCCTGCATGGTACGCCCGATGACGATATCACCGAATTTGATCGACCCGTCCACTTCCGATAGAATCGGGGTGGTAAAGGGATCCCAGGAGGCCAGCAAATCACCGGCTTTCACTTTACTGCCGTCTTTAACCTGCAAATGGGCGCCGTAAATAACGGGGAAGCTTTCCAATTCCCGACCGCTTTTATTTAAGATGGTAAATTTGCCGCCGCGGCGGTTCATGACCACGTGCTGCCCCTCGGAATTCTCGGCCACACTCAGGTCAACGAATTTGACAGTACCGTCCACCCGGGCCCGGATGTCGGCCTGCTCAACCCGCCGACTCGCGGTACCACCGATGTGGAAGGTTCTCATGGTCAGCTGGGTACCGGGTTCGCCAATGGATTGGGCGGCCAGAATGCCGACGGCCTGACCGACTTCCACCGATCGACCGTGGGACAGATCGCGACCGTAACATTTGGCGCAGACCCCGCTGCGAGCTCGGCAGGTCAGAACCGATCGGATCTTGAGCCGACCCAGGCCGGCCTCTTCGATTTTTTGCACCACATTCTCGTCTATTTCCCGTCCTTGATCGCAAATTACTTCTTCGCTGAAGGGGTCGATGATATCTTCAACCGCCACCCGCCCCAGAACACGCTCACCCAGCCGCTGGATAACTTCACCGCCTTCCATCAGGGGCTCTACCTCAACGCCCATCATAGTTCCGCAGTCATCTTCCAGAACCACACAGTCCTGGGCGACATCGGCCAGGCGCCGGGTCAGATATCCGGAATTGGCGGTCTTCAGCGCGGTATCGGCCAGGCCCTTGCGGGCACCGTGGGTGGAGATAAAATACTGCAGCACAGAGAGTCCTTCGCGGAAATTGGCCACGATCGGCGTTTCGATGATTTCACCCGATGGTTTGGCCATCAAACCACGCATGCCGGCCAGCTGGCGCATCTGATCCTTGCTGCCCCGGGCACCGGAATCGGCCATCATGTAAATCGGATTGAAACTTTCTTCAATGACCGGCATGCCCTTGGCATCGAGCACGGGCTTGCCATGCTGATCCTGTACCGGTTCCTTCTTCATAGCGTCCATCATTTCATTGGCAACGTCATCGGTGGCTTTGGCCCAGATGTCAACAACCTTGTTGTACTTTTCCCCCTGGGTTATCAAGCCTTCCGTGTACTGGCGGCTGATCTCGGCCACCCGTTTTTCGGCCTTTTTTATGATGGTCTGTTTGCTTTCAGGGGTGATCATGGCGTCAATTGAAATCGAAAGGCCGCCCTGGGTTGAAAACTTATATCCCAGATCCTTCAGCCGGTCGGACAAGATAACCGTCGCTTTGGGGCCCAGATTTCGATAGACATAATCCACCAAATCTCGCAGCATTTTTTTGTCCATCACATGATTGACAATGTCAAACGGGATCGCGGGAATTTTGTCAAGCACCTCAAAAAGATGATAATTTTCACCGGCATAAAGGGCAGATCTGCTATGCTCGCCCTTTTTAAGCATGTACAGGGCCTCGACATCTGCGTCTTCACAGCCGAAGATCCCTTTGAATTCATTGAAGGTCAACTTTCCGATGAGGCCGTCGTTTTCCTTGTCCTCGGCCTGGGAGTATTCACGCACCAGATCGACAAATTCCTCACCGGCATTCAGTCGATCCAAAATCGGCTGGATTTCCTCGGCCGTCGCCATACTGAGGTGACGCATTTCCATAATGTCGACTTTGGGAATAATTTCCCACAACAAAACCCGGCCGACGGTCGTTTCGTAGCGTTTGCCATACATACGCAGGATAATCGGATGGTGCAATCCCACGGCGCCCGCATCGTAGGCGGAACGAACCTCTTCGGCGTTGGCAAAAATTTTAGGATTGCCGTTGGCCTCGGAAACATGGCGCGTGATGTAGTAGATCCCCAGCACGATGTCCTGGCTCGGCACGATAATCGGGCTGCCGTTGGCCGGAGACAGGATGTTATTGCTGGACAGCATCAGCACCCGGGCCTCGATTTGAGCCTCCACGGACAGCGGAACGTGAACCGCCATCTGATCGCCGTCAAAGTCCGCGTTAAAAGCGGTACAGACCAGCGGGTGCAGCTGCAGGGCTTTGCCCTCGATCAAAATCGGTTCGAAGGCCTGGATACCGAGACGATGCAGGGTCGGGGCACGATTGAGCAAAACCGGGTACTCTTTGACGACTTCGTCCAGGGTATCCCAAACTTCGGGAATTTCGCGTTCGACCATTTTCTTGGCGCTTTTAACCGTTGACACCATACCTTTTTGCTCCAGACGGTAGTAGACAAACGGTTTGAACAGCTCCAAAGCCATCTTTTTCGGCAAACCGCACTGGTGCAGCCGCAAATCGGGACCGACGGTAATCACGGTACGCCCGGAGTAGTCGACGCGTTTGCCCAGCAGATTCTGGCGAAATCGGCCCTGTTTGCCTTTCAGGGTATCGCTCAAAGACTTCAAGGGGCGCTTGTTGGTGCCGGTAATCACGCGACCGTGGCGTCCGTTGTCAAATAAAACGTCAACGGATTCCTGCAGCATTCTTTTTTCGTTGCGCACAATGATATCAGGCGCTTTCAGATCAATCAGCCGTTTCAACCGGTTATTGCGGTTAATGACCCGGCGATACAGATCGTTGAGGTCCGATGTGGCGAAACGCCCGCCTTCAAGGGGCACCAGCGGACGCAGATCCGGCGGCAATACCGGGATCACGTCCATGATCATCCAGACCGGATCGACTCCGGACTTGCGGAAGGCATCCACGATTTTAAGCCGTTTGGCCAATTTTTGTCTTTTGGCGACGGACCCGGTCTCGCGTATATCCGTGCGCAATTCATCGTAAAGTTCATCCAGGTTTATATTTTCCAGCAGCACCTTGACCGCTTCAGCGCCGATGCCGGCTTCGAACTTGTTTCCGTATGTCTCCTGGGCTTCCAGATACTGCTCGTCGGAAAGCAGCTGCCCTTTGCTCAGGGGAGTATCTTTGGGATCCAGCACAATGTAGCTGTCGAAATAGAGCACCTTCTCCATATTCTTAAGGGTCAGGTCCAGCAGGTTGCCGATCTTGCTCGGCAGGCTTTTTAAGAACCAGATGTGGGACACCGGGGTTGCCAGTTCGATATGGGCCATGCGCTCCCGGCGCACCTTGGACTGGATGACTTCAACGCCGCATTTCTCACAGATAACGCCTCTGTGTTTCATGCGTTTATACTTACCACAGTTACACTCATAGTCTTTGGTAGGACCAAAAATCTTTGCGCAGAAAAGACCATCACGTTCCGGTTTAAATGTACGATAATTAATGGTTTCCGGTTTTTTTATTTCTCCGTGGGACCATCTACGAATTTGCTCCGGTGATGCCAGTGCGAGCCGAATGGCCCGGTACCTTTTGGGATCCGTCGGTTTAGCAAAGAAATCATATAGAGTTTCCATGGATTTTTCCTATTTTGGGGTTAGCGTTTAAGTTCAATCAATAACAGACTTATTGCTGCCATTTGAACCTATTCAATCTTTATCCCGTAATTGGAATAATGGAATGATGGAATTGTGGAATATTGGGTTAAGTTGATATGGATCCATTTTTATAAGTTCAATAAATACAAACTAGATAATGGTCCATATTCCTCTCGTATTTCCCCAGTATTCCAATCTTCCAGTATTCCAGCATTCCAAATTTCAAAAAAAGTTTTTCTATATATTTTTTTGTCAATCACATGATGAACTCAGTTTTCACGAAGTCATCATTCTGCTTCTTCCAGCAAAGCGATGTCCAGGCCCAGTGCCTGCAGCTCCTTGGTCATGACCCTGAAAGATTCGGGAATGCCGGGCTCCAGCACATTTTGGCCCTTGACGATTTTCTCATACATGCGGGTTCGGCCGGCCATGTCATCGGATTTCACCGTTAGAAACTCCTGCAGGGCAAAGGCCGCGCCATAGGCTTCCATCGCCCACACTTCCATTTCTCCCAGACGTTGCCCGCCGAATTGGGCCTTGCCGCCCAGCGGCTGCTGGGTGACCAGCGAATAGGGTCCGATGGAGCGCGCATGAATCTTGTCATCAACCAGATGATGCAATTTCATGACATACATGGTGCCGACCGTAATTTGCTTGTCGAACGGCTCGCCGCTGCGCCCGTCGTAAAGCGTGGTCTGCCCGGTGCTGTTAAGACCGGCCTCAAGCAGAAGATCCTTGATTTCATTTTCTTTGGCACCATCAAAAACAGGGGTCGCCATAAAGACGCCGTCCGTATAAAATGAGGCAAAATCAACCAGTTCGCTGTCATCCATGCTGTTGATCTGCTTTTTTATTTCCGGTTTGGCAAATATTTTCTTTATTTTGTCCCGCAGCGCCTTTGTTTTCTGCTCTTCCAGCAATAGGTTCAGCTGGTCCCCCAGCACTTTGGCCGCCCGTCCGAGATGGATTTCGAGAATCTGTCCCACGTTCATGCGCGAAGGCACGCCCAGCGGATTCAGCACCATATCGACCGCAGTACCGTCCTCGAAGTATGGCAAATCTTCGATCGGCAGAATTCTCGAGACCACGCCCTTGTTGCCGTGGCGCCCGGCCATTTTGTCGCCGACCGAAAGTTTGCGCTTCATACTGACGTAGACCTTGACCATTTTGATTACGCCCGGAGGCAGGTCGTCACCCTTTTCGTAGCGCCCGACCTGCTGCTCGAACGCCAGCCGGCAAAGCTCGCACTGATCCCGATAACGTTCAATAATCTCATGGACCTGCTGGGTTACCTCGGGGTCCTCTAAGACAACCCCTTCGAGATGCACAATGGGTATCTCGGCCAGAGTTTTGGCGTCGATTTTGGCACCGTTGGCGATCAGAACCTTTTTGCCCTTCTTCAACGGCGCAAAGGTCTTTTTGCCCACCAGCAATTCCGCCAGCTGGGATCGTACGACGTCTTCGACGACTTGCAATTCATCATCGCGGTCTTTTTCCAGGGAGGCGATCTCTTCATCTTCGATCAGGCGGGTGCGGTCGTCTTTTTCAATGCCTCTTCTTGAAAATACTTTGGCATCGATAACAATTCCCTGCACTCCGGGGGGTACGCGTAACGACGTGTCTTTGACGTCCCCGGCTTTCTCACCGAAAATGGCCCGCAGCAGCTTTTCTTCCGGTGACAGCTGGGTTTCTCCCTTGGGGGTAATTTTGCCGACCAGGATATCACCGGGATTGACTTCGGCACCCAGCCGGATGATTCCGCTCTCATCCAGGTTCTTTAGAGCCTCTTCGCCGACGTTGGGGATATCCCGCGTAATTTCCTCTTTGCCGAGTTTGGTATCCCGGGCAACAACTTCGAATTCTTCGATATGCACCGAGGTGTATACCCCGTCTCTGACCAATCTTTCACTGACCAGGATGGAGTCCTCAAAATTGTAGCCGCCCCATGGCATGAAGGCCACGGTGACGTTTTTACCGAGAGCCAGTTCTCCCTGTTCGGTGGCGGGTCCGTCGGCGATAATATCCCTGGCGTAGACCCGCTGCCCTTTTTTGACGATCGGGCGATGGTTGAAGCAGGTGTTCTGATTGGATCGTATAAACTTGGAAAGGCTGTAAATGGTTACATCCTTTTCACTAAGATCGTCGGTCGGATCATGTCTGAGAACGATGCGCGACGCATCAACCGCGACAACGGTGGCATCGCGTTTGGCGACGATGGCCACCCCCGAATCCCTGGCCACAACGGCCTCGATGCCCGTGCCGACCAGAGGTGCTTGATTCATCAGCAGGGGCACCGCCTGACGCTGCATGTTGGATCCCATCAAAGCCCGGTTGGCGTCGTCATTTTCGAGAAAAGGAATCAGGGAGGCCGAAACACTAACCAGCTGATTGGGCGAGATATCCATCAATTCGATTTCTGCGCGCTCGACCATGGTAAATTCGCCGGCCACCCGCGAAGTAACCAATGGATTGACGTATTCGCCTTTGTCATTGACGGGGGCATTGGCCTGGGCAATGGGCTGTTCCTTTTCCTCGAAGGCATCCATGAATTTGACATTTTTGGTAATTTTGGCTTTTTCGACGACACGGTACGGGGTTTCGATAAAGCCAAAATCATTAACCCGGGCATAGGTGCTCAGCGATACGATCAGGCCGATATTGGGTCCTTCCGGGGTTTCGATGGGGCAAATTCGCCCATAGTGGGAGGGATGCACGTCACGTACTTCAAAACCGGCCCGCTCCCGGGTCAGACCGCCGGGTCCCAGAGCGCTCAAGCGTCGTTTATGAGTGGTCTCTGATAGCGGATTGGTCTGATCCATGAATTGAGACAACTGACTGGTACCGAAAAATTCCTTGACCACCGCCGAAACGGGTTTCGGATTGACCAGGTCGTGGGGCATCAGCGCGTCGACTTCCTGCAGGCTCATGCGCTCTTTGATGGCACGTTCCATCCGAACCAGCCCGATGCGATACTGGTTTTCCAGCAGTTCTCCGACCGCGCGCACTCGACGGTTTCCAAGATGGTCGATATCATCCACGACCCCCTGGGTATCCCTGAGTTCGATCAAAGCCTTGGCGGTCAGCAGGATGTCTTCTTTGCGCAGAATGTTCAGATTGATTTCACTGGAAATGTTCAAACGCTGATTAATTTTCAAACGTCCGACCCCGGAAAGATCGTAGTAGGTGGACTTGAAAAACAGGTTGTCGATGAAATCCTGGGCCACTTCAGGCGTGGCCGGATTGCCCGGCCTCAGTCGGCGATAGATCTCAATCAGGGCTTCTTCTTTGGATTCGACCTTGTCCATTATTAGGGTTTTATGAACCGAATCACCGGCGGTGTAGCCATCGATAAATAGCAGTTCAAACTCGCTGACGCCGGCTTCCGACAGCTTGGCCAGGTTGTCTTCATCTACGGTATCATTGGCTTTTATGATGGGTTCGTTGGTTTTCGGATCCAATATGCTTTCCGCAAAAGCCCGTTCCATGACCTCATCGGCATGGATGGGAATCAGGTCCGCTTTGGCGGCCTTCAGGCGTTTGATCGAGCGCTGGGCAAAGATGCGGCCTTTTTTCACCAGGACATCACCGCTTTCGGGATCCTTGACATCCTTGCTGGCCCGACGTCCCTTGAGAAATCTTTCATCGAACTTTTTGAAAAACCGTTTGCCCTGAACCACGATTTTCTCTTTTTGGTAAAAATAGGACAGCAGATCTTCCACCGTGTAGCCGAATGCTTTGAAGAGAATGGTGATCGGGAATTTGCGCCGGCGGTCGATCCGAATGTAAACGATGTCTTTCGGATCGATCTCCATATCGATCCAGGAACCGCGCACCGGAATAATCCGGGAACTGTATATAATTTTGCCGCTGGAGTGGGTTTTTCCCTTGTCGTGGTCAAAAAACACACCCGATGAACGGTGCAGCTGACTGACAACCACCCGCTCGGTCCCGTTGATAATGAAAGTACCTTTCTCGGTCATCAAGGGTATCGTGCCGAAATAAATTTCCTGCTCTTTGATATCCCGGATGTTGGAAACGCCGGTCTCGGTGTCAACATCGTAAACCACCAGTCTGGCAGTAATTCGAACCGGAATTTCGTAAGTCATCCCTCGGTGAATGCATTCTTCGATACTGTGCTTTACTTCTCCAAAACGATAGGAGACAAATTCAAGGGATGCGCTGCCGGTAAAATCTTTAATTGGAAACACGGATTTAAAGACAGCCTGCAAACCGATATCCCGCCGCTTTTCAGGGGCGGTGTCCATTTGCAGAAACCGTTGAAATGATTCCCGCTGCATCCCGATAAGGTCCGGGATGTCGACCAACTTTTTTATTTTGCCGAAATTTTTTCGTATGCGCGTATTTGCCAAAGGCCTATCAGACATGGCATCTCCCATTATTGTGTGTTGATATTTGTCAGTGGTCCGTTGGTGATAAAGAAGTCTCATTAACGAATATGATTAGAATCTTGCGGGAAGAACGGATACTGAAATACATTTAGCTATTTTGATGTGCCTTCAGCTGTCGGTGGTCAGTTGACCCTGAACAGATTCGGCTGGTATCCAGCGACGCTTTTTAGCGGCAGATCGGCGCGAATCGGAACAACTGACAACTGACGACCAACAACTGATAGTTTATTATTTGACCTCAACCTGCGCCCCGGCTTCTTCCAATTGAGCTTTGACTTTTTCAGCTTCATCTTTGGGGACACCCTCTTTGACGGGCTTGGGCACGCCATCAACGAGTTCTTTGGCATCCTTGAGACCCAACCCGGTAATGGCCCTGACCTCTTTGATGACCTGAATTTTCTTGTCGCCGAAAGCGGTCAGAATAACATCAAACTCGGTTTGCTCCTCGGCCGCTTCGCCGGCGCCCGCATCCGCCGGGCCGGCCGCCATCATGGCTACCGGTGCCGCCGCCGACACGCCAAATTTTTCCTCCATATCCTTGACCAGTTCGGATAACTCCAGAACCGACATGCCTGCAATGAATTCAATTACATCTTCTTTAGTGATATCTGCCATTTTTTCCTCCAGTTATTCTTTCAATTTTCTTTAGATCTTTTTACAAATGGTTACTAAACCTGCAGCATCAGGCCGCTTCCTTTTGATCCTTAATCGCTGACAGCACATTCACGAGGCTTCTGGGAACTTCAGCCAGTACTCTCACAAAAGAGGTCGGCACCGCGTTGAGGGCCGACAAAAATTGGGCCAGCAGGACCTCTCTAGAAGGCAGGGCCGCCAGAGCCTTGATCGCCTGAGCATCGAGCACCTTGCCGTTGAGCACGCCGACCTTGATTTCAAGATTTTTATTGTCTTTGGCAAACTGTGTTAGAACCTTGGCCGGAGCTACCGGATCATCGTAGCTTATCGCGACCGCGCTGGGACCTTTGAAATGATCTTTGATCAGGGCGACTTCGGTGTCTTCGGCTGCTCGTACAAGCAGCGTGTTTTTGACTACCTGGTATTCGATGTTCTCTTCCCTGAGCTTGCGACGCAAGTCATTAATCGTGGTCACATCCAGGCCTTTATAGTCGGTCAGAACGATGATTGCGGATTTGGCAAATCTGGCATGCAGATCTTCGGCAATTTGTTGTTTGGCTGCTAATTTCAACTGTTAATTTCACCTCCTTTCATGATCTGAACAAAAACCGGAGGAAACGCGGTAAAACTGATCTGTAATTGTGATCCTGGACATCGGGTTGTTTCTAGGACAATCACATATCCGTCTCGGTAGGCCGGCAATGCCGATTAAACACAACTTTGGTCAGCCATATTGGCAGTGAACCTACGGTCTCCGACAGAATAATTTTGAGTTGTAGCCTTTACACAAAGCAGGCCGTTAAGGCTATTTTCTTGTGAATTGAATCGTCTCCCAAGATAATGTTTGGCCGGCGGAATCTAACGCCTTGGAAATTAAGAATAGATTATTTGATCAATTCCTTAATGTGTGCAGCATCGATCCTGATTCCGGGTCCCATCGTGGTAGATAGAGCAATACCTTTCAAGTAAGTTCCCTTGCTGGACGCCGGCTTGAGACGTAAGATGGTTTCTAAAAATGCAGTAATATTCTGAACAATTTTTTCGACACCGAAAGAAACCTTTCCCATGGGGGCATGGACGATACCGGCTTTTTCGACCCTGAAGTCAATTTTGCCGGCCTTGAGTTCAGCAACGGCCCGGGAAATATCAAATGTAACGGTTCCGGTTTTGGCATTGGGCATCAGCCCTCGTGGTCCGAGCAGCTTGCCGATTTTCCCGACGGTCCCCATCATATCCGGTGTGGCGACGGCCTTGTCAAACCCGAACCAGCCACCTTTTATCTTTTCAACGAGATCGTCATTGCCGACATAATCGGCTCCCGCATCGAGCGCTTCTTTTTCCTTCTCGCCCTTAGCAAAAACGAGGATTTTAACCTCCTTGCCGGTGCCATTGGGCAAAATCACACTTCCGCGCACCATTTGATCGGCGTGTCGGGGGTCGACCCCCAGGCGGACAGCCACATCGATGGATTCATCGAACTTGGCATAGGATGATTCAAGGGTTTTTTTGACGGCTTCTTCAAAACCGTCGACCGCACCGGTGCTCATCTTTTCTTTCGATTCAGTATATTTTTTACCTCGTTTCGGCATCGTCTTTATTATCTCCTTGTATCGCGTTGCGAGTCGCGGGTTTCGGGTTGCGGGTTATGAGGCAGGAGGCACGGTAATTTAACCCGTAACACGAAACACGCAACACGTCTTTTTTATGCCACTTCAATGCCCATACTGCGCGCCGTCCCGGCGATAATTTTACAGGCAGCATCCAAATCATTCGCGTTGAGATCGACCATTTTTTGTTTGGCAATCTCTTCGACCTGCGCCCGGGTAACCGAGCCGACCCGGTCCCGTTTCGGGTCCCCGGCGCCTTTGGCTACTTTAGCCGCTTTTTTCAGCAAAACGGCTGCCGGAGGTGTTTTCGTGATGAATGTAAACGACCGGTCCTGATAAACGGTTATCACCACGGGGATAATCATTCCTTCATCCTGGGCCGTCCTTGAATTAAATGCTTTGCAAAAGTCCATGATATTAACCCCGTGTTGGCCCAGTGCCGGACCAATGGGGGGGGATGGATTGGCCTTGCCAGCTTCGACTTGCAGTTTAATCAGCGCCATTACCTTTTTTGCCATTTTAACCTATTCTCTCCTTCAAATCGAGTTGCGTGTTACGTGTTACGTGTTACGAGTTGCGGGTTGCGGGTAGTAAATAATACGAAGCATGATCAATAACCCGTAACGCGAAACACGCAACACGAAACGCGTAGTTTTTATTCAGCATCGAGCATCCAGTATCCAGCATCCAGCATCCAGCCTACAATTTTTGGACCTGCACAAAGTCCAATTCCACCGGCGTTGCGCGGCCGAAAATGCTCACCAGGACTTTAATTTTACCCTTTTCATGATTGACTTCTTCCACCGTACCGTTGAAATTTGTAAACGGCCCGTCGATGACCCGGATATCGTCGCCGGATTCGAAAAAATATTTCGGCTGCGGTTTCAATTTGCCGGCTTCCATCCGATTTAAAATTTGATCAGCCTCCTGATCGGATATGGGCGTCGGCTTTTCGCGTCCGCCCAAAAAACCGGTTACCTTGGCGGTATCATTGACGATGTGCCAGGTTTCATCGTCAAGCTGCATTTTGACCAGGATGTATCCCGGATAAAATTTCCTGGAAGATGTTTTGCGCTTCCCTTTGACAAGCTCGACGATCTCCTCGGTGGGCACCAGTACTTCACCGAACTTCTCCGGATGGGGGCCGGCGGCAATCCGCTCTTCCAAAGCCGCTTTAACCTTGTTTTCGAAGCCCGAATACACATGAACTATGTACCATTTAAGCGCCACTCTTCTTTCTCCTCAGATTATTGAAGAACGATACGGATCAAACTGGAAATGCCAAAATCGACGACCCCGAGAAACAAAGATATAATCATTACCAGGGCAATTACCACCGCAGTGGAGCCGATCGTTTGTTTGCGCGACGGCCAGGTAACCTTTTTAAGCTCGACCTTGACTTCCCTTAAAAACTGGGTGGTTTTGGTCAACAGGTTGTCTTTGGGTTTGCCGGCTATCGGGCCGGCGCCGGGCGACGGCTTTTTCTTTTCGCTCTTGACGACCGCAGCGCCTGCGGATGCTTTCTTCATCCCGTGAACCGGGGTCTGTTTGATTCCGCCGGCCGGCTGTTTATCAGATCGCTGTTTCTTTTTCTTTTTTGATCCAGATGGCTTTTTACGTTGTATCCGTCCCATTGTGCTCCTAAAATGGCGAAAGCTCCGAGCCTGTTAAAACGAAGGAAATTAATTTATCCCTTGATCTTCGAACTCTGAGCTTCACCAACAAAAAGTGTGGCAGGCCAGGAGGGATTCGAACCCCCAACACCCGGATTTGGAGTCCGATGCTCTACCGTTAGAGCTACTGGCCTGCATGATCCGTTTCGCAAATGGTAATTGTCTATGATCTGTAGATGTAATAAGCTATTTTTAGAATTGCCGGTCTATTTGGTCTCCTTGTGCGGTGTGTGCTTGCGACAAAAACGACAGTATTTACTGAACTCCAGTTTATCCGGCGTCGTGCGCTTATTTTTGGTTGTCGTATAATTTCTTCGTTTGCATTCAGTGCATGCAAGGGTAACTATAATTCTCACCTGAAGGACTCCTTAGCATTTATTCGATAATTTCGCTGACGACGCCTGCACCCACCGTACGGCCACCTTCACGCACTGCAAAGCGAAGCTCCTTTTCCATTGCGATCGGCGTTATCAGATGCGCTTCAATGGTGACATTGTCGCCGGGCATCACCATCTCAACACCCTCGGGCAGCGTCAATATCCCCGTCACATCCGTGGTCCGAAAATAAAACTGCGGACGATAGCCGCTGAAAAACGGCGTGTGACGCCCGCCTTCCTCTTTGCTCAGTACGTACACTTCCGCCTTAAACTTGGTATGCGGCGTGATCGATCCGGGCACCGCCACAACCTGACCGCGCTCCACCTCATCGCGCTTGGTCCCGCGCAACAGCACACCGATGTTGTCGCCCGCCTGACCCTCATCCAGCAGCTTGCGAAACATCTCCACCCCCGTGCACACCGTCTTAAACGTCTCGCGGATACCCACAATCTCCACATCATCGCCCACATGCACGATCCCGCGCTCCACTCGCCCCGTCACCACCGTACCGCGACCCGAAATGCTGAACACGTCTTCGATCGGCATCAAAAACGGCTTGTCCACATCGCGCTCCGGCTCCGGGATAAACGTATCAATGGCTTCCATCAACTCAAATATCGGCGCCACCTCATCGGCATCCGGACTGTCGCTCTCCAGCGCCTTCAACGCACTGCCGCGCACGATCGGCGTATCGTCGCCCGGAAACTCATACTTGTCCAGCAACTCCCGCAGCTCCAACTCCACCAACTCAATCAATTCCTCGTCATCGACCATGTCGCACTTGTTCAAAAATACCACGATCTGCGGCACGCCCACCTGACGGGCCAACAATATGTGCTCGCGGGTCTGCGGCATCGGACCATCATCAGCCCCCACCACCAGTATCGCTCCGTCCATCTGCGCCGCTCCCGTGATCATGTTCTTGATATAGTCCGCATGACCCGGACAGTCCACATGCGCGTAATGACGATTCTCCGTCTGGTACTCAACGTGCGCTGTGGCGATGGTGATTCCGCGCTCTTTTTCCTCCGGCGCCTTGTCGATCTGGTCAAAAGGTACAAAATCCGCCATACCCTTCAATCCCAGATGCTTGGTGATCGCCGCCGTTAACGTCGTCTTGCCATGATCTATATGACCAATCGTTCCTACGTTCACATGCGGCTTGGTCCGCTCAAACTTTGCCTTTGACATGTTCCTGTCCTCCCATGATTTTTGGATAATATTGTTTGAAAGGTTATCCTCTATATCTTAACCCGCTAAAGGCCGCCACAGGTGCGATCGAGCTTGCATGGCAGGTTATTTAAGTGGAGCCCACGAACGGAATCGAACCGTTGAACCTCTTCCTTACCAAGGAAGCGCTCTACCGACTGAGCTACGTGGGCTGTCTGCTACGGGACCCTGTATGTATATTCCCCTGTCTTGGATAATGCTGCTGGGTTGCTATTTTTTGGAGCGGGAGACGAGATTCGAACTCGCGACATCCAGCTTGGAAGGCTGAAGCTCTACCAACTGAGCTACTCCCGCTCATATGATCATAGGTTATATCCCCGGCACAGAGGCATCACTGAGGATAGAATTAAAAGGGTTCCTAAATCCTTGCATGATCTCCTGCAGGAAGCCATGTAGTGCGAATCGACCCCGTCCAACTGTACCGGGATCTCCTACATATGCCTTATCTTCAGGCTGGTGGTGGGGGGAGGATTCGAACCTCCGTAGGCTTCGCCGACAGATTTACAGTCTGTTCCCTTTGGCCGCTCGGGAACCCCACCGTTTCGTTATTGACAATTGTTGCTCAGAGGTTGCAGATCATACGATATGATTCCGTTAATCCACCTTCTCCTGCCCATTACCTGGAAAATAGGGTTGTGAGTTAATGCCGTCAAATTGTCCTGGTCGGCCGACAGGTATTTAATAAGCTGTCAGCCGAAAAGATTTGGAGCCAGCGAAGGGACTCGAACCCCCGGCCCACTGATTACAAATCAGTTGCTCTACCAGCTGAGCTACGCTGGCCTCACAACTTAACATTTCAATTTAATTTAACAATCGATTCGTGAGATATGAGACAAAACCTCTTTACTCAAAACAAATTTATTTAACTATCTATCGGAAAAATAGCAAGCTTGATTTAAATTGATTAACGGCGATTATACAGAATTATTAGATTATAGCTCTGATAAATGCAATTTATCATCTTTTTTTTAATTTTTTTCGCGTTTCCTCCAAAGGCCTATTGAGCCAAGAGCTTAAGAATAACAAAATCAGACTCTCATCCGAAATCAATTCAACATCCAAGGTGAGTATCCGGCATCCAGTATCGAGCATCCAGTATCCAGCATCCAGAAACACCACATCATTGCACAAAATCGTTCCAGTTTAAGACAAGTTGCGTTAAATATCAATGATTATCGACGACCGTCAATAAATTGTCTGTCGACTGGGTTCGGACCACGTCCGATCCGGTGACAGGAATGTCGATCGGTGCCGCAGCAATTCCGACGATCGTTTAAATTTCGGCTGTGCTACTGACATGAGTTCTGACGATAAGCATTAATTTCGATTTGAAAAGGGCAACACTATTTTTTTGGCATAAAATTAGCATGGAACTGAGTAGTACCGGTTTCCGGATCGTGGGTTTATGGATGTTTCAAACGCATAGTGCATTTTTTTTTATATAAGCCCTTGACAATCTTAGCTTTTTTTGATTAATCCAATATAGCTAAACCTTATCGAGCGAAAGTTGCCACCGGTATCCGAAAATGATATAACTGTCTGAATACTATAAGGAAATGATTTAATGAACCATCGACTCTTTGTCCTACCGATTGTGTTATTACTGATTCTAACTGCGTGCTCTCATCTTCAGCCCGACCCCGATAAGTCACCACTTTCAAAAGATTTATCCACTTCAGCCGGAGTGTTATCGACCGGCGGCAGCCCGCAGGATACCAGTTTAAACGAGGCGTCACTCGATTCAGCCGACGCCGCGAACGGCGGTAATAGAAATGAAAACGAACCGACTGCGGAGACAATCGCTTTCCAGAAGGTCCAAAACGACCTCGATGAAGCCCTCGAATTATGTCAACTTTCCCAGGAGTATTGGCAGCAGGGTGAATTGGAAAATGCGGTTGAAGCCTTGGATCGGGCCTATGCGCTGATTTTAAGTGTCGACACATCGAATCAGCCCAAACATATCCAGCAAAAAGAAGATCTGCGATTTATGATCTCCAAACGCATCCTGGAGATCTATGCTTCACGCAATATCGTGGTCAACGGAAACCACAATGCCATCCCGGTGGTGGTCAATCGACATGTGCAGGCCGAAATCAAGCTTTTTACTCAAGGCGGCGAAAGACGTTTTTTCATTGAATCCCTGATACGTTCGGGCCGCTACCGGGACCGTATCGTCCGTGCCCTGAAAGACGCCGGTTTGCCTGAAGAACTATCCTGGCTGCCTCTAATAGAAAGCGGCTTTAAAACTCACGCGCTATCGAGATCGCGCGCCCTGGGCCTATGGCAGTTCATTCCCTCAACCGGTTATAAATTCGGCCTGAATCGCAATAAATTTATCGACGAGCGCATGGATCCGGCCAAAGCAACCCGGGCTGCCATCGATTATCTCAAAGAGTTGCACAGCATGTTTGGAGACTGGTCGACCGTCCTGGCGGCCTACAACTGCGGTGAAGGTAGAGTTCTGAGAGTCATTCGAAGCCAGAACATCAACTATCTTGACAATTTCTGGGATCTTTACGAAAAACTGCCCCGGGAAACCGCGCGCTATGTGCCCCGCTTTCTAGCAACGCTGCATGTGCTGAACAATCTGGAGAAATACGGCATGGACCAGGTGATCGTCGACCAGCCGCTGGAATTTGAAACGGTTATCGTCAACAAACAGGTCAGTCTGGGCAATGTTGCCAGAACCATTGGCGTCAGCGAAAAATCGCTGAAAGGCCTGAATCCGGAACTGCGGTACAAGATAACGCCCGGCGACAGCTACAACCTCAGGGTTCCGCCCGGCCACGGTGAATTGTTGCTGACGCAAATCGATCGTATACCGCAGTCCCATCCGCCCCAGCGTGCGTATGTCTATCATCGCGTGCGACCCGGCGAAAGCCTGTCGGTTATCGCGCGAAAATACCGGACCAGTGTCGGGAGCATTATGCGGGCCAACAACATGCGTCGTTCCAATTATATTGTGGCCGGCAAGCGTCTAAAAATACCCCAGCGCGGATATCGCAAAAAAACGATTACGGTCATGGCAAAACCCCGCAATGGCCAGGCGGTCAACCATGTCGTCCGCAAAGGAGATTCGCTGTACATCATCGCGAAACAATACGGCACGACCACCAAAAAAATCCAGGAGCTCAATAGTTTAAAATCCACCACCCTGCATATCGGGCAGGTGCTGAAGATATTTTCAGGAAAACCCGTCCCTCCCCCTTCTGTTGACGGACTGGCGACATATGAGGTCAAAGCCGGCGACAGCCCGTTTCTTATCGCCAAGCGCCATAAAATGCCACTGGAGCGCCTGATGTATTTAAACCAGCTTTATCCGGGAACCACGATATTCCCGGGTCAGAAGCTATATATTGAATAAATCTACCATCCCGCCGCGGCCGGCGGGATGGTAGATTTATTTTCATTTTTTATTGGTTAATTTGGGTCAAGGAAAATACCCTTCGATATGGTCTGACACCTCCAAAGAAGATCCAAAACCTCCCTTAGCCGGCCTGTATCAGATCAGTCAGCCACCGTAGTGCGGTATAGAATTTGGCTGCTTCTGTTTCCAATTGGTTACGGCCTCCCCTGAAATTGCAAAACCGCATCGGTTCTCCCCTTACCGCGAAATTTAGTTGAAATTGTTACTTATGGTTTGCAATTCTGCAATCAATCGTATACCAATCACGAATCAACCATTCAACGAATCAACCAATCAACTAATCAACTAATTAGCCAATCAACTACTCATCTAATCGTGGAGGTGATAATGGGCAAATTATCTTTCAATCTTCAAGATAAGGTATTCGTCATAACCGGCGGTAGCCGGGGTATTGGTCTGGAAATCGCCAGGCTTCTGCTGGATCAATACTCCCGGGTTGTTATCTGCGGCCGCAAGCAGGAGGGTTTGGATGAAGCCGCCCGGCTGCTCGAGGGCGGTTACAGATTGGTAACCGTCCAGGCCCATGTGGCCAGGACCGAAGATGTCGACCGGCTTTTCGAGACCGCCACGGCGGCGTTTGGCAGCATTGACGGGTTGGTCAATAATGTCGGCATGAACATCGCCACCGGCGCGGTCGATGCCGAGCCGGGGCTGTGGAACAAAATAATCGACAGCAATTTAAACGGTACGTATCTGTGTTCCCGCAAAGCGGGACAGATTATGCGGGGGCAGAAAAGAGGCAAGATCGTCAGCCTGTCTTCGATTGCCGGCCGGCGCTCGGCGCCGTTTATGGGGATTTACGGTGTGGCCAAAGCCGGCATTGAGATGATGACCAAAGTCATGGCCCAGGAACTGGCGGCCTTCAACATCCAGGTCAACGCGGTGGCACCCTGTATGGTGCGCACCAAGTTCAGTGAACCTTTCTGGTCTAATGAGGAGTTTTATGATCAAATTGTAAAGGCAATTCCCATGGGCCGAATAGCGGAGCCGACCGAGGTGGCCTGGCCGGTATTATTCCTGTGCTCGCAAGCATCTGATTTCATGACCGGCCAGACGTTGATGGTGGATGGTGGATCGAGTGCCATCTAGACTCGTGGTGAAGTCATATTGACAGTTCGAGGTCACCACCTGCATTGATGTTCAAAGGTGTTAGGAATAGAAAATTTCAAATTACATGCCCGACCCGATGCCAGGATCGGTCACATATGGCTGCTAGAAGCCGAAGCGGCTCTGATATCGGTCGTCCCCTCCGAGCGGTAGGCTCTGCGAGCTGGAAGCCAGACAGCTTCTAACTGTTCAAAATGGTCCTCGACGCAGCGGTATTGGCTCCGGCCCCTTATAGGAGAATTCCTCATATTCCCAGCTCTGCTGGTGGCCGCTGATTTATGGCTCGAATTTAACGACTACCAATGTCACATCATCATCATTCTCACGGGGATGGCAGAATGCGTAGATCTCATTCAGCACCGTCTGCAGAATTTCCCGAGCTGATTTTCCGCCATTAGCCTGGATAACCTCCCGGAACCGGTCTTTGCCGAACATTTGACCACCGGTGTTTTGTGATTCCCAGATTCCATCGGTGCCGATTAGTAAGATCTGATCAGGTACCAGTCGGCGTTGATATTCCTGGTAGCCGGTTTTATCGGAAACACCCAGCGGCAGTGCCCCCCCGGCGAGCTCTTCGAATTGACCACTACTGCGATCAAAAATGACGGCCGGATCGTGGCCGGCGTTGACCCAGCGAATGGAATTGGCTTGTCCGTCAATTTCACATAAAAACAGCGTCATAAAACGGCCGGAATCCTCAACATCCCGAGCAAGCTGCCGATTAACGTCGCCCACAATCTGGTTGAGGTTCCCGGTGCGTGAAGCCCGTTGGCGGATGAACGCCCGGGCGGTGGTCATGAGCAGTGCGGATGCGATGCCATGGTCCGAAACATCTCCCACAACGATTTTGACTTTTCGCTGCCCGTTCGATTCGACCGGCAGAAAGTCATAATAGTCTCCGCCTGTCTCTTCGCAATAAATACTCCGGCCAGCAATATCCAAACCTATAATCTTGGGTGCTATGCCAGGCAGCAGGTGCTGCTGAACTTCCTTGGCGATGCCCAATGATTGGCGAATACGATCGCGCTCCTTGAGGCCCTCGGTCATTTCATTGATGACATCGCCGGTGTAACCGATCTCGTCATTGGTTGTGACCTGGACTTTTTTATCGAAGTTGCCGTTTCGGACTTCACGCAGGCTCTGAATGATATGAGCAAACGGAAGGGTCAAATTTCTGCTAACCAGCAAGGTCAGACAGATTCCGGTACTGATGAAGATCAAGGCATTGGTGAATATAAGCGATCGCAGAATTTCAAGTGAAGTGGATGGATCCATGTTTTTGCTTGTGACCCTTTGAAAAATGTGCAGTATTGAGAAAAGCGGTATCAAGTTGCAGCCGAACAATAGTGCGATCAGGCGGGTGCGGATTCTAATCCGTAATGTTCGCGGGATGGCGTACAAGCCACCTTTGGGGAACAGGTGCGGGGCTACGCGTTTCTGCAGGACGTGCTCCATCAGGAAAAATGCCAGCGTCACGGTAATGAAGCCGGTGCTCAAGCTGACGAAAAAAGCGCGTTGAATCCAGTACGAGCCGATATCATAAACCCAGAAAATGCCGCCATAAACAACAGCCGACAAAATCCACATGCTCAAATCCAGCGCGATGGCGACAAATGGTTCGTTGAGTATTTTGCGGCGGGCGTTACGTTCAACTTCCCGGCTTATGGGTTCGCCGGCATGCCGCGCATTGAGGTAGTTTCGAATCGGGCGCTCGTAGATCAGAGTCGCCACGATCACAAATAGGAAGGCCGCCGGTGTAAAAAACATATCGATCGCATCGACAGCCGGGATTTGCCAGATGTAATCAGGCGGATCCGGTTCGGCGCGGAACAATAACCTCTGGAAAAATGTTACAGTGACCATATTCGCCAATATATTGGCTGCAAGGATATCATTTTTAAGGTGCCAGTGTTGGGTTTTGGTCATGGTCATTATCTCCGGCTGGGGGTAAGTTAAATATGTTAGAACAGGATAGCAAGGCCATCCCAATACTGCGGCGCATCTTCAGACTCGGCACCGAACGGGATAAAGGAATCGATCCGCTAGAAGGTGGTAAGTATTTGAAAATTGAAATTCGCTTCTTATATTGCAGTAAATCCCTTTTCTACTAGAAGTTAATATCAATGAAATTCAAAAGTGTCGAGCATGTCGTCTCCGAGCTAAAAAGAGCCGATTATATCTGCTCCAAGACGATCGCTACCTTTGTCTTTTTGTCCCAGGCGACCGGCCAGACGTTGATGGTGGATGGGGGGTCGAGTGCGATTTAGGTGATTGGTGAAGTCATATCGAAATTTTGTTATCGTTGTCACCACGTGCATCGATTTTCAAAGGTTTCGGGTGTCGGGTGTCGGGTGTCAGCAACCGAAGTCAACCTGCTGGATGGGAATCGCTCATGAATTGATTTTTTCCCAGCTGGCGACTCTCAGCCTCAACCCATCCGGGATTCAGAACTCATGGTTCACTCTTAAATTGTATGAAAGTTCAGCTTTAACCCCCCCAAAAGGGTTTTTAAATCCTGCTCGTCCACGTAATCGAAACTGAATGCAGTTCGAAAGCCTTGAGGACAAGAACGAGCACGAGTACAAAACTTCGGATGCGCTTAAGAGACACTACGCCGATTTGGCACAGTTTCTTTATCCGATTTGACCGGCCGTTTGATTGGCCGGCGGCGTTGCTGACACCTGAAACCTGACACCTGAAACCATAATGAACTTGGACAGATGGCACAGCCGATTGCCTCTAATCTGGCCCAAAGAACCAGGTTCTCTGCGACAAAATAAATGCTTTATTTTACAGATAGACGCCATCCGGCTGATGCTTTTCGTAAATATCACCAAATTTTGCATTACCGCAGTTGACGGTTCGCTGCCACTCATAAAAAGTCCCTTTTACGCTCGATATAACGACACCGGCATTGCGCATGCGCTCGATGCCATAATCATGACAGGGTCCCGGTGAGCCAACCGCGTCCGCCAGCACAACCACCCGATAACCATTCACCAAAAGCCCCAGGGCGGACTGGCAGACACAAACATCCGTTTCCAATCCCACCAGAACCGCTGTTTTACGACCCGTTTTCTCAATTGCATTCATGATATCCAGCTCACTGGTGAGGCCATAGGACATTTTATTGAATTCCTTTATTTCCGGCGGTAATTTTGCTGCTACCTGCCGGACGGTCCCACTGTTGTTTTTCAAATCCTCGACCGTTACCACTACCGGCATTTCAAATCTCCCGGCCATTTCAGTAATCCAGCTAATTCGATTTACCAGGAGAATCGAGTGATCACGATCCAGTTTATCAAGGAATTCCTGTTGGACGTCAATGATGATCAGGATGGATTCATTGACATCGGTCAGCTTAGCGTCAACGGCCGTTGGATTATTCATTCGTGATACCTCCTTGAAACCATGACTCTTTTCCTAATTCCTTATCTTTAATTTTCTGCTAAAAATATGGACTTGAAAAAATGGCTTGCTGACATTCTGCCATCTCCTCGTGTCGCTGGATTCTCAAGAGGAGCATAACTCTTCAGACACAAGGCAGAAAATAAAATCGGATATCAACCAATACCGAACGCCGAAAGCCCAACGCCGAAAGCCCTTTAAAACCGGCACGATCAAGGTGTTTGGCCCGGGCGTTGTTCGTCTAATTACTTTTGGCTTTCACTTTTAGGCTGGTCCGGGACCAAGAATGATTCGGCGAGTCGCGTCCAGAAACCGGCACCCATGGACAGAATGTCATCGTTGAAATCATACGCCGGATGATGCAGCGTCTTGGCATTGGTGGATGATGAGGCGCCGATGAAAAAATAACTCCCCGGGCAGGCCTGCAGCATATAGGTAAAATCTTCACTGCCCATGAGCGGCCGTTCCAGGTCGACAACATTATCAGCACCAAAATACTGTATGGCTTGTTGCCGAAGAAAATCGGTTTCGGCCGTGTGATTGACGGTGGCGTCATAGCCCTGCTTATAGTCGACCGAAGCCGTCATCCCGTAGCTTTGGGCCTGGAGTTTAGCGATTTCAGTAATCCGCATCTCGATAAAATCGCGGGTTGTCGGATCGAAGGAACGGATTCCGACAACAAGATCGGCCTGGTTGGGAATAATGTTGCTGGCCGTGCCGCCCTGAAATGAACCCACCGTGATAACCGCCGGCTCAAACGGATAGATATTGCGCGAAACGATTGTTTGCAGTGCCATGACAATGCTTGCCCCCGTGACGATCGGATCAGCAGCGTTTTCCGGCTGGGAACCGTGGCCGCCGCGCCCGTGAACGGTGATCCGGGCTTCATCCACCGCGGCCATGATGGGGCCGTCACGCAGGGCTATCTGACCCAACGGCAGATTCGGGTCATTGTGCAATGCAAACACCGCATCGCATGGGAACTGCTGGAAGAGTCCCTCTTCGACCATCATTTTGGCGCCGCCGCAATTTTCTTCGGCCGGTTGAAAGATCAAATGGACAATGCCGTCAAACCGACGTCTTTCAGCAATCGCCCTTGCCGCCCCCATCAACATGGCCATATGCCCATCATGGCCACAGGCATGCATTGTGCCCGAATTTTTACTGGCGTAGGGCAGACCTTCCTGCTCGGTAATCGGTAATCCGTCCATGTCGGCCCGCAGACCGACGGCCCTATGTGATCCACCGTTGCGCAGGGTGCCGACAACAGCGGTTTTGGCAAGCCCACGGTGCACTTCATAGCCCAAGCGTTTAAGACGATCCGCAATTAATGCGGCCGTGCGGGTCTCCTCTAATCCGATTTCAGGATAGCTGTGAAGCTCCTGGCGCAGGGCTCGCATTTCAGGCAGATCGACAATGATATCATCAGCAGGGTTCATATGGCAGGTACTCCTCCCAACCCGGATAACCCGGAAATGAAATTTGGAGATTCAATCGTCAATCTTCAATGCCGGCCCTGCCAGGTCAGGCCTGTATTGTCGGGATTCGATTTTCGAAATAGCGGAAAATAGCGACCAGGATGCCGGTCAGGCACAAGTAGATCAACGACAGCAGCAGTAAAGGTTCATAGATCACGTAGGTGTCCTGACGGACCTTGGAGATGACCGCGTAGACATCGATGACCGTAATCGTGGCAACCAGCGGGGTCGCTTTTAACTGCAGAACGACTTCCCCGTTGAGAGTCGGCAGGGCACGCTGCACAGCCCGCGGCAGCCAGATTCTGCGCAGCATGGTGAAAGGTTTCATGCCGTAGGAACGCGCCGCCTCGAGTTCTCCATGGGGCACACCGGCAAAGGCACCGCGCATGACCTCGCCCTCATAGCCGGCAAATGACAGGGTCAGTGACAGCACACCATAGGGCCAGGCTTCACGCAAATAAGGCCACAGGAACGTATCCCGGATTTGTGGAACCTGCGGAAACAGCGATCCGAGTCCGTAATACAACAGCCAAAGTTGGAGCAGCAGCGGTGTGCCGCGAATAATCGTGCAAAACCCTTGACAAAGCCTGGCCAACGGCTTGGGACCGGTTACCTGAACAAGTCCGATTGGCACGGCAAGCAGAAACCCGAGGAAACAGGTAGCCACAAGTATGAGGAGAGTTTTCCATATACCGGCAAGCAGGGCACCATAATAGTTGGGCAGCCAGTACCAGCGCATGGAGGTAGCCACGAGAGCGATCATTCCGACGGCAATCAGCAGCAAAACGATGCGGTGGGGTTTCAGCCAGCCGGTCATGGTCTACCCGACTTCCGGCATGCCGCGGTAGGCGCGCCGCTCGATTCGGCGAATGCCGACGTTGGACAATAGTGTCACCAGCAGATACAATACCCCGGCCGCAGAAAAAAAGAGGAAATACGCCTTTGTCGCGCCACCGGCCTGGCGTGTGGCCAGGGTCAGTTCCGAAAACCCGATAACGGCAAGCAGGGCCGTGTCTTTGGTGGCGATCAACCAAAGATTGGAAAGACCCGGTATGGCATGAGGCAGCATGATTGGCAGGATGATGCGTCGTAGAAGAAGCCCGGGACCCATGCCGTAGGAGCGTGCCGCTTCGATCTGACCCGGATCGATGGCTTTTATGGCACCGCGCAGCACTTCCGTCGAATAAGCCCCCTGGACAAATCCAATAACCACGATGCCTGCCACAAGACCGTTGATATCCATGGGAGGCGAACCAAACCATGCCAGCACCTGATTGACGATATCCGACCCGGCATAATAGAGCAACACGATCAGCACCAACTCCGGGATGGCGCGCACGATGGTCGTGTAGCATTCGAGCAAGTCGCGCAGCACCGGACCACCGTAAAGCTTGCCAAAGGCGCCGCCGATCCCTATCAACAGACCGAGTGAATAACCGCCGAAAGCGATCGTCAACGAGGTCGCCAATCCCCGCAGCAGAACACCGCCCCAACCGGGCGGTGAAAAGGCCAGAAGTTCCAGACTACCCATAGATACCGGTGCCCCCATTCACAGGGTACTTATTTATTGAAATATTTATTAATATCAGAGTATTGGAGTAATGGAGTGCTGGAGTAATGGCTGAAGGTTTGAGGTCTCCTTTAATTACCCCCCATACTCCAGTACTCCAACACTCCAAGATCGAGATCTTCAATAACTGCTTGCTAACTTAAACCTACTTTTTTCCGGCTATAGTACCAATGATCTATTGGCCGTAGATGTCGAAGTCAAAGTATTTTTTTGAAATCGCGTCGTATTTACCATTGGCGCGGATGGCAGCGATGGCGGCATTGATCTTGCTCTTCAGCGCGTCATCCCCCTTGCGGATGCCGGCACCAACGCCGGCCCCGAGAATTTCCGGGTCGTCTGCAACCATTCCCTTAAGCTCGCAGCAGGCCTTGCCTTCAGCAGTCTCGAGAAAATCGGCAAGCGCCAGTGAATCTGCTTGGGTCGCGTCAATGCGGCCGGCAACCAGGTCCTGGTTGACCTCGTCCTGGGTCTGGTATTCCTTGATTTTGGCGCCGGTGAAATATTTCGTTGCATAAACTTTGTGGATCGTTGCGATCTGAACCCCAAGATATTTACCTTTGAGACCCTCCGGCGTGGCGTCGAATTTCATGGTCTTCGTGCCGATAATCGCGGTCGGTGTATTGTAGTACTTGTCTGAAAAATCAATGGATTTCATGCGCTCTGCAGTGATCGACATCGAAGCGATGATCATATCGATCTTTTTGGACGTCAACGCCGGGATAATGCCGTCCCAGGCGGTCGGTGTAATCACGCAGTTGAGCTTGGCCTCCTGGCAGAGGGCCTCCATAATTTCGATTTCCCAGCCGCTCCACTTGCCGGATGCATCCGGCGTGGTAAAGGGCGGATACGGTTCGGCGGCAATCCCCACCCGGACCGTTTCGGCAGATGCCATGCCGGCGCTGAAGACGATCAATACGGCAACGAGAATGAGTTTCTTCATAATTCTAGCCATTTAAACCTCCTTTGGTTAATGTTTATACCCCCTTTGAGCCATCCTCCAATTGGGAGTTATTGGTTATTAGTTATTGGTTTATGACACAGAACTGATAAATCTTTTCAGGTGCTCCGATTTTGGTGCACTGAAGATCTCCTCCGGCTCGCCCTGCTCCTCAACCATCCCATTTTGAAGAAAGACAATCCGGCTGGCCACTTCCCGCGCGAATTTCATTTCATGGGTAACGATCATCATCGTGCGGCCTTCCCGGGCCAGATCGCCGATGACGGTCAGCACCTCGCCGACCAACTCCGGATCAAGGGCCGATGTCGGCTCGTCAAACAGCATGACCTTCGGCTGGATGGCCAGCGCCCGGGCAATGGCGGCACGCTGCTGCTGGCCGCCGGATAGAAATGCCGGATAGACCTCGCGTTTGTCATGCAGGCCAACCCGGTGCAGCAAAGCATCCGCGGCTTCGATGGCTTTCGCTTTGGGTCGGCCTAGAACATGGACCGGGATTTCAATGACATTCCCCAACAGGGTCAGGTGCGGCCAGAGGTTGAAACTCTGGAATACCATGGCCAACCGTGTGCGAATACGCTGGATTTGGGCTTTGTTAGCCGGTTTTTGGCCGCCTTGCCCATCACTTTTCATCTCAATGGTTTCGCCGTGCACCGTGATCGTCCCTCGGGTCGGCGTTTCCAGCATGTTGATGCACCGAAGCAAAGTCGATTTTCCAGATCCGCTGGCGCCGATAATGGCAACAACCTCCCCTTCATGGGCGTCCAGGGATATTCCTTTGAGTACTTCAAGATCACCAAAGGATTTATGAAGGTCGCGGATTTCAATGGCCTTGGTCAAACCTTCGTGATTTGAATTCGCGATACTTTCTCTTGGCTGGGCAGTTGGCTTGTTCAAGGTCGAATTACCTTTGCATGTGGATATGTTCCGCCAGTTATAAGCGTCGCCTCTGGCTGCATGCGTCCAGTCAGATCAAAGAATAGAAACTAATGAACGTTGAACATTGAACGTCCAACATCGAACATCGAATAATGTGTTCTGCCTGTCGTGAGTCTTTTGTCGAACGGTCTATTTTAAAACGACTGAGCAAAGCGATTCCAACATTCGTCAATCGACATTCGACATTCGTCATTTCATGAAGTTTCACACGCGTCCATCGACACCTATGCGACCTGTCCGTTTTAAGAAATCAATCGGAGCGGACGCTATCAGATTTTCCCATTTTTATAAACAGTTTTTTGGCCGGCATCCGGCAAGAGTATGTATTCACTAAATTCGCCACGCATACAATGGTTGGAGCTCATGGACGAACCGTATCCGCCGGCATTGACAATGGCCAGGTAATCGCCTTCGACCGGCCGGTGCATCTCGATCTCCTGCCCAAAAACATCAATCGCTTCATTAATATTGCCGGCAATCGAAAGGTTTAAAACCGGGGCAGCCGGATCATGCCGCAGTGGGGCGAAGCCATATGGCATATCGTAGTAGGCGTATGAATTCTGTATATTAAAGCCGGCATTCACACCGACAAATAAAGTCCCCTGCTTCGCCTCAACCGTATTCACCTCTACCAATAAGACACCGGCATCCTTTATCAGATAATCACCCGGCTCGATCTGGATTCTGACTCCCATCTCACGCGCATGACGGGCAATGACGGCCGCCCATTGATCCAGATCCAATCCCTCGTCCTCCGGCCGCATCGGCACGCCGAGCCCACCGCCGATATCAAGGGTATTCACAGCGGGACATTGCCCGACGAATTGATGAACACGGGACAATACCCGGTCAAATTCAGCCAAGTCAGGCGTCATATAGCCCGAGCCCACATGAAAATGCAGCGTTTTAATCGTCGTGCCCAACTCACGTGCTAATTCCAATGCCTCAGCAAAACGGTCCGCATAAATGCCGAATTTGGTAATCTTGTCGCCGGCATAGGTCAGGTGATCATGATAGGCGACACCCATTTGAGGGTTTATACGCAGCCCCAACGACCGTCCCTGGCAACGTGTCGCCAGACGACGTAAGCTGCTCAGCGAATCGACATTGACATGAACTCCCGGATGCTTGGCCAGGCATTCGATATCTTCGTTAGAGACTGAAGTATTGGTGTAAACGATCTGCTCCTCGCGAAAGCCGATTTGGCGTCCGAGACGCAATTCATTCGGCGAACAAACATCGAGTCCGCATTGATCATTAAGTTTGAGAAAAGTTAACAGGGGCAAAAACCGGTTGGCCTTGAGAGCAAAAAAAATTTCATATTCGACCGCATGGTTGTCCAGGGCCGTGCGGATACGTTCAAGGTTTTGGGCGACACGGGCCGCATCGTAAACGAAAGTTGGCGTCCCGGAAGATTTGACCAAATCCGCCAGATTTTGCCGCCCTAAATGCAACTCACCTTCTCGATATTCCAATCCTTCGCGAGCCCACCAATGTACGGACATATAGTCTCCTGAAATTATCTGGTTAATGTTTGTCCCAAAATTCTTCGAGTTCCGCATCACTCTTGGAAGAAAAATTGGATATATTTTTTAATTTTTCCATCCTTATCTGTCAAGTTAAGATAGAGCGGTTTAAGTGCAATAATAGGAGCGCCTCAAGGCCTATCCCCTACTTGCATTTCATTTGATAATGACGGGCGCAGTGTTTTTCCAGAAATTTCTCCCGGTCACGTTTGATTTTGAAGAGGAATTTACGATAGTTTCCCCCTGAAGTCACATGATAAAATACACGGGAAATGTTATTCTTCACGCGCAAGCCATGATAGATCTTTGATAAAAGAATTGCGTTGCACATCGGCTGAAGATGGATTGGATCCTTAAAGCTGTCGGGTATCGCAGATAGGAATCGCCGGCGTATCCCGGGCGCTTAAGCCGGTTGGCATTTTTTATAGGGAGGGAACGTCTATTGATTATCCAAGACGACGCTAATTTCAAAAATAAACGGTTTTTCGTGTAAGCCGTGCGCCGAACGCCGATGCCGTTTGGCATCCGCTATTTTCCGTTGGCCTTTCAGGGTTAACCAGAATCAATACAACATCCAGAATCCGTTATCCAGCTTCCAGTATCCAGCATCCAGCATCCAGCATCCAGTATCCAGAATCCAGTATAGGGAGGAGATATCCCACCGGCATGAGTCACGCTTAGCGGCAACTCTCCCCCCAATAGACCGTGTTTAAAGAGGCGTGATTTCTGCTATATGGAATGCCAAGTTGCAATAACGTGACTTGGGTCACCGAATAATCTGCAACTTTTTAAAATGCACCCCAATTCTGTTTACCGGGGATGTAATAAGTCGGACAAATGAACCGAAAAGCATTGGCGATTTTTCTTGCCTTTTTACCTTTTTCTTCGCTTTCCTGCCGCATTCTGTCCAGTTCATTACCAAAAATTTCTTGAAAATAACTTTCTGCGGCTCTTTTTCTTTCTTCTTCAGATTCGAATTGGCTGCGTATCTCTCCTAATTCACCATAGTCCAACCAGATTCCCGCACATCTGGGGCACTCATCGACCGTGACTTCTTTTTTTACGCTGAAGAAGTGACGCATCATTTTGGTGTCGGTACATCTGGGGCAGGTTCTTGAACTACTATCATCCACTTCAACGCTATCTGATTTTTCGATATCCAAAAGGCTTTCACCTAAAGATTCGTGAGGCTCATCAACTTTTTGAAGTTCAAATCGGTCAAACCATATTCCTCCGCATCCACCTTTGCAAACATCCACTTTGATATCTTCAACTGTTATCTCTTCAATATTATTATCGCACGCTGGGCATTTCATTTTCAAAACCTCCTAGGTTTTCTTTTCATCCACCTTGATTGAATAGCGCTAACGAGATTTACACGGAAAATTCAAATGAAGGTGATGTGACCGTCAGCCGGTTAAAATTTTAAATCACTATTTTGCACAATAGAACAAAATGTGTCCAAAAGTCTTCCGGACATCATTACATATATCGGCCATTCATATCTTGACTTGAGCTGTTTTGCCCATCAAGAGAACTCTGGTTAATTAGATTTAAGACTTTTTTGTTTCCGGCAGACATGCCGGAGCACATGTTGGACAGTTGAGTGATTGCGAAATCCACCTGGCCCAAAATCTTCAGCTGTTCGGGAGTCAGGGCATCCTGCCCGATACCACCGAAATGGGCGATCCGCAATCCGGCCATCTCAACGATAAAAATATAATTCGAACCACCACCAGAGCTGGGGGGATGAGGAAGGCACCTGGAAGACACCGGGGCCTCTCGCTTCTGATTATCGCTGATTTATAACCGTTGGATCAGATAAATATAAGTAGGCAGTCGACTTTGTTTCTTTATTTCCAAGAATTGCGGCAACAATTCACGCTTTTTGGGACTATCCTTAATTGGGGACAAATAGATAGCCCCTTTCTTGTGCGAAGAAGCTGGTGGGTCCTTCAGTAACCCGGTAAGAGATTGATAATGCTCGGGCGGAAGTATTTGGCCGATAAGAAAATTGCCGGTAATCTCAATATTCGTGTAGGTCGCATTCACTTTGAGCATCTTCTGAAAAGCTGCTTGAACTTTTGTTGATGAAACGGATTTGCGAATGAACGCGAGGGTTGAGGGGTCTATGGATTCGAAACCGATGTTGACATAGGTGGAAAATGGTAGGTCACTTAGCTTTTCAAACAACTCATTTTTTGATCTGAGCAGGGAGTCCACGCTACCAAAAAGGAATAACGATGGCGTATTTTTACGCAGACCTTCAAAGCCAAAAGCCTTGCCGGCTTCAGAAACTGCCAGCCGGATCAATTCAGCCCCCGCTGCGAGTGCATCATGATTTCCTAAAAATAGGGCATTATAATTCTCCAGATTGCGGTCGTAAAAAGATTTTAATTGTCGAATCTGTTCGCGAATGTCGGTTCTGGAGCGTGCTCTAAATTGCTGCGCTGATTTGACGCAACAAAAATCGCAATGATAAAGGCATCCGTCGGCAATCACAAGCGGGATGACCTCGTAATCGACATGTCGCGTGTCGGGTGGCAGGACCGACAACCGTCTGCCGATGATCGTTCGCAACTCCAAGGCCCGCTCGTGCAGCACTCTATCATTATTTTGTATGATCTGGGTGATTAGATCCTTGGCTTTGGGATGCAGCCCAGTTTTTTTCACTCCAGAAAGATCGGCGTACAACTTTGACCAGGCTGCAAAGGCATTCATGATGTTGGGATTGGAAAAATAGTCAACTTCCCAAATTGAGTTGCTGGGATATGGCAGACACGGCAAGTAATACTCGCCCAGCCACGAAATTATGCCATATTCGCCGCTCTTATCACCCACCGAATAGTAGACCCAATCATTGCCATCCGTTCTTTTCAGCTGTTCCGCGGGATGAGGCCAATTTGTGTTAAGACCGCGAATGAACTTGATTTCACCATTTAAATTGAACCGGAATTCGTATTCCGCTGTTTTTATCTCGGAATATTTTCCATATCGCAGGGGAAAGCTCTCTTTTGTAACGGTCGCAGGTCCTTGTTTTTCAACGCTTATGGCAAGGCTATTCAGTTTGGCAAATCCCATTGTTTTCCTTATTCACTGCTTTCCGCCGGTATTGACCGGCACACCAACGTTGGATTAACCTGCATGTTGGCACATGCGTCTCGGTTGAGACCATAGTTTTGTGATAATGAAATCTATTCTGGTTTCTCCTCCTTTTCCATAGTTCTCGATAAATATACTGCGATAGCCATAAAGATCAGAAAATCAACATTTTGAATTCATTATCAAAGACGCAAGTATGTCACCGCTAATTTATCAGCCTCGGCCGGACTGAAACATCCTTTGACGTCGATGACCAGAGCGCTGCCGTCGGCGCACAGACCGGCAAGGCCCGCCAAACCGCCGTCGCGGTAGGCTTTGTGCATAACAGCCAGGATAACGGCATCCAGGTTTTCGATTTTATCCAGGGGCAGTAATCGGATGCCGTAGTAAGTTTGGGCCTCTTCCGGATCCGCCAACGGATCGCTGACCAGGACGTTCACGCCGTAGTCTTTTAATTCCTCGACGATGTCGACAACCTTCGTGTTGCGCAGATCCGGCACATCTTCTTTGAAGGTAATGCCGAGAATCGCCACCCGCGCACCGCGTACCTGTTTGCCGGCCGCAATCAGCATTTTGACGGTTCGCTCGGCAATATGCTTGCCCATACCGTCATTGATGCGCCGGCCGGCCAATATCATCTCGGGGTGGTAGCCTAAAGCTTCGGCTTTGAATGTCAAATAGTAGGGGTCGACGCCGATGCAATGGCCGCCGACCAGACCGGGCCTGAAAGGCAAAAAGTTCCATTTTGTGCCGGCGGCTTCGAGCACCTCCAGGGTGTCGATCCCGATATTGTCAAATATCATGGACAACTCGTTCATCAGGGCGATGTTTAAATCCCGCTGGGTGTTTTCAATGACCTTGGCCGCCTCGGCCACTTTGATCGACGATGCTTTGTGGATACCCGCCTTGACGACCCGGCCGTAAACATCGGCCAGCAAATCACAGGTCGGGGTGTCAAAGCCGGCCACAATCTTGATGATTTTATCCAGTGTATGGACCTTGTCGCCCGGGTTGATGCGTTCGGGTGAGTAGCCCAGAGTAAAATCCCGCCCGCAGACCAGACCCGATTCGGCCTCCAGGATCGGAAGGCAGACCTCTTCCGTGGCTCCCGGATAGACGGTGGATTCATAAACGACACAGGCGCCTTTTTGCAAATGTTGCCCAACGGTGGTCGACGCGCCGCGCAAGGGACTTAAATCCGGGATCCGGTAGTCGTCGATCGGCGTCGGCACCGCAACAATGATCAACCGGCAGTCCGCCAGGCGGGCCGGTTGGTCGGTGTATTGCAGACGGGCTTGTTTGAGTTGATTGTCGGGTACCTCCAGGGTGCGATCATAGCCGGATTGAAGTTCTTGAATTCTTTGCGTCTTCAAATCAAATCCGACAACGTCAAAATGGTGCGCCAGATGAACTGCCAGTGGCAGGCCGACGTAACCCAGCCCGACCACGGCAATTTTATTTTCTCCGGTGGCCAATGAGTCATATGTCAACATAAATGAATCCTCAAATTGATCCCAACTCAGGATGTTTATATCGTGCTCGTCGTCGTACTCGTGCTCGTCCTCGATACTCAGAGGCTCAAAAGCTTCGAGGACGAGCACGAGTACGAGGACGAGGACGAAACCTCAACTGAGTTCATCGGAAACTGCGTTGATTTGGCGCAGTTTCTTTTCTTTGATCAGACCGGCTGCCATTTAGCCGGAGGCCGCCGCTCTTGTGAAACTACTTTAAATGACGAATGTCGATTGACGAGTGACGAATGATAGAATCGCTTGGGGCTTCGCTCTTCGAGCTACGACCCCACATGTCGCTCAGCCGTTTTAAAATGGACCGTTCGACAAAAGACTCACGACAGGCAGAATACATTATTCGATGTTCGATGTTGGACGTTCGATGTTCGATGTTCATTAGTTTCTTTTTTTTGATCAATCTCGAATCCTAAACCTTGAACCCAGAACCTTGAACCTTGAACCTCGAACCCCGAACCTTGAACCCTGAACCCTGAACCTTGAACCCGGCTTAAAGCATCCTCAAAAGTTCCCGCTTTTCCTGCTCATTCAGGTGCCGCCACGCTCCCCGGGCAAGATTTCCCAATTTGATGTTGGCAACCCGGATCCGTTTGAGCCCGGTCACCTGGTTGCCGACTTTGCGCACCATGCGGCGTACCTGGCGGTTTTTACCCTCCTGCAGCACAATGCGAAACCGGCGGGCGGCAGTCCGACGGACCCGGGCCGGGCGAGTTTGGGTGTCCATCATCGGCAACCCTGCGGCCATTTTCCGCAAGGACCCGTCTGATATGGGTTTGGCCACGGTGACGTCATATTCCTTCTCGTGATCGAAAGACGGGTGACTGAGCTTGTGATGCAGTCGGCCGTCGTTGGTCAAAAGCAGCAGACCGGTGGAATCCTTATCCAATCTGCCGATGGGATATACCCGCTGGGGCACATTCACCAGGTCAAGAACAATCTTTTCGCCTGGATGACTGCAGCTGGTGACATAGTCCACGGGTTTGTGCAGCGCAATGTAAAGCAGGGACTGGGAAAATTGGACCGGATTGCCGTCCACCGTCACCTGGTCCGCGGCCGGATCGACTTTCGTACCAAGTTCAACGACCACCTGGCCGTTGACGGCCACCCGTCCGGCGTTAATGTATTCTTCGCCCTTGCGGCGGGAGCAGACACCGGCGGCGGAAAGAAATTTTTGCAGTCGCATCAAGGACATAACAAATTAAAGTACTGTTAGTGATAGCGGGATTTTTCAGAATCAAAAGCGATACCTGCTAATAGAAATATCGAAGCACGAAACTCGAAATCCGAAACAAATTCCAAATCCAAATGTCAAAAATCCACAAACTTAAAAATTTGCTTCTTCACCTAAAATGCAGGTTAATATTTTTAGTTTTGAATTTCGGTAATTATATATTCGAATTTGTTTCGGATTTCGAGTTTCGGATTTCGAATTTCTTTTCACACGGATTACGTGCGATAATCGGCATTGATTTTTACATAGTCAATTGAAAAATCACAGGTAAACACCTTATCGTATCCGTCGCCCACTTTTAAATCGATGGTGATGTCATACTCATCCTGCGTGAGTATTTTAGTGGCCTTGGCCTCGGCCGCCGGACCGCAGCCCATCCCGTTTTCGACCATCAAAACCGGTCCGAAAAAAATATCAATTTTCTGGGGATCGAGCGGCACCCCCGCCCGCCCGGCAGCAGCCAGAATACGCCCCCAATTGGCATCTTCCCCGAATAGGGCGGTCTTGGTTAAATTCGAATTGGCAACCGTATCCGCGATCCGGTGGGCCTCTTTATCCGATGCCGCTCCCTTAACCGTGATTTCAACCAGTTTCGTGGCGCCCTCGCCGTCTTTGATCAACCATTTGGCTAGGGTGATCAGAACATCGTCGAGAACAGCCTGAAAAACCTGCTGTTGCGCCGGATTCTCCAGATTAATACCAGACACGCCGCTGGCCATCAACAGGGCCGTGTCATTGGTGCTGGTATCACCGTCGACGGTAATGCGGTTCAACGACCGATTGACGGCGGCTGTAAGCATTTGTTTGAGCAGACCCGAGTCAGCCTGGACATCTGTCATGGCAAAACAAAGCATGGTGGCCATATCCGGACGAATCATACCGGCCCCTTTGGCCACCCCGGTCACGGTAAACGGCCTACCATCGATCTCGCCATGCCGGCTGACAACCTTGGGAACCGTGTCCGTGGTCATAATGGCTTGGGCCAGATTCAAAACTCCTTTCGGATCCAAGGCCTCAATCAAATCCGGCACCGCGTTTTCAATTTTCTCGATGGGCAAGGGTTCGCCGATAACGCCGGTCGATGCAACCAGCACCTCGTCCTCTGTAATATGCAGGCCGTCGGCCGTTGATTTGGCCATCCTCAGCGCGGCCTGCATGCCCTGTTCCCCGGTGCAACAATTGGCATTGCCGCTGTTTACGATCAGGGCCCGGCACACGCCGGCGGCTATCCGCTGACGGTCGAGCAGCACCGGTGCTGCCTGGACAAGATTGCGGGTAAACACACCGGCAACATTCGCAGATTTTTCGGAATATATGAGTCCGAGATCTTTCTGGCCTTTTTTTTTCAATCCGCAGGCCATCCCCGCGGTTAAAAAACCCGGACACCTCGTTATCTCCATATCAGTTTCCTTCCGTCAAATTTTAAATCTAAAAAAGAGAGTCCTTATCAGCAAAGCCGCTTTATCCGCAACCACATTTCTAAAGGGTTTCCAATCTTTTAACCGAAATTCCATACTTTCTCATTCGATATTGTAAAGTTTGCCGGGGAACGCCCAGTAAAGCGGCGGCTCCTTTGGCGCCGCCCACAACGCCCCCTGTGTCTTTGAGAGTACTGACAATGTGCTGACGTTCCAGTTCGTTCAATGTCATTTGTTTCCGGCGGATGGAAGTGTGCATTCCGCTGAGCTGAGTATCTAATTCACTGCCCGTTATCGTTTCCCCAGGCCGCAGAATGATTAACCGTTTGACAACATTTTTCAGTTCTCTGACATTGCCCGGCCATGGGTATTGCAGTATTACTTTCCGACAGGAATTTGCAAATAACGGCGGCGCCAGGTTCCGCGCAGCCGATTGTTGGGCCGCTAATTTCTCCATCAATACCGGTATATCCTCCGGCCGCTCCCGCAGCGGGGGCACCTTGATCGTTACCGTATTAATGCGAAAATAAAGATCTGAACGGAAGAGACCGTTTTGCATAGCTCGTTCAAGGTCCTTATTCGTCGCCGACAGCAGGCGAAAATCGACTGTTTTCGGACGACTCTCACCCACCCTTTCAATGGTTCCGTCTTGAAGGACTTGGAGCAGCTTAGACTGGAGACCAATATCCAATTCACCGATTTCATCCAGAAAAATAGTGCCTTTGTCAGCCATCTCGAAACGGCCCACCCGGTTGGCTTGTGCTCCTGTAAAGGAACCTTTGGCATGTCCGAAGAGCTCGCTTTCAAACAGCGCGCTGTTTAAGGCCGGGCAGTTCACTTTGACGAATAGTGCGTCTTTGCGGTTCGACATTTGATGAATAAACTGGGCGATCATATCCTTGCCGGTTCCGGTTTCGCCAATAATAGCGACGGGTACATCTGAGTCGGCCACCATCTTGGCTTGCCGGATCACGTCGACCATAACTTGGCTGTCGTATATTAATTCGTCAAAACCTTCGCCAACTCTGTTCTGAGAAGTCAAAAACTCTTTTTGCCTCCGTAACTGAGCATTGATATGTTTCAGCCTGGTGTGGGTCATCATGTGGTCAACTGCGATGGCGATACGAGAAGATACCTCCGATAAGAACTCAATCATCTCCTCTAAATGCTCGGGTGCTTTGGCATAGCTTAAATGGAGGGTTCCTTTAACCTTACCACGGACGATAAGCGGATAGGCCATAGTGGCATTCAAGCCGGCGTCTCTCATCGCTTTTACCGATTGCCAGTAAGTATGGGTTGAAAGATCTGTCAGGATAAAAGGCTCGCGGGAGCGAATGACAGCGCTGGCGATGGCACCTTTAGCCAATGGCCTGACATCTTCGCTGATCTCTATGGGAGAAATACCGACCGCCGCGGCAAAATAACTGAGGGAATTGGTCTTTTCATCAAAAAGGTTAATGCTTAATCGATCAAAACGAAATATGTCTCCCAGCGATTGCGCTATGGCAGAGAACACCTCACGCCTGGTCGATGCCGAGATGATGTCATTGTTGAGCCGTAGGAGCACTTTATACCGGGTTGCCGGATGCCATTGCATGCTGAATTCCTCACTAAATATTTGCCATTCATTTTCTTTGATCCAGATGGTCAGCAAAAATCAACTCTGAGTAAGGATTTATTCAGAACCGAAAATCTAGTTCTCAGAGTTTATCGGCGATCCTTTGCCTCTTTACTGGATTCAGAGATAACCGGCTCTGTCATAGGCCGAATCGGTTAAAATGCTGCCGGTCACGGAATTCACCCCTTTTATCCCATCTGCGGTGGTCCAATGCCGCCTTCCGACGTCGGATTTTTACTTTGAATATGCGAGCACTATAGATTTGTCAAGCCCAATATTATGCACATGGCCGAGAAGCTTGTGTAATTCAGTTAGACCAGTCGTTTTTCTCCAATCAACCGTGAATGATCCAATTATTAAATTCCCTAAATATTTTTAACCTATTGAAATTTATATTGATATAAAATTATGAACATTGGCGCCCACTATTGGGCGCAAAGCCCAATAGTGGGCAGTCGTTAAAAGTCAATATTGGGAGAATAGGTTCCATAACACATTGTAACTAATGGCTATATTAATGATTATATTTGTTGGCTCAAATCTTGCTAAATGTATAGGTAAATTAGGAAGTTGATCGATGCTTTCCAACCCAAAAGTGAATTTCAGCTAAACCCTCCATGACGATCTTGTTGCATCGCATGAAACCATTTATCCAAAATTAGGAGGTCGTAAATGATTCAATTTTTAGTTCACGAAAAGGCTGATAACGTCGGTGTTGCCACCGTCGATATCAAAACGGGAGAAGTTGCAGCGGGGCTGTACATGGACAGCCAAGATAATGTTGAGATGAAAGCGCTGCAAGATATCCCGCTCGGACACAAAATCGCTCTCACAGATCTCGACGCTGAGACTTCGGTCATTAAATACGGAGCAGATATCGGACGGGTTGTGGCTGCAATCAAAGCCGGCGAACATGTACACACACACAATTTGAAGACCAGGAGGTGGTAATCATGAACAATCCTAAAGTGATGGCTTATCGCCGTGAAAACGGACGCGTCGGCATACGCAACCACGTCATCATCCTGCCGTTGGATGATTTGAGCAACTCGGCCTGCGAAAAAGTCGCGTTTAACATCAAAGGCTGCAAAGCCTTGCCTCATGCTTACGGCCGCCTGCAGTTTGGAGAAGATCTGCAGCTGTTTTTTCGAACCCTCATCGGCACCGGCGCTAACCCCAACGTAGCGGCGGTGGTGGTCATCGGCATCGAGCCGGAATGGACCAATATCATTGTGGACGGCATTGCCGAGACCGGCAAGCCGGTCACCGGTTTTTCCATCGAACGTCATGGTGACATCAAAACGGTTGAAATGGCCAGCTGGAAAGCCAAAGAGTACATGCATTGGGCCAGTGAACTCAAACGCGAAGAGTGCGATTTGAGCGAAATCTGGGTGTCAACCAAATGCGGTGAATCCGATACGACCTCCGGCCTGGCGTCCAACCCGACGGTGGGCAATGCGTTTGATAAACTGGTGGAAATGGGCGGTACCTGCAGCTTCGGTGAAACCAGTGAAATCACCGGCGGCGAAATGATCGTTAAGGAAAGAGCCGCGACACCCGAAGCAGCCGCACAATTCATGGCACTTTTTGACCGCTATGCCGAGATGATCGACCGCAATAAAACCGATGACCTGAGCGGAAGTCAGCCCACGAAGGGCAATATCGCCGGCGGACTGACCACCATCGAGGAAAAAGCGATGGGCAACATCCAGAAAATCGGTAAAAAATGCAAATATGTCGGTGCCTTGGACAAGGCAGTCGCCCCTACCGGGCCGGGGTTGTGGTATATGGACTCTTCCAGTGCCGCAGCCGAAGCGGTGACGCTGTGGGCGGCGGCCGGTTTTGTGGCCCACTTTTTTCCCACCGGCCAGGGCAACATCATCGGCAATCCCATCGAACCGACCATTAAACTGACAGCCAATCCACGCACCGCCGGAGATATGTCCGAACACATCGACTACGATTGCTCGGCCATTTTACGGGGTGAAATGACCCTTGACGAGTCCGGAGACAATCTGCTGGACATGCTGATTCGCACCTGCAATGGCCGGTTGACGGCCCAGGAAGTCCTTGGACACGAGGAATACGTCCTGACCAAGCTTTATGAAAGCGCTTAGACCCGGGTCTCTTGTCAGGGATCATTGAAAAACAACGCTAACCATTCCGACTCCAGCAGCCGACAGCGGCATCGGAGTCGGAATGAACCCACCCGGAAGAACATTGGGCGGCGTCATCGGAAGGACGGCAAATAGAAATGGCAACGCCTCATCGTATTGATTTGAAGAAAAACAATATACCGGAATGATAGGCTGGGAGAAATGCCATGGCGGCTCAAATAGACAAACAGGCCAACAGCAAGGGAGGCAAAGGAGCACTGATTACCACTTATGTTCTTTTTGCCATATTTTTTATCAACGTGCTTTTGGGGAAAATCAATATCGCGTATAGCCTTAATCTCCCGCATTTCGGCAATGTGGCCGAATTTCTCATGCTATTCGGGGCTTGCATCTTTTTGATCATTGCAGCTTTGAAGCGTGAGACGGCGGAAAAAATACTATTAACTCAAAACAAAAAGGGGTGAAAAAATGGAGAATGAAAAAAAACAAGAATCGGGTCCCAAAATGATCGAGCGGCGTCGCTTTTTGGAATTGACGACGAAATTCGGATTTACGGCCGCCACAGTAGCGTTGTTCAGCGGGGTCTTGCATTCCAAAGAGGCCAGCGCCCAGGTCGCCAAGGAAGAGAGAGCACGTCAAAAAGCGGCCAAGTATAAAATGAATATCGCCACCGCCTACATATTGGGGGCATCGCGCAGCTATCCCATCATGCAATTGGACATGAAAGAAAATATTCAAAACTGCACCAATGGCGAGGTTTATGTCAAGCTGGCACCCGGCGGCCAACTTGGCGCCGGCTCGGCGCTGGCCCAAAAAGTTCAAAGCGGAACCATCCAGGCCGCTCAGCATTCCATTTCTAATTTCGCGCCTTTTGCACCGGTGGTGGATTTGATCAACATTCCGTATTGGTGCGGTGCAAACCAAAAATTCGTCAATCTGGTCACCTCCGAAACCTGGCGCAATGAAGTCAATCCCAAGGTGGCCGCCAAAGGGTTTAAGGTCCTGTGGTACGTCGTCATCGACCCGCGGGTGGTGGCCACACGCCGAGGGATTGCCGGTCCGATCAAGACCCCGGACCAGATGAAAGGCATCAAGTTTCGCGTGCCCGGATCCAAGATTCTGGCCCAGTTCTATCAGTTGTTGGGCGCCAATCCCACTCCCGTCGCATGGGGCGAAACCTCATCAGCCATCAAGCAGGGCGTGGCGGATGCGCTGGATCCCTCGGTCGAAGCGCTGCATGTTTTCGGCTTCAAGGATGTGCTGGACTGGGTGACATTCAACGGCGCGGTGCCCGACAGCCAGGTTTACTCTTGCAACCTGGAATGGTTTAACGGTTTGCCGAAAAAGGTGCAGGAAGGCATCGATTTTGCCAGTGAGGTCACCATGCAGCAGAACCTGGCCAAAGTTCCGGCCGCCCGCGCCTATGCCATGGCCGAACTGGCCGCAGCCGGTGTAAAATTCTACGTCCCGACCGCCGCTGAAAAGAAGCAATGGGTGGACAAGGCCGGCGCCCAATTGCCGGCTTGGGACAGTTTTAAGAAGGAACTGGCCGGATCCCTAAGTAAATTTGACAGTTTCCTGAAAGCGGCCAATACCATGGGCCGATTTTATGTGCATGACGTTTAAACTTAACCGTGATGAGGGCGGCACCGCCCGCCACAAGGGAGTGCCGCCCGACCGCATCGCCGGAAAATTTTCCAACCATAAGGATGTAAACACATGACGATTCGAAATATTCTCCACCGCATTGATGAAAACGGCGAGCGGTATTTGCTGTTGCCGTTGTACGCCCTCATCGTGGTCACGATCTTCATGGAAGTGTTCCGCCGGTTTGCGCTCAGCTATTCTTCGATCTGGGCCGAGGAGATCGCACGCTATGCCTTTATCTATGTCTCATGGATCGGTGCGTCGGCCGCCATTAAAGAGCGCGCCCATATCCGCATCGATCTGATTCTCCCGATGGTTGGCGATCGAGGCCGTGCCGTGATTATGATTCTCGGCGATTTAATTACCATTGTGCTGGCCGTGCTCGCCTTCTGGTGGTCCCTTGAAACTGTTTGGGTCTCAGTCAAATTCGGTTCGGTGACCCACGGTCTGCGCATCAGTCTGGCCTGGTTTCTGGCCGCGGTGCCGCTCGGGTTCGCCATGATGCTGGTGCGGCTGATCCAGTCCATCATTCGCGATGTATCCGATCTCAAGGCCGGTCGGCCGATATTTGAGGGCAAAAAACTTTTCGATTAGGAGCCTAACCATGCTGCAACAATACTTAATGCAACAAGAAGAGGTCATTCTCGGCTGGGGATTCTTTGTTCCGTTGATATTGATGGTCGTCTTGATCTTATTGGCCGTCCGAATTTGGGTCGTCATTGGCATCGGTTCGTTTGCCATGCTGTTGTTGACAGATGTTCTGCCCCCGACCCTGCTGGGGGAAGCGCTGTTCGATGGCATCGATTCATTCGCGTTGATTGCGGTGCCATTGTTTATTCTGACCGGCGACATTCTCGTGCGAACCGGATTGTCCGGAAAGTTGTTGGACGTGGCCGAAGCCACCTTGGGCGCAAGCCGATCCGGACTGGGAACCTCCACCGTGCTGGGCTGTGGATTTTTTGCCTGCATCAGCGGTTCCGATGCAGCGGATGCCGCCGCCATCGGCCGAATCACCATCGACCGCTTGACGGAAAAAGGCTATCCCAAGCCCTTTGCCTGCGCATTGGTCGCGGCCGGGGCGTGCACCGGGATTTTAATCCCCCCATCGATAGCGTACATTATCATCGGGCTGGTGCTGGGCATCAGCGCCTCAACCCTGTTTCTGGCCGCCGCGATTCCCGGCGTGATGATTTTGCTTTCGATCATGATTGCCAATGTCTTGGTCAACCGCGTCAGAAAGTACGAAGACAGCACCGCGGGATTCGATTTCAAATACTGGCTGAAAACCGTATACGATGGACGCTTTGCGCTGCTGGTCCCCGTGATTATTTTGGGTGGGATCTACTCGGGCATTTTTACCCCCACCGAAAGCGCGGCCGTGGCGGCCCTCAGTACAATGATTATCGGCTTCTTGCAGCGCACGTTGAAACTCAGTGATATTCCGAAGATCTTAGAGACCTCCGCCAAAGTCAGCGGCGTCATTGTGCCCATCATCGCCATGAGCCTGCCGTTGGCCCAAACCCTGGCCAGTCTGCAGGTTCCACAGGCCTTCGTGAGCTTCATGACTTCTCTGACGAGCAACCCCTATTTGATCATTGTGATCATGATCGTCATCCTGATGATTGCCGGCTGTATTATGGAAACGACACCGAATATCGTGATTCTGGCACCGCTGCTGCTGCCGTTGGCCCAGGAAATAGGGATGCACGAGGTCCATTTCTGTATATTCATGGTCACTGCGTTGGGCATCGGTTTTATTACGCCGCCGCTGGGCTTAAACCTGTTCGTGGTCTCAGGCGTTACCCAGACGCCGATTATCGCCATATCCAGATATGTCATCCCCTTTGTCCTGACTATGCTCGTCGTCGTGCTGCTCCTGGGGTATATTCCATGGTTTTCACTCTGGTTACTTTAGGGCGTTTTGATAGGATGGGTTACCTAAATTCGTTTTAGAGAATTGGCCGTATTTCCGGCGTAATCTTAATCTAAGACACATCGTCAGTCTCAATAAATCTACATCTCCAGCCTTGCATTTTAATGCGGGTGACCGGGATTAAATAGGATGATCAATGAGGAGGACTATCAATGTCTGAGGATATTAAACATAAGGGGCTGCAATCCGAAGAGCGTCGGCGCTTCTTAAAGCTAAGCGCCAAATTCGGTGTTACGACAGCCATGGTTGCCCTGACAAGTGGTGCCTTGGGTTCCCGGGAAGCTTCCGCCCAGATAGCCGGTGAAGAACAGAAACGCAAAAAAGCTGCCCGGCATACCATGATTGTGGCGACGTCTTATGTTCTCGGTGTTTCACGAGCTTACCCCATCATGCAACTTGATTATAAAGAAAATATTCAAAACATAACCCATGGCAAGATGTATGTGCAGCTTGCACCGGGCGGACAGCTGGGATCCGGCAGCGCGCTGGCAAAAAAAGTACTGACGGGTACCATTCAGGTTGCGCAGCATTCCATATCCAATTTTGCGCCATTTGCGCCGGCGGCTGATGTCATCAACATTCCGTATTGGTGCGGCGAGAATCAGAAATTTGTCAATCTGGTGACGTCAGACGCCTGGAAGAATGAAATCAACCCGAAGATTGAAGCCAGGGGATTCAAAGCACTTTGGTATCCCAGCATCGATCCCCGTACGGTAGCTGTGCGTAAAGGCATCGAGGGCCCGATCAAGACGCCGGAACAGATGCGGGGGATCAAGTTTCGCGTTCCTAATTCAAAAATTCTGCAAAGATTTTACCGACAGCTGGGCGCCAATCCTATCCCGGTGGAGTGGGTTGAAGCGGCAGCCGCCATTAAGTCGGGGTACGCCGATGCCCTTGATCCCAGCGTAGAAGCCCTACTGGTTTTTGGTTTTAAGGACATACTTTCCAGCATCACTTTTAACGCTGCGGTTCCCGATGCCCAGGTTTATTCCTGCAATCTCAATTGGTTTAAGAGCCTTCCTTCAGAACTTCAGCAAGATGTCGAGTTTGCCAGTGAACTTACCATGCGGCAGAACCATGCCAAAATCCCGGCGGCACGGGCCTACGCCATGTCTGAAATGAAAAAGGCGGGTGTTGAGTTTTATGTCCCCACGGCCGAAGAAAAGGCTCAATGGGTTAAAAAGGCAGGTGCTCAACTGCCTGTCTGGGACGACATAAAAATAGAACTGGTGGGATCTCAGGCCAAATTCGATAAACTCGTGGAAGCCGCCAACACCACCACCAATTTCTATGTCCACGATGTGTAGCGGAGAATATGAAGAATAACCCTTGGTATCACACACCTTCCTTTGGAAGTTCTTCAATGCCAAACATAGTTAATTCAGATAAGGAGGAAACCAATGAGTATCGAGTACCTTAAGAAGGCAACCAAAACCCCCGCAACCGATGAAACCCAAACCCGTGAGATCGTTGTCGGCATGTTGGACGACATCAGGGAAAACGGTGAAGCGGCGGTAAAAAAGTATGCCGAGAAACTGGACAACTGGACCGGCGATTTTGTCATTACCCCGGAGGATATCGACAAGGCGGCAGCCGGCCTGGATCAGCGCACCAAAGATGACATTCAGTTTGCCTATGAACAGGTGTACAATTTTGCCCGAAAACAGCGGGAGAGCATGCTTGAGTTTGAAACCGAGCTGCATCCCGGCGTTATCGCCGGGCAAAAATTGATCCCGGTGAACGTCGCCGGCTGTTATGTGCCGGGCGGACGCTTTGCCCATGCGGCATCGGCCCTGATGAGTATTGCCACGGCGAAGGCGGCTGAAGTCCCCTATGTGGTCGCCTGCTCCCCTTCCCACCATGGCGGCGGCATTCATCCGTCCATTCTCTATGCCATGTCCGTTTGTAAGCCGGACGTGATACTAACCTTGGGCGGCGTGCAGGCCATTGCCGCGATGGCCTATGGAATCTTTACGGGAAAACCGGCGGACATCCTGGTCGGGCCCGGCAACAAATTTGTGGCTGAAGCCAAGCGCATCCTGTACGGGGAGGTTGGCATCGATGTATTTGCCGGCCCGTCTGAAATTCTTGTGATTGCCGATGATACGGCGGATCCCGACATTGTGGCCTCCGATTTGGTGGGGCAGGCCGAGCACGGCTATGATTCACCGGCCGTTTTGATCTCCATATCACGGGAACTGGCCGAAGCGGTGATGAAGAAAATGCCCGAAGTCATCGCTGCATTGCCGGCGCCCGAGGTGTCGGAGGCGTCCTGGCGCGATTACGGCGAAGTGATCCTGGTTTCGACCCGGGAGGAAGCGGCCCAAGTGAGTGACGAATATGCATCGGAGCATTTGGAGGTGCAGGCCGCCGATCTGGACTGGTGGCTGGGTACACTGACCAACTACGGTTCGCTCTTTTTAGGTGAGGAATCGACGGTGGCATACGGCGATAAGACCTCCGGCCCCAATCATATCCTGCCCACCAAGAGAGCGGGACGCTACTCCGGCGGCTTGAGCGCCGGCAAGTTTATCAAAACCGTTACCTATCAGCGATTGACACGGGAAGCGAATCGGCAGATCGGAGCCGTTTCGGCGCGCATTTCGCGTTTGGAGGGCATGGAGGCCCATGCGCGTACATCCGATGTGCGTCTGGCCAAGTATTTTCCAAATGAGACATTCGATTTAGGAGAACTTGAATGAGCATGATAAATGAACTTTTTGACTTAAGCGGCCGGGTGGCCCTGGTAACCGGCGGCAGCTCCGGCATCGGTCGCGGCATTGCCTCGACCCTGGCCGCTGCGGGTGCGGCTGTGATTCATGCCGCACTCGCAGCGGAAGAAAATGCCCTGCAGGAAGCCGTCGCCCAGGTGGAGGCTACCGGCGGAAAAGCAGCCCATGTCTCATGTGATGTAAGCCAACTCGAAGCTTTGCCGGCTGCAGTGGAGCAGGCATCGTCATTTTTCGGGCCGCCTGACATCCTGGTCAACGCGGCCGGGGTCAATTTGCGTGAATCCTGGGACAAGGTCAGTGAAGCCACCTGGAACAAAACCATCGCCATCAATTTGACGGCACCTTTTTTTCTGGCACGCTTGCTGATACCGGCCATGCAGGAAAAAGGCTGGGGCAAAATAATCAATATTGCTTCCCTTCAATCCAGGCGCGCCTTCCCCAATAGCGCCCCCTACGGCGCCTCCAAGGGAGGGGTAATGCAGTTGACCCGTGCCATGGCCGAGGCCTGGTCCGGAAACATGAGCGGCATCACCTGCAATGCCATCGCGCCGGGATTCTTCAGAACCGGGCTGACACAGCCGCTCTATAGTGACGAAAAGGTGATTCAAGCCCTCGCCCGCCAGACCATCATCGGCCGTAATGGTGAAATGGAGGATTTAAGCGGTTTGGCCATATTTTTGGCCTCCCGGGCCTCGGACTATATCACCGGACAAACCATTTTTCTGGATGGCGGGTGGAGCGCGAAGTAAACCGAAGTGTTGCATTAAATTAATTCCTCACCTCTGGATTTTTAAGGAAAACCTTGCTGATACCGCCTGATGCTCGATACTGGCTACTGGATGCTCGATGTTTGTCGACGCCGCCGATTGTGTCGTGCAGGTTATCAAGCATCGAGTATCCAGAATCCAGCATCAGTTTTTTGATTGTGACTATATCCCATCAAACTGTGATGCCGATATGATTGAATTTATGCAACGTTAGTGGTTTCAGGTGTCCCGTCTTCGCTCTGGCGAGCTTCGCCGCGGCAAGCAGGTTTCGGGTGTCAGCACGAGTAAATTGAGAGATTCATGAATTGAGGAAGATGATTAACCATTATTTTCAAGTTCAAGGTACCCACTTCCCTCCCCTGGTGGGAGGGATAAAGGGAGGGGGATAAAATAGACCACCTTTCATTTACTTGGTGTTTCTGAATAACCGTATTGGTGAATTTCGATATCAGCGTGTTGTCTCGATAGAATAACTTCAATCCCTAACTTCCTGAATTCGAAATTCCTGAATAGTTGGGCCTTATGTGAAACTCTTCATTCTAAATTCGTGTGGGAGCGGTTTGGCTCTCCTGAGCCTGTGGAAGGGTAACCGCGATTAAAATCGATATTATTCTTTATGGAGTGAGATTGCATGAAAGCACTGGTATATACGGATACAAATCAAGTCATTTACAGGGATGAGCCGGATCCGGTGCCCGAGGCGGGTGATGTGCTGCTGAAGGTAGAAGCCACCGGAATTTGCGGCTCCGACATGCACGCCTATCACGGCCAGGACCCCCGTCGCGTTCCGCCGTTGATTCTCGGCCACGAGGTATCCGGCAGGCTGGTTTCCGGCGCTGATGCCGGACAGCGCTTCGTGGTCAACCCGTTGATCACCTGCGGCCAATGTGAAGCCTGCGATACCGGCCATTCCAACCTGTGCGCCGCTCGCGAATTGATCGGTATGCGCCTGGCCGGCGCCTACGCGGAGTATGTAACCATCCCGAAACGCAACTTGATCGAGCTGTCGGCCGATATGAGCTTTGTCGCGGCCTCATTAACCGAGCCGACCGCCACGGCCCTGCATGCATTGAATTTGGCCCGGATACATTCGTCGCGGCCTCTTGCCGAGCTCAAAACCCTGGTCATCGGCGGCGGGGCCGTTGGCCTGCTGGCGGCGCTATTGCTCAACATGTATGGCTGCCGGGATCTGATGGTGGCCGAAACTCACGCCGAGCGGCGGCGCTCCGTGGCCGATCATGTGGACTGCCAGGTTCATGATCCAATAAACGACCCGGCTTTGGCTGCCGACACCTTTGATCTGGTCATCGATGCCGTGGGTGGCGGAGTCACCCGCAAAACAGCCATGGCCGCCATCAAGCCCGGGGGGATTTTCGTACATATCGGCTTGATGGATTCGGCCGGTGAGCTGGATATCCGCAAACTGACCCTATTCGAAATCACCCTGGTCGGCGTCTATTGCTACACCATGGCCGACATGCGGGCTGCGGCCCAGGCCATTGAAAAGGGGCAGCTCGGTGATTTGAGCTGGGTGGAAACCCGGCCCCTTTCAGAGGGAGCTCGAGCCTTCGAAGACCTGGACAAAGGGCGCACTGCCGCCGCCAAATTGGTCCTCATTCCGGATTAAAACACAAGGTGTCAGTGTTCCCCGCTTGCGCTTCGCTCCAGACGGTATCGTAGACAGGTGTCAGGATATAACGCATCATCTACCTGACACCGGAAAAATCTTATAAGTCCGTCTATTACAAAAAGTAGGGCGGGCCGCCGTGCCCTCCGAAACCGGTCGACAAGGCCTGCGACGAGCTCAGTCGTGTCGTGGCCGATCCTACGTCAGTATATGATTACTGTATCTATCCTCGACCAGACTGGACGTTCGCGGCCAAAGACGACGCTCTTGTGAAACTAAAGCATATTCAAAACCATTCAGATATAAGTTAAAGGTTTGTGGGAGTGGCCTTCGGCCACGATTACCCACCTGGGTAATCGCGGTTGAAAACCGCTCCCACCATCTATGAACCACGATTTGCGGATTGAGTCTCTTTTCTTTGATCAGACTGGCCTTCTTTTTAGCCAGAGGCATCGCGGACACCTGAAATCTGACACGTAGTATCTATTCAAACCCTCCGAAATTACCTTCCCGCAACACTCACTTTTTCCGAGTGCCGTTTCAGCTTTGATTTCAACATTATTTGACATTCCACGCAGCATAGGGTAATTAAGCCGCCGATGCATACCGCCTATTTATTTAAATCGGACCGTGTTTGCGGAGTCAAATTCGCAGCACGAAATGGGGTATATCTCAAAGGCTACTAATTATGCAAAACGACAGCTTCAAATGCTTGCGATGCCAGGCGAACTTGAAAATTTTGAAGGCCTGACGCTCGGTATATTTGCTTTGCAGGTCCTGCAAAGCCCGCTACACCCTGGCGAATTATCGGGAATTGCTCACCGATGACATTGATTCGGAGCTGGCAGATGTGCGGGTGGACAGAATATGATCCTAAATGAGCGAAAAGTGCTCATTTAGGTGTTATTGGTTATTTGTGAATCGTTATTAGAATTTGTTGAGAGCCTGATCTTATATTTCTACCATCAGTGAGATGTAAAAACGGATATCATCCCTTTTAAACCATTAACCAATAACGAATAACTAATAACTCCCAATTGGTTTTCAATGATGTACCCTCTGACCCTGGACTCCACATTTCGATGAGGCAGCAATCCTCATGGTTTTTAACAGCCTTTTTCCAGTATTCGCCCTTATCCTGTCCGGCAGTTTGCTGAAACGCTTCGGTATGACCAATGATGTTTTTCTGCAAACATCGGACAAACTTATATATTATATATTTTTCCCGATTTTACTTTTTTGGAAAATCGGTACCGCGTCCCCTGATCTGATCAGCAACGCCGCGTTGTACAAAGCCGCCATTTTAACCATACTTGTAGTTTTCGTACTGAGCACTGCGTATATCGTTGCCTTTAAGGTGCCGGATTTCAAAGTGGGCTCTTTTTCGCAAAGCTGCTACCGGTTTAACTCCTATATCGGTGTGGCCATCGTTTTAAGTGCCCTGGGCGAGGAAGGCATCCGACAATTCGGAATTTTAATGGGAATTATTATTCCGATCATCAATGTACTGTGCGTCTCGACAATGATCTGGTTTTCAGGGGAAAAAACGACCTCCGGCAGCCGGTTCCGTCAAGTCGTCAAAGGCATCATATCCAACCCATTGATCCTGGGATGCGTCAGCGGGATATTATGGTCCTACCTGGTCGAGGGTTTTCCGCCCTACATTGACGGCCTTTTCCAGTTGTGTTCATTTGCAACCCTGCCGTTGGCGATGCTTTCTATCGGTGCGGCTTTATCAATCGGCAGTATCAAGGACCATTTCAGGCTTTCTCTGATCGCATCGTGCTTCAAATTGGTGCTGCTGCCGGTGGTTGGCTACCTATTTATGATGATTTTCGGCGTCACAGGCGTTGCACTGAAAGTCGGGTTGATCTACTTTGCCTTGCCGACGTCAACGTCTCTGTATATCCTTTCCTCCCAACTCAACAGTGACACCGAACTGGCGTCGGCGGCCATTGCCCTGTCCACGATCCTGTCTTTCTTTTCGCTGACCGCTGCCTTGATGATTAATCCGCTATAGAGTCACAACAGCTCCATCTTTACTTTATTCGAAAAAAAGTATAATCACGAAAACACGAAATTTGGCAAGAACGAAATCGTTTTTTGATTCCGTTTCGTATTTTTGTACTTTCGTGATTAATTTTTTGGTTTTGGTTGAATACGGATCCGGCTCCTAATATGGTGAACCGTGTTATCCACAAAGCTCCAGTAACAGGCACTTCACTTCCCTCCCCTGGCGGGAGGGATTGAGGGAGGGGGATAAAATAAATTGCATGCCTTCAACTTGATCTATCTGGAAAACCGCAATGGTAAAATTAAATGACTCTTTCAAACTTCAAAATCATTATCGAGTACGACGGCACCCATTATCACGGTTGGCAGCGGCAAAAAGATGACCGAACCATCCAGCAGGAAATCGAAACTGCCCTGTCAACCATGACAGCTGAACGGGTCACGCTAATCGGCTCGGGCAGAACCGATGCCGGGGTGCACGCTTACGACCAGGTGGCCAATTTTCTCTGTGAGACAAATTTGACGCCGGAAATATTTTTGAAAGGCCTCAACGGATTATTGCCGAACGACATTGTCATTAAAGACTGCCGGCTTGTCGATCATTCTTTTCATGCCCGTTATGATGTCAAAAGCAAAATTTATCACTATAAGATTTTAAACCGCAATGTGCCGAGGGCCATCGGCCGCCAATACGCCTGGTTCATTCGCAGAATGCTGGACACAACCGCAATGCGCAATGCAATCGCAATTATTATCGGAGCCCATGATTTCAAATCGTTTGAAGGCACGGGAAGCCCCCGATCACATACCATCCGCAACGTGTATAGAGCCGACTTAACTAAAAATGAGGACGGCTTCATCATTTTTGCGATCGAGGCCGACGGCTTTTTACGGTATATGGTCAGAAACATTGTCGGTACACTGGTTGATGTGGGCCTTGGCAAAATCACTGCCACAAAGTTCAAAGACATTCTGGAGTCCAAAGACCGAACCAACGCCAGTGCCACCGCTCCGGCCCACGGGTTGTTTTTAGTGGAAGTTAAATATTGATATAGCCGCAAAAAGTCGCAAAAAGCACAAAAATCAAATTTCACACTATATATTTTCAGTAGGTTACGAAGTCAAAATTCTCGAATTCTGACTTTTTACGAGACCATCAATATTGAGTTGATCGAATTTTTCATTGCCTGGCAATCTATGGTGTCTTATGGTGCTACCAAAAGAATTAACAGTTAAAAAACTGCAAGGAAATTGTTTATTATGGGTAAATTAAAGCGAAAAAGTTCTGGGTATAGTCCTATCTCAAGGAAAGTACTTTCCATCTTAAGAAAAGAAAAAAATAGGAAAGTGATAGATATTTCTGAATTTAAAAATGCTAAAATACATGCTGAAAATTTAGAAAAGTCTGTGATAACAGAAAACGAGCTTTCCGAACTAGATCCATTACATGGCGTCTATGCTTATGCCCAAAACAAAATTTCAGTTGTTGTCGAACAAATTGCTGGGTTACCGGCCCTTTCGAAACTGACCAATGCCTATGATGATGCCGAGGACATTTATATGCCCTCGGGGCCTCCCATTAGCCCGCTGACCAAGTCCTATTTTTTATGCTGGAGCTTCTTTGATCTTTGCGTAGGGATTAGAAAAGAAACGTTCGGGACCGTTATAATCGACATATGCAGATCATTAAACGTGGACCAGGGGTTGATAAAGATCTTTGAATGCATGCAAAATTCGAGAATGGGCCTTTACGTTCATCAAGGAGTTTCCGAAGGATTAGTCCGCCTAAGGGAGTTAATCACCCATGAACAAATTAACGCTATTGTGCCAAGCGGTTATATGGGTAGGGAGGGTGAAATATGGTTTGCCAGAGTAATGCCGGAGCCCTTTGGCAATTTTAATTTCGGGTATTCAGTTGTTTTTACAACCCCATATATTATTTCGGAAATGCAAAATGGACGATTTATACCCTCGAATGAAAAAAGTTGGGAACTCTTTTTTGCAAGAAATCTTGGGAATACAAGAATTGAAAATAAAAACCGTGCCTATGAGGTTTTTATGAAATTTGGGCAAAACCGGCATTACTGGAATGAGTATATCTTTGAAGGTTATGTCAATCATCAAAATGATATGATATTACTTGCCGGATTTCCCGATATCCCTTCGAGCAGGCCACATTCAGGAGAAAATAGTGAACTATTTTAAATAAAGACACCAATCATCCAATCAACTAATTTTTGGACAATCAGACTGTCATCCGCTTTCGAATCCCAATAGTCCATTATCCCACCGTTCCATTATTCCATTCGGAGTCTAAGGTAGACTCCATCCCTTTGTCGTGAAATCAAAGCCGGAGCCTAACGCGGCCTAGCCTTGTGAAGACGGGCTCTCGGGGCTCGGATTCTTCACTTTATTTAAATTGACAAAAGCCAGAATTTAACCTATAAATTTGTATCTTTGTTTGCTAGACGGCTAACTTCTCAGAAAGTTCGGGCAATCGGTTCGTTTCCCCTATTTTGCAAAGGAGAATTGAGGGGGAACAGGAACGCCTCCCTATTTTGCAAAGAGGGGGATTTTTCCAATGTAGCTCGCAATTATTGAGAACTTACTTCGGGGGCCCTTCATTTCTATCTGACTTTCAGCGGAATTCATTTCATATCTCCGGTTCATTGTTAAATATATCCAGTCGCTCGTTCGCATATTAAAATTAAGAACTCTTCCTAAAAAGATTATGCGACTGCTTAAATATTTGGGGATTTTATGAGCTCAAACACCCAATGCGTGAACCTTGACCCCATAGCACTCCAAATGACTTCCAGCCTTGATTTTAAGGAGGTTCTTTCCACAGTTGCCCAGGGACTCGTGGATGAATTAGGTGCATCTTTTGCAAGGATCTGGCTTCTTGGCGACGGTGACCTGTGTGATCAATGCCACAAAGCCGCGATCTGCAGTGATCGCGATAAATGTCTGCATCTTGAAGCCAGTGCCGGAATCTACACCAACCTGGATGGTGAGTATCGTCGCATACCGCTTGATGGCCCGCCGGCCGGCCGGGTTGCCTCAAGCCACAAACCCATTTGTACCAATAATGTCATTGGCGATAAGAGATTTACAAAGAAAGAGTGGATTAAAATCAATGGCCTTCGTTCCTTTGGAGCTTATCCGCTTATCTTTCGTGAGGAGTTATTGGGTACGGTTGCCATGTTCAGTCAACGAAAAATAACCCAATTTGAATTCAAGCATTTGGCCGGATTTGCAAACCAGGCCGCCGTTGCAATCAAGAATGCACAACTTTTCAGTGAAGTTAAGCGGTTAAAAGACCAGCTTCAAGCAGAATGCGTGTATCTGCGGGAGGAATTGAAATTGCACCACGATTTCGAAGAGATCGTCGGCAACAGTCCCGCTATAAAAAAAATATCAATGGACGTCGAAAAAGTCGCCCCGACGGATGCCACCGTGCTGGTCGAAGGCGAGACCGGCACGGGGAAAGAACTAATTGCCCTGGCAATACATGAATTAAGCCCTCGCAGGGAGCGACCGCTGATCAAAGTAAATTGCGCCGGTCTGGCGCCAAACTTAATTGAGAGCGAGCTTTTCGGGCATGAAAAAGGCGCCTTCACCAATGCCTTTCAACAAAAGATCGGACGATTTGAGCTGGCGGGTGAAGGAACGATCTTTCTGGATGAAATCGGGGATCTGCCGGTTGAAACTCAGGGCAGACTCTTACGGGTGCTCCAGGACAAGACGTTCGAAAGGGTGGGAGGCACGCAAACCATCAATGTGAATGTCAGAGTCATCGCCGCCACCAACCGTAATCTGAAAAAATATATCGAGACGGGCGGATTTCGCAGGGATCTATACTATCGGCTGAATGTTTTCCCGATCACGGTTCCGCCGCTTCGCGACCGCAAGGAAGATATCCCGCTGCTAGTCAACCATTTTGCGATTAAGTACGGTAACAAGTTCAACAAGCCGATGGGTACCATATCGCAAAGGATGATGAGGAAGCTGCGGGCCTATTCATGGCCCGGCAACGTCCGTGAGCTTGAAAACATCATCGAGCGGGCAGTCATCCTGTCACCGGGTCAAAATCTTCAATTAGAAGACGCTTTCAGCCCGGCATTCAAAGAAGAAGCTCAAACCGCTGCTTCAGATAATCTACGCGATGTTGAACGCGCGCATATCATTAAAATCCTTGATGACACCCAGTGGACGATCGAAGGCAAACACGGCGCTGCAACAAAGCTCGGCCTCCATCCCGCCACTCTCAGATCCCGCCTGAAGAAACTCGGCCTTAAACGGCCATTGCCGTGATATATCATGGATTGCCGTGAAATATCATGGATATAGAGTTATTAATTCAGTTTCACCAGGTTCCCGTTCTTCTGCTAAGTATAGGTTAATTTTACTGATTTAAAAAATCCAAGAATACTTCATGACCTGGCATCCATATTGCTCTTCATTTAACAAGGAGGGACTTTATTCTTTTACTGGATTGACTGTTCTTAAGCGTAATTATAGTCGGAGTCTATGAAGTCCGCATCGTTAGACAACCGGGCGTTTATAGTGAAACCGGATTTTGCAATTCGGTTGATTAGTTGTTTGGTTATATGGTTTAAGAGGAATGAAATCTGTTTTTATAACTCACTAGCGGCAAAATTATAAGATCAGGGATTCAACTTATTCTAATAACGATTAACAAATAACCAATAACTCCTAAATGAGAGCGCTTTTCGTTCATTTAGGGTATATTTTACTCAATCAACCTGTCAACCAATCAACTATCCAACGACATCTGCACTAGATTCTCTCACCGCTGATCTGATACTTCCTTCGTCTGACCTCCGTACAATTATTTTTTCCGCAATTATTAGTTTCGCATTTCCGGTTTATCCGGATTAGGGGGCAAAATGTTGAAACGTGCAAAAATTCTATTTCTTAATGTTTTTCCTGCAAGCCGGTCGTGTGCAAGATTACGAGAAATTTTAGAGTCATCTTCGAAACCGGTAATAACAATTCAAGAGCAATCCATTGAGGCCCATAAATCACCCCAAGTTGCCGCAAAGCTTTCCAGCACCATTTCACACCTTCAGCCGGACTTAGTCTTTCTATTTCTGTCTTCCTGTCAATTAGAGCCTACCGGTAAGTTGATTAAAACCATACTTAAAGGGCGGCCGGAACTTCCAATTATGGCGCTGGTTGAAGACTGCAAACCGGATGAGACATTGGCGTTGCTTGAACTCGGGGTGGCCGACTTTATCACGCCACCGATTAAAGCAACCACTGTCCTGCCGCGTTTCTGGCGACTAATCGACAAAATTCGCCGAGATAAGGAAGTTTCATATTCGCTGACGGAAAGGCTCGGTTTAAAACAGTTGATCGGTGAAAGTCCGACGTTTCTGGAGGTGAAAAGAAAAATACCCCTGGTTGCCAAATGCGATACCAGTGTTTTGATTTCCGGAGAAACCGGTACCGGCAAGGAGTTGTGCGCGCGGGCGATCCATTATCTGAGTCCGAGGGTGAATAAGACATTTATTCCGGTTACCTGCGGGGCCATTCCAATGGAATTGATGGAAAACGAGCTGTTTGGGCACACCAAGGGCGCCTATACCGGTGCCGCTTCCTCCAATTCGGGACTCATTCAAGAGGCCGACGGCGGTACATTGTTCCTGGACGATATTGACTGTCTGCCCTATGCGGCCCAGGGCAAACTCCTGCGATTCCTGCAGGAAAAAGAATACCGGCAGCTCGGTTCCACGAAGATCCTTCATGCGGATGTGCGTGTCATCTCAACCACGAATCGCGAATTAGGGGAAGTTGTAGACCAGGGAAATTTTCGCAAAGACCTTTTTTTCCGATTGAATATCGTTCCGCTCAAACTGCCGCCGCTCCACAACCGGCGCGAGGATATTCCCCTGCTGGCTGGCCATTTTCTGGCAAAGTACGCTGAGGAATTTGACAGGCAGGTATTGGAATTTGCGACGGAAGCCATGGAGAAACTTCTGATGTACGATTGGCCGGGTAATGTGCGTGAATTGGAACACGTGGTCGAAAGAGCCGTGGTGCTCTCGGAAAGAGAGGTCATCGGGGCAGCGGAAATTATATTGCCGCAGTCCAGCGCTGCCCAGCAACGGGAATCGTTTAAAGAAGCTAAGGCTAGGGTGGTTGCCCAATTTGAGCGCTCCTACATTCAAGGGCTCTTACTCGCCCATCACGGCAACATCACCAGGGCAGCCAAAGCCGCCCAAAAAAATCCACGCGCCTTTTGGCATCTGATCTATAAACACGATATAGATGCTCAAAGTTTCAGAGCAAAATAGTTGAGATAAAGCGTACAACATATGTTGTGAGTTGTTGTTTGTCAGTTGTGGATTCACTTAATGTCAGTTGTGAGTTGTCAGTTGTCGGTTGCGATTAAAAGGACGTTGACCAGATTTTATAGCCCTCACTAATACTAATAAGGTCATAATAATTTAACATGGTTTTCTGCAGCAGGCTGATTGTTTCTCATTTGCCGGTGCTTGTATCCCGACTTGGCAGGGCCTCTCACCGGCAAGGGAACAGAAAACTTCCCTCTGCATACTCTGCGGCTCTGCGGTGAAAAAATTTTATTTTCTAGTCTGATATTTGCATGATTTCCCAATGACATTTTTATCATATCCTTAACCCGCCATGATTACTACAGTAATGGTCTTTCCACAACAGACACCCTGACATTTATATCAGACTTTAGACAGAAGAGTCATAGCAAGTAAATCGCTTGAAATTCATTCCCCATTTTTTTCAAAATTCCTCCAAACGTTGATTCGTCAACAACTGCAGCTGGTTTCAACATAAGGTCATGCCTGCCCGTTGCCCCAGTGGTATGAAAGTTGCTCAACGGAATATAGAGGGAAAGAGAAAACTCCGGATGGACCAGAGCCAATTCGACAGCGAGATGTTGCAAGTTTTGTGTGACATCCTTGCCTACGCGACCGAATATCCTGATTCCGGTGACACGGTAGAAGGAATTTTTCAGTGGTGGCTGTTGCGGCAAGAGATCAAGCATAAGGAATCACTGGTCAGGAAGGCGCTTGCCGAACTTGTGGCAAGGGGATTGATGAACGAGCGCCAGGGGCGTAATGGCCGAATTCGCTACCAAGTCAATCCAGATAAGCAAAAAGAAATTGAAGCCTTCATCAATCAGAAAACGGAATCCAAGAAACGCAATAGTTCGAGATGACCGATGTACAGGGCCGAGCAAAATAAATCCACATAAGTGACAATTTAGATTGGGAAAACACTTTCGCAGCTGTAATCAGATTCAGCCTGAGGAATTCCGAAAGCGACCAAACGTTTGAAAGATGAGATACAGCAGGTTCCTAAGGGCCGTTCTCTCAAAGATCGCCATACTTTTAGGACCTATACATCATAATAGTAGTTTTTACGTTTAACCTTTAAGTAATATAAAACATGCAGGGAGGGTTAAAATCATGCAAAGAGAATCTCTTAGTGTAGAATGGAAAAACTCTGGTGGTAGAAATCCTGATAGCCCAAATAATCCTTCGTTTGTCTACAGCATTGAACAAACCTCGGATGTAATTATTGAGCTTGAAGCAAGCGGAGCTGTTTCTAATCCTGATCCATATTTGTACCTTTTGAATGCCCAGGGTGTCGTTATTAAGCAAGATGATGACACAGGGACGGGTCGAAATGCTAAATTGGTATACAAAAATTTACATAAAGGATCATATCAGATAGTAGCGGCAACATACAGATCAGGTATTAGGGATACAGGGGTACTGTCATGGAATGTTGGAGATGTTGCGCCAATGGCAGATGAAGTTACCGTTAACTGGGAAAATTCAGGAGGACGGAATCCAACGAGCGCACACAATCCACAATACGTCTATATATTACATCACCCACAAACGGTTACTTTTCACCTCATCTCCGACAATATAGACACGTTTCTATATTTATTAGATAGAGATGGTAGTGTAATCGCTAGTGATAACGATAGTGGAGCCACGCGTGATGCCAAGATAAGTAAAAACCTCTCAGAAAATTCCGGGGTTTACCGCGTGGTGGCTGCAACCTATCGGGATGGTCAAACAGGCCAAGGAACCCTATCTGCTAGTGCAGGCAACTTTATTCAATTGCCCGAAGCTGGTTCTCCCGGAGTAAATACTGCCAAATTACTAGACAATTTACAACAGATGAACCAAAATACAGAACAAATTCAAGGAAAAGTGAGAAGTATAGACAGTACGCTTCGAGATTCGCATGAACGACTATTGATTAGTAAGCAAGTCGCAGATAATCTCACAAAACTAGATAATTATTTGGACACTGTTTCCGACTTCCTGAGTATGGTAAGAATTATTCCAAGTATCAGTAGCCCTGCACAAAGAATTAAAAGAACTATTGATACTTACCGTAAACCTGTCACCCGTGCAAAGGGGGTTGCAGGTAAATTTGAAAGACGAATCAAGCCCATCAGGGATACAGTAGAGCAAATGCAGCAAAAAACCGAGCAGGCAGATTCACATTTAAATGTTTTGATCGACAAGGAAAAAACTTTCAATTCCGCACTCGATCATGCCAGAAGATGTGTCGCTGCCTTACCGGAATCTAGTATAAAGCAACAATCGCAGGATCTAATGGAAACTTTTTCTAAGAATGCAGATCCGCCTGTTGTAACAATCGACCAGGTGCAGGTTACAATCTTAAATGCAGCTCAGGAGGTCGAAACCAAACTGCACTCCATTCGAGACGAAATAAGTAACTTAGTCAGGTTAAATAACTTCATCTTGAATGTATTCGAAGTTTTACATCCATTTCTCGAGGCATTAACAGAGTTGAGAAATGCATTGAATCATACTATTCATGTCCCCTATCCAAGTATGGAATGGCAATGCAAAGAGGTATATTATGCAAGTTGGTTTGGTGCCAATTGGTCACAAAGAGTTTGCGGTCCTGTTCCTGTAATGAAAACTTGGAGCTTCACTATTAAGCGGATTTTAGACGGTCTCCACCATATTTTGCAGCCTGTTATAACTGCTTTAGAAGCAGGGATGAACGCTGTACTGAATCCGATATTAGATAAGTTGAACCTAGACCTGACACTTCCTGAAATTCCAGGGCTATCTGGATTAGAAAGTGTATTTAATAGCTTGATCAATGACATCAAGGGAATTATTTCTATTGTAACTGAATTTAACCTGAAAATAGAGGGCCTCAATCTTGACGCGCTAAATCAATACCTAAATGAATTAAAGAAAATGTATAGTCAGTGTCTTCAGAACACAAAACAATTGGGGTAAAGTCCGTTCATTCTTTTATGAGACCACTACCTCTGGTAGTGGTCCTATCTTTTGGTTCTACCTTGGTATGGTCGCATTATTCACCACCACTTTCTCCCCCAAATAAGGAATGCGCCCGCCTCGAACCCTGTCGTGGATAGGCGACTCACGCCGCACCAGGGCCGTCTTTCATGGGAACAGATCCACGAAGGCTGGATTCAGATAAGTATCAGTTTCACTGGAAGAATCTCGCACTCAGGCCTGTGCCCAAGCAGGTGTGGCCAGTCGAAAACGCGAACGAGCAAGGAAAGTAACCCCCGCGCTCACGATGATGGCGCAGGGACGATGCGGTTATACGCGCCCTACTCTCGCAAAAAAAATATGGGGTCAGGGCTTGATCCGTGAATATAGAATGACGACGATGCTTTGGATTTGATATAAAAAGCCCTTGGCACACCCCGTTGCTTAAGCTTCCGTCTTCGCTTTGGCAAGCTTAGGACTTACGCAAAAATTAATTCACATATTTCGTTGGACTAATAGAGTAGTTCCATTTTGGCCGTTGGGTGTAATTTTTTAGGTTAATTTGTTTGATCTGGCGATCGCTGATGCGAATGCCCCTTTGATATTGCTTTGTGTGAAGGGCGGCACGGATTTTAAGACCCGCCTGAGTTTTAGTTGTGCGGATAAATTTCAACACGGTTTCATAGTCGGTCAAAGGATGCGCAGCCCAGTTGCTGCTGATAAAGCAAAACATGCGGTGCTCGATTGGGTTCCACTTGGACGCACCCGGTGGATAATGGCACACTTTGACATTAACTTTGAAGCGATTGGCAAAAGAGACTTGAAGTTGCTGCTTCCAAAGCCGTAGACGATACCCTTTGCTTCCGCCGCAATCGGCCAATATGAGCAGATGATCAGCCTTGGGGTATTTGACCGAACCGATCACCTGCCACCAATTGCGGATGGAAGCCACGGCAAATTCAGCAGTGTCACGACTTGTGCCCAAGTTGACAAAGCCCTCATTACGGCAAAAATCATATACTCCGTAAGGGATGGCAACCCCTATTGCATCGGATGGAAAGTCATGATCATACACTGGCACGGGCTGCTGGTACCATTGTCGGCCGGGCTGATGAAACGGTCCGATCAACTCGCGGCTTTTGGTGTCAACACTGATCACCGGCAAACCATTGGCAGCGTAGTACTTAATCCGGAAACGGATGTAGCGAAACTGTTGATCGCGCTGACGGGGGGGAGGAGGATTTTTCAGTCCCGACTCAAGGCATTTAAAGTTTTTGCGAAGAGAGTAATCCATTTTCTTAAGCAGCTTGCCCACCGTGTTGGCCGAAACGCCAATGCGATTGAGTTGGCGGGCAATCTTGCCGGTGGATTTGCGAGTCCATTTGCATCCGCTGACCGGATCGCCGGCCGTCTCATATTTCATGATGTCGGCAATTGCATTCATGATTTGCGGCGTTTTTTTTCCTGTGA
>Ga0209454_1000062_pt1 | contig 84678 bp, 55 predicted proteins | sample WorMetHERISLAND1_2_FD_187400 | JGI IMG/M metagenome (GOLD analysis project Ga0209454, IMG submission 187400) | Marine gutless worms symbiont microbial communities from Max Planck institute for Marine Microbiology, Germany - Olavius geniculatus... | ecosystem: Host-associated > Annelida >... | reverse complement strand
TGAACCTTTGATTGGCGGCCCATCATAATGATTGTACTCCGCTAAAGTTATATTTTACGGTACTTTAGCATAAGTAGTCGGTGTAATCAATTGCTATTTGTGCGTTTGTAAAAATCTTGAAGAAAAAAAACCAGAAATTAGGCGCACAAGGTGAGCCGGTGTCAGTAAGTAAAATTCGATTTGGGCAACAGCCCGTCAAGCTTTCAACTGTTGTGACCACCTGAAGCTTCATATGGGCTTTTAGGACTGTTCAGGGGGCACGTGTTAGCACGGGGGCAGTATTGAGGCATGGCAATTGACCCGTGTGCAACTCCTCTAGACAGCCAATCCGAAACCCTGAACGGTGAACCTTTTATCCTGAGATCAAACTTGCGCCACAACAAATGGTATAGTAAAGAGTTACATTTGTATTTGCCCCTGACTTACTGTTAGATAATTAACACTTACGACTGATATTGCAAGGATGGTCTGCATTAAATGGAACTCCCGGCCGGAATTGAAAAAGCCCTGCTTAAAGGCCTTGATCTAATATTTATGATCATTCCCCGGCGCCGACCGGACCCTGAAAAGCTTAAGGCCTGTAAAATTGTTTCCCATCGCGGTGAGCACGACAATCTCACTGTTTTCGAAAATACCCTGTCGGCATTTGAGCGCGCCTGGCGGCAAGGCACATGGGGCATTGAATTCGATGTGCGCTGGACCTCAGACCTGCAGCCCGTCGTGATCCATGATTCAAATCTGATGCGGGTCTTCGGCCTCGATATCAACGTCGCCGAGACCGAATTTGATGAGCTGCGGTCCTGCTGTCCGGCCGTACCCCTGCTGTCGGAGGTGGTCGCCCGCTACGGCCGCAAGATGCATTTTATGATCGAATTGAAAGCTGAAACCTATCCGGACCCGGATCGCCAAAATGCCATTTTCAAAGATTGCCTGTCCTCCCTTGAGCCCCTGGCGGACTACCACCTGATGACCCTCGCACCGCACATGTTCGAGCTGATTACTTTTGTGACGGCATCAACCTTTATCCCCATTGCTACACTGGATATGTCCCGACTCAGCCGGCTGGCATTGGAAAAAAATTATGGCGGTGTCGCCGGACACTACTTGCTTTTAACCAATACCATCGTCAAAAAGCACCGCCGAGAAAGGCAGCTGACCGGCTGCGGCTACCCGGCTTCGAAAAATTGCCTGTTCCGGGAAGTCAACCGCGGAGTTGAATGGATTTTCTCCAACAATGCCGGAGAACTCCAGACAATCCTAGACCGTCTGACCCAAGAATAATTACCTGTTATTTTACGGCCGGGATCAGAGCCTTTAGACGGAACGGTAGGCAGGGTTGCTTTGCGGGACAGCCGGGCCGTGCGGTCGGCGAGCCCGGGCCCCTTCCGAAAAACATCCGCCTTCGGCGGGCGGGCTCGTTGCTTTTTTGCAGGCGTGCCTTACCATATAGCTGTTCACTTTGAACTTGTCACCGTGAAAGGAGAATTTAAATGCGACCTTACAGACCGAAGACTATTAAGCTGAGTTTGCTGGTTTTGCTGGGATTTGTTCTGCTGAACCCGGTGCCTGCAGTACTTGCGCAGAGCACTTTGCCGGGATCTTCCGAATCCCAGTCGGTTCGCAGCGGTGACGTCGAAGCCCGCGTTGACGGCATGAGCGATGCGCAGGTCCGGCAGGCCTATGTTCAACTACTAAAACAAGAGGCCGCAGCGCCGCCCGGCCCGGCACCAGCGGCAGGGGGCAAGGGTACCTGGCAGGGAGTCGCCGCGAAATTTTATGGAGCGGCTCGGGGTGCTGCCGCAGTCATGAATCGAATCGGCGATATCGTTGCCGGAGAGCAGCGCAACGAAGGGCAGTGGCGCGAGACCGTGGCCAGGCTGTCGGACGGCAAGGGCGCAATCTATCTTTGCTGGAGCCTGCTCGGCATGGCCGCGATAGTCGTTGCCGGGCTTGCCGTGCGAGGACTTTTCAGGCGGTCCACGACAGCCATCCGGGACAACCTGATCGAGGCTGTGGGACCCGGCAAGCTGCAGTTTGTCGGGCGGGTGCTCTCGCGGTTGCTCCTGGATGCCATGGGTGTCGGCATCTACATTCTGGTTACCTTTACGGCTTTCGTTGTGGTCTATCTGGAAGGCGCTCCGAACTATTTAATTGTCTCCGTCTATCTGATTGTCAGCTATTACATCATGGTGCTGGCCTTCGGCGCCCGGGTGATATTTTCGCCCCAGGCCCCGTCATTGAGGCTCTTCCCCATGGAAGACCGGGATGCCGTCTTTCTTTACAATTGGATCCTGCGCATCATCTTGATTGCCGCCATCTTCGCCGGAGCCAGCACAATTTTCAGGACAACCGGTGTCAGCAGCCAGCTCTACCTGTTAATGTACAGCTCATCCGGGGCGGTGGTCATCATCGCGCTGATGATTATGATCTGGCAGAGCCGCAAACGGGTGGCCGAAGCCATCGGGACGGATGGAGCCGGTTCGGAGACGGGATTCGGGTCGCTGCGGACGGCCTTTGCGCGCAACTGGCACTATCTTGCCATTCTCTATGTGCTTGTAGCCGGAGGGGCCTGGGTGATGAAAGCCTTGAGCGATGGCGGCGTAACGGTGTTGAACTTGATCCTCAGCATTTTCCTGATTCCCATTGTCATCGGGGTCGATCAGTGGGTTCAGCGCCTGCTACAGATGGCCTCGGGCGAAGCGCGTGAGACCATCGACCTGAGCGGGGAAACGCCCGCGGAAACCGGGGAGCAGGCTGAAGCGGCCGGCAGAATGGATCTGACCCACTACGTGCCGCTGATCCGGCGGTTTTTTCGAATTTTTCTGATAGCCTTCCTTTTTTTCGGCTCTCTGCGGCTGTGGGGCATTGACATTTCGATCGGCCGCATGTTTACCCGCAGTGCGTTGAGTATTTTGCTGATCCTGCTGTTGAGTTTTATCATCTGGCAGCTGATCAAGGCCAGGATCGATCAAAAACTCAAAGAGGAGATGCCCGACGATGACGAGGAAGCCGAAGAGGGCGGGGCCGGCGGCTCCCGCATGGGAACCCTGCTGGTGTTGCTGCGCAAATTCGTTTTCAGCGTGATGTTTGTCATCGTTGCGTTAATCGTACTGTCTTCATTAGGGATCAATATCGGCCCGTTGATTGCCGGTGCCGGCGTGCTCGGGCTTGCCATCGGTTTCGGCGCCCAAACCCTGGTAAAAGATATTATCGCAGGCATCTTCTTTCTGATCGACGATGCCTTTCGGGTCGGTGACTATATCGAGACCGGCGGAACCAAAGGCATGGTGGAGCACATTTCGCTGCGCTCGGTCAGATTGCGCCATCCCCGAGGACCGGTCAACACCATCCCCTTCGGCAGTATGGGCACGGTGACCAACAACAGCCGCGACTACATCATTTCCAAGCTGGATTTTCGCGTGCGCTATGACACCGACGTTGACAAAGTCAGGAAAATCATCAAGAAAATCAGTAAACGGATTTCAAAAGATGAAGAGATGGGTCCGACGATGCTGGGCAAAATCAAATCCCAGGGCGTCAGGGAACTGGATGACTCCGCCATGATCATGCGGGTGAAATTCAAAACCATGCCGGGAAAACAATTTGTCATCCGGCGGGAAGTTTTCCGGATGATGCAGGAGTCCTTCCGGGAAAACGGCATCGAGTTTGCTCACCGCAATGTGACAGTCTACATGCCCCCGGAAATAAACGGCGATCAAAGCGGTCCGCTGGATTCCAAAGCAGTCCAGGCCGGTGCTGCCGCGGCTGTAGCAGCGGCGCAGACCGCCGAGGAAGAGCAGAAAAAGCCAAAGTAAGTTCAAGGGTTCCGGTTTCAAAGGTTGGTCAGTTCGTAAAAAGTCAAATTGGCTCGCTCCAGAGCCCCGTTCGGGAGCTACAATGCCGGCGGCTGAATTCCAAAACCCGTCACCGGCCCCTCAAGCTGCCTGTGCGCCTCAGGCGGATCAACGCCGCCGGTATCGAAACGATTTTCCGCAAGGGGCAACATCGCTTTCCAATTCGACATTACAAGAGACTGTCTTGTTTGGGCGCTTAGGCTGCAATTGTGGAAGGGGTTACCTTTGCCGTCTTCAGGTATTATTAGTTTATGCTGTGTTACCGTCAGAAAATACCGCACTATCAAACCGGTTCGACTCAAAAGATCAACTTGGTTCTGTTGTCGGTCTGCGCCTTTATTGCGCTGGTGGTCATGCTGGCCTGGGTGGCAGCAGGCAAAATCCGGATCAAGATTCAGTCGGACACCGGCGAAGCCCTCCAGACCGTCCTGAAGACCACCCAGGAATCCCTCAGGCTCTGGTCCGTGAACAGTCAACACCAACTCACCCGCCTTGCCGGTGACCCCCGCTTGATTGATCTGGTCGAGCGCCAGCTGCAGGTGCCCCGGGACAGGGAAAGCCTGATTAACAGCGCCAGCCTTGGTCAATTGCGTCAATTTTTCAGCCAGCACAAGAACCGCTTCGGTCAGGCCGGTTTTTTTGTGATTAGCTCGGATTTTACCAATATCGCCTCGATGCGTGACACCAATATGGGGGCCAAAAACCTGATTGCCAACCAAGCCCTGGATGTGCTCAACCGCGCCTTCAAAGGTGAAACCGTTCTGGTCCCGCCGATAGCTTCGGATGTGGCTTTAGACCGAACCAGCGCCGGTAGGCGGGGAATCATACCGACCATGTTTTTCGCCGCTCCGCTCAAAAACAGTCGCGGGCGGATCATTGCGGTTGTCACGCAGCGCGTCGATCCTGCCATGGATTTTACACGCTTGATTCAGTTGGGGCGGATCGGCAGATCCGGGGAAACTTACGCCTTCGGCAAATATGGCAGGCTGCTGTCAGAAAGCCGCTTTGATGGGGACTTGCGCAGAATCGGCCTGATCCCGGCCGATCAGAAAGCCATCCTGAACATCAGCATCCGCGATCCCGGCGGTAATCTGGTCGAAGGCTATACCCCCGGTATCCCCAGATATCAGCAGCCCCTGACGCTGATGGCAGCCGAAGCCACCAGTGCAAGATCGGGTGTCAACGTGCAAGGCTATCGCGATTACCGCGGGATTCCGGTCTACGGTGCCTGGCTGTGGGATGAAAACCTGGGTTTCGGGCTGACCACAGAGATCGACGAAGCCGATGCGCTCAGATCCTATTTCACGGCACGCAATGTCATCATCACCGTTTTGGCCATCACCGTTTTCTTGGCTTTGGGCTCGCTGCTTTTTGCCATGTTGATTGATGTACGCGCCAACCAGGCCCTGCAAAAATCCCACGACGAGTTGGAACTCCGGGTGAGGGAGAGAACGGCCGATCTGCGCAAGTTGTCCCGAGCGACAGAACACAGCCCGGCTTCGGTGGTGATCACCGCCAGAGACGGCACAATTGAATACGTCAACGCGACCTTCAGTAAAGTCACCGGCTACACTGCCGAAGAAGCCATCGGACAGAATCCCAGGGTACTGAAGTCCGGCGACCTGCCGCGGGCTTTTTACCAGGAGCTTTGGGATACCCTACTGGCCGGCGATGTATGGGTCGGGGATTTTATTAACCGCAGGAAGAACGGGGAGGATTTCTGGGAAAGCGCATCCATATCACCCATAAAAAACGACGAAGGTGAGATTACCCATTTCGTAGCGGTCAAGCAGGACATTACCGAACGCAAGCAGATGGAGAAAGAACTGGTTCAAGCCAAGCGGGCCGCCGACGAAGCCAACCAAGCCAAGGGCGATTTCCTGGCCAATATGAGCCACGAAATCCGGACACCGATGAATGCCGTCATCGGCATGGCGCATCTGGCCTTAAAAACCGATTTGACCCTAGCGCTTACGAGGCTCGAATCGGCACTCCTGCCAGCGCTGGCGTCCGCTCAAAGTCTTGGATCGAATGCCGAGGAAACTCCCGGAGCGGATATGAAGGGGCTGCCACTCGAGCTGAAAAGCGAGAGCGCCGACCGCCTTAAGGAGGCAGCTACAATGGGGGATGTTTTCCAGATCAAGGCACTTGCCGACGAACTAATGACCGAAAATCCGGCTCTTGGCCCGTTGAGTGAGCGGCTGGTCCGGCTGGCAGATGAATTCGATTTCGATGGGATGCTGGCTATGCTGGAAGAATAACGTCATTCGGGTGCGTATTTATTGCAAATCAAAATCTCGGATCGATTTTTCGATCATTCAGCCGCAATGTTCAGACCATAAAATCTCAATTTACAAATCACAAATTCCAAATAAATCTCAAATTTCAATATTCAATGACCAAAACGTCTACAGTTTCTTTTCGGTCCTATGAACAAAAGTAAGTCTAATCTTCCATGAGCTTGGGATTTTCTACGGGCAAAGATTGTAGATAAAGTCACTGGCGATCGATATTCTTATGTTCCGCCCTAGTCATTTGACAGATAGGCCGCCTGCTCCCGTCCTTTTTCCTCGTCGACAAAATAAAATAGGACCGCTCCGATGACAAATAGGACTAATACCGAGCCGATACCCCAGCGGGCGGCGAGTTGGCCGACGGCGTTGACCTGTTCCGGGGAAGCAGAAGGCGGCAGCAGCATCCGTCTGGCTATCAGTCCGACCATCCCCATCAAGGCCGGTCCCATTATGGCGGCAAATTTCCCCAGCATGTTGTAAAAGCCGTAATATTCGGCGGCACGATTCCTGGGTATTAAACGGGAATAGTACGAACGGCTCAGGGCCTGAATACCGCCCTGGACCAGACCGATGACGATGGCCATGATATAAAATTCGTGCTTCTGGGTCATCATCGCTCCCCAAATGGTGACGCCCATGTAGATGGCGATCGCCAGATAGATCGACTTGCGCACACTCCAGCGTTCTCCCAGTTTGCCGAAGAACAGGGCCGCCGGGAACCCGACGAACTGCACGATCAGCAGGGCCACGAGCAGGTCAGTAGACTGGAATCCCAGGGACAGGCCGTAGTCGACCGCCATGCGAATGATGGTGTCCACCCCGTCGATGTAGAACCAGTAGGCCAGCAGAAAAATCAAAACCATCTTCAGGTGGCGAATCTTTTTGAAAGTGCCGGCAACCTGCCGAAAGCCGGCTGCAAAAATATTCACACCCCTGTCCCCGGCCGGGTCGATTTTTCCCTCCGGAACCCAGAAGACGGTGAAAAGCGTAAACACACCCCACCAGACGGCAACGGAAACAAAGGCGCAGCGAACCGCGGCGGCGGCATCGGGCAGTCCGAATTTTTGCGGCATCAAGGTCATGAGCACATTGGCGACAAGCAGCAATCCGCCGCCAAGATATCCCATGCCAAATCCCAATCCGGAGACGTAGTCGATTTTTTCTTCCGTAGCGAGGCTGGGAAGCAGGGCGTCATAAAAGACGTTGGCTCCCGCAAATCCGATGAAACTCATGGCATATATGAGAATGGCCCAGACCCACTGCCCCTGTTGAACCAGGAACAGCGCCGCTGTCATCAGCACGCCCAGGTAGGCAAAAAAAACCAGAAACTTCTTCTTGGCCGAACCCTTGTCGGCGGCGGCACCCAGGACCGGTGCCATCAGCGCCACCAGCAGGCTGGCAATGGCATTGCCGAAACCCAACTGGGCGGTGCTGACATTAACGTCGGCCCCGTAACTCCAGTACTGCTTGAAAAAGATGGGGAAAAAGCCGGCCATCACCGTGGTTGCAAAAGCGGAATTGGCCCAGTCGTACATTACCCAGCCCCATACCGCTTTTTTGCCTATATCCATGGCGGGGTCAGGATTTGGCATTGGCCGTCATGATCCTTTGATGGAGACGCTCCGCCCGCAGGCAGAAGGTTTCCAGCTTGGCGTTGATCAGCTGGGGAAAGGGGGAGCCGTCGCTCTCGATGGCCAGAAACGGCAATTCATCGATGTCGGTCAGCACGCTGCGAAGCTTTTCATTGTCCGGCTCGGTGGCGATTTTATCCCGGCTGTTCATGGTCTCGTTTAAGATGGCCTCCGACAAACGGTTGGGCATGCATCCAAAGGGCCCGATGGCAATCACGCCGCAGGAGTGGGAAACCACTTCGGTCAGTGAGGCGCCGACCGTCAGAATCGCCTCTCCCGGGAGGTTGCGGGAGATATAGGGAGAGGCGTTTTCAATGATGGTTTCCATGTCCAGCGGGTGCGCCTTGACAAGGCCCGAGGTCGCCAGGATGGCCTTGATTCGTTTTTCGTAGCGGGCCTGGACCTTGTTGCGGATCTTAAATTTAACTTTGTCCATCAACGTCATGTCATCGGGATTCAGACCTTCATCGACCATATAATTGCAGTAAAGAACCCACTCGGCCACGGGCGAACATACCGTCGCGAATCCCATTTTGGCCAGACGTTCGGTCAAATACTGCCGGGACAAGGCATCGCGCCTGACAAATATCTCGCCGGCCAGGGTTATCACCGGCACCGTTTCGATTGCCTGTCGCAGCGCGATGCCGCGAAAATGTTCAGCAGACCGCGCGAGTTGATCCTCCAAGCGGTCATAGTCACCGCTTTCCATCTCTTTGAGGATCTTTTGCCACTCCTGCGCCAGGATCTCCATGGCGGTGTCGGGATTGACGGCATTGGCCAGCAGCATGGAGCGGATGTCTTCGATTACATCGGATATAACCACCGCCCACCATCCCCTGCGTTCGAAATCATCTCCCATACCGACGTAAGAGTTTTCCGACGATAAAGCGAACAGCGCCACGTCCGGTATTTCGAGCCGTTTGACGAGGTCCTCCATAAAGATATAGTACTGGCCGAAACGGCAGGGCCCCGAACCGGTCGCGAAAAAATATACCAGAACCTCGTCGGCACGCTTGCCGTTGTTGATGTAGCTTAGCAAGGTTCCGGTGGTGAGAATCAGCGGCAGACATTCCTTGCAGGTCGTGTTGGCGCGGCCCAATTTCAACACCGCTTCATCGGAGGGACGGTGCGCGGTGGCATTGAGTCCGGATCCTCTCAGAATGGCGGCAAACGCTTCAGATCCGTATTTTCCCATCGACGGCAGCAGGACGGTCACCCGCGGATCCGTCAGCGGCAGCACTTCGCCCCGGGAGGTAATAACACTGGCGGTTCCGTTGTCGAGAGCCGTTCGGGCCGGTCGAAAAGTTCTGTGCCTATCGACGATCTGGTTCTTGGCTTTGAGCGTCCGGTAGGCATTGACAATATCAAGAAAGGCCTCCACCCGGGTTTCCAGGCCGGCGTCCGCCGTGTGGCTGTCAAGCTCCAGCGTCAGCGAGGGCTTGCGTCCCATAATGTCGCGAAAGTAACCGACCACAAATGAATCCGGACCGCATGAAAAATTGGTGATATAGGTTCCGAACAGCTGCGGGTGGCGTTCGACGATGCGGGCGGCCTTCATGATGCGCTTGCCCATGCCCCAGTACATATGGCGCATGGAGTGCTCGCCCTCCAATTCCAGGAAATCAAGGGGGATCACTGCAATGCCACGGGAGGCGAATTTGTGCGGAATGCCCATGTGCGCCTCTTCGACGAATCCATTGTAGGGCCGCGCGAACAGGACCACCGCAAATCTTTGCGGGTCGCTTTCCAGAGCCGCCAGGGTCTGCCGTCCGATGGTTTTCATCTCCTCCAGGCAGTTTTTCTGCTGCCCTACGACGATGTCGAAGGCCCGTCGGGCTTCCTTGCGGCTTACACCCATTTGAAGGGCGCTTGTCACCAACGGTTTGCGGGCCGCCGCCAGGTCTTCGGATAAATCTATCAATGGCGTCAAAAGCCGGGTTCCCCTTTTGCTGAGCTGCTCGATTTGTTGTCGAAATGTCGTCTGCAAATAAAAGGTCTCCCCCTGCACCAGTGGACATACCTGGGATTGGACACTGGTGACCGTGTCATTTTCAGCAGGGACGGCTTTAAAATGCGGCAGGAAAATATAGTCCGGCAAAGGGTCCGCGGTCAGCAGGGAGTAGAAAAAACCGTGGGCCAATTCCACCGGATAGCAGAACGAGGCATTTTGCTGGTCGATGCCTTTGGGGGAGGGATGGTCCGGCATGACGATATCAAAACCCAACTCGCTGAAAAAATGAGAATAGAGGGGATAGTAGGAGTTGACCAAGAAACTGCGGTTGAACCCGATTCTGCCCCGCCGTTTGTCTTGATTTCGGGCCGATTGCGAGGCGCCGTATTTGTTGTAGGTGAGATCCTGCCGCAGGCGCACGAGGTCCAGCTGTCGAATATCATAAGCGACTTTATGGCGCAGGTTGTAGTAACGGTTGCAGGCGCCGCCGAAGGGGTACTTGCGGCCCTCGATTTCGATCATGGCGATTTCGCAGCGCCGGTCGCATTTTTCCTTGCCGCCCTTGCAGACAAAGGGCTGTCTGTAGGCGACTTCACGATCGGCAAGGGTCTGCAAATCGAAGTGCCCGGCTTCCAAAAGGCCGGACGCCAAACGCTTCTTGACTTCAAGGGCGACACCGAATGCGCCCATCAGCCCCGGTTCGGGCGGCACGATGATGGGCTTTCCGACCAGCGAAGCCATCGCCAGGGGGACCGCCCGGTTGTAGCAGACACCGCCCTGCATGAACACCTTTTCGCCCACCGGCCGGTTGCCCTTGACGCGATTGGAATAATTCATACAAATCGAGTATACCAGGCCGGCAACGATGTCTTCGTGGGCCACGCCTTCATGAATGGCATTTTTAATATCCGAAGCGATAAAGGCCGCACACTGGTCGTTGAAATTGGGTGGGTGCCTCCCGTTCAGCGCGATATCGGCAATATCTTCCATTTTGACACCCAGGGTCTCCAGGGCGGATTCTTCCAGAAACGATCCGGTCCCGGCGGAGCAGGCCTCGTTCATGGCATAGTCGGAGGCAACCGCGTTGGTGATGTATGTGTATTTGGCGTCCTGGCCTCCGATTTCAAAAATCGTATCGACCTGGGGATCAAAATGCACAGCCGCCACGGCGTGGGCGATGATTTCGTTGATGACACCGTCGGTCAAAGCATGCAGTCCGGCAATCTGGCGCCCGGACCCGCAGACCCCCAATCCCGAAATGGCGATTTCAGATGGGTCCACCTGCTGCTGGATCTGCTCCAGGATAGCGCGGTAGCATTGGCGGGAAGCACCCACCGGGTCGCCGTTGGTGCGCAGATAGATCGAGGCCAGCAGGGCGTCGTCGGTGCTGCGGATCAAAACCGCTTTGGTGGTGGTGGAGCCGACATCCAGGCCCAGGACGCATTCGTCCCCTGGCTGCACCCGTCCGGCTGCCAGGGTTTTAAATTCGACCTGATCGGCGAAATCCTGCAAGGGCGGCAGCTGGTCAAAGGTCGCGATTTCCGTCAGCAGCAGGCGGGATCGACCGGGGTAGGGGATGGTTTCATTTTCAAGCGCCCAGAGGGCGGCCCCCAGGGCTTCAAAATAAGGGGCTTCGGCGGGCACGATCAAGTCGGGAATCTCCTGCCGCAAGTATTCTATCATTGTGCGGTTGCGGGCGGTTCCGCCGGTTACCATGATGTTTTGGCGGTCGATTTTTTTTAGGAGCTCCAGAATCTTACTGGCCATCATTTTGCAAAGTCCGGCTGTCACCTGGGACCGGGGGATTCCTTTGTTGGTGGCGTGGGTGCAGTCCGATTTGCAGAATACCGAGCAGCGGCCCGAGACATGATGAGCCTCCTCAACTGCCGCCCACCGGGCTGCTTCATCCAGCGAGACGTTCATCCGGCGCAGCTGCTGGAGAAAGAACTCCCCGGTACCCGAAGCGCATTTGTTGCCGGTTATCACATTGGCAATACGTCCGGTGCGATCCAGGGCGTAGACCATAAATGTTTCGCCGCCGGCTGAAACGATGGCGGGACAGTTTACACCGGCCGGCTTCACGTATGGATACGCGAATTCAACCGCCTGCGGTTCGGGAATAGAGGAGAGGTTGACGAATTTGCGAAATTTACGGCCGGTGGCGGCAATACTGTCGAAGGACTCCAGATCAATTTGGTCAAAAGCCTTCAATAGGGTTTGTTTGGGATCGCCTTCGTGGGCATGAAGTGAATAATCTAAAACGCGCGGGTTTGTGCTGCCGACCGGATCCGGTTTGCCGGTTGAGTCCTGTTCTAACTGAACAATGGACACCGTCGATGCACCCAGGCACAATCCCAGTGCTTTCAGTTTTTCGGACATTGTCACTCCTGGCTCAGATCTGATTTAATCGACGTGGATTAGAGGATATCTTGATAATGTCCCCGGGCCCAACCGGTAGGAGGCTGACCAATCCTCCAGGGTGGATAATACACTTGGTGGTGGCTCGTTTAAAGATCTCGACACGCGTCAGGCGGATCTCCGGAGCGCCGTCTTTACTAATAAGCTATAGCAAATATGAAAATGCAGGTAAAGCTTGCAAAGGGGTCATTCCGGATCGGTGTTTAATAACTCAATTTAACGCCATTTTTACAACTTGTCCAATATAAAAACAAAAAAAATGACCTTGACATCTAAATGACCCTCTAATACGAGTTTTTAAAGCTCCAGGAGATCCTGCAATTACCATAACCGGCAGTGCTGCCGGCAAAGAGGAGGCCCGCTGATGAAGGACAGATTCCTGTGCTGTGCTTTGGCACTGACGGTTTGCCTTTTTTTCTACGGCTGTATCGATCTCGGTCCGGATTACCAGCGGCCCGATTTGGGCATAGAGGTGCCGAATACCTATGAGTACGGTCCGACTGAGGCTGGGCCGGTGGAATTGGAGGACCGCTGGTGGGAGATCTTTGAAGACCCGGAGCTCGATCGCATGGTTGCGGACGCTCTGGAATATAACTGGGACATCAAACAGGCGGCCGCCAGAGTTTTAGAGGTCCGGGCGCGCTATGTCCAGGTTCGGTCAGACCGCTTCCCTGCCGTCGACGTCGGCGGCGTCAAAGATCGACGTCAGATCGTCTCCGGCGCATCCGGGGATCAATCTATTGTCGACAACTATGATTTTACTGCGGCAGCGACCTTCGAGCTGGACCTGTGGAGCAGGCTGAAAAAAGCATCTCTGGCTGCCTGGGAGGACATTCTCAGAGAGGAGGAAAACAGACGGACGGTGACCCAGGCGGTGGTGGCCGAAACGATCACCCTTTACCTGGGGATGGAAGCCATCGAAAGGCGGCTGCAAATCGCAGAACAAAGCATCAAAGCCTTCAGACAGAGCCTTCAATTTGTTGAGATTCGCTACCGGCGCGGCTTGACATCCGTTTTAGATGTACGCCAAGCCAGTCGTGTGCTTGCCGGGGCCGAAACACTGGTTCCCCAACTCGAGCAGGATCTCGGCATTATCCAACAACAGCTTGCGGTGCTCCTGGGACGCTATCCTGAGACCCGGGCACCCCGTCGGCAGCCGGAAGATTACTTCATGCGATTGGCGCCTGTCCCGCCGGGATTGCCGTCGGATTTATTGTTGCGCCGGCCGGACATCAGGGCGGCCGAAGCCCAGTTGAGATCTTTAAATGAACTCGTAGGCGTCGCCAGGGCCTCCCGTTTGCCGCGAATTACCTTGACCGGCGAATACGGCTGGACCAGCGAGGACTTGAACAAGCTGTTGCGCACCGATAATGTCATTTGGAACTTGACCGCCGGCCTGGTTCAGCCGGTTTTCGATGCCGGACGCCTCAAAGCCGGTCAGCGGGCGGCGGAAGCCAGATATGAGCAAGGAGTTGCCGAATATGTGAAAACGGTTTTGGATGCCTTTACCGATGTGGAGCGGGCCCTGTTGACCCGCGAGTTGCAGCTTGATCGCCGTGAGCGGGAGATCACGTTTTTAACCGAGGCGCGCGCCACCCAGCGGGTGGCTGAAAACCGGTATGTCAAAGGACTGGTCAATTATCTCGATGTACTCAATGCACAGATAACGAGATATCAGGCCGAGGACAGCCTCGTCCTCGTGGATTTGGCCATTTTGCAGAACCGGGTGGCCTTGCACCGGGCCCTGGGCGGGAGTTGGGCGGAACCCGAGGCCCTGGAGGTGAAGGACGACGGAATTTTTTTCGACCTCAATTAATCGTGAGGCCGGGGAGGTTTTCAATCCCTGCTATGTCCGGTTGGGGTATGCGCCCGGGCCAGCCGTAACAATTTGATCGCGCAACTCGGGTACGGCAGCTATCCCGCGTCGAATGGATCCGAGCATGCCCCAGAAGACAATCTGCACAGCGGCGCTTATCGTCTCTGCCTGTCTGGATCCGGTGCAGGGGATTGGGGCGTGTGCGGAGTCCGGTACGAATTTGTTACGGCTGGCCCGGGCGCATACCCCAACCGAACACCGCGTCAGACTGCGCAGGGCGATCAAATGATAGCTAAGACAGTTGGGGGTTACTCCCCTCCCCGGGTTTTCAATTAATTGGGATAATTCGGAATCAGGCCGGTTTGGCGCGGGTTTCCTTGGCGGCCACCAGGGGATCGATGCGCCAGGTGACCAGGGGTGAAAGGGTATACAGGAACATATAGCTAAAAGCCACATGCCCGAAGTACGGTGTGAACACGACCAGGGACAGCAGCAGTGTCAGGCGCGCGAACCAGGGATGCCGGCTCATATAGCGGCCCAGATGAAGGTAGCGCACCGGATAGAGGTTCATCAGCACTGCGGTCACAACCATGGTTGCGCAGCAGAAATACCCCCAAAATTGGGCCCATTGCGAACCCTCGTTGGCTGCTTGGGCGAAGATGATCAGGGGAGCCATGGACAGCATGGCGGCGGCAGGCGTCGGCATGCCTTTAAAAAATCCCGGGATGGGATTTTTGTCGAGGGTAAAATAGATCAGCCTCCCGATTCCCAGGGCGGCGTACGCCCACGCAATCAGCATGATGGGCATTTGACGGATGGCCGGCTCGGCAAAGGTCGACAGCGCGATATAAAAAATCCATGCCGGCGCAATGCAAAAACTGACCGCATCGGAGATGTCGTCCAGGATGCCCCCCAGACTGATGTGGTGGGAATTTACTGATTCCGTCGGCAGGGGTTCCGTCAGGCCGAGCTTGCGCGCCAGGGCCCCATCGAGCTTATCGAAGGCGGTCGCGCCGATCAGAAAAAAATAAGCTTCGCGGATGCGACCCTGATAGGCGAAAAATACCGCCAGCAAGCCCATCATGGCGTTCATCACCGTCAGGGCATTGGGAAAAAAGGCCAAAATGCGCCGCCGCAGCTGTTCGTTGCCCAGGCAGAGTTCGTCCAGGCACAGCGTGCCGTATTTGCGGCAGTACATGGCAATGGAGCCCAGGTTGATAATCAGAAAAATAATTTCGATGAAAAACAGTCCGCGCAAGGGCAGATTTCCAAACCACGAAATCGATGAATAGATTCGGGTTGCCGGGCCTTCGGGGACATAAAATGCATAGGCATATAAAAGCGCCCCCACAGGCGCGGCGACGATGGTTCTCAGCCTGGCGAATTCACTGTACTCGGGATCCTGTTCGTTGCGGACGGCAAATCCCCGCATGAAATGGGCAAAATTGTCACGCACAAGGACCGTCACGGTCAACAACAGCACCAAGATGGCATGCAGCAACTCCGCCCGGTTGGGATCCGGTGTTATTATGTGAATGCGCCACATGGTGCCGACGGCGACCAGCGGAAAAATAATCGAATAAACGACCTTGTCCATGATACGGTCGGCCAGTTTGGCCATGACCGGATGGGGATGAAAGCGGGCCGCAAACCAACCGTCGACCAGATCAAAGGTCATGGAGATAAACAAGAAGACCACACCCAGGGTGTAAACAATCGGGCTGCGGGTCCACATAACGGCAATGGCGCAAATCAGGCCGCCAAAGACCAGGGGCGGACGTCCGTAGACGAATAATGTGGTCAGGCTTTTGGGAATATAATGTTTTCCGGGCATGGGCTCTATGAATCAAACTATAACGACGCGTGCTGCAATTTCATGGTTCAAATCAGTTAAAAAAGGTCTCGAAATCAGTTAAAAAAGGTCTCGGCCGCGGCGCAATGCAAGACCGGAGTGCTGGAAAACACAACCTATGTGCTTTTATCCAAACACCTGTATACGCCAAAACCGAATTGGCCGACGCCTATATCTCTTCAAATATAAAGAAATGCACGTCTTGTGTCAAGGAAACGATGTGAGTCTGCGGTTTTAGCCAAACAGCGATTCTGACTGTCGAACTTATCAGGGATTGAAAAACTCCCCGACCCCCAACTACTTATTTTTACTATCAGTAATTTTACGATCATGTTCCAGGCAAAGAGCTGTCCTTGTGGGTAGGCTTTGCTTTGTCGAGCACTATCTGATAGTCTGGCTAGACCAAACACTGGAAATGTCACGGCGATCGAGAAATAGTGCAACATGTCTAGCGCCCATGCCCGCATCGATCTATAAAAAAGTTGGTGTTGCCGCCCTCATTATGATGGCTTCGGTTTTTTTAAGCCGCCTGTTCGGGATGTTCCGTCTGATGAGCATTGCCTACGTCGGCGGTCGCAACGCTGATGTCGATGCCTATCAGGCGGCTTTTCTCATTCCGGAAATCCTAAATCACATCGTCGCCAGCGGTTTTCTCACCATCACGTTTATTCCGATTTTCTCGCGCTATCTTGCCGAAAACAAGGAAAATCAGGGCTGGCAGGTATTTTCTACCATACTGACCTGCTTCGGCAGTCTGCTCTTGCTTTTCATTTTCGCCATGTATTTTATGGCACCTGACCTTGTTGCCTTGCTGGCTTACGGACGTCCGGATCCGGTATTTATCACCACCACCGTCGAAATGACCCGCATTATTATACCGGCTCAGTTTTTCTTTTTTGCCGGCGGTATGTTCATGGCGGTCCAATTTGCCAAAGAAAAATTCTTAGTCCCGGCCCTGGCGCCCATTATCTACAACCTGGGAATTATTGCCGGCGGCTTATTGATGGGGCCTCGGATCGGCATGGAGGGATTTTCCTGGGGCGTCCTGGTCGGGGCCTTTGTCGGCAATTTTGCCCTTCAGTGGTGGGGAGCCCGGCGGGTCGGTATGAAGTTTTCGATCCGGTTCGATTTAAATCACCCTGACCTGAAACGCTACATCAAGCTGACCCTGCCATTGATGTTGGGTTTGACGATGATCTTTTCGATGGAGATATTTAAGATATTTTTCGGCTCTTATTTGCCGGCCGGCGGTATTGCGGATTTGGAATACAGCTGGAGAATCATGCTGCTGCTGGTGGCTTTTTTCGGGCAGGCCGTGGGCGTGGCCTCCTATCCCTATATGGCGCAGATGGTGGCTGAAGATAAAATGAACCAGTTGAACGAACTGCTGAACAATACTTTGCGGTATTTAGCGGTGGTAATCCCGATTTCTGTGATGCTGATAGTCCTGCGGCGTGAAATTCTCGTGATCCTGCTTCAACGGGGAAAATTCGATGCCGCCGCCACCGATCATACCGCCACCGTCTTGATGTTCATGCTGGTGGGCGCGTTTGCCTTCGCCGCCAATACCATCGTTCCCAGAGCGTATTATGCCATGCAGGACACGCTTTTTCCGGCGATATACGGTACTGCTACCGTGGTCCTGAGCATTCCCCTGTATGTACTGGGCCTCAACGTGATGGGGGCCCGCGGTGTGGCCCTGGCGATTTCGCTGTCCGCCCTGCTGCAGGTTGTGGTGTTGTATGGTTTTTGGAATCGCAGGACCAAAAACTCGGCCAGCCCGGTTTATCGGTTTTATCTCAAAATGATGCTATTCAGCGTGCCTCTGGGCGTTTTGCTGGCCTGGTTTAAATCCACGGCTTTAAGTTGGATCGACGCAACGACCCTGGTTGGCAGTTTGCTGGTGTGTTTGATTACCGCAGCGCTGTTAGTGATCCTCCTGCTGGCAGCCGGATATGGTTTGAGGATAAAAGAGATTACGGGACTGGCGGACCGGTTGCTTGGAAGATTGCGTCAATAATAGACACCCGGCCGATCAATAAGGTCAGGAAACGATTGTCCTGTCATGAGGTTTCAGGTGTTCCGCCGCAGGCGGATCAGGAGTGAAAGGCGGAGTGCAAAAGTAATCGTTGGGGCGGAGTCTTCTTACCGATTTCGAAGCCTGGGCCCTAATCGTCTTTTTCTTGAATGGGCTGACCGATGAGCAACCGCACTCCGGACTGAAACCTGACACCTGACACCTGACACCTGAAACCTGCTTTTTCGATTACCACCGAATCAGCGCGCTGCCCCAGGTCAGTCCGCCACCGAAAACCGGCATGCAGACCAGCTGGCCGTTTCGAACGCTGCCGTCGCGGACGGCTTCATCCAGCGATATGGCGCAGGAGGCCGAGGATATGTTGCCGTATTTTTGAAGGGTTAAGTAGAACTTTTCAAAGGGTATATTCAGAGACTTGGCGATATGTTGAAACATGCGGATATTGGCCTGATGGGGGATGAACCAGTGGATATCGTCTATATCCACCCGGTTGTATTCGGCGGCCTCTTTGATACCATCAATAAATCCCCGCACGGCAACTCTGAAACTTAGATTGGCTTCAATCATGTTCAGGTAGTGCAGGCCCCGGTCCACGCTTTCATGGGAAATCGGGGTGGTTTTCGAGCCGCCGCCCGGCAACAGCAGGTCCCGACCGTTGGCACCGTCTGTGTGCAGATGGGTCGACAGCAGTTCATGGCCCTCGGTACCGAGGGTTAGCAGGGCGGCTCCGGCACCGTCACCCCATAGTATACAGGTGGATCGGTCCTTCCAGTCAAGGGTGCGGGACATGATTTCAGAGGCTACGATCAGGACGTTTTTAACCGTTTTATTTTTCAGGTACTGCTCGGCAACGTTGAGGACGAAAACAAATCCCGAGCAGGCCGCCGTAACATCGAAGGTCACTGCCCGGGGCGCATCCAGTTTGGCTTGCAGCCAATTGGCCGCTGAAGGACAGCACGTGTCCGGAGTGATGGTGGCCACGATAATCAGATCGAGATCCTGCGCCTTCATTCCGCCCATCTCGAGGGCCTTGAGACTGGCCTCATAACCCAGATCGGACGATGTCACATCCGGATCAGCTATCCTTCTTTGGCTGACGCCGGTGCGCTGCACAATCCAGTCATGGGTCGTATCCAGGCCGCTTTTTTCGAGATCGTAATTGGTTAAAACCGTTGGCGGCAAATGTGAGCCGGTGCCCAGGATTCGAACGGACTCCATTCTCAAGCTTCTCCGTCAGGCGCGTTTTTTGAAAATTCCGCCCTTTCATGGCTCGCATGCTCCAGACAAAGCGCCTTTGCGGGAAATTTTGCGCCTCTGCGAGGTTTCCCGACAGCCCTTTCGGTCCTCTTCCGCATTGCAGGTTACAATTTTGGAAGCCGATATGCTCCTGAATTTAGCCAAAAAAAAGCGGCAGATATCTGCCGCTGATTACACCATATGGGCCGGATTTGTCAACCAATTGGAGATGGTTTGCACAGATGGGCCTGCTCCATGGCGACTCGTCCGCAGCCGCCGCACACGAACTTCATCGCCGCCAATTTGTCCTTGCACATATGGGTTGTATCCGTATGCGGTGTCCCGCAAAAGCTGCACTTGTTGCTATCGCCGCAGGGGCTGCATAAATGACCGGGCTCGTTGGCAACAGCGCCGCAAGTTTTACATGTGTAGGCCATGATGAACCTCCTTTTCCGAATTTCGAGTGTTCGGATTCTCAGATTCTCGGATTCTCAGAGTTGCCTGAATATGAGTATCTAAAAGAAAAAAGTCAAGCAAGTCGGCCGAACTCGGTATCAGGGTTTTTGCGGGTCTTTCTTGTCGCTGTCTTGCTTGTCTTTTTTCCCGCCGGAAAAGAGGGGCTGGATGATGGTGATCGGCAATTTCAGGGTTCGCTGCAAAATACCCAGAACCCCGGAGCCCACGGCCATCGGCGGCAGGGGTGTCACCTCGGGATCCTTTAAATCGCCTTTGGCTTTAAAGGGGATGGATATCAGCTTGCCGCCAAGAATATGGCCGACCAAAGGAATGATATCCACGATGCTGTCGACGGTTTTAAAAGGGGCAACCAAAATCGTGAGGTCCATCTTTTTCTCTGCAAAATCAATGTTCCCCTCGCAGGCGATGCCCATCGATACGCCGTCGATGGAGCACTCTTGCATGATGAGCTTGCCGCCTTTGATCTCGGCAAGGGCCGTCATGCTGCGGTAGGCGAATCCCTCACCGACAAGATCCGGGATCTCCCCGCGATAGATTTCAGTTACATTCAGAATCGACAAAATCTTGGCCAGAAGACCAAACCGGTATATGCGGCCGTCCTTGGCAGAAAACGACAGCTTTCCCGTCATGGATTGAACGAAGGCTTCCGGTTTACTTTTAGACAAGAGTTCACCGTTCAGGTTGTACGTCCCCGTGGCCATCTTATCTTTTCCGGTGATGCAGGTTACCGATGGGGCCAGTTCTTGATCGACGGCTGAAGGTATCAGATATATCTCGAGGGTCTGTTCATAGACATTCAGCAGACCACGCAACTGTATACCACAAACCGTGGCCTGGGGTACGGTGACGATAACTTTTTGGGGCTTGAACGAAATTTCTGTGATCAGGGGCTGCACCGAGAAGGTATCATAATTGAACTTGTCGGTTCGAACGTTAAGGGTTCCCAGAACCCGACCTGGGCGGGCAGACGGCTCAGGGTCCGGCCCCTTTTTCTTGATATAGTCGATAAGGCCGCTGACCTGGGGCCAGTCAATTCGATCGGCCGACAGGCTCGAATCTAAAATGATATCGTCTTCTTTGAACGCAATATCACCGCTGCCAATCAGTTGGCTGTTACCCCATTTCATGGTTGTTTGATCAAATTTTATTTTACGCAGGGGCTTGTCCGATGCAACTTCAGTAACCAGCTTGAAATCTCCTTTGTTTACTGACATGGGGCTTCCGAAAGCATCTGAGCGAATTTCCAATTTTTCAATATCGCCGTCAGCCCGGTAATGCCACCGGTCCGCTTTATGAAACGGTCCTTTTAGGCTGAGATTGTAAAGGCCCAGGCGGCCCGCGTGAATTTTAAATTCTGTCAAAACGGGTTTGAACGGCGCCATCGATGAAAGCCAGGGATAGAGTTCGCCTGCGACCAGGTTGACAGATTTGGCTCTCAGGTCAAAGGAGGACAGTTTGTTGCGCGCCCAAGTGGCCGACAGGCGCGAGACGGTCGATCGCCCCATCGAGGCATCGATTTCTGTCAGGGCAAATGCTGCCTGACTCCAGGAAAAGTTGCCCTTCTGGATTTTCAGCGGCTTTGGCAGGTGCTTTGATCGGATCGTGAGCGCCTTCAGCCCGCCCCGGCTAGCCGCCTGCCAGCGCGACGGTCTCAGCAGGGGGCCGGTGACTGACAATTTAGAGACGGACGCTTCACCGGAAACGGATTGGAAGGACGACAAATCTTTTTGGTACTTCCTAAAGGTTCCCAGCCACGAGTATATCTCATTCAGGTTCAAGGTCGCCGAATTGGTCTTGAAGTCGAGCTTGGGCGTCCCGGACCAACTGATATCGGCGGCAAACTGCCGCAGCGAGGAGCTGCCGACGCCGGCATTGAATTTGTCCATGGCAATGCGGTCACCGTCATAGACAAAACGGCCGCCTTGCAGACGAATCGGATAGGGGAGCCGATCGTAGCGGGCGCTTAAGTCAGCCTTGGAGACGGCCACGGTGGCGCCGAGCCCTTTTAATTCATCGCCCAAAATCAAGGTCCCGCTGGCCGAACCTTTGACCTCGCTGAGTCTGCCCAGCTCATCGATAAAATCCTGGTCATCGACGACGCGGTTTAAGACCGGTGGAAGCTGGGCAAGATCGGCCTCGATGCCGATTTTAAGCTTTAACGGTGCGATGTCCTCATTCAGGCCCAGGGTCAGGGTGCCGTTCTGACCGTGGGTTTTGCCCATCTTTGCCTGAAGGTTGGTGCCGTGAATGATCCCTTTTGAGATGACGACATCCCCGTTGACGTCATCCAGGTCGAGTTCGGCACCGGGTATAAATAATTGACCGCGAGTCATTCTGCCCTTGATCACGATGTTGTGCAGCATGCCCAGTTCTGCGAACGATCTGCCACGCATTTCCACGCTCATCGAGGGGACCCGCCCCCCGCGGATGATATCAAAGATATTTTCGATGACATCGGATTCGCCCGCCAGAGCGAGGGTCATCTGTCTGACCGAATTGGCGTCGATATCAGCGCCCTTGACGGCCAGCCGGATGTCATCCTGGTTTTCGTCATAAGAAAACATGCCGGTCGCGTTTAGCTGTGGATTGTCCAATCCAAGCCTGGTAAGTTCGATCTTGATGGCCCTGTCGCCCAGTGCAATAATCCCTTTGACACGGCCGCCTTTGAAAGTCAGATCTTGTTCGGCCCGATCCAATTTAAAAATGGGGATGGCACCATCGAAGGTCGCCGCCAGACGGCCGGCACCCTGCAGCTCAAAATCGATCCTCAGATTGGCTCTGGCATCGACGACCCGCATTTCGGAATCCGGTAGAAGATAAGCCAGCAGGCTCTGAGGGCGAAAATGGGAAAGCTGGATTCGGCCGCGGCCCTTGAAATCAGCCTGGTTTAAGAAGCCGTTAACGGCGATTTGGTCCCACAAATTGGATTTGCACTGGATGGAAAAGTTCAGCTTGTCCGGATCGGAGTGATAGTCGGCCTGAACTTGTCTGAGCTTGAATTTGCGCCCAAACGGATCGACCAGGTTTATCTTGCCATGTTTGACGCTGAGTTTTAAGTCAGGCAGTTTGAATTCCGGCAGGTTTTTGACGGCTCTGGCAACTTCATTGATTATCGCTTCTATCGAGAATAGGTCCCCGGGTTGCGTCGTGTCATCGGTAATCTGGGGCAGTTCCATGAAGTAGTCGGCGTATTCGAATCTGACGCTGGATACCAGGAGTTCTCCTTTGAGCAAAGACCCGAATTTCGGGAACAGCTTTATACGCTGAACTTTTATGGTAAAGCTGTCGGGAATCCGAAGTTCGGCTCTGTGAATGACGATGTGGGGGCGTGGAAAATAGGACAACACCATCTGGCGATATTTGATTTCGCCGCCGATATCACGCGATATGCGTTCTCTAATTTGGCTGCGCACGGTGTCCAGGTTTATCAACTGGGGTGTCAGGACCAGGACCAAGACAATCAGCATGGTAGACACCACCAGGATTCTGATCAGCCATATGTAGATTTTGCTGCTTTTGCGCATAGCCGTTTTTTAATATGCGGGTTAATTCTCCGGTACCTGGCCGGAAAAAAAAGAGAGATCTAGGGATCTTAGTTCGCTGCGCTCATCCGCCGGAGGCGGAGAATAGTGGAACAACGGAACAAAGGAATACTGGAACCATTGCTGTTCCATCTGGTTGAAAAATAACACGGTTCAGGCGATAAACAAACCATGGATCGAAAAAAAATCTGGGAATGCCATGATTGCCACGAAGGGGTGGTTATCCCGGGTACTTATCAGAACATTGATGGGCAAACCGTGAAAATGGTTTCCGGTTACCGTGATTCAAACACTGAAGTTATGCGATTTTGATCCGTATTTTTACCCCGTGAAACCTTTGTTTCTGTTTCACCGAGGCCATGATTCCAACATGGCAGCACTCCAGGTCGGCAGCATAAATCCAGTGCCGCCAAAAGCTATATACTTTCAATGCATTATAGAAATTCCGTGACCTGTGGGCACCCCTCCGGTCAAGCCGATTTTTTGTGCCCCGGCAAACGGACCATTGCTCATGCTCCAGGTTTCAGAGTTCTGCTTTTAGCAGTCGGTTTTCTTGACAGCCGAAGCGTGGATAATTAGTCTTTCATTTGGGTAAATTTCTCAAGTATCAGTATATCACGGAGGTAGCAACATGTCCGATAATAATCTCGCCAAGGAAAAATTTGAGGAGGGCATGGCGAATTTCGTTAACCACGATTACAGACGCAGTATCGAACTTCTATCCCAGGCCATAGAGCTCGACCCCCGTTTCACGCTGGCTATCAAAAGTCGAGGGGCGGCTTATCTCAAACTGAATAAAATTCAGGAAGCGATTGCCGACATGGACGCTGTTATTGAAATTGTTCCTGATAACGCCCGGGCCTATCATCTGCGGGGATTGGCCCATGAAAAAACCGGGGATCTTGACAACGCTCTGGCGGACTTCAACCGGGCCCTCGAGCTAAACCCTGATTACGGTTCTGCTTATTACAGTCGCGCGAATTTGTACAACGAAATGGGTCGGCCGGATCTGGCCACCGAAGATATCCGGATGGTGACGCACCTATCAGAAGTCAACATCGAATCCTTTGCCAATGAAAACAACCTTTGGCGATCCCAGCATCTGCGGCTTGAATCCATTTACAATGATGCGCTTGCGATGGAGAGGTAAACAGGCTCTGCGGCTTGAAAATCTCAGCCGCGAATGATTCCTTGATTTCGAAGGCCGCAATCTTGCGCTAAGGATCGATCTTGATGGTGGCTTCTGAAATATCCTGAGTGGCATCGCGGTTTTCTATGATTGAAACAAAAAGGGTGTGTTTGCCGATGGTGATCACATCATTACCGCTCAAACCGGTTTTGGTGATCCGTTCGTTGTTCAGAAGGGTGCCGTTGGTGCTGTTGAGATCCTCGATGAAATAGCCGCCGTTTTGACGGGTAATGGTGGCATGTTTTTTCGAAGCGCCCAGATTGTTGATCTGGATGTCACTGTTGTTGTTGCGTCCGATGGTGATCACGTCTTTTTCGGTTTCTAGAGTTTTAAGCTCGGTGTCTTTCAGCATTAAGACTAATCTCAACATGGATCCCTCCAATTGATTGTAATCTGAATCGCTGGCAGCCGGCGGCAGACATACTTCCATCCGGCGCCCCATGATAACATTATCGGTCGTTGATCGGATATCTTTACTTTTTTTTGTGCATCCCCGATGCTATCCGCGATGTCTGCCTGCGCCTAATCAACGTAATAGTTCCTGGCACTTGCGGATGTCCTTGATAACCTGAGAGGCCGATTGATAGCGCTTGGAGACGCCTTTGGCGAGCATCTTGTCGATGATCTTGATACAACTGGGAGGGATTTTCGGAGCGACTTCCTGGAGAGGTGCGTAATCCGAATTGGAAACGGCATACAGCAGTGCGGAAATGCTGTCTCCGCTGAACGGTCGTTGTCCGGCAAGTAATTCATAGAAAACAACCCCGAGGGAAAAGATGTCCGACCGGCCGTCGACCTTCTTCCCGGCCACCTGTTCGGGGGACATGTAGTTGGGAGTGCCAAAGATGATACCGGTGTTGGTTTTGGAAGAAGAAATAACCCGGGCGATACCAAAATCGGCGACCCTGACCTGGTCGTTTTTCATCAGCATGATATTGGCCGGCTTGATATCACGGTGCACTACCTGCCGTTCGTGGGCATAACCCAGAGCTTCGGCCAACACGGAGATGATGTGGACAACCCGCTTGACCGGCAGCAGTTTGCCTTTCTGGCTATGGTGGGTAAGGTCCTGGCCGTCAAGCAATTCCATGGCAATGTAGGCCATGTCGTGATCCGAACCCACATCGTAAATGGTTACGATATTCGGATGGGAAAGCTTGCCGGCGGCTTCGGCCTCACGGAAGAACCGAGCCTTGACTTCGGCCAATTCATTGGCAGCAATATCACCGTAATTAAGTGTTTTAACCGCCACGAAACGCTGGATGCTCGGATCTCTCCCAAGGTAGACCGTGCCCATGGCGCCCTGTCCCAGCTCTTTTAGGATTTCATAGCGACCGAGGGTCGGACGGGTGCTGCCGTTTGCCACCAGAAAAGTGCCATCTTGCTTAACCGTGCTGGCTGTCATCGCCATTGTATCTTCCAGGGCGGTCAGCTTTTTAATCTTGGTGCCGACGTCTTTATAATTGCCGCCCTGTTGGATCTGACGGTAAACGGCCAGGGCCTTGTTGAACATCCGCTTGCGTTCGAAGTCCAGCCCCAGATTGTATAACAGTTTTTGAACCCCTTTATCTTCGACGGGGCACTTTAAGAATTTCTCAAAGGCCATGTCCAGCAGGCCCTGCCCCTGCAATGACAATCCCAGACTCTTGTTCAGTTCTGCATTTTCGTCCTGTTTTTCGGCGATGCGGCGATTGCCGACGGTGAATGTCAAACCCACGATCGAAAGAATAACCGGGGTCAGAACCTGCAGCCAGATTCCGCTGGCGAGAAACAGAATGACGCCCGCGGCAGCCCAACTGAGCAAAAATATGCCCATGATCATATATCCGATGCGCGGAGCGACCCTGGGAATCACCAAAAACAGGAAGAATCCGAAATACAGCAAGGCCAGGATCTCCACGGCAAAAACCCAGAAGGGGCGGGAGATGAAATTGCTGTTGACGATATTTTCCACCACATTGGCTGCTATTTCGATTTCGGACGCGCTTGGATTCAGAGGCGTTCGATATCTTGGGACTATCCCTTCGGCCGTTACCCCGAGCAAAACGATTTTGCTTTTGAAGAAGTCCTGGGAGATTTTCCCGGTGAGAATGTCCATATAGGATATCTGCCGGATGTTCTTTTCCTGGCCGCTGAAATCAATGAGCATGCTGTGGTTTTTTTCGGTGGGTATGGACAACCGCCTTAATTCGAGGCTGGAACTGCCGGTCGATATTTCTTTAAGCCCGGTACCCGAATGCTTGCGGGCCACCTGCAACGCGAAGGAGAGAAAATTTCTAGACTGATAGCTGGTCAGCAACGGCATTTTGCGGACCATTCCATCGCTTTCGGTCGTCACGTTGGTGTATCCCAATGCACTGGCCTTGCGGGATAGCTCTTCATAGGGTTGGATGAGGCTTTTGGCGCTAACCTCCTGGGTCTTCAGTATTCCTCTAAAGCCTGAATTGTCCTGCTGCAAACCGGCTTCATCCATCGCATGGGAATTTTTGTCGAGGGAATTCAATTCCAGCCATGCGGAAATCGGCTCCGGCTGCCCGTTGGGGGAGTCGGTCAGGTTCAGCCGCAGCGGCAGCACCACGCGGCGGGCGGCCCGGACTGCGGAGATCAATTGCTGATCATGATTGAGCTTTTTGGCCGCTTCAGTCAGATGGCCGGAAATTTTTCTTACGGTTTTGCGAGCTGCTTTTGGTGGTTTGCGGGGCAGGCTTTTCTGAATGGTGCGGATCTCTTCCAAACCGGGATTTATCTCTTTGGAGGGATACAAGAGCGACAATCCCATAGTGTGTGTCCCTCCGCCGGTAAGCTCGCGGACCGTGGCAGCGATATAGGAGCGGGGCCAGGGCCAGCTGCCGATGGCTTCGATGCTTTGATTGTCGATGGCCAAAACGACCACCTGGGTGGCAGCCTGTCGCTGTCGCAGGCGCAGTAAATAATCATAGACTTTAAATTCCAGTGGCTGCAATGGATCTATTTCAAACAGAAACTTTCCGGAAATGACCAGCAGGAATAAAATTATTAGGCTCAGTGTGGAAATATGAAGTTTTTTTAGCATTACGGCGCGTCGTGTAATTGAAAAAAAAACCGAACCACCTTAATTTTAAAGACGACCCGGTCCTATCCCCCCTCCCAATACGACTGTCGTCCCGGGGGGGATGCCTTCACCGGCGGGAGTGACGATATGGTCATCAATACTGCCCGCGTGGCTGATGATATGATATCGTCGGTTTAATTAAAAATTATAGAGAAAAACGGCGCTGGTGTCAATCCTAACGCCGTTTCTGGCACGTTGATAAAGGCCCATAACACTCTGGAATATTGTATTAAAATCCAAAATGCAGGTCTATTGTTTTAATCCAAATTTCAGACTCCAGGTTTGTCTGCTGTCACTGACGATCACATCTTCCGGGCGGATCCGAGTGATCTGATAGCCATCAAATGATTCTCCTTCCCGAACGATGCGACCGTTGATCACTGCCATACGTTTGGCGGCATCCCTGGACCAGGCGAGTGCCTGGAGTTTGATTTGTGAATCGGTGAGTTTCGCATAGGTTTTGGCCCTATCGCTTTCCGGGGTCCGGGCAGCAGGATTGGCGGTCTTTCTTCTTTTTCCGGCGATGGATTTTTTTGAAGGCGTCAGCCTTTGCCGGGAAGCCGGTTTCGGAATGGCCCTGTTGCCAAGCGTGACGCCGGGGGGCTTTTTACTTGACATGGCCGGTGTGGTTCTGCTTTTCGGCCGCCGGACTTTCCTCCCGGCAGTCGAGATCCGCAATTCGGCTGTCGATCCTTGCGGGGTTGAACCGGGCACCACCTTTTTCAGCGGCCGCCTGGGCTGCCGTATCGGGGCGGGTCTTTTGTTCGCGGGCTTAGGGCTCGGTGGATATATTTTAGCCCGAAATGTTCTTGGGTTTGATTCTCCGCCTGGTTCCGGGATTGCATTCTGTGATGCAGACCAGACCTGTCGGAATTTTGCGGTTAGATATTGTCTGTTTTGATATGCGACGACCGCTGCTGCGGCTAATGTGATCATCACCAGGCTTAGCGCGATCAACCGTCGCTTGCGCCAACGCCTTCTGGCATTTGAGTTGACCGCCCGTTTGGCGTCAACTGAGTCCGGCAGGCCGGGGAACGATTGAGCCGGTGGCCCTTGCCCTTCGATTCGTTTCAAGGCTTTGAGGATGGAGCTCAATAGGTTGATCCTTCATGCCGGTCAGGGGGTCAGGTACGGCATCTCGAATGTATTTTTTTCCCGGTAGAGAATGATTTTGGTCAACGGTCCTACAAAACCATCCACGGGAATGCCGTATTTGGCCTGCACCCCTTCTATGGCTTTGCGCGTCCAGTTGTCATATTCGGCGGTCATTTCGACGTCACCAAATCCCAGATCCTGCAGCAGCAGCTTGAGGGTGATGATTGAGTCCTGACTCGACCGTCCTGGAATGGTTCCCCAGATTGACAGAAAGTTCTTCCAGGGCAGATAGGCGATACCGGACCAGGAATATTTGATTTCGCGGATGTCCGTTTCTACCATGCGGTTTTTGATGGCGCTGGCCAGGTAAAGTTTGTCGCCGACTATCTTGCTCAGCGTCAAATAGACGGGATCATCACTGCCCGGCGGGTAACATTCCAGAATCGCCGGAAGATTCAGGCGTTGGAGCAGATCCATGGTTGTCTCCAGGCGATGGATGAACATCCCTTTCGGTTTGGCTGTCAGCCGGAAAAAGGCCTGGTCGTCGTCGAGCCCGTTGAGGTAAGGCTTGAATTCTATCGGTGTGCGCCAGAGTGCCATGGCGTGTTCCAGGGCCGTTTGGCGGGAAGAACCGACCTCTAGGGTCTCAAGATAATCCATCAGATTCAGCACCGGCGCCTGCGCTGTTGCCCTGATTTCCAGTTGCGGTGTTTGGGCGGCCAGGGTTTGCCGAGCCGTTTCGACAGGGTCGACGGAGGCCGTTTCGACAGGGTCAACGGAGGCCGTTTCGACAGGGTCGACGGAGGCCGTTTCGACCACTTCGACGGATGGCGGTTCAACAACATCGACGGATGCCGTTTCAGCAGAACCGGCGGACACCGGTTCAGCGACGTCGACAGATGCCGGTTCGGCAACATCAGCGGGGGCCGTTTCGGCCCCGGCCGCAACGCTGCCGTCATCGTCTATGGCCGGGGCAGGGGTCGTTCGGTCTTGCCGCACTTGCGCAACGGGGGCTTCGATCTGCATCGGCCGCATACCACCGAACCATGATTCGAAACTCTGAGTCAGCGGGTGGCGAAAATTTACAGCCACTAATATCAGGGCCAGCGCAGCAAAAACGGCGATCGCCTTGTTGCCGTATATTAAGTCTTGCCGTTTGGGGGCGCCTCGGTTTTTGAGTTCTTTGACCGCGACTCGCGCAATACTACCGGTTATTCTATGCTGGCTGAGGCCGAATGCCGTCAGCAGCGTCCGATCGCAGGCGATGTTGACGACCCGCGGAATCCCGCCGGAATATTTATAAATCCGGCGCACAGCGGAGCGATCGAATTTGATACCCGTCTTGCGCGCAGCGATGTTGATGCGGTAGTTGATATAATCGCCGGTTTCCGTCAAATTGAGAGGAATGAGATGATATCTCAGGGTTATGCGCTGGCTGAGCTGCCGCAGATCGTGGGAGTCCAGGATATCGCTCAATTCGGGTTGCCCGACCAGTATAATCTGCAGCAGCTTTTCTTTGTTGGTTTCCAGGTTCGACAGCAGGCGCAGCTGTTCGAGGATATTTCGGCTCAGATTCTGGGCTTCATCAATGAGAAGGATAACCTTTTTACCACTGGACTTTTGACGCATCAAAAAGGCGTTCAGCTTATCGATCAGATCTTTGGTGTTATCGGTGTCGTATTCAATTCCCAGTTCATCATTGATGGTCTTGTTCAGTTGTTTGGGGCCCAGTCTGGGGTTGAAAATATAAGCGGCGATGGTGTTTTTATCCAGATTGTCCAGAAAGGCCCGGCATAGCGTGGTTTTACCGGTTCCAACCTCTCCCGTAATTTCCACAAAGCCGTCTCCCTGGGCGAGGGCGTAATTGAGGTGGGCCAGTGCTTCTTCGTGGCTTTTACTCAGAAACAAATAGGCTGGATTGGGTACCAGTTTAAACGGCTTTTCACTGAAGCTGAAAAAATTTTCGTACATAGACGTCGAACCTCGGGACAGTCCAATGGAGACCGGATTATTGTCTCATTTTACCACAACAGGGTATCTGACTGCAATTGCTCACTTTCAACAAACCGGTAGTCCCGGTGGCCACCAGGGGTGATCATGCCCAATTTATGCTATAACATATTAAAAAAATTGATCTTATCTGTCAAGCTGGAATGCATCAACCTTGGTCTTGGATATTTGAGGGTGTCTCCTGCATGATGGTTTTTAAAATCCGATGGCGGTCGTCCTTTCGTTTGCGGGCAAGCTGACGACATGCTTCATAAAACGGGGCCAGGCTGCCGTCATGGCGGGCCAAAATCTTGCCGAAGGCCGGAACAAAATCGTGATAGGCGGCCACGCCGCTGATTTTGGCGTTGTTCAGCGGGCGGTTGATCCAGGCATCATAGGCCGCCAGGCCGACCTTCCTCGTTTTCAACTGATTAAATGTGGTCCGCAGGTCATCCAGTATTGCGGCTTTTTGGACTCTCATTCCGGCCGGTGCCACATCGGTTTGGTACAAAAACTCGAGCTTTTGGCGATATTCCATTACCAATCTGATAAACTGCTGCTGACCGTGGTATTGATCTAAATATTCTTTGTAGTTGGCCTTGTGGCCGGGAACCTTTTGCCAGCGGCGCAGGCCCTCCTGCTCCACAAACGTGGCGAAGCTCTCATTGAAGGTCGTGTCACCGGGCGCATAGAGCACCAGGTGGGCAAGCTCATGAAACAGAAGCGCTGCTGAACTTGCTTCGGATCGGTGAATAAAGGTACTCAATATCGGATCATCGAACCAGCCCAGCGTGGAATAGGCCGTTACTCCGCCGACATGAACATCATAGCCCTGCCTTTTCAATTTTTGGGCGTATTGCCGGGCATCGGCTTCAGCGAAGTAGCCGCGGTACGCGGCGCAGCCTATCAGGGGGTAGCACCATGTCTTGGGCGCCATGGAAAATTCCGGGGTCGCCACCACATTCCAGGCCACGTAGGGCCTTTTCAGGTCGACGTAGGTAAGGTAGTTGTCAGCTACCGGCAGTTGCAGTTCGTCCGCCGCAAACGTTCGGACATTCAGTAGGAAGGTTAATCGGCGACGCAAATCTTCCGATGCATTCGGATCAGCCGTTATTTCAGAGATCGGCTGCCGGCTTTGAAGGATTCGGTGCTGACCGTCGATCGCCTGGCCGTAGTACTGGAAAGTATGACAGCCCGCCAGGGCGGCCGTCCAAAACAAGCCCCAGAATAAAGCCTGCAGTATTTTCAGCTTAGCCATCATCGGTCTTGACCACAGCGCCTTTAGGTGAACTGCCAACGGGCACGATTTTGGGCTTGTCCGCAACCGTGGGTTTTGTGCCGGCGTCCGGGATGGAGGATTAACCGTCTCAGAGTTATTCAGACGTCAGGTCAAACTGTAGCAGAATTTTTTGTATATGTCGCGGTTGAATTTGCCGTCGCGGACGTCCTCTTTTATGAATTTGAGGGTTTCCAGCGGCTGTTTTGCCCGGCGGTAGGGGCGATCCTCGTTGGTCAGGGCTTCGTAACAATCGATGATTCCCAGCAGCTGCCCGACATAGGATATGTTGCGGGCGCCATTGGGGTAGCCGCTGCCGTCCAGCTTTTCATGGTGTTCCAGCGCACCCCGGGCGACATCGGCACTCAGTTTGTTGACTTCCTGGATGATCTCGCCACCGATGGCCGGATGGGTCTTCATGATCTTAAATTCCTTGTCGGTCAATTTGCGCGGTGCTGTTAATATGGACGCCGGGATTTCGGTCTTGCCGATGTCATGCAGCAGGGCGCTCAATCCGATCCGCCTGGTTTTCCGCAATTCAAAATTGACGAACAAGCAAAACGCAAGGGTTAAAGCCATCACGTTGACGGAATGAATGACGGTGGTGTAGTCCTTAAAGGAGATCGATGCCAGTGATCTCAGGATTTCCGGCTGATCGGAGTAGCCGCTGACCAAGGTGTCGATGGTTTCGGGCAGTGCCTTGAGGGTACCGCTGCGGGGTTCATCGAGGGTTTCTTCGACCAGGTTGCAAAGGGACGCCTTGACGCCGGCCACATCACCCGACAGGATGCATTGTTCGATTTTTTTGTTAAAGCCCTTTTGCAGTTCCTGTATGGCTGCAATCCTGTCATCTTCCCGTATAAATAAACGGGGGTAACGCTTCTGGTTGATCCGCAGTTGCGGCAGGCTGGTCCCCGCCGGCTTATACAGCATATAGGCATCGCTGCTTGCCTGATAGTAGAGGGGCACTTCCCGGTAGAAATTTATCTGCGATTTCCTGACCTGTATATAGAGATGCTGCTGCATTGCGCCTAGACCTGGTTCAGAACCGGGATTTCAGTGTTGGACTTTGGTTTAGAGGCCAACCTGCCTGCGTAGGTCAGGTCGATCCTCGAATCTGAATCCCGCAAACATTTCACTTCGAAGGGCGTAATATAATATCGGCATTTAATTGAATCTGTTGAGCTTGGTTTACAGTTTTTTGCTTTCTGAAGCCAGGGAGGTGTAATCGATGGCACACATAACGGTCTTGCCCGTCAGTGTGGTCAGTTTGAGGCGGTTTTCCGATTTGATCCATTGGCTGGCCTTCATTTTACCATGGATATCGAAGGTGTCCGGATTCCCATATTTTTCCACCAGCATATCTTTGACTGATTTCAGCCAGAGGACATCGGTCACATCATGATTAAAATGGGCCAGCACCACGCGGTACAGCTTGCCTTCAGCCGACCGCTGGTCAAAGTAAAAGGCCACTGCAAAATCCCGACCCAGGATCTTGATTTTTTTTTTCATTTTACATGTCGGGCGTTTATCGTGCTCCCAGGAATTCAGCTCGTAGATTTTTTTTACTTCGGCGTGGGACATGCCCCATTTCACCTTTCCCCAGCCCGGGATCCCGGATTCGGCCAAAACCGGCAAGGGCATTGGCGCTAATAAAAAGATTACCAATAAATATTTTTTAAGATGCATTTCAGGACCTTTTTAATAAATTGTCACTATGCTTTGGTACCAGGTTCCGGGATTCAGCGTTCCGGGTTGAAAGGCTGCAATTCTGATGGGTTTGAGCTGGTGGTCGGGTCATGCAAAATAGGCGATCCGCCCGAAGTTGCATGATGGACTATGACCAAGCCGCAACCTTTAAACACGGAACGTTGAACTGTTTTCTAAAATTTTATCATTCGACCCGCGAAAAGACAACCAAAACGAGGCGAAATTGCCTATTGCATGACCGGCTTGAACTAGTGTATGTAGAAAACGCTCCCGTTAGCGTTGATATTCACTTCGGTTTTTGGTCAACCACTATACAGTGATCGCATACATCCGTTTTTCAGTCGACACATTCCCTGTTTAGCCCTATGCTCGACACCGTCAAGGAAATGGCCCGCAAACACTTTCAAGACGCCGGGGGCAGCCACAGCTGGGATCATACCCTCAGAGTTTGCCGCTTGTGCGAACGCCTGGGACCTGCTGAAGGCGCAGATTCCGATGTGCTGCTGACGGCCGCCTACCTGCATGACATCGGCCGCAGCTGTCAGGATGAATCCAAAGGCGCCGTTTGCCATGCTGAAAAAGGCGCCCGCATGGCGGCTCCCATCGTTGAAAAACTGAACCTTACCGGAGATCAGAAAAAAAATATTCTGCATTGTATCCGTTCCCACCGTTTTCGCAGCGATCGTCAACCCCGGACGACTGAAGCGCGGGTGCTATTCGATGCGGATAAACTCGACGCCATCGGGGCGGTGGGTGTTGCCCGCGCTTTTCTCTTCGCCGGGGAAGTGGGCGCCCGGCTTCATAACGGTGAGAGCGGTCTTTCCGAAACCCAACCCTATTCCATTGACGATACCGGCTACAGGGAGTTCAAGGTAAAGCTTTGTAAAATTAAAGATCGTATGAAAACCAGGCAAGGTTTGAAACTGGCCGAAGCACGCCACCGGTTTATGGAAGAATTTTTTCAACGATTTATTGAAGAAAACGAAGGATGGAGGTAAACATTATGTCAATGAATATCGTAGACAGGATTGACCGTCTGGTGCGCGTCAGCCATGTGCTGGTAAGCGTTTCGGATAAACAGGGGCTGGACAGCTTGATACCGCGACTTGTGGCTCTTAATCCGAACGTTAAATTTTTTTCCACCGGCGGTACCTACGGCCGGATTCAGGAGATTCTAGGGGACGCGGCCAATACCCACCTGACCAAGGTTTCCGATTACACGGGTCAGCCCGAAACCCAGGGCGGTCTGGTAAAAACCCTGGACTTCAAAATCTATCTCGGTCTTTTGACCGAAGCTTACAATGATTCCCACCAGGATGATTTGCAGCGAACCGCGAGCGTCCCCATCGATATGGTCGTGGTTAACCTGTATCCGTTCAGGGAAACCATTTCAAAGGCAGACGTGACTGTTGAGCAGGCCCGGGGCAACATCGATATCGGCGGGCCCTGTATGATCCGGGCCTCGGCTAAAAATTTCATCCGGGTGGCGTCGGTGGTGGATCCCTCGGACTACCCGAAGATCATATCCGAATTGGAATCGAATGACGGCGCCCTGAGCCTTGGCTTACGCTACCGCCTGGCGCAAAAAGCATTTGACCACACTGCCGATTATGACCGTACAATCGCCGATTATCTGAACGCCCAATCCTTGGCGGAGGTTGAGGGCTGCTACAAATTATAGGTTCTGGGTTCAAAGGTTAAAGGCTGTGATTTGAAGCAAGGCCCTCGGCCGTTTGAGGTTTGAGGAGCACTTCGTTTTAGGTTTGAGGCAAATACGGATCGGTTCATTTTATTTCTGACAATCAGCCTCTAACCTCCAACCTCAGACCTCCAACTAACCGATGGTTTTCCCTTGAGCCATAGCCTTAACCCGGATACCTGACGCTGAACCCTTGAATTTCGATAAACGAAAGGAGACCCGACATGGCCGAAGATTTGAAAAAAATGTACCGTACCATCATGGATGATAATTTCCCGCCGAAAATGGAAGTCAGCTTTGTCGACGACAACCAACGCCAGACACTTTTTTATGAGAAAGTTACCTGGACCATCGACGCGGTTCAGAAAGGGCTGCGGTACGGCGAAAATCCCGGGCAGGAAGCCGCGCTTTACCGCATGGTCAACGGCAATCTGGTTTTGGGGGAAAGCCGGACAATTCAGCCGGGCCAGTATCTGGCTTCCGACATCGAGCTGCTGCAATCCGGCAAGCATCCCGGCAAAACCAATCTGACCGACGCGGACAATTCCTTGAACATTCTACGCTATTTTGTCGACAAACCGGGAGCGGTCATTGTCAAGCATAACAATCCCTGCGGGGTGGCCCTGGCGGACACCCTGGTGGACGCCTATCTCAAAGCCAACATGGCGGATCGGGTAGCCGCCTTCGGCGGTTGTATTGCCCTGAACCGGGCGGTTGACAAAGATACGGCTGAGGCCGTTGTCCAGCAGTATGCCGAAGTTGTGGTGGCCCCGGATTTCGAAGCGGGCGTCATGGATATTTTCGCAGCCAAAAAGAATCTCAGGGTGGTGAAAATCAGTAACATCGAGCGGCTGCAGACATTTGTGGGGCAGAGGTGCGTCGAATTTAAAAGCCTGATCGACGGCGGCATTGTTGCCCAATGGTCCTTCGTGCCCGTCACCCGCAGCCGCGAGGACCTCAAACTGGCCGAGACCGAATATAAAGGCCAGGTTTATAAAATTAAGCGCGCACCCACCGAGGCGGAGTACGAGGATTTGCTCTTTGGCTGGCTGGTGGAATCGGGTATAACCTCCAACTCGGTGATATACGTCAAAGATCTGGCCACCGTCGGTATCGGCACCGGCGAGCAGGACCGGGTCGGTGTGGCTGAGATCGCCAGGGACAAAGCTTACCGCAAGCTGGCCGATCGCTACTGCTTCGAGAGCCTGGGCATTCCCTACAATGATTTGACGGATGCCGCGCAAAAGGCGGAATTCGATGAGCGCGTAGCCGCGGAAAAGGGCGGCTTGATCGGGGCCGCCATGGTCAGTGATGCTTTTTTCCCCTTTCGCGACGGCGTGGATGTCGGTATCCGGGAGGGGATTACGGCCGTGATTCAGCCCGGCGGTTCCGGCAACGACTATCAGTCCATCGAAGCCTGTAACGAGGCCGATGTGACCATGGTTTACACGGGGCAAAGAAGCTTTAAGCATTAGGGGTATGTAAACATATCTTCATAGGAAATCGAAAAGCGATCCGCAGAACCGCAGAATGTCGAATAATGAATGTCGAAGGGTGGAATCGGTTCCCTCAGGCTTTTTTAAAATAGGCAGAATACATTCCTTCGAAATTCGACATTCGTTATTCGAAATTCGATATTCGGTTTTCAATGATCAGACTATCCAATCGCTGCCAGCGGCCGCGTTGGCACCTGAAACCTTGCTCACCCCAAGGCCTTCGCGAATACGCCCAGCACATAGTCGATATCGTCGGCGGAAATATGGTAATGAGTGACGGCCCGGATGCGTGCGGGTCCCACCGGCAGCATGCGGACGCCGTGGCTGTTTAGATGTTCGAGCAGCTGTTCTACCGCCAGGTCCTCCCGGTTCAGTTCGAAGAAAACGATGTTGGATTTTACCCGCGACAGCTCGATTGACAATCCGGGCATTTGCGCCAGTCCTTCTGCCAGTTTGCGGGCATTGGCGTGGTCATCCGCCAGGCGGTCCACCATGTCGGTAAGGGACACGATTCCGGCGGCCGCCAGGACACCTGCCTGCCGCATACCGCCCCCCACCACTTTGCGTGCCCGGCGTGCGCCGGCGATGAAATCCCGGCTGCCGCACACCACCGAACCGACCGGGGACGCCAGTCCTTTGCTCAGGCAAAAGGAAACCGAATCGGCGTCGGCTGCCAGTTTATCGGGCGCTAAATTCAGCGCCACGGCGGCATTGAAGAAACGGGCGCCGTCCACATGAATCTTCAAGCCATGGCGGCGGGCGATATCGCCGACCGCCTGCATATAGTCGAGGTCCAGGGGATAACCGCTGCAAAGATTATGGGTGTTTTCAAGCACGATCAGCCGGGTTTGGGGAAAATGAACGTTGTCGGCCCGAATCGCGCCCTCGATTTCTGGCAGGAGCAGCGTTCCGTCGGGCTGATTGGCTATGGTGCGCGGATGAATGCCCCCCACGGCAGCCGATCCGCCCTGTTCGAAAAAAAATGTGTGGGAATTGCTTCCCAGGATTATCTCCTCTCCCCGGCCGCAATGGGCCAGCAGGCTGACCAGGTTGCCCATGGTACCACTGGCGACAAACAGAGCGGCCTCCTTGCCCAGCCGTTCGGCAGCCATTTCTTCCAGTTTGTTCACGGTGGGATCTTCCCCGAAGACATCGTCACCGACATCCGCATTGGCCATGGCACGGGACATCGCCGCCGTCGGCCGGGTAAGGGTGTCGGATCTCAGATCTACAATTCTCATAAATTATCTCCTCGTTGGTCAATTTGGCGGCTTAAGTGATACCCAATATCAGCGCAGCCTGCAAGTCTAAAAATTGTGACGGTTCCGGGGTTCAAGGTTCAGAGGTTGATGTATCCGTAAAAAGTCAAATAGGCTCGCTCCGATGCCCCTTTTCGGGGGTTTCGACACCAGCGGCTAAATTCCAAGAACTCGTCGCATGCTCCTCAAACAGCTTGAAATTCTTAACGCCACCGGTGTCGAAACCCTTTCCCCGAAAATGGGCAATGTCGCTCCCCAATACGACTTTTTACGGGGCTATCAGAGGTTCAGGGTTCAAAGATTCAGAGGTTGGGGTTCTCTTCAAGTCCGAACCATGGATTTTCGCCTGCCGGACGCTTACTAGGCCACGGTAGGCAGGAAAGGATATGAGCTTGCCGATCAGCCGGGCTGAAAAAGTAAGATAATCTTGTGGGCGAGCAGCTTGAAATAAATTTTCATCATACAGTTTTACTATTCCAATCCTTGACTAATGAGGATCATTGGAGGTAAAAACTGGTTAATAAAAACCAAATTAGATAACCCTGAACCCTGAACCTTTGAACGACATTAATAAATTTTATGGGGGATCGAACATGTCGAAACTATTGTGGAAGCCTTCCGAGTCCCGGATCAAGCAGTCTAATATGTATCGTTTTATGACCATCGTGAATCAAAAATATGATCAGGATTTCAAAAAATATGAGTCCCTTTACGAATGGTCGGTCGACAACATTGCCGACTTCTGGGCGACCTTGTGGGAGTTTGCGGGTGTGATTGCCTCTAAACCCTATGATCACGTCATCGACGATGTCTCCAAAATGCCGGGCGCCAGATGGTTTGAAGGGGCCCGGCTCAATTTCGCCCAAAATCTGCTGCGTTACAGAGACGATCAGGTGGCGCTGATCTTCAAGGGGGAAGGGCAGCCGTCGCTTGAAATCACCTATGCCCGGCTTTACGATGAGGTCGCCCGACTGGCCAAATCCTTGCGGCAGGCCGGCGTTCAAAGCGGCGATCGGGTGGTGGGCTTTTTGCCCAATATGCCGGCTGCCACGATCGCCATGCTGGCGGCCGCCAGCATCGGAGCGACCTGGTCATCCTGTTCACCGGATTTTGGAATCAAAGGCGTTTTGGATCGATTCGGACAGATCAAGCCCAAGGTCTTGTTCACGGCCAATGGCTATTCTTTCAAAGGCAAAAAGATCGATTCGTTGGATCGGATCGCCGACATCCTCAAGCAGCTTCCGTCCATCGAAAAAGTGGTCGTGGTTCCCTACACAGAGCAAAATGCCGATATCAGCATTATTCCCAACGCCGTGCATTACGATGAGTTCAGGTCAGCGGATTCCGGTCTCGAAATCGAATTCGAGCAGCTGCCCTTTGATCATCCCCTCTATATCATGTATTCGTCCGGTACTACCGGGTTGCCCAAATGCATGGTGCAAAGCGCGGGGGGCATTCTGATCCACCACCTCAAAGAGCTCGTGCTGCACACCGACCTGAAGCGGGAGGACCGGATCTTTTATTTCACCACCTGCGGCTGGATGATGTGGAACTGGTTGACGAGCTCCCTGGCGGTGGGTGCCACGCTGGTGCTTTTTGACGGCAATCCCTTTCACCCCCACCCGGCTGCTCTCTGGGAGATGGCCCAAGAGGAAAGGATCACCGTGTTCGGCACCAGCGCCGGTTATATCGCCGCCCTGATCAACACCGGCGTCAAGCCGGCCCAAGACTACGACTTATCCTCTCTGCGGGCGGTGCTGTCCACCGGTTCGCCGCTGCCCGTCGAAGGTTTCGAGTTCATCTACGACGCCGTCAAAAAGGATCTGCAGCTGGCTTCGATTTCCGGCGGCACCGACCTCAACGGCTGTTTCGCCCTCGGCAATCCCATGGCGCCGGTCTATGCCGGCGAACTCCAGTGCCGGGGCCTGGCCATGGACGTCAGGGCCTTTGACGACGATGGGCGGGAGCTGATCAACCGGGAGGGAGAGCTGGTTTGCTGCAAACCGTTCCCATCCATGCCGGTATATTTCTGGGACGATCCGGACGGCAGCAAATACCACCACGCCTATTTCGATGTCTATGCCGACATCTGGCGCCACGGCGATTTTGTGACGGTGACCGAGCGCGGCGGCGTGGTCATGCTGGGGCGCTCGGACGCCACCCTGAACCCGGGTGGTGTGCGCATCGGGACTGCCGAGATATACCGTCAGGTGGAGCAGATGGACGAGATCGAAGACAGCGTGGTGATCGGGCAGGACTGGAAGAACGATATCCGGGTCGTTTTGTTCGTCAAACTGGCATCCGGCTGCGAATTGACCGAGGAGCTGAGGGCCAAGATCCGACAAACCATTCGCGCCAATGCGTCGCCCCGGCATGTCCCGGCCAAGATTCTGGCGACCCCGGCGGTGCCCTACACCCTCAACATGAAAAAGGTCGAGCTGGCGGTCAAAAAGATCATCGAGGGCCGGCCGGTTCTCAATCGTGATGCCCTGGGCAACCCGGAGGCCCTGGATTTTTTCGCCGGCATCGCGGAACTGCAGCAGGATTGATGGCGCCCATCCGCTCGAATGCGAGCCGCAGTCGCCCGGCGCTGGAGTTCTTGACAGGATCGGTATTTTTTGAGATAAGCTACCAATGCCTTTAGAATTAGACGACATACGCCTCGGCTGGTATTGACCTGCCGTGGTGGTTCCGCATAGCGGTTTTCAAATCAGTTGGCATATAACGCTGTCTCCGGCAAAGAGACAGCCGCTCTGATCGCAAAAGAAACTAATGAACATCGAATAATGCATTCTGTCTATTTTTAAAAAGTTTGAGCGAAGCGATACCTTCCTTCGAAATTCGTTATTCGACATTCTGCGGTTCTGCGGTTTGCTTTTTAACTTAATGAAGTTTCACATTAGATCTCATAAATAGGCATATTCACCGTGCAGGTCTTATTAGGCGGACTTGTGCATCTAACGTTTACGGGCAACAGGAATGGAAGGGGATGAACAGATGAGAGTATTGTGCATATGTATGGCAATGGTTTGCTTGTTGGGTTTTTCAAGCGCATGGGCGGAGGAGGAAAAAACCTCCCGAAAGCCCATTGACATGCGCTATACGATTTACGGCGGCGCCCAGTTTTATAAAATGAGCGGGGAATTCGGCTACATCAAGGACGGCCAGCCGGACATCGAGGTCGACGAGGACGACCTGGGTCTGGATGACACCTCCATCAGTCCCATCGTCGGCGCGATCATCAATTTCTGGGACAACCGCTTGACCCCGCGGCTGGATTACTTCGGCTACCACGAGGATGCCACCGAAGTCAACGAGTTCAGATTCGAATTCGACGATATCGTCTTCGACGTCGGCACCATCCTTAAAAGCGATGTCGATCTGGACCTGTATGTGGCCAACCTGTCCTACAACTTTATCCGCACCGAGCGGGCCCGGTTCGGTGTCGGGCTGGGGGTGCATGCGGCCGACATGGATATTCAAATCAGAGGCACGGCCGTTGTTGGTGGAATAGATGTGCCCATCGGCACCGGCGAGGCCGATTTGCTGGCGCCGGTTCCCAATATCTATGTCATGGGGGCCTATGCCTTCACCGACAAGTTTTTATTCAAAGGCGGCGGGGGCGGCTTGAGCATGAGTTACGGCGACTATGACGGCCACCTCTATTTTATCAATGCCTTTCTGGAGTACTGGCCCTGGCGGCACGTCGGTTTCGGGGGCGGCTTCCGTTATTTCGACGCCGATATCGAGTATGATCCCGGGCACAAAAAAGAAACCTATAAATTTTCCCTTCCCGGGCCGGTCGCCTATATTACCGCCGGTTTCTAGGTCAGCGACAGGCCGGCCATGGAGTTTCCTTTCCATCTTGCGCCGATCGGGACGGTCCGCAAAAACGGTGAACAAGCGGCCATCGAGATCTACGATGCGTTCGCCGACGGATTGTTGGGGCTGGAGGGCTTTTCCCACATTTTCGTTTTTTACTGGTTCGATCGAAACGACGCGCCGGAAAAACGACAAACCCTCCAGGTCCACCCGCGCGGCGATCGGCGCAATCCCCTGACCGGCGTTTTTGCCACCCACGCGCCGCTGCGGCCCAATCCGATTGCCCTCACACTGTGCAAAATCGCTGCCATTGCCGGCAACGTCATCGAGTTGGAAAAGATAGATGCCTACGACAATTCCCCGGTGATCGATATAAAATGCTACATTCCGCCCGCGGTCGAGGATAAAGACGTGCGTCAACCGGATTGGGTGACGAAGACGCGGGAAGAGGAACAATAGAATCCAGGGCCTTAAGAAAAAAATAGGTTTCAGGTGTCAGGTTTCAGGATTGTGAATTTCAGAGGTTGAAACGCTGTCGCTGATAACCCTTACAAACTGAAGCGCCGAGCGGTGCACCCCCATAGGCGGGCTGGCGCATAGGCTGTGCACCCTTTTTCCTGACACCTGACACCCGAAACCTGCCTATTTAGTGTCATTAAGCGAGGTTAATTCCAATGCCTCCCGGGATCTCACAATTGACATAAAAGATGCCCACAAAACTTTCCGGCCAGATCGAAAAAATCACCTTTTTCAATGAAGAAACCGGCTTTACCATCGCCCGTCTGAAAGCGGCAGGCCAGCGCCTGCCGGTGACGGTGGTGGGGACCCTGATGGCCCCTATTGCGGGTGAGATTCTCGATCTGCGCGGTGAATGGACCCATCACCCCAAATACGGCCGCCAATTCAAAGTGGACGCGTACACGAGCCGGGTGCCGGTCACTGCCGACGGTATCCGCACCTACCTGGCCTCGGGCTTGATAAAAGGCCTGGGTCCGGTTATGGCCGGCCGCATCGTTGACCGCTTCGGCAAACAGACTCTGGATATTATCGACAACCAGATCGAGCGGCTGACCGAGGTGGACGGTGTCGGCCCCAAACGTGTCGCCATGATCACCAGGGCCTGGGCGGATCAGCGTGAAGTCAGGGATGTGATGCTGTTTTTGCAGAGCCACGGGGTCAGCTCGGGTTATGCGGCCAAGATTTTCAAACACTACGGTCAGCGATCGATTGCGGTGGTAAAACAGAATCCCTATCGATTGGCCGCCGAGATATTCGGCATCGGCTTTCTAACCGCCGACCGGATCGGCGCAAAGCTGGGCTTTGACAAGAATTCCCGGCTGCGGGTGGCCGCCGGGATTCTGTACGTTCTCCATCAATTGTCCGACGAAGGCCATGTCTATTTCCCCTGCGACGAACTGGTCACCAGGTGCCGTGATATCCTCGGCGTCGGCCGCGGACCGGTCCTCGAAGCTCTGGAAAGTCTCGCCGGGGATCAAAAGATCGTCATCGAGGACGTCGCCGAAGGGGCGGAGTCAGCCCGGGAAAAAATAAAAGCGGTCTATCTTGCCGGATTCTATCTGGCGGAGACTGGAATTGCCCAACGACTTTCAGCCCTGGTCAAGGCCGGCAGGTCGGTTCGTGAGATAGACTCGCAAAAGGCTGTTGCGTGGGTTCAGCGCCGGTTGTCCATTACCCTGGCGGACGACCAGCTAAAGGCCGTTGTCCGGGCCTGTGATGACAAAGTCATGGTCGTCACCGGCGGGCCCGGTACCGGTAAAACGACGATTATCAATGCCATTCTGAGAATATTTTCCAGGCTTGAGGCCGCCATCCTGCTGGCGGCCCCCACCGGCCGGGCCGCCAAGCGTATGAGCGAGGCCACCGGCTTCGAGGCCAAGACCATCCACCGGCTGCTGGAATACAGCCCTCAGAAAGGCGGATTTCAGCGCAACGAGGATAAACCCCTTGACTGTGACGTGCTGGTTATCGATGAAGCCTCGATGATAGACACCTACCTGATGTATCACTTGCTGAAGGCAGTCCCGCTTTTAACGTCGCTCCTTCTGGTTGGAGACGTCAACCAGCTGCCATCGGTGGGCGCCGGCAGCGTGCTCAAAGATATTATTGCATCGGACGCCGTTCCGGTGGTGACCTTGGGCACAATCTTCCGCCAGGCGCGCAGCAGTCAAATAGTGGTCAATGCTCACCGGATCAATTCCGGCCGGGCCCCGGCAGTTGAAACGCATCCGTCGCCGGATTTTCCAACCGATTTTTATTTCATCGAACAGGAAGATCCCGCCAAGGTGCTGGATATCATCCTGGAGCTGTGCAGAAATCGCATTCCCCAACGCTTCGGGTTCGATCCGGTGGACGACATCCAGATTTTAACCCCCATGCACCGCGGGTCCGTCGGGGCCGGCAACCTGAATCAGCAGCTGCAGGCCGTTCTCAATCCCGGCGCGGACGAAATCGTCCGCGGGGAGCGCTCTTTTCGGGTCAACGATAAGGTCATGCAGATCAGAAACAACTATGACAAGGAGGTGTTCAACGGCGATATCGGGCGGATTACGGCGATTGCCCCGGAAAGCAGAGAGGTGATCCTCACCATCGACGGCCGGGACGTGGTCTATGACTACAGCGACCTGGATGAAATCGTACCGGCCTACGCGGTGTCCGTCCACAAATCCCAGGGCTCGGAATATCCGGCCGTAATTATACCCATTGTCACCCAGCATTATATCCTGCTGCAGCGCAACCTGATATATACCGCCGTCACCCGCGGCAAAAGGCTGGTCGTTATGGTCGGCAGCCGCAAGGCCATGGCCATCGGTGTCAACAATGCCAAGGTCAGGCGACGCTACACCCGATTGTGTCAACGGCTGAATTCTGCCTGGACTTCTGCCTGAGGGCTAAGCTGGTTTTGGGCTTCCTTCAAGTTCGGATTTTACGGCCTTGCCGATCTTTTCGATGGTATAGGGCTTTGGCAGGTATTCGCCGACCCCGATGTGCTGGGCCTTTTTGACCCGATCCGTCTCTGAAAAGCCGCTGGCGATCAGGGCTTTTTGTCCCGGATTCGTGGTGACGATTTGCTGGTAGGTTTCAAGGCCGTCTATCCCGGGGGACATGATCATATCCAAAATAATAAGATCCGCCTTGTTGGCAGACAGGTACTGGATGGCTTCTTCACCACTGCTGACGGCATTTACCGAATACCCCAGCTGGGTAAGAATCGCCGATGCAATCGTGCGCTGTTCCCTGACATCATCCACGACCAGGATGGTTTCGCCGTTGCCTTTAAATTGCTCTATGGACCGCGAATCGTCCGCCGCTAATTTCTGCTTTCTGGTTGCCGGAAAATAGAGCCTGAAGACCGTGCCCCGACCCTCGACACTGTCAACATGGATGTAGCCTTTATGGTCTTTAACTGTCCCCCAAACCACAGCCATGCCCAGACCCGTGCCGCTTCTGCCCATTACCTTCTTGGTATAAAAGGGCTCAAAAATTTTGGCGATTTCTTCAGGTTTGATACCGAAACCGGTATCTGACACTTCCAATACGCAATAATCGCCCTCGTCAACCTGGTCATACCCGGGCACCGGCTGATCGACGTATTTGTTCTGGGTGCGGATAACGACTGTGCCGCCATCCGCCATCGCTTCGGCTGCGTTAGATACCAGATTCATGAGTGCTTTGGAAAGATGTACGGGCGATCCGGTGATATTCAGCAGCAATGAATCCGTGCGGTTTATTATTTCAACTTGTGGATGAAATGATTTGAGCTTGTCGAATTCCGGGCTTTTCAGGTATCCATCAATCACATCATTTAGATTGACCACTTCGGATACCGACACCCCTCGGCGTGCCAAGGTTAGCAGATCCTGAACGATTGCGGCGGCCTTCTTACCGGATTCTTGAATGGTCGTTATCGGCACTATGAGCGGACTGTCCTCCGGGAGGTCGAGCAGCAGCAGTTCCGGATAACTGACGATCCCCGATAAAATATTATTAAGATCATGGGCCACGCCGCCGGCAAGGGTTCCAATGGCTTTCATTTTCTCGGCCTGCTGCAGCTCTTTCTCCAGTTTTTCTTTTTCCTGCTCTGCAAGTCTGCGCTCGGTGACGTCCCGGGCAATTCCACGAAAACCCTCCGGTTCACCGGATTCGTTTTCTATCAATGATGTTGACATCTCAAGAATGCGCTGGTCGCCGTCTTTTCTGAAAACGTTGTAATCCAATATCTTGGAAGGACGCTTGGTCTCAAATACGCCACGGAAGATATTGTACAGCCTCTTGGCCGTCGGTCTGGAAGTATAGTCCCGATGGTTCATGCCCAGCAATTCGCTGCTGGAATAGCCGAAGATTTCAGACACCGCTCTGTTGGCAAAGGTAAAGTTGCCCTTCAGGTCGACTTCATAGTAACCTTCATCAATGCTTTCAAGGATATTGCGATACTTCATTTCGCTTCTTTGCAGGGCTTTTTCGAATTCTTTGCGCTTGGTGATATCCCTGGTAACGCCAATCAAACCGTTGACGTCGCCGCTCAGATTCACCAGAAAGCTGGATTTTACTTCGACCCAGATCAGGCTGCCATCTTTGTGCACCATCTCAAACTCCATGGGCGGTAAATCAAAGGGTTTGCCTTTAGACCTTTCAAGTCTTGACAGGACTTCCGTTATCAGTTCATCAGCCGACAGCTTTGATTTTGGAGAAAGGGCTTCTTGCAGTTGCGTGCCTAAATACTCATCCACGGAATAGCCTATGAGACTGGTGATTGACGGGCTGACATAGGTTAACTTCAGATCGATGTCGATTGTCCAGATCACGTCAGATACGTTTTCAGCCAGAATTCGATAGCGTCTTTCACTTTCACGCAGCGCTTTTTCGGTCACCTTGCGCTCTTCAATTTCATGACTGAGATATTTTCTGGCATTGGACAGATGTCCTTTTTCTTTTTGGACCATTGCCAGGGCCTGATCCTTTATTTTGGCCGTTTTTTCCAAACCTTTGACCAGAACAGCCACAGAAAGCGCCGCGACCGTGTTCAAAAACAAAAAACTTGCCCCCGCCGCAATAGCCCTTTCGATGGTCGGGAAAAAAAGCTGGCCGGGTCCCATGATCCCGTGGGCGAACAGCCAACCGACTGTGAATATGATGCCGGCGTTTAAAAACAGCGCCACTACCGCCACTTTCAGACCGAGTAGTACACCTGCCAGTATCGCTGAGCAGAACAGCCAGTAGGGTCCGCCGCTGAGCCACCCCATCTTGAAAAGTATGAAAATTCCGATCGTGTAAGAAAGGGCCAGAGTTGCACAGACTCGATATTCATATTTGCGTCTTTTGGAACCTCGGATGAACAGCAGGAACAGATACACAAAGGTATCGAAGATTGCCAGGTCCCATAGTTGCTCTCTGACGGCAATGATAAATGCCGGTATATAGGCCAAAAGGGATAGGCAAATTCCGGTCGTCAGCATGACGTGCAGAATCAGCTCGCGCCAATACGGAAGACCGTCGTCCGGGTGCAGATCATTTACCGAAAACAGGTTGGTTAGATGTCGCAGAATAATCATCAAAATAGGTTGCGCTGGGCGGATTGGATTCGGTATATTCAATTTTCAGCCCCACAGGGCCGGCGCCAACTGCCGCAAAAAGGCACCAATCCTTCCTTGTTATTAGACCGTTATCACTGCCGTGCGACACGGTTGCACCGCTTTTTTATATTCGGGAGTTTTAAGAAATTCTTGAGTTTTTTAGGTCTGCGGCAGGGTGACCGGGATTAGTGGCCGGGATATAATTCGACTTGGGCAGAATTCAATATCGGGGGCTTTGAGCTTCGCGGGGGCTAGACGAGATCTGCATCGCATCTCCTGTTTCTGCAGGCTGGCAATCGGTTGGTCCCATCTGCGGGATAGGTGACGCGGCCGTTCATGTCGGGGGGGGCGCATCTGTTCATCCAGCGCCATGGCACGGTCTTCATCGCGCTGATGGCAACGCCGCTAAATTCGGCCTTGGGGAAGGCGCAAATTGTCTCCTGATGACGGATTTCGCCTGGCGCCTTCCCGCGGTCGGATTCGCTGCTGGTGAATTCGGTCCGGGCTCCGGGATAAACTCCTAGCGACCCAATGCCGTTTTGACGGTATCGGCCATCTCCCGACTCCATTTTTCAACAGCCCGGCTTTTGGCCAGCACCAGCCCCCTGTAGGTATCGTCCGCGGCCTGTTCCCGATATTCCGATCGTCGCATCAGCTGCAGCTCGTCTTCCTCTGCTTCCAGAAGCGCCCATTGGGCCACCAGGGTCACCGAACCGCCTAAATTGCCGTCCAGGCGCAGTACATCGATCTCCAGCCGGTAGTCGAGCGGAATCGAGCTTTGGGAGGCCCGGAAAACCTCGATCGCAGCGGCCTGCAACAGCTTTGTCAGGTTGTCTTCAAGCACACGCGTCAAGTTGTCGCTCAGCGGTTCCGTCCACTGGCTGAACTCGGCCAGATGATAGACCGTATCGTCAAGATTAAGAACGATTTCGCTGCGGTTCAAATATTCGGGAACCACGACCGTTTCGAGCCCGACATGGGTCAGCGTTTGTGCGGCTCGGGGCGATGCCCCCTGCGGTGGCGCACCCAGGGGGCTGATCATAAAGAAGCTGGTCGGCGGCGATTGACCCCCCAGACAGCCCACAGTGATCAGGGACAGCAAAACGATTGCCAGGAATTTCGATCGACACAAATTTGCTTTCACGGGTTCACCTCCTTCTTGATTTGCCCTTGCCGCGGATCAACGCTTCGGGGTGTCGTTCAAGGTATTCCGCCCAGATCTTGATGGAACGTGCCGCGGATTGAAACTCCTTCAGGGTGCGGTCGGCCTGGGGCGCAACGTTGGAGTTAAGGCTTCGAGCCAGCCTTTGGGCCTGGGTCAGGGCGGCATTGAGATTGGTTACGGCGTTTTTCAATTCCGGCGAGACATCGGTATTCAGAGCGGAGACGAATATCCGGGCCTGCTCGAGGGTTTGGTTCAACGCTGTGACGGATTTTTGCAGGTCGGGTGAATTTACCAGGCGCTTGGCGCCGGCGACCGTGTCCTGGAGGTCTTGGCCGATCTGCTCGATGGGCAGCTTTTCCAGCTTCTTCAGGATGTGGGTCAAGCTGGTGGTAATTTCCTCCATGGCCGTCGGTACGGTGGGAAACTCCGGATAGGGTCCCTCCCAGTTGATTTCAGCCGGCTCTGCATCCGGGTGCTGGTCCAGGGACACCAACAGCTGTCCGGTGATCAGGCTGCCCGTCTTCAGCTGGGCGCGCATGCCTTTGGCCACGAGATAATCCATGACCCTCTGATTTTCAGCACCTTCGGGCATCTTGCCGGTGGCCTTGATTCGCTCCCGTTCGGTTTCGATCAGGACCGGAATGCTGAAAGCCTCTTTTTCAACGTCGAATTCCAGATTGACATCCAGCACCTCCCCGATCTTGATGCCCTGCAGCAGGACCGGAGCGCCGGGTTCGAGCCCCTGCACCCCGCCGTCAAAGCGGACCAGCCACCTGCTTTTATGCATAGAGGGCTTTTCAGTCGTGCTCTCACGGTTTTTGAAGAGCTTAAACACGTGATTTGCCTGGACCGGTTCGCCGGCTTCCTTGCCGGCCGGCGTGTCAAAGGCGATGCCGCCGATCATCAGGGATACAAAGGATTCGGTGTCTACCCGGATGCCCGTGGCGTCGATGGCGAGATCCAAACCGCTGGCATTCCAGAATTTGGTGTTTCGGCGCACCAGTTGGTGATGGGGATCGTGGACAAAACTTCGACGGTCACCGCCTGCCCATCGTCGTCCAGTTTGTAGCTGACCACCTGACCGACCTCGATCCGCCGGAAGTAGACCGGATCCCGATCTGCAGCGAGCCAAGGCTGGAAGCTCTCAGTATGTAATGGTTGCCGGGCAGCTCGGTGGTCACCACCGGCGGTATCTCCAACCCCGTGAAACGGATCGCCCGCGGACCCGGCTTGCCGGGATCGAGCCCGATGTAGGCCCCTGAAAAAAGGGTTCCCAGTCCGGAGATGCTGCCGGCCGCAACCCGGGCCCGGACGACCCAGAATCGGGTGTTGGCCGATATGAATTTTTCAGCCTTTTTCACCATCTCGGCTGTCACGATCACATGGGCGAGATCGTCGTCCAGCTCAATGGAAGTGACCTGGCCGAGTTCGACATCCTTGTACTTGATCTTGGTCTTGCCGGCTTCGAGCCCATCGGCCGAATTGAAGGTGATGGTGATGACCGGTCCTTTCTCGGAGATGGCTTTGTAGACCAGCCAGCCGCCGACGGCCAGGGCCACCAGGGGAACCAGCCAGACGATGGAGATCCGGCGTTTTTTCGTCCGCACGATGGGCTCGGGAGCGCTCTTCGGTTCAGGCCTGTCACTTTTCGATTCACTCATGATTTACCTCCTCTGTGTCCCAGATCAGCCGGGGGTCAAAACTCATGGCAGCAAACATGGTAATCACCACGACCGCACCGAAAAATATCGCTCCGGGACCGGCATGGATGGTCGCCAATCCGCCCAGGTGCACCAGGGCCACCAGGATGGTTACCACGAAAATGTCCACCATCGACCAGCGGCCGACGATCTCGGTAATCCGGTACAGCCGGGTGCGATCCTGCTGGCGCCAACGGGACTTGCGCTGGACGCTGATCAACAGAAATATTAAAATGAGCAGTTTCAACAACGGAATAAATACGCTGGCCAAAAAGATAATCAGGGCGATGGGCCACATCCCGCTGTGGATGAAATAGATGACCCCGCTCATAATCGTGTCATCCTGGGCCTGGCCCAGTGAAATAACCGTGGTGATGGGAAGCACGTTGGCGGGAATATAGAAGATGAAGGCCGCCAGCACCAGGGCCCAGGTCCGTGCTATGCTGTTGGGCTTGCGCTCATGCAGCAGGGTGCCGCAGCGCGGGCAGAACCGTTCTGCAAACGGCTCTCCCTGTTGACAGAGAAGATGGCAGCCGTGGCAGCTGACAAGTCCCGCCTCCAACGCGGTCTGCATCCTGGATTTCATCGCTGCTCCTCCCATTTCTCCCATATCAGGTGGCTGTCCAGCGAGGCCAGCATGGCTGCCAGCACGAAAATCAGCGCCATGAAAGAATAAAGGGAAATGCCCGGAATGATTTTCGCCATCTTGGCCAGTTTAACCAGGGATACCAGAATACCGACCATGAAAACTTCCATCATGCTCCAGGGCATCACGTGATCGAGGAAACGCATCACTGCCGGCAATCCGCGGGGCAGACGCCCGAATTTGAGTGGCAGGTACACGTAAAATATGCACATCATCTGAAAAACCGGCGCCACCACGGTGGTAATCAGCACCAGGATCGCGACGATCTGCATACCCTGGACATACAGCTCGTAGATGCCGGTGATCAGCGTGGTCTCACGCATCTGAGCCCCAATTCGCATTCCCAGGAAGGGAAAGGAATTGGCCAGGATGAACAAAATCAGCCCGGCAAACGCGAAGGCCAGAGTGCGTTCCACACTGTTGGATTTGTGTTTGTAGAGCACAGCGCCGCAACGGATGCAGTGGGCCGCCCCTTTGTCCGGCAGCGGCTTGATATTGTGGATCAGGTCACACTCGTGGCAGGCTATCAATGAGCCCATGGGGGCAGGCCTCCTTTTGTGGTCGTCGTGATACGGGTGATATCCGTAATCTTTGCAAGTCCGTTCAGATTTTATACCCGCTTTCGGTCAAAACCGCTTACCCCGGGTCCAAAATTTATTACAAAAAACAAACATACAGTCAACCCAATCACCGCTCCCATCAGCCTTAGCAAACACCGGCGATCGATCATATTGCCGTATCTCTCCCTATGGCGGTCTGCTGTCGGCTTGCGTGACGACCGACGACCGCTTTGGGGGTGCGGGTCGGAGTCCCGGCCGGCACCCCTCAGACAATGGCCATGATTATCTTCTGTACCAAGGGCCCCGCCCGGGCGGCACGCCACAAACTTTTCTAGGCAGCCTTTTGGGGTTCGGCCGGCACGTTGTCTGCCGGAACCGTAACCCGAAAAAAAAGGCAGTAAAGCGCCGGCACGTAGTTCAGCGTGAACATGCTGCCGATGCCCAGACCGAAAAACATAATGCTGGCCATGCCGTAAAATAGCGGGTCGCGGTTGATTATCAGCGGCGAGAATCCCAGCATGGTGGTTGACACCGACAGCAGGATCGGCCTGAAGCGGCTGACAGCCGAATTGATGACCGCATCGTACGGCGACTGCCCGTCGCGCCGGTTTTCTTCGATTTTGTCGATCATCACGATGCCGTTGTTGACGATGGATCCGGCCAGGGCCAGCAGTCCGAGAATCACCATGAACCCGAAATCGGCCTGCATCACCATCAGCCCGACCACGGCCCCGACGATCACCAGCGGCATGGTCAAAATGATGATGGCCGCCCGCCGGATGGAGTTGAACTGCCAGACCAGCAAAAAGACGATGCCGCCGAAACAGGGCAGCATCCACTTGGCCAGGTTCTGCTGGGCCGTGGCCGCACTTTCCAATTCGCCGCCGATCTCCCAGTAGTGGTGTTTGGGAAACTCCATCTCGTCCAGGGCCGGCTTGAGGGCGGCGAAGATCTCGCTGGCTTTCAGCATCTGGTTCTTGGCGCTGACGGTGATGGTGCGCTGCTGATTGTAGCGCATAATGCGGTTCAGCTCACCGCCTGAGAAGAAATCAGTGACCTGGCTCAGCGGCACACTGGTTTCGCCTAAGGCCGGACTGATGCCCAGGGTGCGCAGCTGTTCGGGGGAGTAACGCTCGTTCGGAAGGCCGCGGCCGACGATGGGAATCTGAATGTTGCCCTGGTGAAAGTTAGTGGCCGTCGTGCCATCGACGAAAAATTCAAGGGTGTCGGCCACATCCTTGGATGTCACCCCGGCGCGGCGCGCGCGGGCCTGATCCACATCGATCTTGGCCGTGAACACACGATTGTTCCAGTCCTGTTTGATGTCCAGGCTGCCGGGGATCTTTCTGAGGGCCGCCATCAGTTGCTCGGCCTGATCCTGCAGCACCTCGATGTCCGGACCGCTGAGCCGCAGCTCCAGCAGACCGGTCTCGGTGCCCCCCAGCCACATGGCCTTTACCCGTCCGCGCACGTTGGGGAAAGTATTCAGCAGGTGCTCGCGGGTGCGTTTGACCAGCTCCGGCACCTGCTCGCCGGTCTCGGTGTTGACGATCAAAAAGGCGACGAAGGGATCCGGGTCCAGCGGCGCCAGGGAAAGGAAGAAACGCGGCCCGCCGTTGCCGACATAGGCAATGGTTCCGGTGATTTCCGGGTTGGTCCGTTTGTCCTGCAGCCAGCTGCTGACTTCGCGCACGGTGCGGTCGGTTTCCTCGATGCGTGTACCGGCCGGCAGATCCAGATAGATAAGGTATTGATTGCGGTCCCCGCTGGGGAAAAACGCCTGGGGTATAAAGGTGAAGGCATACACGGCGGCGGCAAAAACGCCCGCTGTCAGGATCAGCACCGGGATTCGATAGCGCAGTGATGTCGTCAGGATCTTGCGATAGATCTTATAAAACCTGCCCTGGTAGGGATCGCTGGGCCGGGATTGGTCTTTGGCGGCAGCCGGCCGGGCCTTCAAGAACCAGTGGCACATGCTGGTGGAGTAGAACATGGAAAATAACCACGAAGCCATCAGCAAAATGATCATCACCGATCCCAGCGAGGAAGTGTAATCACCGGTTTGTCCGATCTGCAGCAGAATCGGTCCGAAGGCGAATACGGTGGTCAGGGTGCTGGTCAGCAGGGGCACCGACAGCGAGTTGCCGGATTTGAGCACCGCCTCCTTGCGTGACATTCCGCGTTCGAGGTTTACCTTGATGTCATCCGACACCACAATGGCGTTGTCCACGAACATGCCCAGGGCGATGATCATGGTGGCCAGGGACATTCGTTCCATGTCGATATTGAAGGCGGACATCGCCAGCAGACCGAAAAGCATGACGATCGGGATGAAGGACCCCACAATCAAACCGGTTCTAAGCCCCAGCAGCAGCATCACGACCACCAGAACGATGCCGACGCTCTCGAGCACGTTGATAACCATGCCGCTGACAGCCTTTTTGATCAGCTCGGGCTGGTAGGTGGCAAAATCCAGCTTGTAGCCCCAAGGATAGGACTGCTCGATCTCCCTGACCTTTTTCTTCAAACGCTCGCCGAACTCGACGGCATCGACACCCTTGAGGATAAAAACGCTCAATACAATGGCCTGATGGCCGTTGTAGTAGGCCGGATTGTTGACCGGCTCTTCATAGGCCCGCCGGATGGTGGCGATGTCGCGCAGCGGAATCGTGGCCTTGGTTCCGGAAACCTTGATGAGAACCTCCCCGATTTCCTCGGTGGATTCAAACCGGCCCAGGGTCTCGACGATAATTTCGACGCCGCTGACATTCAGCCTGCCGCCGGGCCGGACGATGTTCTGGGCCTGCAGGCTTTCGGCGATGTCTTCGGGCCTGATCCCCAGCTGGGACCTCTTGGCGTTGGACACCTCGATGTAGATGCGTTCCTCCTGCACCCCGGTTAAATCGACCTTCTGAATGCCTTCCATCAGGTTGAGCTGCTCTCTGATCTGACGGGCGACTTCATGCATTTCCGCCATGGAAAACCCGTCGCTCCACAGGGCGATGGTCGCCACTGACGTATCGCCGAATGTGTCGTCGACCATGGGCCCGATGGTGCCCTGCGGCAGTTCGGGGATGACATCGTGCATTTTGTTGCGCAGCAGTTTCCAGACCTGGGGAAGGTTTTCGGCGGGGACTTCATCTTTGATGGTTACGTGAATCAGGCATTGGCCGACCTTCGAAGTGGAATTTTTGATGTCATCGACTTCCCCCATGCTGCGGATCTTCTCTTCAATCGGGCGGGTGATCAAGCGCTCGACCTGCTCCACCGGCATGCCCGGGTATTGGGCGGACACCACGGCCTCCCGGATGGTGATAAAGGGATCTTCCAGTTTCGGCAGATCCTTGAAAGCAAAAAGGCCCCCGGTAAATACCAGTAATATAACCATGACTACGGTGCGCGAGTTGCTCAGCGCGAAGGCGGTGATACCTTTCATCTCCTACTCCTCATATTTTCGAGGTATATAATTGCACCGACGTATAAGAATTTTTGTGTGTATCGTTACGGTATAATCGTTTAAAGGTTCAGGGTTCAACGTTGACAAGTCCGTAAAAAGTCAAATAGGTTCGCTCCGATGCCCCTTTTCGGGGGTTTCGACACCAGCGGCTAAATTCCAAGAACTCGTCGCAAGCTCCTCAAACAGCTTGGAATTCTTAACGCCGCCGGTGTCGAAACCCTTTCCCCGAAAATGGGCAATGTCGCTCCCCAATCCGACTTTTTACGGGGCCATCAACGTTCAAGGTCTAATGCAAAGAGCGATTATGTGGTGAATTGCAATTTAGCTGTAAGTATAATCCATCTAACTATTATAAGCCTGCCTTTGTATATCCGAATCCTTCTGGTCTATTGACATCTTGGTTCCAAACTCAGGAAGAAGTCGGTGGAAACCGAAGCTTTTGTACGCAATAACCATCCGAATTGCAGGATGGGGGATGGATTGGAGCCTCGAGCCTCTGAACCTGTGAATCCCTAAACGCCATTACTGCGGTTGCATCAGTTTGACTTTCAGTCCATCGGCCAAAAAACTCACACCGGCAACGGCGATGACATCTCCGGCAGCCAGGCCCTCGGAAACGATCGCCTTGCCTTCTTGGGTACCGCCGAAGCGGACCGGGGTTTTTTTTACCGTAGATGAGTCGGCATCGTAGACAAACGCGTGACCCTGGTTGGGCTCGGACCCAGGCAGAACCGCTTTTACCGGAACGATGAAACCCTGCTGGCGGTTTTCATCTTCAATCGACAGACTTGCTTCGGCGGTCATGCCCGGTTTGATGATATCCTTGGGGTTAATCAGCCCGACCTTGACCGGAAAGGCGTTGGCTTTGACGGCCGCCGAACCGATGTAGGAAATACGCCCCCTGACTGACTCGTCGGGCAGGGTCGGAAAGGTGACGGTCGTCGAGTCGCCGATATTAATCCGGTCGACAGTGGTCTCCGGGACGGCCAGTTCCACCTCCATTTCGCCGGTGGCATTGATCTCGAGAACCTTCTTGCCGGTGGGCACCTCCTCGTTGGGTTCGACGGCCCGCCAGGCGATGGTGCCGTCATAAGGGGCAAGCAGCTTGGTTTTGCGCAGATCGCGTTGGGCATTGTCCAGTTTGGCAGCCTGAACTTTAACCGCGCTCTGGGCGGCTTTGTAATTGTACTGCGAGACCTCCACAAACCTTTTGGCCCCCGCACCCTGTTCGAAAATGCGCTGCTGGCGTTCGTACTCCGCCTTGGTCTTGGTGGCATTGTCGCGGGCTTTGGCAAGTTCGGCCTTGACCTCCGCCACCTTCAGCTCGTAGGTTTCCGGATCGAGCGCCGCGAGCACCTGGTCTTTCTTGACCCGGTCGCCGATGTCGACCTCCACGGACACCACCCGGCCCGCGACCTCGAAACTGAGCCCGGAGGAGTCAACCGCTGCCACGATGCCGGACAGCTTGCGGATCTGCTCGGCGGCCTGTTCTTTGACGGTGACCGTCTTGATTGCGCGAATCTCTTCGACAATCTCAACTTTCTGCTTGCATGCCGTCAGAACCGCCGGCAGGCAGAGCAGCAAAAGAGCGTGCTTCAATATTTGTTTTGTCATACCAAACCTCCCCGGAGTAGTATGTGGCAAGGGTTCGAATTCCGATTTGCATCCGCACGGTTGCAAAACATCCTAATTTCAATCTCCAGATAACAATTAAATTTCAAAATTACAACCTGATAAATCCCGCTTGGCAGGCTAGGGGGTGAATATGCTGCCGGCCTCATTTGATGGTTGGAAGGAGACCGTTGGGAATAAAGCGTACCTGTGTCTGCGGCCGGCATAGATCCTAATAGCCTTGGTGCGGCGCCGACCGCTCCCGGATCGAGCAAGGTTATAATTTGGTCTGCATCGAATTGGCGGTTCCGTGCCCCATGGGCAAATAGATCGAACCGGACAGGGCTGTCCACAAAGGGCGACGGCCCTGACGGATTTCAGGGAATGTAACGATGGCGTATTGTTAACGTCGACGGGAGAAGCAATTTTCTGGATTCAGCTGCGAAAAATGAAAAACTCAATAACGACAGAACATTGCTTCAGCGAAGTAGGCTTTTGCCGGGCAGGTGCAGGGCTCGACTGATTCTGCCGATGAAGATTCTGGTTGCCAAGAAATTTCCGAGACAGGTTCAACATCAGGATAGATGTTGCTGAGGTGTTCATAGAAGGTTTACGGCCATCTCCACCCCAGGCGGCTTAATCTTATTTGCCCTTTTTTTTCTTCTTTTTCTTTTTTTTAAGATCGAGCAGCTTTTTCTTTATTTTTTTGTAGGTCTCGACCCCCTTTTTTTTGATGGCATACACCAGCGGAGGCGCAATATATTTGTGGCCCTTTACGATACGAATGTCGGAAGCTCCCACCGGCGGCTCCCGGTCCGTAAAATGACGGATTCCCTGGGCATCCTTCCAGGAATACTGGGTTACGCTCGGTTCGGCTTTTTGCGCATTGGTTTTGATATACCAGTCGTAGAACAGAAACCCTCCCGAGCCCAAAGCGATTGTCAATAGGGTCAATAAAACGATCCGCTTTTTTTTCATAACCAATCCTCTCAGCGGCTGCCGGGGTCCTTGGCCATGGAATTTCCCAATTTTATAGTGACATCGTCCATGAGGCTTGAGGTCACGTCTGCCGCCGCCGGTTCGAACACCGGGGAGACTAAAACGACCGGCGCCTTGTTCTGAATATTGGCAAATAATCGCATTTCTAAAGTTTTTTGTGGCTGTTACCATTCCAATCAGGCCCGCAAACGGCTGTCTGATTGAGGAATGACACCGCCTTGACACGCTCGCGGCATTTGCCTATACTCGCCGCCAAGAATGGACTGCGGCGCTCGGGAGGCCGTGGGTCGAATTCGGGTTGACGAATGTCACATTTACCGGGCTTTTAGTCCACTGTCCAATATGAAACTACATCAAAAGAAAACCGCAGAACCGCAGAATGTCGCATAACGAATTTCGAAGGATGGAATCGCTTCAGGCTTGGGGCTTCGCCCTTCGAGCTACGACCCCACAGGTCGCCTTCGGCTACGACCCGACAAGCCGCTCAAGCTGTTTTTTAATAGACAGAATGCATTATTCGATGTTCGATGTTGGACGTTCCATGTTCGATTTTCATTAGTTTCTTGTTCGATCAGACTGGGCGCTTGCGGCCAGCGGCGGTGCTGACCTATAGTGCCAACTACTTTTTTGCCTTCGATCCGGCCGGGAAAATATCCCTGCGCGGAAAACCGTGAACCCTGGTCGCCTTCGGCGCCGCCAAAGGCGGGTAAACCTTAAGAACCTTTCACTAGAGGATGTGGCATGGAATTTTCAGATCTTGAAGCAATCTCTCCGGTTGACGGCCGTTATCGGCGCGCCACCGGCGAACTGGCGGACTATTTTAGCGAAAACGCGTTGATAAAATACCGGGTGCTGGTCGAGGTGGAATATTTTATCGCCCTGTGCGAACTGCCGCTGCCCCAGCTAAAAGGCTTTGACCGCAGTCGGGTTGCAGCCCTGAGATCCATTTGTGATAATTTTAGCATCGAGGACGGCCGGCGGGTCAAGGCCATCGAAAAAGTGACCAACCACGACGTCAAATCCGTGGAGTATTTTTTAAAGGAAAAATTTGACGAATTGGGCCTGCAGGCGTTCAAAGAATTTATCCATTTCGGGTTGACCTCCCAGGACATCAACAACACCGCCTTACCCTATTCCCTCAAACTGGCCTGGGAAGCGGTTTTATCGCCGCTGCTCAAAGAGGTAGTGGATCTGCTCGAGTCCAAAGCCCGCCAGTGGCAGGATGTGGCCCTGCTGGCCCGTACCCACGGGCAGCCGGCTTCACCCACGCGTCTGGGCAAGGAAATCTATGTTTTCGTCGAACGCCTGAAAACACAAATCAAGATGCTGGGCAGGATTGCCTGGTCGGCCAAGTTCGGGGGGGCGACCGGCAACTTCAATGCCCACCACGTGGCTTATCCGCAGATCGACTGGCCGGCCTTTGCCGACCGTTTAGTCAATGTCGTGCTCGGGCTGTCACGCTCCCGAGTAACCACCCAGATAGAGCATTACGACAACCTGGCGGCCTTTTGCGACAACCTCAAACGGATCAACACCATTCTGATCGATCTGGACCGCGATATATGGTCCTATATCGCGATGGATTATTTCAAACAGAAGATAAAAACGGGCGAGGTCGGATCTTCGACCATGCCTCATAAAGTCAATCCCATTGATTTTGAAAATTCCGAGGGCAATCTGGGGGTCGCCAATGCCATTTTAGAGCATCTGGCAGCCAAGCTGCCGATTTCGAGACTGCAGCGAGATCTCACCGATTCCACCGTAACACGCAACATCGGAGTGCCCGTCGCCCACACCGTCATCGGCTTGAAGTCGCTCAAGCGCGGGCTCAACAAACTGATTTTAAATTCCGATGCTATCCGGACCGACCTGGACCAAAACTGGGCCGTGGTTGCCGAAGCCATCCAGACCGTTTTGCGACGTGAAAACTATCCGGAACCTTATGAAGCCCTGAAAGCCCTGACCCGCACCCACTTGGGCATCAACCCGAAGACCATCGCCGAATTTATCGAAACCCTGGCGGTCTCTCGGGAGGTCAAAGATGAGTTGCGCAGGATAACTCCCGATAATTATGTCGGCATTTGTGAGTTCTGAAAGGAGATCATTAAAAGAGATGGAAAACTTTACCGTTTTGATTGAAGCCAGACCGTTTTGCGCTTTTGACGATACACCGTTGGATCAGCTTAAAGAAGCGGGGATGAATCTGATCGACCTGCGCGGCTCCGGAGTGGCGGATTCTCAATTCGTCGAGGCTTTAAAGCAGGCCGACGCGATCCTCTGCGGCAACGACCTGGTGGTCAACGACAAGGTGCTGGACATGGCCCCGGGGGTAAAGGCTATCGCCAAAATGGGTGCCGGACTGGATACCGTGGATATCGACGCCGCCACCCGTCACGACGCCGTTGTCTTTCATACCCCGGGTGCCAACAACCAGGCCGTGGCCGACCACACCTTTGCCCTGATGCTGAATGTGGCCCGAAAAATTATCTACTGCCATCAGAGCCTGCGCCAGAAGCGCTGGGAACACACCAAAATTATGGGCCTTGAAATCTGGCAAAAAACCCTCGGATTGATCGGGCTGGGCGCCATCGGCCGCTGTGTGGCCCAGCGGGCCAAAGGCTTTGAAATGAAGGTGGTAGCCCATGATCCTTTCTGGCCGGAGGCCTTTGCCGCCGAGCAGGGCATCGTCAGGGTGGAGATCGCGGAGCTGCTCAGGGTGTCCGACGTGATCAGCATTCACGCACCACTGACAGCCGAAAACAAAGACCTGATCGACGCCGATGCTCTTAACGCGATGAAACCCTCGGCCATTCTGATCAATGCCGCCCGGGGCGGCATCGTCAACGAGGCGGACCTCTATCGTGCGTTGAAGGACAAGGTCATTGCCGGGGCCGGCATCGATGTCTTCGAAAACGAGCCTCCGGGCGACTCTCCCCTGCTGGAACTCGACAACGTTGTGCTAACGCCCCATACCGCGGCTTTCACCTTTGAGGGGATGAACAACATGAGTGTCGGGGTGGTGGAACAATTGATCGCCTACCATGAGGGGCAAAAGCCGGTCCACACTGTGAATCCGGAGGCCTTCGACAGGCAGACAGCCTGAGACCGTATGCGACTGCGGGGGCAGCTGCGAGCCACGAACATAGGGATCCGGCGATGGATAGCATCGCGGCTGGAGGCCGCTCCCACGTTTTGTTGTGTCACTCTCTTCGATTTGCAGATAACAGGTAACCAATGACTCGAAATTGAATGTTTTCATTCAATCTTGCCGGGGCCATCGAGCAGCGCGGTGGTCACCCGGTTGATCAGGGCCCAGATGGCATCTGCAGCCAGCACCTTTTCGATGAACCGGTCTAAAAGAACCGTTACCCGGGGCTCGAATTCTTCATCACCCAGCCAGAGCAAATAGTATAGCGGGATCCTTGGAAAGGGCAGCAATCTGAAGGCGGCGTCGGCCATCTCGCGGGGCTCGCCTGCCAGAAACTGCGCGGCCTGGCGGAAGCCCCTTAAATCGTTGCCGTAGCGACGGATGAGCGGCTCGGTTTTAAGGGCATGGGGCCCCTGGAAGAAATGGGCTTCCTTCAAATCTTTTACACCGACCACATCCCGGCCCATGGGATACAGCCCATTGACGTTTGTCAAATACAAAACGGTTACCAGCTCGAGCAGGGGATCCTCTGTTTTTACCCAGCGATCGTCATCCAAGCGCTTCAGACAGCGCTCCTTGATATCGACAACGATATCCTCGTTTAAAAACTGAAACCGCAGACGGCCGGTCGCCTCGCCGGTAAAAAGGGTGTAGTTGCAAAGGCTGCCGATGTTTCGTTTCTGAAGATCATCCCAGTATAGCGGGGCCACGGCGACCCGGGAGCCGTCAGGGGCAAACGCCGGTGGCCGTTCTTTCAATCGCCGTTGCTGCATATTCAAAAATCCTTGGCTGAAGGGGTATGGGCCGGCGCGAAAGTTGTCGCAGGGAAATTGAGGGCAATCGCGCATACAATATTGGATCCGATTCATTTCGGCGCAGGCCAGGATGGCGCAGGTGCCGCCCAGCAGCCGCTGCTGGGCGGCCAGTTTTTTTTCAGCCTCCGGGCCCGTGCCGGGGCCGCAGGTCGAACAGGTTCCGAGCAGGTTTAGTTTGCAGACGTCGCAGTTGATCCCGCAGGCAGCGGTGGGCATATAAAAGCTCCGCTTTTTGGTTTCAGGTGTTCCGCCGGAGGCGGATCGGGTTTCAGGTGTCAGGTTTCAGGAGTCAGGGGCGGATGCAGGACACTCTTTTGCTGAAACCATAACTCCGGCTTCTTTGCATAGTGTGGGACGCCGGTCTGGTTGCTTGGCGGCACTGCGCTTGATTCCTATCATCTGTAGCGGTATTTTCCTGATTTGAATACCCGTTATCGGGAAAATGCTCTTTCTCAACCTGACACCTGATCCGCCTCCGGCGGAACACCTGACGTCTCAACCTGCCAAAATATGGTGCCGGCAGTTTTATTAATCAGACCTGAGAATTGTTTTGGCCGCTTCCATTTTTTGACACATTGGACAGATATGGGTGCTACGCTGACCCACAACGATTCTCACGATTTGTTTTTCGCAGCGCGGGCAGGGCAGGTCGGTGCGGCGAAAGACCTTCAGCCGATCCTTGTTGCGGCCCCGCCGGCTGGCGACCGAATAAAAATTGGCCTCCCCGCTTCCCAGAGAGGTCCCCAGATTTTTCAGACCCCGCTTCAACACCCGGGGGATGGCCCGGTGCAGGGCCCTGATTTCCGCTGCCGACAGTCGGGATGCCAGGCGGCAGGGATGCAATGCGGCCTCCCACAGGGCCTCGTCCACGTAAATATTGCCGAGACCGGCGATAAACGTCTGATCCAGCAGCAAGGGTTTTAGCATCCGCCTACGCTTTTTTAGCAGTTTTTCGAAGGATTTGGCGTTTAAGCCGGGCGCCATGGGCTCGGGGCCCAGCCGGTCTAATATCGGACCCGGGTCCCTGACCAGACTGAAACGGCCGAATTTGCGCGGGTCATGAAACCGCAGATGCCTGCCGTCGGCCAAGCTCAAGACAACATGCTCATGTTTGTGACGCTGGGTATCGGCCGGGACCAGGTTGAGGCGCCCCGACATTCTCAGGTGCAGCAGCAGCGTATCGCCATTATCGATCTCGAAAACCAGGTATTTGCCCCGCCTCCGGATGGCTGAAAAGCTGCGGTTTTTCAACCGGCGGCAAAACGATTTTGGCTCGGGAGTCGCTATGGTGCGCGACCAATACACCCCGGCACCGCTGATCGGAACACCCATCAGGTCGGCGTTGTTCAAATCATTCACAATGGTTTGCACTTCAGGCATCTCGGGCACGGCTTCTCCGGAGGTCAGAAGACAGATGACCGATGACAGACGACGGACGACAGATGACGGACGACAGATGACTGAAGACAGACGACAGATGACGGATGGCAGAAAACAGATGACGGATGTCGGAGGACAGATGACAGAATCTGAACCTGCCTTAGGATCTGGCCCCTGATTTTCCGACTTCTTTCTTTCGCCCTCTGTTTTCCGTCTTCAGACCTCAGTCCTCTGTTCTCTGTTTTCCGTCCTCTGTCATCTGAATAAACATTGACATTCGGGTGCCGTCTACTTATAAAGCACCCATTATTAGGCCATGGGCTTGCCTTCGTCAAATATTTTATGCAACAATTTCAATATTAAGGAGTCGGTATGGATTTTAGTCTTTCAACGGATCATGAGATTCTAAGGGATTCGGTGCGTGGTTTTGCTGAAAAGGAAATCAAACCGGTTGCCAGGGAGTTGGATGAAAAGGAATCTTTTTCTTACGAAACCATGCAAAAGATGGCCGAGCTTGGTCTTTTCGGCATTTTTGTGTCCGAAGCTTACGGCGGGCAGGCGATGGATTACCTGTCATATATCATCGCTGTCGAAGAAATCGCCAGGGTCGACGGCTCCCATGCCGCCACCGTCGCCGCTGAAAATTCTCTGGGCATCGGACCGCTTTATTATTTCGGCAACGAAGATCAGAAGAAAAAATACTTGCCGAAACTCTGCAGCGGGGAAGCCCTCTGGGGATTCGGCCTGACCGAACCCAACGCCGGCTCGGATGCGGCCAACAGCGCGACAACGGCGGTACTGGATGGCGACGAATGGGTGATCAACGGCAGCAAGATCTTTATCACCAACGCCTCAACTGATATTTCAATCGGCTCCACGGTCCTGGCCCGCACGGGTGTACGTGACGACGGACGCCCCGAGCTTTCCTGCATCCTGGTCGAAGCCGGAACCCCCGGCTACACCGCCAAGGTGATGCACGATAAGATGATGTGGCGAGCGTCGAATACCAGTGAGCTGTACTTCGAGGACTGCCGCGTACCCAAGGAAAACCTATTAGGTCCGCGCGGCAGCGGGTTTCACCAGATGATGCAAACCTTGGATGGGGGCAGGTTGTCCATCGGGGCTATGGGTCTCGGCGGAGCCCAGGGATGCCTTGACATGGCCTTGAAGTACAGCAACGAACGCGAGCAGTTCGGAAGACCGATTGCCACCTTCCAGGCCAACGCCTTTAAGCTGGCCGATATGGCCATGGAGATCGAATGTGCCCGGCTGCTGCTCTATAAAGCCTGCTGGCTGAGGGACAATGATAAGCCCTTTTCCAAGGAAGCCGCCATGGCCAAGCTCTATTGCTCGGAGGTGATGTACCGCTGCGCCAATCACGCGGTCCAACTCCATGGCGGCTATGGATTGATGAAAGAATACGACGTGGAGCGATTCTACCGCGACCAGAAGTTGTTGGATATCGGGGAAGGCACCTCTGAAGTCCAGCGTATTGTGATTGCGAGGTACATCGGTGCCAAGTGCCTGTAAATAATCGGGCAAAGCCCAATTATTTGTTAATAGTTATTGGTTATAAGGATTTGAGAAAGGCGTAGCATCCTCATCCCAACTGAAATTTGTGGCTATGAAAAATAATTTTTTTGTGGTGATAGCTAATTCGTAACACACGCAATAATAACATCAGTCCACAGAATAAATTACAGGATACTGCCAAATTAAAAAAATTATAGGAGAAAAAATGGAAGCCAAAGATAGCAAGGGATTCATGAATTTCGATTTTTTCGCCGATCTGACCGGTGATATTCCGGAAGAACCCGAAAAGGGGGTTGGCGATATCGGCAAGCGTATCCGCAAATTGAGAGAAGAGCGCGGGCTGTCCCTCGAGGCGCTTTCCAGCCTGACCGGGTTCGAGGTCGGGTTTTTGTCGAGCCTGGAGAAAAACGAAGCCCAGCCCCAGCTGGGTACGGTGATTAAATTGTCCAAGGCCCTGGACAGTGCTTTCGGCCGGCTGGTTTCCGGTGTCGGCAACAAGCTCTATGCGATCACACGCAAGGATGAACGCCGCACCGTCTCCCGCTCCACCTCCCAGACCGGGAAAAAGCAGGTGTATATCTATAAAAGCCTGGCGCAGGACGTCAAGGGCCGCCACATGGAGTCCCTGATTGTTCAGCTCGAGGAGGTTTCCGAAAAAGAGATATCCGTGCACGAAGGCGAAGAGTTCATTTTCGTGCTGGACGGTATGGTGATTTTGGAGATCGGTGAGGAATCCTTCGAACTGGAGCCGGGGGATTCGGCCTATTACCTTTCCACAACCCCCCATCACCTGGCCGCCAAAAGCGGCAAGGCCACCATTCTGGCTGTACTTTATGAAGGATGATTTTGAGGTGTTCTCGAAAATGCGTTTTTGAGAATACTAAATATTTGAGGGATCGGGGAGTTTAGCAGTCTTTGCTCTGTCCGGCCGGGGTATGCGCTCGGGCCAGCCGTAACAATTTGATCGAGGAACTTGGGTACGGCAGCTATCCCGCGTCGATTGGATCCGAGCAAGCCCCAAAAGACAGTCTACGACGGTGACGTTGATCGTCTCTGCCTGTATGGATCCGTTGCAGGGGATAGGGGGCGTGTACGAAGTTCGGTAATGATTTGTTACGGCTGGCCCGGGCGCATACCCCGGCCGGACACTGCGTCAAACAGCGAATAGCGCATAGATGATAGCAAAGACAATTGGGTAGAAACTCCCCGACCCCTCAAATATTTAGGCGGCGATGTCAAATTCGCACACCAGCGGGGTGTGGTCGGAGAACTTGACCTGGGGGATTTCAAAGTCGGTAATCCTGATTTCCGGACCGTGAAAAATGTAGTCGAGCTGCCGGCGCGGCGAGCGGCTGGGATGGGACGGCAGCCCGTTGCTGTTGGCGTTTTTAAGCCCGGTGGCCGCCAGAAACAATTGAAGTTCCCGGTTGCCCCACAAGACGTTGAAATCGCCGGCCACAATAACCGGTTTTTTACATGATTTCAAAATGTTGTGAAGATCCTGGAGCTGGCATTGGCGATGGCGGAACTTAATGGACAGATGCACCAGAAACACCGAAAAGTCGGCCAGCTCCAGTTCGATCACCAAGCGCTTGACACCTTCTCTGAAGTAGTTAAACCGCTGGGCGACTATTTCCTGGTTGGTTAAAATGGCATTACCCTGTTTTTTCAGCAGGGGCAGCTTCTGGGCAAGGGAGCGGGCGGGATATTTCGAGCGGTAGACATGATCGTGCTGCAATTCCCAGGCGACGGCTTCGGCCTGGTTGGTTTTCTTGGAACGAAAAGATCCGCTGTCGACCTCGATCAACCCGATAACATCGGGATTGACCGATCCGATGAAGTCCAGGATCCTTTTCATATTTCCGTTGGTGTTCTTAAAATACCCGCTGTACGGAACCGGCCAGTGAAACCGTCTGCCGATACCGGCGGCATACCGTATATTGTATAACAAAAATCTCATTGCAGCGTCACACTTATTCCTTGCAGGCACCGACCCGAATCTCTTTATTATAACTCAATAATGATGAATGTAAAGCTTTCGTATAACCGTTCAGGGTTCTGGGTTCAGGGTTCTGGGTTCAGGATTCTGGGTTCAAGGTTCAGGGTTCAGAGGTTCAGGGTTCAGAGGTTCAGGGATCAAAGGTTCAGGGTTCAGAGGTTCAAGGTTCTGGGTCCGGAGGTTCTGGGTCGGGAGCCACTCCCTTTTACCCGAGGCCATTGATTTTTATCTTACAATCCGGGGGCTACGCACCCTGCAGGCCCAAGCCACCTGCTCTCAGGTCGCGTTGTGGGCTTCTGCGGATTAATACCGTTGGAGATCAACCTCTGAACCCTGAACCCCTGAACCTAGAAACCCTGCAACCTCACACCAAATGAATCACCTTTAAACCGGCCCCTATACGTTTGACCAGCAGATAAAGGCCATCCGCCGTTTTGTGGTGGTCGATCAGCTTCTTAAAATCCTTTACGGAACTCACATTTTGGTGATTGACCTCGATGATTAAATCGCCTTGGTGAACACCGGCGGTATCGGCTTTGCTGTCGGGAACCACGCCAACGACGATGACACCGGAGGTCTCTTCGATATTAAAGCGGCGAGCCGTTTGCGGCGTTAAATCCGTCACGCTGAAGCCGAATTCGCCCTTCTGGGTCTGGGAACGTTTCTCATCTGCAGACGCCATGGTCAGCGGCCTTTGGCCGACCTGCACGCTTAAGGTTTTGGGTTTGGCGTTCCGCAGGATGGTCACTTCGGCGCTGTCGCCGACACCCAGCTTGGCGGCCAGCATGGTCAAATCGCGGCTGGTGCTCACCTGCTGGCCGTTGACTGCGGTGATGATGTCGCGGGGTCGGATTCCGGCCCGATCGGCGGGATCTCCCGGGATCACATCGGCGACCAGCACACCTGATTTGCCTTCGACGCCGTAGTATTCGGCCAGATCTCCTTTAAGATCCTGGACGGTTACGCCCAGCCACCCCCGGGTGACCTCGCCGTCGCTTTTCAGCTGGGCGATGATGTCTTTAGCCAGATCAATGGGAATCGCAAAACCGATACCCTGACCGCCGGCGATTATCAATGTATTGATCCCGACGACCTCACCATTCATGTTGACGAGGGGTCCGCCGCTGTTGCCGGGGTTGATGGAAGCATCGGTCTGAATGAAATCGTCATAGGGACCGGAACCGATAGCCCGCCCCTTGGCACTGACGATTCCGGCGGTTACGGTATACTGCAGTCCGAAGGGGCTGCCGATGGCCGCGACCCATTCGCCGACTTTCAGATCAGCAGAGCTGCCCAGGGGAACCGCCGGCAGATCGCCGCCCGCATCGATCCTGAGCAGGGCAATGTCGGTAACCGGGTCCCGCCCGATCACCTCGGCCGGATATTCGGTTTCATCTTTGCGTATGACTTTGATCGTATCGGCGCCCTCGACCACATGGTTATTCGTGACGATGTAGCCCTTCCGGTCGATTATGAACCCGGACCCCAGACCCGGCCGCTTGAATTCCGGCCGGCGCTGCGGCCCGAAACGATGGCCGAAAAAATCTCGAAATTCTTCGCCGCCACCGAATGGGTTGCCCTTGAAAGGACCGATGGCCGGCCCCTTGTCTTTTACGGTTCTTTCCACGCTGATATGAACGACCGCCGGGCTGACGGTGTCGGCCAGTCCGCTGAGGTTCTGCGGCACCATTGGAACCGGCGCCTGCTTGGCCGCTAGTGCAGGCGGGATGCCGGATGCCAGCAGCAGTCCGATCGTGATCACCACGGCGAAGGGCCTTGTGAATCTGAAAATCTGTTTCATTGTCTTGCCTCCTTTTTTGATTTTGGCCATAAGTGGCATTGTGTGAAACAGATTATAGTTCAATAAGTTAACGCCAAAATGACGCCAAGATGACCAAAATGTTATCTAGGGGGGAAACGAACCGCAAAGTCCAGGCGGGTGTGGCAATCGGAAGGTATTTACAGAATCTTGAGCGCTTGGCGGGTATTCCAAAATGGCGCTTAAAACGCCTGGGGCGGCGGTTTGGAGAAGGTCAAGATGGATTGTCTTGACCGGTATTGAGCATCCGGGTGATCATGCGGTACTCCTGATCGGTACCGTCATAGTCGTAGGTCGCTTTGGTGCCGCTCATGGGGATCAACTCCAGCCTTCCGTTGAAAAAGGCACTGACGATGTTGGCGATTTCCTCGATGCTCAAGTCTTTTCTCAAAAAGTACTTTGAATACACGTTCGGATATCCCAGGCCCCGGGTTATCCGAAACAGTTTCAGCTGTACGTTCGGATTCAGGCATTTGCGAAGGTTGTAGGCCGTGTTGGCCGTGTTGATGTCGAACCGGTTCGGGTTGGCATAGATTAACGATGAGAGCCGAAAACCCTGCCGGCCATAGCCGTCTTTTTTATCACCGGGCTTGAAGACCGAGTCATTGATCAGGCGCAACGGCGGTCTGCCGAGCACATCCTGACCTTCATCGATGAGGATGGCCGGGATGACAATCGCGGCCTGCCCGACGAACTGCCCCGCCGTCACTAGGAAGCGGTCGATAAATTCGTTGGTGGTCAGGGGTGAGTCCGATGCGACGAACAAGGCATGCTGTTGTCTCCGGCCGGCCTCGCTGGCGGCGTAGCCTTTGATCAGGTTGCCGGCGATGGAGTTGTGCTTGACCTTGCGGCGCACGATGTTGAAACGGCGCACCACATCTTCGGGTATTTTCGAGCTCTGGTTTACCAGGCGGCAGGGTTTGTCGAATTGCTGAATAAAACCCCCCAGTCTCTGCTCTATCAGCATCTGATGGCCAACGATGACGATGTCATCGATATGCTCGTTTATAAACAGTTTCTCCAGGGTATATTGAATCAGGGGTTTGGTGACCTCACGACCGTTTTCGATGGATTTGAATCCGCGCAGCGGTTTGTAGCCTGTCTCGATGAATTTTTCGCCGTAGTGTTCGGCCACAATGCGGCTGTAGCGCTTGACCTCCCGCTTGTTGTTGTAACCGGCCATTACAATTGCGCTGGTCATGGGTTCTCCATCATGGCTGTTGGACCCCTTAATGACAATAATCCCCGGAGATGAACGGGCGTCGAAATGGCTGCAAAAAAAGACGCCGGCGTAACGGATCGTTCTGTTGACAACTGCTCTTTCTGAAGCATTCATCGAACCGTTCAAAAGTACTATTATAATCCCCAATCTAAAAAATCAAATTATTCGTGCCAATTTTCAATAAAACCCGTATCATCAAAAAGGCGGCTCAGGGTGTCAGGGGCCGGGTCTGACGCGTTCCGTTGACCATACGGATCGCCATGCTTATACTTTTGGTTCCCAACGTTTACTTGCGAGGTTCCATCAGGAGGCGTAAACATGCAAAAGTTAACAACCGTTTTCCTCACTTTGGCAGTCCTGTTTTTTAGCGGCGGTGTTTATTCTGCCGCCGATACGGATTACGACCTGAACATCGACGTGCAGTCCTTTCAGCTTGAAAACGGCATGTTATTTCTGGTGGTCGAGCGTCCTGCAATTCCCCAGGTGGCGTGTCGCCTGGCCATTCGAGCAGGGTCGGCCCTTGAGCAGACCGGCAAAACCGGTATCGCCCATTTGCTGGAGCACATGCTGTTTAAAGGCACTAAAAATTTCGGCTCCCTTGACCATAATAAGGACCGGCAGCTGCAGGACCGCATTGAAGCGGCTTACCAGGTGGTGCTCGAAGAGCAGCGTAAGAGGCAGCCGGATCGGGAGCTGATCGATAAAAAACTGGCAGAGATGGCCGCCCTGCGCCGCGAAGTGCAAAAAATATATGTGCCCCAGTCCTTTTCAGCCCAGCTCGGCAGGAACGGTGCTGCCGGGGTCAATGCTTTCACCACCAAGGATCAAACCCAATACATGGCCTCGGTACCCGCCGATATGCTGGAACAGTGGTTTTCGATTACCAGCGAGCAGATTTTCGAGCCCTCCTGGCGTGAATTTTACGTCGAAAAGGAGGTCGTTCAACGGGAATGGGCCTTTCGCTATATCAACGATCCGGGTGGTGCCGCCTGGTTGGACCTCAGCACAACGGCTTATACGGCCCACCCTTATCGCAATCCGACCATCGGCTGGAAGGCAGACATGGAAAAGTACGCTACCCGGGATGCCATTGGGTTCCACAGAACCTATTATAACCCTTCCAACGCGGTCTGTGTGCTGGTGGGTGATGTAACCCTCGAGCGGGCCAGGCAGCTGGCCGGAATTTATTTCGAGCGTTATCCGGCCGGCAAGCGGGCGCCGGAAACGGTCACCCGGGAACCGGTGCAGCAGGGGCCGCGTAAAAGCATTCGTTTTTTGAAAGGCGCCCGCACGCCCCTTGTCCGGATCGGATTCCATGGTGCCCCCATGGATACGAAAGACTTTTACGCCTTGGATGCCATGACCATGATATTGAGCCACGGCCGTGGTTCCCGCCTGAACCAGGAAATCACCCATCGGGGATTGGCGCAATCCGCCTGGGCCTACAACCCCGACAATCGCTATGCCGGAATGGTTATCTGGGGGGGCTCGCCCAACGAACCGGCGATTATCAGGGAGCAAGGGGCCGGTGATGATGAAAAACGTCAGGCCTATCTCAACGCCTGCGCTCAGCTGGAGGAATTGCTCCTGGCCCAGGCCGCTATGATGAAAACCGAGCTGGTTGCCGACAGCGAATTGCAAAGGATTAAGAAGCTCAACCGGCGTGATTTTATCGACCGCATGCGCAGTAATGAAGGGTTGGCCGGAACCCTGGCGACTCTTGAGGTTCAGACGGGCTGGCAATACCTGATACGCTATCTCGAAAAACTCGCAGCCGTAACCCCTGAAGATATCCGCTCGGCGGCCAGAAAATTTCTCAATTCGAACAACCAAACCAGTGTTTATGTCATACCCGGGGGAAAACCGGAGCAGCCACCCGAGAGCTACACAGAGGTGCGGACGGTATCCGGTGGTGCGGCCGCCGCCGTGCCGTCCGGCCGTGATGTTGTCAATGCGTCGATTTATCCGACGCCTGAGGGCTGGAAGCATCCTCTTTCTTTTCATCGGCAGCCTGAAAAAATTGAATACCCCCAGGCGGAAACAGTCGATCTGGCCGGGGCCAAGGTGTTTTATCTGCCGGACAGGGAATTGCCGCTGGTGGATTTGACCCTGTTTGTCAAAGCCGGAGCCGTGGATGTCGATGAAGCTAAATCGGGCATGACCGCTCTGCTCAACGGCAGCATCATTCGCGGCGGCACCGAATCCCTTCCGCCCGCTCAACTTGCGCTGGAACTGGACGAAAATGCGATTCAACTCAGCGTGGCGGTGCGCGAAGAAGAAACCGCTATCCATCTCTCGGTGCTCAAAGACGACTGGCAGACCGGCTTGAATGTTCTAAAAGAAGTCTTGACGCGGCCCAGGTTTGACGGCCAGGTGCTCGATGTCGTTAAAAGGCAGCAATTGACAGCGCTCAAACGCCAGGGCGGCAGTGCCCGGGCCGTTGCATCCCGGGAGCGCAAAATCTGGCACTTTAAAGGCCATCCCTATGGCCGTGATCCGCTGAAAGCCCTGGAGACGATTCCAGGCCTTACCCGTGACGATTTGAAGCAGTTTCTAAGGCGCTACTTCGTGCCTTCCAACATGGTGGCCGCCGTTGCCGGCGATATTGACAAAGCCGAGGTCATATCCGGGCTGGAGGATTTTTTCGAGGCGTTGCCGCAAACCCGGGCCCCCCGGCGCGACATGCCGGACCCACAGAAAACACTGCCGGTGCTGGCCTTGGTCCACAAACCGGGGCAGGTGCAGTCCCAGATCGCTATAAGTTTGCCCAGCGTCAAACGCACTCACCCGGACTACTGGAAAATAAGCCTGTTGACCAGCATTTTCGGCGGCGACGGCTCGTTGATGGTCAGACGTCTCAGAGATGATCTCGGGTTGGTGTATTCTGCCGGTTTCTACGAAACCTATAAATGGTCGGCGGGCATATTAATGGGGTACATCGGCTGTAAGGGCGATCAATCTATCTCCGCCATCACCGAGACCATCAAGATCATGAACGCGCTGGGTCGGGCGGTGCCCCAAAAAGAACTGGACCAGAAAAGGCTGGATATTTTAAACAGCTTTATTTTTAATGTGGAAACGCCGGCGGATCTGGTGCAGGTTTGTGCCCGTTATTACATGCGAAACGAACCTCTGGATACCCTTGGAAAAATCCAGGACGCTTTTTTCAATGCCCAAAGGGAAGAGCTGCGTCGTCTGGCGGCTGAATATCTCAACCCGGCGAATATCCAGATATTTGTGGTCGGCGACAAGAATATAAAAATAAAAAATGACCGTGGCACCGGCGCAACCCTGGCAGACATGCTCATGGACCTGGCCGAATCCCGGGGATTGGCCTTTGTCGAGATAGAGCTGCGCTAGCCGACCGTTAACAGGTTCAGAGGTTTGGGGCTTCGCCTTGGGCTTCGACCCCACAAGCTGGGTTCGGGATTGCAGGATCATAAATGCAAATTGAATGTCCCATCTAAACCATCGATTCTTGCTTCACGATATAGTCTCCGAACCACCCGTGTTGAAGTAATTCAGTTCCCTTTCAAATCCCCCTTACCTTGAACCCTGAACCCTGAACCTTGAACCTTTGAGCCTATGAACCTGTAATTACTTGAATTACTACCGGTGGTATGGTATGCTAACACGTATCTGTTTGATTGGCCCAACACATATGCTTCTGATGCTTCTGATGCCTCTGATGCTTCTGATGCCTCTGATCCTTCTGTCCTGGGCGCCTGCCCTTAGTTTCCTGGAACCGGTGTGCCCGTTTATGGGAGAATCCCGATTATGGAAGAATACGTCTGGATTTCCAAGGTGACCCACCACCCGGTTTTTACGGATCGGGCCCATCCGATATTGCTTCGCCTGGCCGACCATTACAATGTCACCATATCGATCGCAGGTTCCGAAGATGCCGCCGCCGGGCCTTATGTGCAGGCCGTCTATGATGCCATCGAGCGCAAGGTCGCCGGTATGATGGTGATTGGCTGGGGTGAGGACAGCATCGTGCCGGCCGTTAACGCCGCCGTTGACAGCGGGATACCGGTTGTCTCCGTCGACAGCGACATCCCCGGCAGCCTGCGCCATGCCTACATCGGAACAGACTGGTTTCGAATGGGCTCGAAAATGGCGGATAATCTGGCCGATCTGATATCCGAACAAGGCAAAATCCTGATGCTGGGGATGGTTGGCCTTGATAACATGAAGGCCGGGTTCCGCGGCTTTCGACAGCAGATTTCCCACTACCCCCGCATCGATGTGCTTGGCCCGGTTGATGACCTGGATGCCGGAAGCGAACGGGCAGAATCCATTGTCGGCTCGTATCTTCAAAAACACCCGGATCTCACCGGCATTGTCGGATTTGACGGCAACAGCGGGCCCGGTGCGGCCCGGGCCCTGGAAAAGCGGGGAATGACCTCGAGGGTAAAGCTGATTTGCGTCGATGCCGACACCCCGCACAAGCAATATATCAAAAGCGGTGTGATCGATGCCGCCTTCTGCCAGAAACGAGAGACCTTCACCTATCTGGCGTTTCAGTTGATATACGACTACAACCACGGCTCCAGGTGCACGGGATATACGCCGGGGGCGATCAACATCCTCGGCGACATCGATACCGGCTTTAAGATCGTCACCCATGAAAATGTCGATTCCGTCGATTCGGAGAACAGCCTCGATCAGGCCATTGAGCACCACGAGCTTTCCCAGCAACTGGCGTTGATATCCTCCATGATTGAGAACGTGGAAGAGCTCGCTATCGCTGCCGATGAGAACGGGCGGATCGTTTATGCCAATTCTGCCTGTCAGAGCTTTTGCGGCTATTCCAAAGATGAAATTGTGGGGCTGAATATCAAGCGGCTGTTTGATCTGACATCATTGCAGGATTCTCAGATCGATCAATGCCTCGAAGAGGAGGCGGCCAAAAATTTTGAAACCAGGGCGATAAAAAAAGACGGTGCCCTGTTTCCGGTGGAGATCAGCATCTCGCCACTGAGATCGGGGTCAACTCCCAGGGGATGCACCATTATCGCTTCAAACATCGGTGAGCGCAAAAAATCCCAAAAAGCGCTGATCGATTCCCATGTCCGTTTCCTCATGGTCCTGGACAGCATCGATGCGGACATTTATGTGTCGGATATAGATACTTATGAGGTGCTTTTGACCAACAGGCACATGCGCGAAAGCTTCGGTGAGGACCTGGTGAGCAAAACCTGCTATCAGGTGTTTCGCAATGAATCGGTGCCCTGCAGCCACTGCACCAATGACAAATTGCTTGATTCCGAAGGCCTCCCTGCGGGCGTATGCGTTTGGGAAGGCAAGAATCCGATCACCGGCAAATGGTACATCAACTAAGACCGGGCAATCAAATGGATCGACGGCCGTTTTGTGAGACTGCAAATCGCCACCGATATTTCGCGGATTAAGGATTTAGAAAAAGAGAGCCTCCGAATTCAGGCCCAGTTGCAGCAGGCCCAGAAAATGGAAGCCATCGGAACCCTGGCCGGGGGCATTGCCCACGATTTCAACAATATCCTTTCGGCCGTGATCGGCTATACCGAGATAGCCCTGGCTGACGTACCGGGAAACAGCTCCCAGCATCAGAACCTGCAAGAGGTCCTCAAGGCCGGCAATCGCGCCCGGGATTTGGTCAAGCAAATCCTGACATTCAGCCGTCAAACCGAGCAGGAATTGAAGCCCGTACAGATCAATCAGATCGTCCGGGAAACCCTTAAGCTGCTGCGAGCATCCTTGCCGACAACCGTAACCATCGCACAGCAAATCGAGAGCGATTCCGCCGTTCTGGCCGATCCGACCCAGATCCACCAAGTGATCATGAACCTGTGCACCAACGCCGCCCATGCCCTGCGTGACAACGGGGGGCAATTAAAAATCGATCTGTCCGATGTCATGCTGGACGGAAGCTTCATCGAACAGCATCCCTACCTGTCCCCGGGCGGTTTCATCAAACTGAGTATCGCCGATGACGGGCATGGTATGGAAAAATCAATCCTGGATCGAATATTCGATCCCTTTTTCACGACCAAAGAACGCGGCGAGGGTACCGGCATGGGCCTGGCCGTTGTTCTGGGTATTATAAAAAGCCATGGGGGTACGATCACCGTGGACAGCGAAGTCGGGAAGGGATCGGTTTTTGACGTGTTTTTACCGGTTATCAAACGGGAAGTAGACCATGAAGTCCGGACCAAGGCGCCCATTCCAACCGGTACCGAGCGGATTCTTTTTATAGATGATGAAAAGGCCCTGGTTGATCTGGGCAGACAGATTTTGGAACGTTTGGGTTATACGGTCACCGTACGAACCAGCAGTGTGGAGGCCCTTGAGCTTTTTATGGAACATCCCGAGAAATTCGATCTGGTCATTACGGACATGACCATGCCGAACATGACCGGGGATGATTTGGCCGGCAAACTCCTGAATGTGCGCACAGACATCCCCATAATTCTCTGCACCGGTTACAGCGAGAAAATATCCCGGGAAAAGGCTCAAAGCCTGGGAATCAAAGAGTTCATCCTCAAGCCCATCGTTATGCGGGAATTGGCCCGAATCGTGCGCAGCGTGCTGGATGACGAGGGCAACTGATGGGGCCCGGGTTGTCTTCGGCAAGGGAGCTAAACGGTTCTCAAAGCGATTGGTGATATCCGCAACGCACATCCAACCTCCGACCGCAAGCTTTGAACAAGTCATGATTGTCACCGTCAGCCGACCCTATTTTGCCCCCTACGGGGGTTTTTTTTCCCGGATATGCCGCAGTGATGTTTTGGTTATCCTCGACAACGTTCAATTCCCCAGGGGTACAACCTGGATTACCCGCAATCGGTTTAAAAATGATCAGGGCGCACTGTGGATGGCCATCCCGGTCTGGAAAAAAGGACTGGGTCTGCAGCGTCTCGGCGATGTCCGGATCTGCCATGACAGTTACCTGCTGACCAAACACCTCAAGAGCTTAAAACAGGCTTATGCCAATGCCCCTTATTTGTCAGAGCATCTACCTTTTCTAGACTATATCTTTTCACCTCGAATAGAACGACTGATCGAATTTAATTTGGCGATCTTGAGGCATCTTATGCTCCACCTGGGAATCGAAACCGAGCTCTGGCGTCTTTCCGAGCTGAATATCAGCGCCAAAGGCGAAAGGCTGCTGGTGGAAGTGTGCCGCTATTTCGCGGCATCAGCCTACCTGGCACCCGGCGCCGCCGCGAAACACCTGGACGCCCGGCTATTCGAAAAGGAAAGTGTCGAACTGGTGTTCCATAAAGCCAAACCCTGCATTTATCCCCAGCTCTGGGGTGATTTTATTCCCGATCTTTCGGCTTTCGATCTTGTCTTCAACTGCGGTCCCAAGTCTCGCGACATCACGCTGGCCCCGCCCTAACACGGTTGACGCTGTTGCCGTTAGCCGCCGATCCCTTGACCTAAGTCAATGACCTTTGCGACCTTAAATATTATGGTTATTATGGTGGATAAGGGCTATGCCACGACTAATCATGCGAGGTTTGCAATGGCACCGAGAAGAATAAACTGCTGGGAATACAAAATGCGGACGCGAGCCCGGTGGGGCCAAAGCCCTGCAGCAGGGTGTCTGCCCGGCGGCCAAGGATAAATCCTTTGACGGCATCAACTGTGGCGACAACGCCGGCCGCTTTTGTTGGGCGGTGGCGGGGACATTTTGCGGGGGGACCGCCCAGGGGACTTTCGCCGAAAAACGGGAATCATGTCTGGGCTGTGATTTTTTCAACACTGTTCGACGCGAAGAAGGCAGTGCCAATTTGCATACCAAATTTCTCAAGTTTGTATCCCGGGATTCGGGCCGACCGCTGCTCAAGGATATGACCTACAAATACGTGCCGGCTGGCCGGCGGTTCATCACCCAGGGCGACAGAGGTGAGGTCGGCTATATCATCCAGCGTGGTTCCTGCATGGAGATTGTGGAAAAAAATGGCGAACTGCATCCGGTCGGCCATCGCGGCGAGGGAGACATCGTCGGGGTGATGTCGCTTTTTACCGGCGAGCCTCACAGTGCCCATGTTGAAGCCGATTCCGACATGCAGCTATGGGTATTGAACAAGGAGGACTTTGACAATATTTCCACGCAAGACCCCGACCTTTTGGCCTTTCTCACCGAATTGGTCGCCGACCGCTTTGATTCCATACGACCGATTGCCGATCGGACCATCGGCAAATACCTGGCGACGGACATCGTCGGGCGCGGCGGTTTCAGCCTGGTTTACAAAGGGGAGCACCTCGGGTTGAACATGCCGGTTGCCATCAAGATGATGCGGCACGATATGGCCGCCGATCCGGATTTTTTGAGCAATTTTCGTAACGAGGCCAAAACCATCGCAAATCTTAACCATGCTAACATCGTCCAGATCCACGATATCGAAGAACGCTATCGGACCGTGTTTATCATCATGGAATTCGTGCAGGGGGAGTCCCTGGAGGTTATGCTGCAGCGTCTGAAAACCATCCCGCCGGGTTTGGCCGCCGGCTATCTTTTCCAGATCTGCTCGGGGCTGGCCTATGCCCATCGGCAGGGGATCATTCATCGGGATATCAATACGAAGAATATTATGGTGCAGCATGATGGCCGTGTAAAAATTTTGGATTTCGGGCTTGCCTGCCCGATGGGCACCGAGGATTTCAGCTCCCTGGGAACCCTGATGTATATGGCCCCTGAACAGATTAACAGCGATCCGCTCGATCAGCGCACCGATATTTACGCCCTGGGAATTACCGCCTATGAGATGGTGGTCGGCCAAAGGCCTTTTCCGGAAGACGACGTCAAGGTGCTGACCAGAATGCACCAGACCCGGGATATTCCCGATCCGGTTCAAAGGGTGTCTGATTTGCCCCATGCCCTTCGAGAATTTATCTTGAAGTCCGGCCGATGCGATCCTGAGCAGCGTTACCAGGATATCCTCGAAGCCCGGGAAATCCTGCGCCCCTTAATCCATGAAACTTTTGACCACCCGGACAAAATGTCGGTCGCAGCATCCAAGCAGACCGTCATGTTGATGCGCTATCGGAAAGACCGCAAAGCGGAGTTCAAGCAACTCATGAAGGAATTCAGCGACAGAGCCCGGGAGTTGGGAGGTGAGCTCAGGATTTCAGATGCGTAAGCTGCGCGATTCCCGATCCAGCCAGGCCGTGTCCTGCGGCCTTATATGAAACTACGAAAAATCGATCTCACGCCAAGCCGCAAAGACGCAAAGGAAATAACTAATATTATGGACTGCCTTGGCGCCTTGGCGTCTTTGCGTGAAAATAAGCAGTTTTTTTTCCGATCAGACCGGCTGCCCTTTTGCCGGAGGCTGCGCTCGTGTGAAACTACATTGGGTTAGAAGCGAACCGCAGAGCCGCTGAATCTCGAATAACGAATTTCGAAGGATGGAATCGCTTCAGGCTTGGGGCTTCGCTCTTCGAGCTACGACCCCACAGGTCGCCTTCGGCTACGTCCCGACAAGCCGCTCAAGCTTTTCTTTAATAGACAAAATACATTATTCGATGTTGGACGTTCGATGTTCGATGTTCCTTAGTTTCTTTCCCGATCAGACTGGCCGCTCGCGCCCAGCGGCCGCGCCGACGCCTGACACCCGACACCTGAACACTGAAACCTTCACCTTCCCGACACCGTCATTATAAAAACCGTCATCCCCCTTAGTCCTGATAGCCAAACTTACTTCTGATATACCCATCCAAATCGTCGAGCAGCCGGTGCTGATGACCATCCAAACCGCCGGTGCTTTTGAGTTCGGCAATCTCCCCCAGGGCGCTTGCCGGGGTGGTGCGTCTTTCGCCGCGATAGTCAACCATGGCATCCTCAGGCTGCAGCGGACTTATCCGCTGCATGTAGGCATCGTTTCCGTCTTCGGGTCCGCCGGGGGCAGCATCCGGGTAGTTGCGCCGGAGAATGCGTCGCGCCAATCTGCGTGCATCCGGGCTCGCAAGCTGTGCTGCAATCTCGGCCTTTTCATTCAGCGGGACCCGGTGAAACAATCGGCAGCGGTTCTCATCGGACCTGGAGTAAAATCCGATTTGATAAAGAGAGGCATCCGGATCCAAAGCGGGGATGAAAGGATAGCGGAATTCGCGGTAGTATGAAATGATTTCGAGAAAGATATCCGGATTTTCCTGCAGCCAGGTAAGATTTTTTTCGTATTCGACCCGGCCTGTTTCGTCGATACGTTTCCAGTAACGTTTTTTGGGTGGCAGCAATATGCCGGGCTCCCCCATTCGTTTGCGGAATACCCACGAGGTTTCCGAAGGGGCGTCGGAGCAGGTCCGGCGAAGCTCGGGCAGATCCATGCGCAGCCAAAGGGTCTGGTTGGAATAGGGGATCGACTGCCCAATGGAAATCACCGGCACCTGATAATTCCTGGAGGAGCCAAATTCACCGGCAACCATCACGGCCTGGTAGTGGCGGCCTGCACCGCTTCGAAATGCGATCGGCAGCTGGTTCGACCGATGCGCATCGGTGGCCTTGTCGAAATATCCGAGTAAATACTGCCACATCTTCTTTTTTTGGGAGAAGCGACGGGCAAGTTCCACGGTCGTGGCCACATCCACCATGGCCTCATGAGCTCGTCCGGACGCCATCTGGTTGGCAGAGCCGATGTGTTCAAGCTTTAAAGACGGCTTGCCGTCGATCTGCGGCCAGTTGATGATTTCCTTGTTATACAGCCAGTACAACACGGCCACTGGGAACAAATCCATGCGGCCACAGCCGTCTTTAAACTGGTGGGTATAAGGTGGCAGCAGATTTCGGTGAAAGGCAAATCTCAATAATTCATCGTCAAAGCCCAGGGTGTTGTAGCCCAGGCTGATCGTACCGGGTTGGTTCATTAAGCGATGGATTTTGGTGCTGGCTTCATATTCACATAGACCAGCGCGAGAATCAGAGACGGATATACGATTGGTTATTATCGCCCGGGGAGAAGGGATGATATCGGGCCGCAGTTCGACCGAGATGGTATGGTGTTCGAGGGCGTTAAATCCTTGGTCCGTGCGTATGGCCGCAAATTCAAGGACCTGATCAAATGCCTTGTTTAAACCGGTTGTTTCGATATCATAAAAAAGATAACTTTTGGCCATGGGACTCTGCTCTGTGCGTGTCGGCGGAAAAGACCTTCGCCGCTCGGCAGTCGGTAATACCTGAATTTTGGTATCCAGCTTCAGAAATCTTTCCCAATTTGTCAAGAAAAAGGTGGTGGTGGGAGGCTTGTGGACCTACAAGTTGAACATCCTGCTGATATGCATCCCGGGCAGGGGCAACGGGAGGGTGGTGCGTTGGCGGTCATGGAGGACCGGTCGCCTGTTGGCTGTCGGCAGCGTGAATTGATCTTCGAATCTGCCCCCCTAGAATGTGTCGAAACTCAATGTTGTTGAATCGTAACCAAATTCTTCCAGAAGCTTTGCCGTAATTTTGACAACCTCATCAGGTGTCATTTTGGTTTCGACATAGATGTCGGTCCCTTTTATTTTTTCCGGTATCCGCAGCTGGTCCCAATTGCGCGTGAAACATGCTTTCTGATCATCAGCGATCCACAGGACTTTTTCAAAGTCTCCGGCGTGGGTGCCGACAAAAAATTCACAAAGAGTTGTAAGGACCTCATCCCAGGCGCGAACCGGGTATTTGACACCGTTGAAATGAACCGAGCGAATCGAGGTATCGGCATAGGGTTTGCCGTTTGCTCGCGGTGTCTCTTCAGGGGAAGATTCCGATGTCGGTTTCGGTTTCGGTATCACCGATGCCAGATTGTCACTTAAGTCCAGGATGTCCGTCGCCATGGTGGCAGAGGGCGGCGCCGGTCCGGTGCGCGCGACGGTTTTCAGCCGCCACTGGTCCATGTGCTTGTCCAAGAACTGTTGAATTGACTTGCCGTCGACTTTATAGCGGCATAATTTTTCGGTTTGGTCACTGAGCAGTTCGACAAATATTTTGTTAGGCTCGGAAATAATTAGGTTCCAGGCTTCGGGCAGAAAATTGGCCGCCAATTTCTGCCTTTTTTTCTGGTAAAGGGACTTGGCGGCTTTCAACGACTGGCCTTTGGACACCTTGGTCTTGGTGAGTAAATTCATTAAATGGGGAACAAACGTGTCCGGCTTCTGCTTGATTAAATCAATCGAATAAAACCATTTCCGCTGCCAGTTGCCGGTGGCTGATATCAGATAAAACCACCAGATGACCCCATTGGTCAATACCGCCAGATTGACACCCTCCCGGGATGAAAGGTCGATCAACGCTTTCTGATGATTATCCAGTTTTGCGCCGGCCCTCTTGACCTCGATAAACACCTTGTTGGTGTTCCTGATTCTCAAGGCATAGGAGACCGGAGTGGAGTTGGCCGAATAATTCGGATATACCTGGGCAACATCAAATATGTCCCAACCCAAAAAGGAAAGAATTCGCAGCACAACCGCCTGCTTCGTGGATGCTTCGTCAAAGGCGGCCAGTTTCTTGTTGGCTTTGAGCTCCTTGATAAACGCAATAATTTTCTGTTCCATGGTATTCTCCGATTACACCTCAATTTCAAAGGGTGGCAAGGCCCCGTCCCGCAGGGGGAAAATAGAATTCTAAGTTTGTATCGGTTTATAAGAGCAAAACTTGAGAGGATTCCACCGGCCGGGAGTATTGCGGCGGTCGCAAAATGCGTCGCAAGGTCCGTCCGGAATGTGCCCCGGATCCCTTTAGTTTCAGCGAAAATTGCCGATATTAAATTCACGGCACTAATGTCGAGCATAAGAAATCGGTTACGGTAATAATCTAAAGGATAAGCCCGTATGAATCTAAAAATTCTGCATGACTTGAAACTTCCGCGTTTCAATATCTTTCTTTTTGTTTTCGTACTGATGTGTATGCTCGTCATTGGACAAATCCTGTTCCGCTATGAAAAAAAATCCCGACTGCACGATCTTCTGGACCGGGGAAATCACCTGGTCAGCCTAATTGCACTGCACTCCCTAGACGACTTCCGGGGAAACAAAGGTGATTTTTTCCTGCGAACCCTTACAGACACCACGATTTATAAGGGGCTTGTGTATTTTTACATCCACGAAGACAGCAAATCTCCGATCCTATCCCTGACACTTGACTCAATTGCGGCTAATGTACCCCATGACATCCAAACGGCGTCCCTGAATACCATGGGTCTGAAAAAACAGACCTTTACCGCCGGCAAATCTGAGATAACCGTCTATGAATTCGCCAAACCTATCTTTGAACGCGGCAAAAAGGCAGGCACCGTTCGCCTGGGGCTCAAACCGCCCGCGTCTTCACCATTTTACTTCGAGCATGTCAGACCACTGGCAGTGATCACCCTTTTTGCGATCGCCATCACCCTGTTTGTCTACTATGACACCACCGTTTCATTGCGGCCGCTTCATAAGATTAACCAAGAAATGAAAGATACCTGCGGGCTGTCCGAGGCCCTGGCTGACGATGCGGCCGATGGCAAAAAAATCGGCCTAACCATCAAGGCGCTCGAGCACTCACTCAAGACGATAAAGCAAAAATTGGACATGGTTGAGGTGGAAAAACTTACCCTTGCCTCCAAGGTGGGGGCGACCACCTTTGAGAAAAACCAGGTTCTCAATATTCTCGATTCCATCAATTTTGGAATTGTTATCACCGACATTCACGATACCGTCCGGCTCATGAACAAATACGCTCTCAGGCTGTTAGACCGAAAGCCGGATGAAGTGCACGACCGTCCCTTGGCGGACATTGTGGATCATGATGAATTCCTGTCCTTTATTGCGGAGCTGCAGAGCGGTTCGCCAAACAACAACACTCAGGAACTGGAGACGACGTTCCCGGATTTGGCACCGGGAGATATATTTTCGGTCTCTTTGATCATCCTTGAGGATGGTGAAGATCGCTTCGTCGGAAAAATGGTATCTATCGGCCGGCTGTTGAGCCGCGAGAATCGCAGGCATGGGAAGAAAATGTTTTTTATTTTCTTTTCATGCCGAGAATCGCAGTCGGCTCTAACGCACTTGATAGGCGGAGCGTGAGCGGAGCCTGTCAAGTGGGTTAGAGCGAAGCTCGACAGCCGGCCGATAGGCGGATGGCCGAAGGCCAAGCGAGCTTTAGCTCGCGGTCCGCCTATCAGGAAAATCACCCGTGAAAAGGCGGCTGAAGCGGCTCAGCGTGAATTCATCACCCATATCGCCCATGAGTTGAAAACACCTTTGACAAGTATCAAATCCTATAGCGAGATGCTGATGGGTGGTGACATTGACGACGCCGAAATGAGAAAGGAATTTTACAACACCATAAATTCAGAGGCCGACCGACTATCGGCCCTTATACAGAATACGCTGAGTCTCTCGAGGATTGAAATGGGCAGCCTGACGCTAAATAAAGCGCTGGTAAAAACCGACTGGTTGGCCAGGGATTGCATCGGCGCCGTGGAATCGGCCGCCCGCGAAAAACGCATCGTCCTCGATAAAAACTTTCCGGAGGTTTTCCCGACCCTTGTCGGTGATAAAGAGCTTTTGAAGGTGGCGATAATCAATTTCTTGAGCAATGCCGTCAAATATACCCCTGAAAACGGCAAAATAACCGTTTCCCTTACCGATCTGAGCGGTGCGGTCGTTTTTGATATCATCGACAGCGGCATTGGGATTTCCCCCGACGATCTTCCCCATATTTACGACCGGTCCTTCAGGTCCCAGGATCCCAGGGTGCGGGATCAAGCCGGCAGTGGTTTGGGTTTGGCGATTGCCTCAGAGATTATTCATCTCCACGGAGGGGAAGTAGAGGTCGAGAGCGAACCCGGTGAAGGAACTCATTTTTCAATTCGATTTCCTAAGGAGGAATACTATATTGGCAAGCAATAAGAAGGTTGTCGTCATCGACGACGAGGTCCCCATAAGGCGGGTAATCGAAATCAAGTTAAAAAAAGAAGGGTACGAGGTGATGACTGCCATAAACGGCAAGGAAGGCCTTGAATTGATCAAGGCTCACAAGCCTGATGTGGTTATCTCTGACATTATGATGCCGGAAATGGACGGCAAGACACTTTGTGAAGTGACCAATGCCTTCAAAAAGGATAAGACGTTTTTGACCATTATTATGACCTGCAGGATTTCGACCGACGACGAGGGCTGGATAGACGCAATGCAAGACACCCTGTTCATGGAAAAACCGTTCAGCCCGAACGAATAAGGATAGATTGTGAGAGCGAAGCGAACCACAATCTTATCCTGTAGTTGGACAAGCCCGATATGGGAAGCACGGATCCTATATATAAGCAAATATATTTTTTGGGCGCAGGAGGCGATG
>Ga0209454_1000060_pt1 | contig 85414 bp, 66 predicted proteins | sample WorMetHERISLAND1_2_FD_187400 | JGI IMG/M metagenome (GOLD analysis project Ga0209454, IMG submission 187400) | Marine gutless worms symbiont microbial communities from Max Planck institute for Marine Microbiology, Germany - Olavius geniculatus... | ecosystem: Host-associated > Annelida >... | reverse complement strand
GTGCTACCCTGGTGGGGACCACCGACACGCCGATTGAAGATGCTTCCCTTGAACCGCGGGCGCTGCCCGAGGAGATCGACTTTATCCTGGAAACTGCGGGGATGTATTTGCAAAAGGCACCGGCGCGGGATGACATTCTCAGTGTTTTCAGCGGCATTAGACCCCTGGTCGGAGCCGGCGGCGATCAGAACACGGCTTCTCTGTCGCGGGATCATACCATTATGATTTCAAATTCAGGCCTTCTGACGATTGCGGGCGGCAAGTGGACGACATATCGTGCGATGGCGGAAGACTGTGTCAGTCATGCCGCCACCCTGGCCGGGCTACCGGCCAGAGACTGTGTCACCAAACGGCTCAACATTCACGGTTACCATAAGAGTCCGCAAAAATTCGGCTCTCTGGCCGTGTATGGTTCTGATGCGCCGGCCATCCAGGACCTGCTGCGAGCCGATACCGGGCGCCAGGAACCCATACACCCGGCCCTGCCGGCGCTTCGTGGCGAAGTCATATGGGCGGTTAGATTCGAGGCGGCACGCACGGTTGACGATTTTTTGGCCCGGCGAACCCGCAGCCTGTTCCTGAACGCCCGGGCGGCATATGAGGCCGCCCCCGTAGTAGCCTCACTGATGGCTGACGAACTCGGATATGATGAGCAGTGGGAACGAGACCAGGTTGCGGCATTTCAGGACCTTAGCAGGGGGTACTTGCCGGACGGGTGAGATGCAGGGTGATGATTATATGTCACGTTTGCATTTTCAAATTCATCCCGTTTATTCCTACTGCGTCACGAGCTGCAATTTGGGATTTTAGATTGCGGATTGCGGATTGCGGATTGGTGGAATCGCTGCGCTCTGTCGATTGTAATAGACCTTTCGACAAAGAAGCTCAAGACAAGCCGTTCGATACAGAAACTCACGACAGGCCGTTCGACACAAAAGCTCACGACAGGCAGAATTCGTTAAATCCAAAATTCGAAATCTAAAATCCCAGATTTTCCTAAGGGGGTTCAATATGAAAAAGAAGCTTCTATCCCGCAGGCAATTTCTGGGACGCATGGGAACTCTGGGAGGATTGGGCGCGGTATACTATGGTATGGCGAATTTCGGCTTACCGCCCCTGGTACAGGCATATACCGGACCTCCGCGGTTCGATCGGCACAGTGGCAAAGGACAGCATATCGTCATCCTTGGTGCCGGGATTGGCGGATTGTGTGCGGCCTACCTGTTGAGAAAGTCCAGCTTCAAGATTACGATTATTGAACCGAATCCTTACGTGGGCGGCCGTTGTCTCACATTGCGAAGAGGTGACCGGGTGAAAGAGCATGGCACTGATCACCGGGGCCGGCCCTTTCGACCGCTAAATTGTGAATTCGATGAAGGCAATGCATTTTATTTCAATGCCGGACCCGGCCGAATTCCGCAAAGCCACACGGCCATCCTGCGCTATTGCAAAAAACTGAAGGTTAAACTGCAGCCCTATATCTTTGCCTGCCGATCGAATCTGCTGCAGAGCGACGATTTCAATCAGGGTAAGCCGGTTCGCCTGAGGTGGATCAAACACGATCTGCGAGGGCATATTGCCGAACTGCTGTCCCATGCCGCCGCCTCTGAGCCGGTTAATCACCTTATTGCGCCTGGCCGACGGGAGGCACTTCTCCGAATGCTGCGGCATTATGGCAGTCTTAAAGAATCAGAGCACTCCCTTAAATATCTGGGCACGAGTCGCGGGGGGTACCGGAAAAAACCCGGCGCCGGGCTGCGACCAGGGATTTTGCGCCGGCCCTTTGATTTGAACGAACTTCTGGATTCCGAATTCTGGCAAACCGGGCTCTTCAGCGATATGTACCTTTACTGGCAGACGAGTCTAATGCAGGCCGAAGGCGGTATGGATCATATTCCCAATGCCTTCCGGGATCGCCTCGGCCCCCAAACCCAGGTTGTGCTGAATGCGAAAGCGATCGGCATCAGTCAAACCACCGACAAGATAATCATCGCCCACACCAAATCCGACACACCGATAAAAGCCGACTATTGTATATCCACAATGGCGCCCTCCCTATTGCACAAGCTGCTGGACGGCTCTTTTCAGCCAAGCTTTAGAACGGCCCTGGCCAATATCTACATGGTTCCGGCCTGTAAAGTCGGCTGGCAGTCAAAAAGTCGATTCTGGGAAGAAGAAAATGAGATCTACGGCGGGATCAGCTGGACCCGGCATGACATTAAACAACTGTGGTATCCGTCCCACGGCTTTCACTCCTCCAAAGGCATATTGACCGGGGCTTACAACTACGGCGCAGTCGCCAATAAATTTGGTTCGATGTCCCAGGCAGAAAGATTGGCCGTCGCGCTGGAAGGCGGCGAGAAACTGCACCCGGATCTGTTTAAACGCAATGTTGATAAAGGCATATCTCTTGCCTGGCAGAATATGCCCAACCAGTCAGGCGGCTGGGCATACTACAAAGACCAGGCCGATAATCCAGCCTACCTGTCCATCAATCAGCCTCAAGGACGTTTAGTATTGGCCGGTGACTACCTCAGCTTTCTTTCCGGCTGGATGGAAGGTGCCGTCAGGTCGGCCGAACTTGCCGTAAACCGGGTCACCCAAATGGCCGCTGCATGATCTAAACGAGGCCGGCGCCGGCTTTTTTTTCTAAAGTTTTTCGCTTTTCGGCTGATAAAGTCAACACTACCCAACATTTCAGGGCTCGGCTCCAACCCGAACTGGAATATCCCGTAACGAACCGCGGCGATAAAACAACAAAAATACAGGATTATAAAATGCAGACAGACAGCGTGGATTTGAAGGAAAAAATTTTAGCGGGCGTTGATGAACTGCCGCCGATGCCCGACGTCGTGGTGAAAGCCAGCGCATTGCTGGCAGATTCTGATTCAAGCCCCAACGAGCTTGCCGAAATTTTGGGAACTGATCAGTCCATTGCCACCAAGGTTCTGAAGATGGCCAATTCCGCGTTCTTCGGGATGAGCGGCCGGGTGTCATCGATAAAACATGCCGCCCTGGTCCTGGGATATTCAAACCTGAGTCAAATCATTTCGATGGCCGGCATGCAAAAAGCGCTGAATAAAATATTGCCGGGCTACGGACTGAATTCCGAAGAATTATGGCGGCATTCGCTCTCGGTTGCGTTGGGTTCCAAAATTGTTGCCGGCAAGCGGAATCCGGAACTGGAGATGGTGGCTCATACAGCAGGCCTCGTGCATGATGTCGGCAAGATTATCCTGGATCCCTTTGTTCTGGAGAAGAAAGAAACGTTTGAAACATATTTATTGCAGGAACAGCAAACTTATCTGCACGCCGAACAGGAAATTCTCGGGTTCGACCATGCTGAAATTGCCGCCGAAGTATGCAACAAGTGGAGTATTCCCGAGACCATATCCGCCGCAATATGCTACCATCACAACCCATCCGACTCCGTGGAAGTGGAACTGGCGTCCATTCTACATTTGGCAGACTATGTTTCCTTGATGAGCGGGGAAGGTTATGAGGACGAGGACTATTTGTATCAGCTGCAGGAGGGGACCCTGGACTATCTGGATCTCACCCAAAATGATATCAGCAATCTGACGTTCGAACTGATGGAAGCGGTTTCCGATCTGCTGGATGCGCCTGACTAATCACTCATTGTACTTGTCATAAAATACATCTTTGCAGCGAATCGACAGGGTTTCCTGCTTCGGATCTATCTTCATACTGAGGATCTCGATGTTTACACAGGTCCGGCAATACGCTGCGGCCATCTTGCGCGATATAATACCCCGGCCGTTCTCGAAAGCAAAGTTGGCCGAAAAAACTTCCGGGGATTGGGCTTTTTTTCTTTGCCAGAAGTTGTGCAGTTTCTCGCTCCATTCAACACTGCCGGTCCTCAGTCTGTCTGCATCATCAAAATGACGGAATAGTTCTTCTCGATTTAAAGATAAGTAGCCGTTTTTGATCTTAGCCCCACGGTAGTTGACGACAATATTTTTAGTTTTTCCATTCCAGGCGATTACCCGCAACGACTGAGGTTTGCCGGTTAGGACACCTTGACGCAGCCGGTTGAATACGATTTGCTTGATTTCTTTATGGGAAACCTTTTGAATTTTTCCACCGGCCTTCTTAAAATTAAATATCTTCTTATCATTATCGAAGGAATCCAACTCCACTAGTCCTTTGAGACTTTTACCGGATTTGTCGACAACCTCCATCATCCTGACGACGAATTCGTTCTCCCGGGTCAGCGCTATTCGATTGGCATCGCCTTGCAGCGTTGTTTTCTGAGCCAGGCTGCCGGCCGGCAGGGCAAAGACGACGACCAGAATCGCGGGGGTTAAAATCCTTGTCATGAGTTGGGTATTTTGCATATAGGACATGATATCACCTGAAATTATTGGGTATTGGGTATTAGGTATTGGGTATTAGGTATTAGGTACTGGGTATTAGGTATTGGGTAATGGGTATTAGACAGTTACCAACTCAGTTTTGCGCAAATTGTTCAAAACATTTATTGGCATCTTTGTAAAGCACTAACAAACAAGCATTTACAAAGATTTGAATTCAACTTTGTCACGACGGTAATTTTATTTGAGACATCTGAATTTTGGAATTTCGGATTTGTTTCGTATTTCGATTTTCGAGTTTCGTATTTCCGGTTTATCCGGGTTGGGTATTAGGTACTGGGTATTGGTAATTTGTTATTCCGCCCTAATGGATTGGTAGATAGAATTGGCTATGATTCTGATTTAAATTGCGAACATCAGTGATAGCAAAAATCGATCTGAACCCTTTCTTCCAATAGCGGATAACGAATAACTCTTATCCCATCATTGTATTAAAAGAGCCCGGCAAACAGATCGTTTTCCGTGCCATTGACCCGGTTGCATCCGTTAACACATTCAAAGTGTTCGAACCCCATCGCCTCCTCCCTGATTTTCTCCGGCATACGCCTGAAAAAACCATTCGGATTCATTTGGCTTTGGTGGCAATTGAGGGCCCTCCATTTGCGGGAGACAAATTCGCGCACGTCTATGACCGCCGAAATCTTCTCTTCATCAGTTCCCAGCACCTCGGGATCAAAGCCAGGCTCCTGGCCCTGCTCCACATATAGGCGGTGCATCCGTCGTAATCTTTCCATGGGTATGGCCGTGTAAAACAGCCGGGAAGGCTGCCAGGGAGCCAGATTGGCCGGGGTGACATACTCGCGGTTTCCTGCAGCTTCAAACGCTCTTGAAGTGATCCGGTTGGCCATAATATGGTCCGGATGCAGATAGGTGCCTTTCTCATTGTAGGTTATCATTACCTGCGGTCGAACTCGCCTGATTATCTCCACCAGACGGGCCGTCGCTTCCTGCTTGTCGGCCCGGGCAAAGGCCTGGAGATGATGATTTTCCTTTGTGCCGGCCATGCCGGAATCACGGTAGCCCAAGAAAAAGACGGATTCCACATTGAGGACGTCGACAGCCTTTTCCAATTCGATGGCCCGGATCTCCGTGATGCGCATCCCGGCATCGAGGGGTACAAAATCAGGGTTTAAAATGTCGCCGGCCTCGCCTCTGGTGCAGTAAGTCACAACCGTCCGCACACCGCTGGCCGCGTATTTTGCAAGCACCCCGCCGGTGCTGATGGACTCGTCATCCGGATGTGCGTGCACGATCAGCAAAGTCGGTTGACCGTTGTTTGCAGTGGATAGATTCATGCTGACACAATTTCCTGAAGTTTACTGATTACTCCAACAACAAAGATGATGAATTCGCAAAACGTCGAATTCATTATGTGTTTGGTGTTTTGTGTTTGGCAAAACCCGTCGCACATTATATCAGGATATTATACCACGAAACACCAAATACTAAACACTCTCGTAAACAGGTCGTTTTTCGACCGTTTACGAGACTGTCAAAGATGTTAATACTTAAATCCCGTTTTTCAACCTGCAGTCGGATGGGAGTAAATTAATTCCGGCATTAAACCACCTCTTCTATTGGTGGACCCGAAAAGGTTTTACCGGTCCGGTGAGAATCAACGGAGCTGGAATAAATACGAAATAATGGAATGTTGGAATGCTGAGTTTTGCGGACTGGGATCAGTATTTATACGGGATGGCACGGATCAGAATATGAAATCTGATATTCACCCGTTCTCGATTCCCCAAATTTCTACTGTTACGTTAGGTGCCAAAGGTAAGCACCACCCCTGCGGGGGTGTGTTAACCATAGCCGGACCTTTTACTGAAGGATCTTTACTTGAGATTCACTCGGGCCATCAGTGAATCGGTCGTGCTCAATTGGGTGGGCGGCCTTGAAAACCCGGTTTCAAAACTGAATACAGCCGAAAAATTGTCGAAAATAAAAACGGTTTCCCGGGGATTGTCCGGCACGACACCGACAAAACCCTTGTTGGTGTACAATGCAAAAGGTTCTGACCTGCCGTTTGCAACGGCCACTGACATTTTTGCGACGCCTGCCGAAATCCCCTGATTAAACCAGACCACCGCCTTACAGGAGACTTCAGGTTTTTTAATGTCCACGGCGCTAAAAGACCATTCATCTGAAAACGCATCGGAGCGGACCGGTATACTATTATCGCTGCCGGTAAAATGCAGGTCGCCCCTGCCGACGATGGAACATTGCGGCTCAGCCGTGTTAAAGGTTTCCGATTTGATCCGGTATCGGATATTCTCAAATGATGTCCCATCCTTGAGTTGCCTGAATTCAATAGTTGTCGCAGGATTGCTAAAAAAAGAATAGAATACATCGGGCTCTGTGATAATCGAGTAAGAGTAGACCCTTGGTGCCGTTGAAAGACTGATCAGGAGAATCAATATGATTTTTTGCAAGTGATCGCCTCCTTGAACTTTACTTTTTGCTGCCATGACACTTCAAGCGTCGCAAATAATATGCCGCGATTTCTTTTTTAACTAAATATTTAATGATTACAGTTATATATATATTATTTTTCGGGGATATACTTGTCGTATTTATGGAATCAGCAGCCCAATTTTATGAATTCCGGGCCACAATGGCGGGGTAATCAGGTGCCCTGCAATACCGCGTATTTTTCGAATGGGATCTAGGCAGGATTTTAGAATTGGGATTGCGGATTTTGGATTTAAGGAGTTAAATCTGATCTAAAAATAAATCGCGCGAAGCGATACTGCATATATTCAATTTCACACAACTCTTTAATGCTCAAGCCACCATAAGAGACTCTTGTGTGAGCGGCTTGTAGCCGCGATTTTAAGTGATCGCGGCTGCCCTTCAACAGGCTCAGGAGAGCCAAGCCGCTCCCACACCACTATGATTTGTACTTGGCAGATATCCGGGATTAATTTTTTCGAAAAGTAATATCACCGAAAAACGCGGTGGCCGATTGCCCGGTATTGTCGGAATCGGTCATGATGACAACACCGGAAATATTGGTTGGCTCCCGACCGAAAGCCCTTTTAAAATCTTCGTAAACATTTCGTCGCTCATTGTACCAGGTGTTAAGGTTGTGCGGCCCGCTCTTTATGACGAACATGGCCACCTGATCGCTGAACGCATTTTTTACCACCGTTCCGACCGGGGCCTTGCTGCTCCAAATGTAAGAGACTACGCCCAGGGGCGGATACCGGCCCAGCATTGACCGGAGCGCTTTATATTTTATTCTACCGAAAAAACCCAGCCGGCTGCCGTCATATTCGAAAGTAATGTAAATGCGGGCGGGGTAGTCATCGCCCTCTTTTTTAGAAGCATCACCCTTGCTTAATATGTTGCCCACCTTCCAGTGCCAATCGATTAACGGGAATTCTCGCGGGTCGATCTTTACCCGTTTGGTGAGGGCGGAAGCACTTTGCTCGCTGACCGCCTTGAGAACCACCCGGCCGTCATCCTGCACTAGGGTGTAGCGGGTATGTCGTTTGATTTTTTTGAACTCAAGCGGATGCCAGCCATGGGGTAAGACATCACCCGGGGCGGCACTGGAAAATCGGGCGACGGCAATGAAATCCGGCTCAGCCAGAACATGAACGCCGATGCCGGCCAGGATCAAGGCCAGCAGGACCGCGATCCAATTTCGATTTCCAATTTTCCATTGTTCCACCATTCCATTATTCCATTCGGAGTCTAAGGTAAGCTCCGCCCCTCTGGTGCGAAATCAAAGCCGAACCCTCTGGACTCGGATTCTTTACTTCACCTGTCAGCATCTGTTCTCGCCACTATTCACAATATCGATGGGCCTAAAAACTAAATGTCGCGATATTGACTTTTAGGTCTGACAGCCTAATACTATACTTGTTAAGTATGATATTGTCCATAGTCCATATCATCCGTTCCGGGTGACGGGATAATCGTTGCCAAACCGTCCACATTTCCTTGGGGTATCCTGGCAGCTGCCAGAGGGGGCTGATAAGATCCGGTTCAGTGCGCCTGATAATGCCGGATTCAACACGTTCAACATCTTGTTCCTGGCCGTTTCCCAAAGCTTAATCCCGACTATTCCCGCCCATGTCCCTATTGGAGAAGTATTTTCCGGGGTCGATTTGGCAATGTGTTCAATGTTTGCAAAAGGAGATAAAAATGAGTGTTTTAATAAAAGGCGGAACGGTTGTCACCGCTGATCAAACGCTGCGGGCCGACATATTGTGCGCTGACGGAAAAATTGTGGAAATCGCTGAAAATATACTACAACCCGGCGGTTTCAAAGAAGTCGATGCCGGCGGCCAGTATGTCATGCCGGGGGGGATCGATCCCCACACCCACATGCAGCTGCCGTTTATGGGAACCATTGCGAGCGAGGATTTTTTCACCGGAACGTCCGCCGGGCTGGCCGGGGGCACGACGATGATTATCGATTTTGTAATTCCCAGCCCGCAGCAAAGTTTAATGGAGGCCTATAACCAGTGGCGCGAATGGGCTGAAAAGTCAGTTTCGGATTACAGCTTTCACGTGGCGGTTACCTGGTGGGACGACTCGGTTCACCGGGATATGGGCACCCTGGTGCAGGAGCATGGCGTCAACAGCTTCAAGCATTTCATGGCCTATAAAGGGGCGATCATGGTCGATGACGAGACCCTGGTCAACAGTTTTACGCGCGCCCTCGAGTTGGGGGCGGTGCCGACTGTACATGCTGAAAACGGTGAACTGGTTTACCGCCTGCAAAATGACCTGTTTGCCCGGGGTATTACCGGGCCCGAAGGGCATCCGCTTTCGCGCCCGCCGGAAGTCGAGGGCGAAGCGGCCAACCGCGCCATCCGGGTGGCCGAAGTATTGGGGGTTCCGGTTTACATCGTTCATGTTTCCGCGAGGCAGGCGCTGGAGGCCATTACACGGGCCCGCAACGAAGGGCAGCGGGTTTTTGGCGAAGTATTGGCCGGGCACCTGCTGATTGACGATTCGGTCTACCGCGACACGGACTGGGGCCGTGCGGCAGCGCACGTCATGAGCCCTCCATTTCGGCCCAAAGAGCATCAGGCAGCCTTGTGGAGAGGCCTGCAGGCCGGTAATCTTCAGACAACCGCCACCGACCATTGCTGCTTCTGTCATGATCAAAAGGCCATGGGGCGTGAAGATTTTCGCAAAATACCCAACGGCACGGCCGGTGTCGAAAACCGCATGGAAGTATTGTGGCACCACGGGGTTAACACAGGACGCCTGACCATGAACGAATTCGTCCGGGTGACCTCGACCAATGCCGCTCAGATTTTTAATGTCTACCCCCGCAAGGGCAGCATCAGTGTTGGAGCGGATGCGGACCTGGTCGTGTGGGATCCGGCCGCCACCAAAACCATCTCCGCCAAAACGCATCACCAGAATGTCGACTTCAATATTTTTGAAGGAATGACCGTCAGCGGCTGTGCATCCCATACCATCAGCCAGGGCAACCTGGTGTACGCCGACGGCGAACTGATGGTGGAAAGAGGCGCTGGCCGCTATGTCGATCGCCCGCCGTATGCGCCCTTCTATGATGCCGTCAAAAAACAGGTGCGGGCCAATGAACCGCAGGCAGTTGAGCGATGAAAAAACTGTTAACAGTTATTGGTTATTAGTTATTCGGTAATAGGTATTGGGTATTAGGTATTCGGTATTGGGCAATAGGTATTAGATGTTGGTTATTGGCTGATGGTTTCGGGGGAGTCGTTTTTCTTCTTTCATTTAGCCGAAGATAGTAAATTGAAACGATTATCGGGTTTGGAGTTCTTTCCCAATAACGAATAACAAATAACGCATGACACCAAATCGAGCGTTTTCTGCTCAATTTGGTCTAAAGGAAAGTTTTATGTCAAATTCCAAGAAAGCGTCACGCAGCAGTTCCGGCGCCACGGGTGTCGGCAAGCTCTCAGAGGATCAGATAAAGGCCAACTTTTCGGATATGCATCCGCCGTTGACCGCCTCCCAGGCTTACATCGAGGCCGGTCGCTGTTATTTTTGTTATGACGCGCCCTGCACCACGGCCTGTCCGACCGGCATCGATATTCCCGAATTCATTAAACGAATTCAGACCGGCAATACCAAAGGCTCGGCCCGTACAATTTTAGAGCAAAACATCATGGGCGGTATTTGTGCCCGGGTCTGTCCTACGGAAGTGTTGTGTGAAGAGGCCTGCGTTCGCAATACCCATGAAAGCAAACCGGTCGCAATCGGCCTGTTGCAGCGCTATGCCACCGATGAGGTGATCGAAAAAAGAGTGCCGCTATTCGAGCGCGTCACGCCGACGGACAAAAAGGTGGCCGTAGTAGGGGCCGGACCGGCCGGGATGTCTTGCGCCCATCGGCTGGCGGTTTATGGCCACAGCGTGACGGTGTTTGACAAGAATGAGAAAGCCGGCGGGCTCAACGAATACGGCATAGCGGCCTATAAGGTGCTGCATGATATTGCTCAAAAAGAAGTCGAATATATTCTAGAAATCGGGGGGATCGCGGTTAAACGCGACGCTGAGCTAGGGGTGGATTATACCCTTGATAAACTGCGTGACAATTATGATGCGGTTTTTATGGGAATCGGCCTGGACGGTGTCAACCCGTTTAAAATACCAGGTGAAGACGTCGAGGGAGTAATGGACGCCGTCAGATACATCCATGACCTGCGCCAGGCGGAGTTGATGTCGCAACTGCCGGTGGGGGATAAGGTCGTGGTCATCGGCGGCGGGATGACGGCCATCGATATTGCGGTTCAATCGAAAAAGCTGGGGGCCTCCGAAGTCACCATCGTCTATCGGCGTGATCAGGCCAATATGAAAGCCAGTGAGCATGAACAGCACTATGCCCAGATCAATGACGTCAAGCTGCGCTTTTGCGCCAGCCCCAAGAAAGTGCTAAGCCAGGACGGCCGCGTGACCGGTGTTGAATTTGGTGTCACGCAAGTGGATGCGGACGGCTCTATTTCGGAAACCGGGCAATCCTACCAACTGGAAGCTGATGTGTTGTTCAAGGCCATTGGTCAAACCCTGGCTGCCGATGACCTGGGGGATTCGCCGGACGGACTCGCCCTTGAAAACGGGCGGATTGCCGTCAATGATGATCGCAAGACTTCCCTGGATAACGTCTGGGCCGGTGGCGACTGCATCGCCGGGGGCGAAGATTTAACAGTCTGCGCCGTGCAGGACGGGAAACTGGCGGCCGAGTCTATTCACGCTTATCTGCAAAGGTCCTAATTTTCCTTTGCCGTTTTTATCTTTGATTCAGCTTCTTTTGATAATCGCTGGAAACGATTTAATCTATGGCAGAGCCGAGCAACCCAGACTTAACCCACAGGATCAGGTTTTCGGATTTGAATAAACACATAACTCCGGTGAGGAAATATAATGGCTAATTTAGAAACCAATTTTATCGGGATTAAATCTCCCAACCCATTTTGGATTGCATCCGGGCCGCCTTCGGATAAAGACTACAATGTCAACCGTGCTTTTGAAGCGGGTTGGGGCGGTGTTGTCTGGAAAACCCTGGGCGAAGATCCGCATATCGTCAATGTGAACGGCCCCAGGTATGCCGTGCTGCACGGCAATGACCGGCAGGTAATCGGCTTTAACAATATCGAATTGATTACCGACCGGCCGTTGCAGACCAACCTGAAGGAGATGCGGCAGGTCAAACGGGATTGGCCGGACCGGCCGATTATCGCCTCGGTCATGCTCCCGATGAATGAGGCTTCCTGGGCCGAATATGTTCCGATGATCGAAGACACCGGGGCGGATGCGTTTGAGCTAAATTTCGGATGTCCGCATGGCATGTCCGAAAGGGGCATGGGCTCGGCGGTGGGACAAGTGCCGGAATATGTTCAGATGGCTGCTGAATGGTGCAAGAGATACGCAACGATTCCGGTGATTGTTAAATTAACGCCCAATATCACCAACATCCTCCATCCGGCCCGGGCCGCCAAAGCGGGCGGAGCCGATGCCATCTCATTAATCAATACCATCAATTCGATTATGCGGGTAGACTACGATTCGTTGACCATGTATCCCACCACGGACGGCAAGGGGACCCACGGCGGCTATTGCGGTGAGGCTGTCAAGCCCATCGCTCTGAATATGGTGGCCGAGATAGCCCGCACTGAGGATACCCATGACATCCCGATATCCGGCATCGGCGGCATCACCACCTGGCGAGATGCAGTCGATTTTATTGCCCTGGGCGCCACGACCGTGCAGGTTTGCACGGCTGCCATGGTCTACGGATTCAAAGTGGTATCCGGCCTGATCGACGGGCTGAGCGATTTTCTCGATGAAAAAGGGATGACATCGGTCCATGACCTGGTGGGCCGGGCGGTGCCGTCGGTGACAGACTGGAAATACCTGAACTTAAACTATATTGAAAAAGCCTATATCGACCAGGATTTATGCATCAAGTGCGGCAATTGCCATATCGCCTGTGAAGACACGTCCCATCAGGCGATCACCTGCACCGTCGATGGCGAGCGTAAGTTTGTCGTTAAGGACGAAGAGTGCGTCGGCTGCAACCTGTGTGTCGAAGTCTGTCCCATTGAAAACTGTATCACCATGAAGCCGTTAACCGAAGGCGAAGACCCCCGCACCGGCGAGGCGGTGAAATCCGAGCACGCCGACTGGACTACGCATCCCAATAATCCGTTGAAAGAATAGGGCCTGGGGGTTATCAGCGAATCGCGGAAGGTCGAGCGGTTGAATCGCTTTGCTCAGTCTTCTATTAAGAATAGGTCCTATAGGTCCAATAGGACCTAATAAGAAATAGGTCCTATAGGTCTAATAGGACCTAATAAGAAATAGGTCCTATAGGTCTTATAGGACCTATAATTAATCCAAAACCGGTTACTAGTGTCCCGGACCACTCATCCGCCTTCGAATCCAGCCGTACAATACCAGCAAGATCCCGAACATCATACTCAGCCGGCCCAAATAATCCCCGCGCCGCGCAAAAAAGGTTTGTCCGCCGCGCAGGTGAACTTTGCCTTTGAGGGTCGCCTTTTGCCACCAGGGCGTTTTCGCCGTCACGATGCCTTTGGCACTAATCAGGGCGGAGATGCCGGTATTGGCGACGCGCACGAAATCCCGCCGATTTTCGATGGCGCGCACCGGGCTGAAATTGAAGTGGTGCAAATAGCCGGGCGTATCTTTCCACCACCCGTCATTGGTGATCATGCAGATAAAACCCTTATCAACCGGCAGATTGCGGGCGCAGTAAGGGCCGAATATGGACTCGTAGCAGACAATCGGCACAATAGTGATCGATTCGTCAGGCCACATAAACGTTGTGCTTTCCTGTCGATTGCTGTAGGTTCCGGTGTATCCGCCAAGCTCCAGGGAATACGAACCCAGAAAGCGCAGATATTGAACGAAAGGCATGCGCTCGAACAGCGGCACCAGTTTGGTTTTGTGATAAAAGCGGGGCACGGCTGACGGACCGGGCGGCAGAAACATTGCCGTGTTAAATGCCTCGTAGAAATAGCCTTCGGCTTGGTTGAATCGGCTCCCGGGGGGAATATTGCCGCCGGTCACTTTCTGATAGCTGTGCACACCCAGCAGAATCGCCAGCTCGGGATACTTATTTCTGAATTCCAATAGATCACGGTAGTAAGGCGAGGTCACCGGATTTTTTTCGTCGATCTGATCGACAATGAGGGTTTCGGGACCCAGCAGGTACTGGGTATCACCGTCGACGATGGCATCGGCGGTTTTGAAAAATTCGGCCAGGTGCCTGTCATAATTCTTGGGATCGAATTTTTCGGAGTAGGGATCCAGGTTGGGTTGTATCAGGGCGACGTTAACGGCCTCTAATCCATCTTCTTCAATACTGTTGAATATACCATAGGATCCCGCAGCGGGGACAATGAGCAGCGCCGTCAGCAGGCCGCTCACCGGCCCAAGGGCTGCAAGGCCTTTTGTACGATAGGCCGTGTACATCCGGAGGGCTGCAAAGTTGACCAGCAAGATCCAGAGCGTTCCGCCCCGAACCCCGGTAAATTCGTACCATTGGATGATCTCGGGAACGGTGGCCAGGGCGTTGCCCAGGTTCAGCCAGGGCCAGGCCAGATCCCAGTTCAGATGAAAATGCTCGTAACCCATCCAAACCACCAGCAAGGGCAGCAGCAGGGGTATTTTCAGATTCGTGCGGGTTCGGCTTGCCAGCCAAAAAACAAGGGCCTGAACCAGTGAATTTGCAAGTATAATGAAAATTGCACCGACCAATTGGGCCCGGGCCACCCACCAGGTTCCCAGGATGTTCCACAGCAAAAAGCCGGCCAGGGCGTAATTGAAAATGGCATATGGATTCGGGTGATGCCGAATTTTATCTTCCAGCAGCAACAGGGGGAGCCAGCCGACAAAGACCAGGAAGAACAGCGGCGTAACCGACCAGGGCAACCCCAGCAACAGGCCGCTGGCCAAAGCCAAAAGGATGTTTTTTCTGGTATCCATCGCAATTCTCAGATCGGATTCGGCCGCCAGCCCGACTCCGCCCGGCTATCCCTGCCTCACAAAGGGATCTGGGGACTTTTGAATTTAACTGGGCAGCAGCAACGCCTAATGTTTATTTCGTCGCGGAAAACCTGGTCCTCTGGGCCAGGTCAGAGACAATCGGCTCTGCCGTGAATCCTGCTGCACGCGGGAACGGAATGCTGGAATATTGGAATGTTGGAATGCTGGGTTTAGTGGAATGGTACCCATTCATTTATCAGAATGGCCCGGATCAGTTCATAAAATCAGAGCGCCATCCACTTTCGATTCCCAATATTCCATTGTTCCACCATTCCATTATTCCATTCGGAGTCTAAGTTAAACTCCGCCCCTCTGGGGTGAATTCAAAGCCGGGTCCTCTGGGCTCGGATTCTTTACTTTTAGCCTCACAACAGGAGAATGCCATGCCGCAGTATGAAATATACGCCTTGAAATATGCCGGACCGTTCACCAGAACCGGCGCCCACTTGATGTGGTACCAGGATTGGGACAAGATTGAAACGGTTAATTATTATATCTGGCTGTGTGCATGTCTTTCGCAACTACCGGGAGGATTGGCCCAGTGCCCTGATCGTCGATCTGGTCGGCTGGATGAAAAGCTATGATAAGCTGCGTGAAAAGGCTTCTTCGCCGGATTTGCTGTTTCCTGGGCATGATCGGCGCTTGCTGGAAAATTATCCGGCAGTTGCCCGGGACATTTCCCGGCTGGTATAGATGTCGGCGCTGCCTCTGGCCGCGAGCGTCCATCAAATTGAGAAAGAAACTCTAAAGAGAGCGAATATCGAAGGAATGTGTTCTAACCATATTAGTTATAGGTCCTATTAGACCTATAGGACCTATTTCTTATTAGAAAACTGAGCAAAGCGATTCCACCATTCGTCAATCGTCATTCGACATTCGTCATTTCAAGTAGTTCATAAGAGGACTTATACCCAATTGAAAGACGCTCAACGTGGCAAGGCGTTAGTCGTCTCGTTTGAGGTGCAGATAAAACAGCTCAGGCGCCAAACCTGCCAGACGATGCAGGCGGGCCCAGAGGTTGGCATCGGCGACGGCGATCGCCAGATCCAAGATACCCAGGTCGTCATAACCTTTCTGCCTGAGATCGTCGATCATTTGCTTGGTTGTCCGGAAAGCGTAACGGGTTCCCACGAAAGCAAAAGCCCCAATCGGACTTTCGGGGAACGCGTGGATCCCCTGGGAATCGAGGACCGTAGCCGGCAGCGCTTTTTCCACAGCCTGGTGGATTTTCGCCAGGACCCTGCGGTCGAGGCTGGTTCGGTCGTCGCGTTCCGCCAACAGCAATTGATATATCTCGACCAGTTTGGGTCTTGACTCGAAGATTGCTAGGGTGCTCTCCAAACCCTCGCCTGATGTGCCCGGCATACTGGATTTCAAGTTAATGATTGCGTGATCGTAGGTCAGCTGATATTCCCGATTGGCCAGATCCATTTTGGATAGCAGATAGCCGGCGGTGCGCAGGGTCAGACGCCGCAATAATTTGATTCGGCGCAATGATTTGGGAAGGCCCTCCAACGGCACATCCAGAAGATCCGCAATGCGGTTGACGAAATGGAAACCGGCGATGACGAGCAGGTAGTCGTAAACATCATCGCCGACGATCTCGCGCAATGGATCCAGGTCCGACGGCTTGAGTCTGGCCGGGGTAGCGAAGTTCTTTTTGATCAGCGAGATCAGTTCTCGCTCCAGGGGCGTGAAGTTGGCGGGCAGGCCGGCGAGCAGCTCCGCCACGTAGTCGGCTTGTCCTCCTGCAGCCTGCAGGAATGCTTCGTGGCCGTCAATTCAGTAGTGACAGTTATTGAGATGCGAAACTGCTGCTGCTACCAGCTCGCGTGATTGGCGCGGCACGTTTCCCTTCCACATCGTAAGCTCCCACTGCCGGATCATGCGTATCATGGATGCGGGGCGCAGGCTGAAGATTTGGACGATCTTCGCTACCATACCGCTGCCCGCAACCTCCTCCATATAATCATATGCCTCCCGGATTTCTCCGGTAGCTTTGCAGGGGGAAATCGTCTTGATATGCGCCATTAAATCCTCCGTGTGTTTACCCGGGTTTGCACTGCAGAACGACCCGATTCTGAGGCTTCTATGCCTTGGTGTCAGTCGGTTTCATTCTGACAGGGCTGATCTATTCTAATATTTTTTACCCGATATGCCAACCAAATAAACCCGCTAGTGAAGTAGACGCTGATGAATTCGTCGGCAGTTCATTGCGTTCGTTGTGGTTTGTCGGGCTTTGGCCAGTCAAAGCTCATTTGCTGTGGCCGGTCGACCGCTGCCGGACCGGAAGGATCAGGGCCCTGTGAAGGGCCGGTCGGCTGCGGCACGGGCGTGCTCACCAAATCGGTAATGATCTGATTTTGCAAAATCTCCGCCAACTCGACCAGATCTTGATTTGTGGTATCGAGCCATTGGTGATATACCTGAGGCTTGAGGATGACCGGCATGCGATGGTGAATTACGCTGAAGGATTCACCGGCCCGGGTGGTGATTATCGTGCAAGATTTGTAGCGGGCATGGGACCCATGCTTGCTGTGCCAGGTTTCCCACAGTCCGGCGAAGGCAAACGGTTTGCGATCCGTCAGCGCGATAAACAGGGGTTGTTTCCTGCCCCTGGACCCTTGCCATTCATAAAAGCCATCGGCGGGTATCAAACACCTGCGGCGTTTGAAGGCCTCGCGGAAGCTTGGTTTTTCAGCAATCGTCTCTGCCCGGGCATTGATCAGCTTGTTTCCAATGGAGACATCCCTGGCCCAAAAAGGTACCAGGCCCCAGTGAAACTTATCCAACCGGTTTTTGCCGCCCTGCCGAATAATGGCCATTAGCTCCCGGCCGGGTGCAATATCAAGGTTGAGTGCCAGGTCACTAGCCGCTATATCGATGGGAAACAAGGTTTTCAGTTTTTCCAGGTTGCGATTTTCGGTGAAATTGCCGCACATGTTTTTGCGCTCCCGCAATTAATAATCGCTCAGATACGTTCATTCCGTTAACCGTTTATCATGCTGTGACCATAGCATACCAGGGAGGAGCTTGTCATCTCCTTACCCATATCAGTCTTTTTGCAATAGCTACCTCGATTTGCCGCCGGCGATTCCGCCGTATAGAGAAAAAGTTCGACCGTGTTCGAGACACACCGATCGCCGCGGAAGATTTTTTCTTGCAATTTGATCCGACGTGCCTTATGTTGGTGCCTCAATTCGATTCGGGTCGCAAACATCAAAATAACCTTGTTTTGACGATTATAAATGGAAGCCCGGCCGGTCTTGGTCGGGCATTTTTGTTGCAACAGAGAGGCTCTTTGTTACCGGGTGGGTCGACTGTTGACAGGCAACAGGCCTATTACCCGCGATGGGTATGCCGCCCGGCGTTTTTTTTCAAAACGTAAACAGGAGCTTCATGATGACCGATTTATTTAGTGGATTCGACCTGCAGCCGCAGCTGTTGCAAAACATCGACACCATCGGCTGGACCGCACCGACGCCGATCCAGTCCGCCGTCATTCCGGCCATGCTGGCCGGGCAGGATGTGATTGGCCAATCCCAGACCGGATCCGGTAAAACCGCGGCGTTTTCCTTACCCATCCTGCACAACCTTCGAACCGGTCAGCGCCATGCGCAAAGTCTGGTGGTGACACCCACTCGGGAGCTTGCCATCCAGGTGGCGGATGCCTTGGCCACCTATGGGCGGCAGACAGGCGTTCGGGTTCTCGCCGTTTACGGCGGCCAGCCCTATAATCACCAGATCAGCCGCCTCAAGAAAGGCGTGGACGTTGTGGTCGGAACCCCCGGCCGTCTGCTGGATCTGATCCGCAAAAAGGTGCTCTTGCTCGATCGGGCGGCAACCGTAGTACTCGATGAGGCCGATGAAATGTTGAGTATGGGCTTTATTGCGGATGTCGAAGCGATTATGGATCAATCGGCCCCCACCCGCCAGACTGCCCTTTTTTCGGCCACGGTACCCGCGCGCATACGCCGCTTGGCCGAGAAATACATGCATGACCCCCAATCATTTAAAGTCGGCTGCAGGCAGCTGACCGTGGCGACCGTCCAGCAGCGTTATTACCTGGTTAATGAAACCGATAAACTGGCCGCTCTGACGCGCTTGTTTGAAATCGAACCCATCGCAAGTGCCTTGATATTTGCCCGCACGCGTCTCGGCACTTCCGATCTGGTCAATGAACTGGTGTTGCGGGGATTTCCGGCTGAGGCCCTGAACGGGGACCTGAGCCAGGAATCCCGGGTGCAGGTTCTCAACCGCTTTCGTGACAACCGGCTCAAAGTGCTGGTGGCGACCGATGTCGCCGCCCGCGGGCTCGACATTGACGATATATCCCATGTCTTCAACTATGATCTGCCCCAGGATCCGGAAATCTATGTGCACCGTGTCGGACGCACCGGGCGCGCCGGGAAGACAGGAATTGCCATCACATTCTTAACCCCGAAAGAACGCTGGGCCCTGCAGCGTATTGAACGGTTTACCAAGCAAAAAATCACGCCCATGACACTGCCCAGCGCCGTTGATATCGAACGGCACCGCGAACAGCAGCTGGTTGAAAAAGTGATGGTCTGGTTGCGGCGCGGGCGCTGCCGCCGGGAGCGGGAAATTGTGACGCAGCTGCTCACCGAAGGTCACGACCTGACCGAGGTGGCCGCCGTTGCCCTGAAATTGGCGCGTGCCGCGGAAAAACAGCGACCGATTGCACCCCTTCAGCCTGTGACGGACCTGAACGCCCGGGAGCGCGGGCACGCGTCCAAGCGCTCCAACCGGCGTAAAGACCGCGGCCGGGAGCGGGAATCCCATGAAAAAGGGATGGTGCGCCTATTGTTGGGTTCCGGCCGAGCGGACGGTGTCCGCGTAAATCACATTGTGGGCACCTTATCGCACTATGCCGACATCCCAGGCCGTTTGCTGGGTAAAATCAGTATACAGAAGCAGCACACCCTGGTGGATGTGCCTGAAAAAATGGTGGGGCGGGTGCTGGGCAACAGCGCTGACTACCGCATCGGCAACCGGGCGGTCTCGGTTCAACGGGCTTGTGCGCCTTCCAATTGACAAAAGCAGACCGGGAATTTATAATTACAGGCAAAGTTTGAATCGTTGGTCGACCGAATCCCTGTGGCCTGCCAAGGCAGCCGGGGATTTTTTTAGGAAAGCAAGTGTTCATGATAGATAGATCGTTGTCAGTACCTGATTATTCAAATCCCATCTTTGCGTCTTGGTGCTTTGGTGGCTATTTTTTCGCCGCTTCCGGCAGATCCGGAATCGGTAGATGTCCAACAAGTGTTAGCAAATTCGAAATTTGAGACCAATGGAAAACAATACTGAAAAAGAAATCAGCCGCCGGCGGACGTTTGGGATCATCAGTCATCCGGACGCCGGCAAGACGACATTAACGGAAAAGCTGCTCCTTTTTGGCGGCGCCATTCAGCAGGCCGGGGCGGTCAAGGCCAAAAATGCCGCCCGGCATGCCACCAGTGACTGGATGTCGATCGAAAAGGAAAGGGGGATTTCCGTTTCGACTTCGGTGATGAAATTCAATTACCGGGATTTTGAGATTAACCTTCTCGATACACCCGGGCACCAGGATTTTTCGGAAGACACCTACCGGGTGCTGACGGCCGTCGACAGCACGCTGATGGTGATCGACAACGCCAAGGGCGTTGAAGCCCAGACCGAGAAGCTGATGGAAGTCTGCCGGATGCGCAACACTCCCATCATCACCTTTATTAACAAGCTGGACCGCGAGGGCATGGTTCCACTGGATATCCTGGATGACATCGAAGACAAACTGCAAATTGAATGCACGCCGCTTTCCTGGCCGATCGGAATGGGCAAACGTTTTAAAGGAGTTTACAACCTCTATCACAAACAGCTGCACCTGTTTACGCCCGGCGGCCACACCCGCACCCGGGACGGGGTCGTTATCAATAATTTGGCGGATCCGGTCCTGGATGAATTGCTGGGCAGCCAGGCGGTAGAGCTGCGGCAGGACGTTGAACTGATCGAGGGGGCGGTGAATCCCTTTGAGATGGAACACTTTTTAAAAGGCAGCCAGACACCGGTTTTTTTCGGCAGTGCCATTAACAATTTCGGTATTAAAGAGATGCTGGATGCCTTTGTCGAAATGGCGCCCGCGCCGGGCGCCCGCGCCACCCTTTCCCGGGAAGTATCGCCTTTCGAAAAATCCTTTTCGGGTTTTGCGTTTAAAATCCAGGCCAACATGAACCCGGCCCATCGCGACCGCATTGCATTTGTCAGGATTTGCTCCGGGAAATTCAGGCGGGGGATGAAGGTCGTGCACCATCGCCTCGGCAAGGAAGTCGCCCTGGCCAACGCGACGATCTTCATGGCCCAGGGCCGGGACAACGTGGCGGAGGCTTTTCCCGGCGACATTATCGGCATCCACAACCATGGGACCATCAAGATCGGCGACACCTTCAGCGAGAAGGAGCGGTTGAAATTTACCGGCATACCGAATTTTGCCCCGGAGCATTTCCGGCGGGTCCGGCTGAAAAATCCCCTCAAGGCCAAGCACCTTCAAAAGGGCTTGACCCAGCTGGCGGAAGAGGGCACGGTCCAGGTTTTCAGGCCGATTGCGGGCAGCGACTATATCCTGGGGGCGGTCGGGATTCTGCAATTCGACGTCACCATGGCGCGCCTCAAGGCTGAATATGGCGTGGATGCGGTCTATGAACCGGTGGACCTGGCCGTGGCCCGCTGGATCGAATGCGATGACCGCCAAAAACTGGCCAAATTTGAAAAGAAGAATACGGCCAATCTGGCCAAAGATTCTCAAGGCTGCCTGTCATTCCTGACGACCAGTGAATTTCAGCTCAATTACTGTATGGAGGAATGGCCGGAAGTGGAATTTTGTAAGACGCGGGATATTAACTAGGCCTCTGGAAATATAGGCAGCATAAAAGAGAATTAGATATTTTGTTGAGGCCTTAGATTTTGTTTCAATCATGGAATAATGGAATAGTGGAATGATGGAATAGTGGGTTTTACAATGGATTAATCCGATTTTATACTACTGTTCCGATATCAGTGGACCATTAAGGCAACAAACCAATATTCCAAAACCCAATACTCCAATACTCCAATACTCCATCATTCCAACATTCCATATGAGGCAAATTCTATAGTTGTATCCCTTTTTATTTTTGGTCAGACGTTTAGAGAGATTATCCTCATGGCAATTATCGGTATGCGGGATGTGTGCTGGGGATTTGGTGAGCCCCCCCTGCTGGAAAACGTAGCGTTCCAGATCGACAAGGGGGAGCGCGTGGGCCTGGTGGGTCGCAATGGTGCGGGCAAATCCTCCCTGCTGAAGCTTTTAAACGGCACTCTGTTGCCGGACAGTGGTGACGTCTGGCGACAGCAGGGAATCCGCGTGGCGGCGCTGGATCAGGATGTGCCCCGGGGATTTGACGGAACGATTTTTGATGTGGTGGCGGAAGGCCTTGGTCAGGCCGGCCGGTTTTCGGCCGGGCAGCACCGGATAGGACTCGGTCACGGGACCGGGGACGATGCGCGGTCGGCCCGGAAAAGTGATATGCCGCAGCATACCCAGGACGCCGGCGACTGGGAGCTGTCATCCCGCATCGAGAGCATTCTTTCCCGGACCCGGCTGGATCCTGAGAGCCGCTTTGCCGACCTGTCGGCCGGACTTAAACGGCGCGTGCTTTTTGCGCGTGCCCTGGCCTGCGAGCCGGACCTCTTTCTGCTGGATGAGCCTACCAACCATCTTGACATCGATGCAATTATCTGGATGGAAGACTTTATCCGACGCCACGTCAAAACCCTGCTGTTTATCACCCATGATCGAATATTTCTGCAAAAGACTGCCGACCGGATCCTGGAACTGGACCGGGGTCGCCTGATTTCCTATGACTGTGATTATGCCGGGTATTTAAACCGAAGACAGGCCGCTTTGACGGTCGAAGAATCTCAGAACAAGGTATTCGACAAGAAATTGTCCGAGGAGGAGGCCTGGATCAGAAAAGGCATCAAAGCGCGCCGCACCCGCAACGAAGGGCGAGTCAGGAGTTTACAAAAGATGCGGGCAGCCTACCGGGCGCGACGCCGTGAAATCGGCAACGTCAGGCTGCAGGTCCAGGAGGCGGAGCGGACAGGCAAGCTTGTCATTGAAGCCCGGGCCGTGAGTTTTTCCTACGGCCGGATTCCGATAATAAGTGATTTTTCCACCGTCATCATGCGCGGCGACAAAGTGGGCATCATCGGCCTCAACGGGGTGGGCAAATCCACGCTGCTTAAAATTCTGCTGAAAGAAACCGAACCGGCCGCCGGCCGTGTCCGCCACGGCACCAACCTGCAGGTCGTCTATTTCGACCAGCTCCGGGCGCAGCTCGATGAGCAAAAGACGGTGCGCGACAACATTGCCGGCGGCAATGATTTTATTGCCTTCAAGGGCCAAAGACGCCACGTCATCAGCTATCTGCAGGATTTTCTCTTCTCGCCCGAAAGATCCCATACGCCGGTGAGTGTTCTCTCCGGCGGCGAAAAGAACCGGCTGCTGTTGGCCCGGCTTTTCACCAGGCCGGCCAACGTCCTGGTGCTGGACGAACCAACCAATGACCTGGACGCCGCCACCCTGGAACTTTTGGAAGAACTGATCTTGGAGTATTCGGGAACCCTGCTGCTGGTCAGCCATGACCGGGCCTTGCTGAACAATTCGGTCACCAGCACCATCGTTTTTGAGGGCAACGGGCAGTTGACTGAATACGCCGGCGGTTACGATGACTGGCTGCACCAACGTCCCCGGGCGGCAGCCGAACGGCAGCCGGAAAAAAGCAATCGCAAAAAGGCCCGGCCAAAAAAGGCCCCGCGCCCATCCCGCAAGCTGGGCTATATGCAGCAGCGGGAACTGCAGGAGCTGCCCCATAAGATCGAAGCTCTGGAATCGGAACAAAGAGGGCTGGCTGCCATTTTGTCCGATCCTTCATTCTACCGTAAAGACAAAAGCGAGATCGCCAGGGTCAAACGTGATCACGATCGCCTCGCACATGAAATCGAGACCGCCTACCATCGCTGGGAGGAACTCGAAGTGCTGAAGTCACAAGCAGAGACCTAATTCAGGGATTTAGGGATTCAGGAATTTAGGGATTGAGGGATTCAGGGATTTAGGGATTGAAGGAATTCTATCTCTTTTTACTTTTTTCCCTGATCCCCCAATCAACAATTCCCCAATTCCCCAATTCCTCAATTCCCCAATTCCCCAATTCCTCAATTCCTCAATTCCCCAATTCCTCAATTCCCCAATTCCCCAATTCCTCAATTCCCCAATTCCCCAATTCCTCAATTCCCCAATTCCCCAATTCCTCAATTCCTCAATTCCCCAATTCCCCAATTCCTCAATTCTTCAACTCCTCAATTCTTCAATTCTTCAATTCCCCAACCCCTATTTTGCCCCTTCAAAATAGTCAATAATTTGACATTGTTAGGTATTATTCTGTATCACTATAGATAATTAGATATAATTATCAATAATTTAACTATCTGATATTATTCATTAATTAAATGAAAAAAAATTATTGGCACAGTTCTTGAATGATTTTAGCATGTTAGGCATTGCGATGGTTTCCAAACAATTGCATGCCGGGCTATGACGGCCGAAAGGACAATAACAATGCAATTATCAAAAATAACCGAACATGCTACAGAACCGACACTGGAAGAATTTGGCAATGAATCCGGCTTTTTTTCCAACGCGAAGAAAACCATATTGCTTATCGATGATGAACCGCTGGTTACCGACATCTGTGAAATGATGATCGAGAGTTTAGGGTACTGTGTTTTAAAAACCCACAGTGGTTTAGAGGGCCTGGAAGTATTTATGGCCAATAAAGACAAAATTGATCTGATTATTTCTGATTTCAATATGCCGGGCATGAATGGACAGGAAGTCGTTAATACCCTGCGAATCATGGGATATCCTGTCAAGGTTTTACTCTCAAGCGGGGGATTGAGCGCGGTGGAGGCAGAACAAGTTCTTACCAACGGCTTTAGTGGATATCTCGAGAAACCTTACAGCATGGCTACCCTTTCCGATAAGATATCTGAAATATTACTATAGATTGGGCTCTGCCCAACTTTGCCAGACGTATTTAGTGGCGATTGGTGGGCACAGCCCACCCTACGATAAGGAGTCCTCACCATCCATCCAGCCTGAATTTCGATGTCTCAAGGCATTTTATCCAACGCCTGGCGTAGGTCCTCGATGATGTCATCCGCATTTTCAATTCCGACGCTGAGGCGAAATATCCCTTCTCCCATCAGTCGGCGGTACTTTTCTTTCTGCGCTTCAGTGAATACCACCATGTCGTCGAAAAAGAAGTCGGTGGGGATATAAATCATCAGACTCTGATCATGACCCAGGGATACGGCATGGGTGATCAGCTGCAGATGGTTGATAAAATCAAAGTGGGCCATCATATCTGCTTTCAGGTTGAAATTCAGCATACCGCCGGGTGCTTTCATCTGGCGAAGGGTCAACTCGTGAGCCGGGTGGCTTTTCAGCCCCGGGTAGGTGACTGATTTTACTTTGGGATGCAAGTCTAAAAAGTCAGCCACCAGCCGTGCATTCTGCGAATGTTTTTCCATCCGCAGCGGCAAGGATACGGATCCCCTCTGAATCAGCCAGGCATTGAACGGACTGATGCAGGCGCCCAGATGCACGATGCCGTATTCACGGATGTCGGCCAGCAGACTTTTAGGCCCGATGACCGCCCCGCCCAGGGAATCGCCGTGTCCGTTAATGTATTTGGTGGCGCTGTGAATGACGAGATCGGCTCCCAGAGAAAGCGGGTGCTGGTTTACCAGACCCGACCAGGTACTGTCCACGACCATGACGGCCCCGACCCCATGCGCGATGGCAGATATTTGTTCGATATCGCTGATGGAAACCACCGGGTTGCCCGGTGTTTCAACGAATACCACCCGGGTGTCCGGTCTGACCGCCGCCCGCACTTCGGCCGGATCGGTGGTATCGATCAGGCTGACCTCCACCCCAAACCGGGGCAAGTGAATCCCAAGCAGTTTCTGAGTCCCGGTATAGCAAACTTCGGAAGCCACGATGTGATCGCCGGCATTCAGCAGCGTGAAAAAGGTGGCGGCGACGGCGCCCATCCCACTCGCTGAAACAATGCAGTCCTCGCCGCCTTCGAGGGTGGCCAGACGCTCCTCCAGGTGTCTGGGGGTCGGGCTGTGCTCGCGGGTATACTGAAATTTGTCCAAATGTTCCCAGGACAGGGTTTTCAGCAATTCTTCCAAATCGGGCGGATATTCATAGGAATTGGCCATATGAATCGGCCGGCGGATGGCCCGGGTATCGGTATCAATGCCTTCTCCGGCATGGACACATAAGGTGTCGAAATGCCATTTTTGCCCTTGTTTGTCTTGCATCATTTTCTCTCCGGTTGATAAATAATCTCGTTCATGAGATATACCTTCCAAATTGAGCGCTTTTCACTCAATTAGGGTGCCATAGAATATCTGATGAGGCAACTGATTTAGAGCATGATGGTATTTTTGCCGGGGGAGGGAAATTGAAGCTTGAGAAACTCAAGGTGCTGGATGAGCAGGAGATAAAAACCATTCATAACGCCAGCCTTGAACTGTTGTCCGAGGTAGGGATCAAGGTCGAACTGAAAAAAATGCGCCACCTGCTGGCGGATCTGGGCTGTGCGGTCGATGAAAGCCGGAAGTTGGTCCGGTTTCAAGCGGATATTGTCGAGGCGCATGTCAAAAAGGCGCCGCGGGAGTTCGTCCTTTGTGGAGCGGACCAAAATCTGCGGTGGAAAATCAATCCCGAAAGCCAGATTTTCGGCGGCCTGGGAACTCTGATCAACATTCACGACCTCGATAGCGGGCAATACCGGCCGACCACCCTGCAGGACATGACCAATCATCTGATCCTGTTCGACCACCTGGAGCATGTCGTCTCCAACCAGATGGATATCTGGCCCAACGATATTCCCATGCACACCATCCATGTGGAAGCCATCCGTTCATGGGCGCGGAACTGCCGAAAGCCTTTCGGCATGGGGGCTTACGGAGTCATGGCAACCCGGGATATGATGGAAATGATGTTACTGGCGGCAGGGGGACGCGATGCCGTTAAGGATAAACACCCTTTTGCAACCATTGTCAGTATCCAAAGTCCGCTGGCGACGGTCCAGGCTCAGTTGGAGGGATTGATGATTCTGGCCGAATACGGGCAGCCGGCCCTGTTGTCGCCGGAGGCCATGGCCGGCACGACGGCGCCCGTTACCCTGGCCGGGCTGCTGGTTCAGCACAATGCCGAGGTTCTGGCGCACATCGTCATGGCACAGGCGGTCAACCCGGGAACGCCGGTTTTATACGGCACGGTGTCGACGGTAGCCGAAATGCGGGGCGGCAGCCCCACCCTGGGGGCGGTTGAAACCGGCCTGATCAGCGCGGCCTGCACCCAGCTCGCCCATTCCTACGATATTCCCTGCCGCGCCGTGGCCGGCGGTACGGAAGCCAAAACTTTCGACATTCAATGCGGTTTTGAACGGGTGCGCACGATGATGATGGCGGCCATGGCCGGCGCCAACTATATTACCTGCGTTGGAACGACGGAGTCCACCACCGCGGGCGGGCATGAACTGGCGGTGATCGACAATGACTTGATCGGGATGGTCAAGCGGACCCTGGGCGGAGTTGAAATAACCGATGAGACCCTTGCGCTGGACGTCATTAAGAAAGTCGGCCCGGGGGAAAGCTATCTCATGGAAGCCCACACCCTGGATCACTTCAGACGGGATGTCTACATTTCCGATATCGTCGATCAGCAAAATCGTGACGCCTGGCAGGAAAACGGCGAAAAAGGGGTGCTTGACAACGCCCGGGAAGCTGCCCGTGATATTCTGGCACAACACCAGCCCCGCGACATCGACCCGCATTTGCTTCGGGAACTGGATGGGTTCGTGAAATCGGTTGCCGAACGGACCCTGGATGATTTTTATGCAGCCGAATGGGAGGGATGATTTCAAAGGTTTCAGGTGTCATGGAGAAGAGGACAGATGACAGATGACAGAGGACAGATGACAGATGACAGAGGGCAGAGGGCAGAGGACAGATGACAGAGGTCAGAGGACAGATGACAGAGGATAGATGACAGATGACAGACTCGTGCTCCCCGCACTCCTCTTATGAAACTACATTTAAAGCGAACCGCAGAATATCGAATATCGAACCGCAGAATGTCGAAGGGTGGAATCGCTCGCGCAGCGCAGGCGCTTGCGCCGCGTGTCGCTCAGTCGTTTTAAAATGGACAGAATACCTTGAATCCGCAATCCGCAATCCGCAATCCAAAATGAGGAAATACCTTAAATCCAAAATCCGCATTCCAAAATCCAAAATTTGGTTTTTGAAGTTTCTTTTCGTTGATCAGACCGGCTGTACTTTAGCCGGCGGCCTCCGCTCGTGAGAAACTACATCTAAATTTGCCCCAAGAAAAGGGTATTTAAATTGTCCTCGTCCTCGTGCACGTCCTCGGGTTTGAAAGCGGCTCAAAAGCTTCGAGGACGAGAACGAGTGCGCGTGCGAAACGAATGATGTGCTTCGGAAAAGACCTATAACTTTATTGAGAAGACATGCCGAACTCCGCTCAGAGAAATGCGACCGCCCTAACACTGAAGACCATCGTTCTTTACAATCTGGCGGGCTTTGCCTTCAATGTGTATGACACGGTTTTATATGCCTGGATACCCTATTTTTACGCACCTCCGCAGGATTCGGGACTGACGCAATATATACCGCTGGCCGCCATCGGAGCTATTCTGGCGGGCGGTCGTATTCTGGATGCCATTACCGACACCCTGATGGGTTATTTGAGCGACCGCACGCGCTCGCGCTGGGGCAGAAGAAAACCATATATCCTTATTTCCCATCCGATTCTGTTTCTGTCCTTTCTACTGGTCTGGCTGCCGCCGGTCAACGTCAGCAGCATTACCAATGTTGTCTTTTTGGCTGTCGTATTGTTCTTTTATTATATCAGTTACACCGGGGCCCTGATACCGTGGTTTGCTGTGCTGCCGGAGATGAGCGATGAAAACCGTCAACGGGTCAAGATCGCATCCATCGGTGTGGCCATTGGTGTTTTCGGCGCCTTAATCGGCGGCGGCCTATCCGGGCCGCTTTTTCAAAAAGTGGGGCCCTTGCCGATGGCATTGATACTGGGCGCTCCGGCCTTTATCGCCGGAGAGCTGACCCTTTTGGGGATCAGGGAGCAGCACCCCGGCCCGCCTTCGACCTCAACCGCCGGCTTTTTGAAGGTCGTCAAACAGGTCTTCTCCGACAGGCAGGTCTTGTCTTTTTCGGCAATGGTGATGTTCGTGCAGCTGACCTATCAGTTGATGTTGATGAACGTGCCGTACACCACCACGCTAATCCTGCAGCGCAGCGAGGCCGACGCTTCCCTGATCATGGCGGAAGTCATCATCCTGATGGCCGCCGCGACTCCCTTTTGGTATTGGTTGTTAAAAAAATTTCCCAAGCGACGCGTTTTCAGAGCCATTATTGTGATGATGGCCCTGGGCTTCGTCGCGAACTATTTTATCGGGTATACGGATAGCGTGACGCCCCTGGTTCAGGCCATGCTGATTTTTCCTATCGCCGCAATTCCTCTCGGGGGTATGTTTGCCGCCGTATTGGGGCTAATTGCCGATCTGACGGACTACGACCAGTTGAAGTATGGCCAGCGTCGCGAGGCGATATACTACGGCATCTACGGCATTGTTCGCAAAACCGGCTGGGCCCTGTGTTCGCTCATACTGGCCGGGGTGTTTTCCGCTTTCGGCTACAGTGCGGAAAATCCTCTCGGTGTTCGAGTCGTCTGGCTGGTGTGTTCCCTGTCCTGTCTGGTCGGTCTGCTGGTTTTCATCCCATACAAATTGGGCGACAGCAAAAGCGAAACCCAAAATTTGATGGAGCGAAATGTGCTCCAATAGTGCAATTGGGTCAGGAAACGAAATTGATAACTAGCCTACCTGTGTTTGATTTCGATTATCAATTCGGATCAGGGTTGCCGGCTGCATGATCTTCCTTGGGTTTCTTATGCACGCCGCCGCCCGCCCGTGATCGAACCTCGGCAAAGCTCGGTAACTGCGGGCGGGGCGCTATGGTTCCTTGCTTATTTATTATGTACGAGCACTTTCTGTTTTCCCACAAAGAAGGTGTGGGTGTCCTCGACCTCCAGGTTGTAGACAACCCCATTGCTACCGCGGTTTGGCGAAAGCGGTTCCGAAGGCTGGAAAGCAGCGAGGCGTACAGTGCCTTGCTGGTTCAGCGAAGCCACGGCCTCGCGATCTTTGGTAAGATCGTAGCCCGCGTAGAAGCGTTGTGAGTCCACCCGATCGTTGCTTAGCACCGACAGTCGCGTGCCGTCATCGGTACGCAGGATGTCTCCGGTTTGCAGATACCGGGCTTCAACCCAACCTTTGCCTTCCACCCAATAGGGATGGGCATCGGTGGTGTAAAGCGTCTCTCCACCCACGCGCACTGTCCGCAGACCCCACGCGCGATTGCGGTAGGTCCGGCTTACCTTGCGCAGCACCTTGGTGCCGGAACTCTCATCCCACGACCAGACGCGGTCGCCGACCCGGATCTCGCGAATTGGTCGAAGCCCGGTCTCGGTGGCGACCAACGTGTCGCCCCGAAAGCAACCAAAAGCGATAAATTCGAACCCGAAGAGGTCGAACGGACCCGTGATCTCGCTATCAATAAAGAACTCGTCTTCGTCCCCCGGACCGCCGATCGCAAATGATCGCTTTGCGACGACCACACCTTCCCCACCGCCCATTAATATGAAATCGTTGTCGCGTCCACCGCTTATTATCAGCCTGCGGGCCGAAACATCGATTATTTCTAGAGAATCCCGGCCTTCGTTTCCGGATACACTCCAGTGGCTGTCAGGTAAGTTCACGTCGAAAATAGAGACACCATCATTGCCATGGCCCATTGTGATGAAAATTCGGACCGCGTTGACCAGGGAAACGGGGCTGCCTTGCACCGTGGTCCCAGAAAAACCGTTTACCTCAAGATTGTCTATGTTTTGTACGATCCAAATGCCGTTGTTGTCGTGATCGCCTGTAATCCTGATGGTTTTACCGAACCTTTCGACATTCACCGTCCCGGCACTGAAGGCCGGGATACTCCAGGCGAAGACCAGTACGAGGGTAATTAGGGTAATGAAAGACATATTGCGAATAGTATGCATGGGAGAACCTCCTATTGAATTGATATTATTTAGAATACGCTATTTGCAAGCGGATTCAGCAACCTAATATATGGGAATGTCAAAAAACGTAAAAGATCGACATCTTCAATATTGTGCAGAATCAAATTGCTAACATGTTCTGTGGTCTACAGGTTGAAGGCTAATACTAAGAATAAATAGTCCGGCGTATGGGTGAATTTGAAATGAACGATTTGTGGAAAAACCGGAATCGGGTTCAGCAAGAGGTGTCACTTCAGCAGCGTGAATGGGTCAAAAGAGGAAAAAGTTTTTCCAGTTTCCAGTGAAACAGTTATCCCTTTATGCCACATAGTAGCACTATTTGTCAAGCTAAAATACAGATGGAAAGCCGCTTTTTCAAAGCAGTTGAATTGAATCGAAGTGGAATGGGCCGGTTTAGGTGCTGATCTCTCTACAAGAACCGCGAGAGATGAAGACGGCTACCCGTTTTAACCACAGGAGGACTGACGATTGTAAAAACAACCGTTTTTCTGATTTTTGTAACTTGTTTCGAGAGGGAACTCACCCAGGACTACTTGAATCGAGAGGGTTCCGTCTCAGGGGCAGTGCAAGTACAGGTGGACGGGAAATCGGCTTATCAGGTTCTTTTTGAAGGCAGCAAGCTATTTCCGCCGCATGGGTTAATTAGCCTGTCATTTCCGACACGTATCACCTCGACCAGGCCAGAAGCAAATGGCTACTTCCACGACTAGCGTTGAGTGGAAGCTAGCAGATCATGACAGATTCCTACCGCTATACAAAGACGTGCTGACTTCGGTGAAATTCAGCAGTGGGGCCGCTGGGCCGTAAGTGGCTGATTGTCCAACGAACTGTTTCTCTCCGGTCGTACCCAAGCGGTATGCCTGAGTTCAACCAGGAAACACGTTTTATTTGGTCATTCTCGAGTTTCGGCCCTTACCGTTCCTATCAATTCGGCACCAGCAAAATAATCGTTTGACTGCCGAAATCGCTGACATATAAATTGCCATTTTGCACATCCTCAATGATATCCAGCGGATCGTCAAAACCACTCAGGCCGGGCAGGTCGGTTGCCGCCGTGCCGATATCGCCGTCCGGACCATCGGGCAGCAAAACGATAATATCACTTCCGCCGCTGTAGCGGGTCACCAAAAGTGCCCCTTGCAGAGCTCCGTTATGCGCAGTGGATTGGTACTCGATAACGCCATTCGGTGACTTGTTGAATGCGAAATCGTAGGCAAAACCGGCGTAGTTTGCATCGGGCTGGATCGACGCCGGGTACAAGGCAGCATCCACCGGTTCCCGATTCAGAACGTATTCACCGCGGGTGGGATTGGGATGCCCGAAATAGGCGCGCGGATCGGTGGGATCCACTTTAAACAGAAAATCACGCTGGGTTTCATTGCCCTCGATTCGGGGCACCGTCTGACCGGAATAAAACGATCCATCAGGGCGGCGCGTGCCCGCGACCGATGCCGGACTAACACTGCCGCCGCCGGTTCCATTGGTTGGGATGTAGGCTTTGCCGTTGCTGTGCCAGATCAGATCGTAGGCGTTTCGTATGCCGGTTGCATATAGTGTCAACGGCGCATCAGTGTAATAGGGATTGTAGCTGCCGTCGCTTAAGGTCGGACTGTTGATATCCGCGTTATTGATGACATTTTGATCCTGTGAGGTAAACGCATCCAGCGGCAGATCAGCGGGCAATTTATTTAAATCCAACCGCAGCAAGGCCGCGGACAATAACCTTTCCGGTCGGTTACCCCACGCACCGTCGGCCGCTCCACCGGCCGAGTTGCTGCCCTGGAGGAAGTAAAGCACGGCGGGTTCGGCCGGCCGAAACGCGATGCTGTTGGTCAAATGATCGCGTACCGAGCGCGGCAGGTTGGTGATCAGCAGTTCCTCACCGCCGAGATTCGGACCACTCACTCGTGATAGTTTGCCATCGAAGGCCGGACCGTTATTAAATGCCAGGCTGGAGTGCGTAATGTGTGCCACCAGGTTGTCGGCCGTTGAGCCTGGCGCAAAGACAAATCCGATCGCCAGCCGACCACCGTAGCCGGACAATGGTGTTAAGGTTTGGCGATTGACCAGTAGACCGGCGCCGTCAATTTCCCAACGATGAATAGAAAGTTCGCGGACACGACCGTATCGAGAAATACGTCGGTTTGGCCGTCACGGGGAATGGAATCAAGTACCAGGGGCGTATTCAGTTGCCCTTGCGGTTCTACCAACACAAACTGAATTTTTGTATTGGTACCGCCGATACTGTCCAGGGTGAGTTTGCCATCGGTAACCTCCACGCTGCTTGTCCCAATGCGCGAGCCGAACTCACCGATATCGGGCTGGAATTCGATTAACTTGATGGATTCGGCATTGCGGCAGTGTGAAGGCGTTGTCGACAGTCGTGCCATTGACGCTAAGCAATAAAGCCCTTGGATTACTGGCGCCAAGTTGGTAGGTCGTTTGCAGCACGTAGCTGCCCGCGTTGACAACGCTGACGCTGAATTCGATATAATCGCCGTTGGGGTTCTGAAAATCGGCGTAGGCATCGCCGCTGGCCCCACGCCCGGATTTGATGGCGACACCGGATAGATCGGCATCTTCTGCTTCATATCGGCCGGGAGTCGGGATCTGAGGCTCATCGACGACAATGTTAAAGAAATCAAAGTTGGGACCGCTGCTGCCATTTGCAGTTAAGCGGACAATGTTTGCGCCGGAATCAAGCGGCAACGAGTACGCCTCCGTGGACCAACCCTGCCAGGAACCGGTGACCGGCAGTGTGAAAGCGTTGTCGACAGTCGTGCCATTGACGGTAAGCAATAAGGGGCGTTGGTTACTGGCGCCGAGTTGGTAGGTTGTTTGCAGCATATAACTGCCCGTATTGGCGACGCTGACGGTGAATTCGATATAATCGCCGCTGGGGTTCTGGAAATCGACGTAGGCATTTCCGCTGGCCCCGCGACCAGATTCGATGCTCACACCGGAGAGACTGGCATCTTCCGCTTCGATGACGATGTCCGCAATGGCGTGGGAACTGAAGGATAGGGCACATAAGAAAAATGTTAACTGTTTGATAATGTATGCCATGATTGCGTCGCTCCTTTTTTTGCCGCAGATGGCATGATTGGCGTCCTTGATGTATCGTCCAAACTGTTTAACTTTAACCACGTTGTGGTGGTAGTCAAGAAAGTAGTTGGGTTGTTCTAGGGCAATATATTCTAATCTTTACAAGACCATACAGTCCTTTACAGTACTTTACACTTCTATTGGATGTTTTCTCTAAATAAGTTCGGGAGACGACCTTGGTGGAAAAAATCTCTTGGCTCTTACCTGGGCTGAAGGAAATCATGATTTTTTCGCAATCGACTATCAATAATTTACTCCACTTTTATTCCTCATAGATATTTGAATTGAGGTATTCCGCCATTTTAATAAAAAAAAGATAGAGCGCAGCGATACAACAAATCCGCAATCCGCAATCCGCAATCCGCAATCCGCAATCCGCAATCCAAAATCCAGCATATCATCATAAACCGACCCTTTTCGAGAGCTTCCCGCTATTGTTTTACCTGCTAGCGGCTGATCTTTTTGGCAATTCATGCTATAATCATTAAATAATTTTAGCGAAATTTCTGATAAGTAAAGGAACTCAACATGCGCGGAGCACTGCTCATCGGTACAGTAGTAGTATTGCTGATCATCGGATTGCTGATCATGAAAAATATGGGAGTTGAGAACCCGGCCGGCGACCCGGAAACTCAAACAGAAGTTTATGTCGAAGAGGCGCGAAACGTTGCCAAGGATGTCGATAAAAAACTTAAAAAAATAAAAAGACGCGGCAATGAGATTGACTAGCGGTTCAGTCGTTCACGAAGCTCTCGCAAAGTTGGCCGCGTTGGATTTATCGCCCATAGGCGATAGGTTGCTTCCTAGCCAGAAAAACAAAAAAAGAACATCGAACATTGAACCCGCCTGAGGGCTGTGAGTATCGAATGCCCAACATTAATTATGGTAAATAGTATTGCTGGGTCTCACCCTTGGTTGATTCCCGTATTTTTGTTGTAGGGTGGGCTGTGCCCACCTTCGACAGTTAGAGTCGGCGCTAATTGGTGGGCGCAGCCCACCCTACAATAAGAAACTTTACATCGTTAGGGTTGAAATAGATAAATCCGAGCGGATCCATTTCTCCCCGAATCCATACCCCCCGCCCTCCGGAAACCATTTCGTCGACGTGTTTTTTTGATGCTTGACACAGATCAGTCCGCATATTATACCTTTCATGCTCACCAGCAAGGTATTTACACGACTCATTTTTGATCGAAGGGGATCCAGTTCTTTTGAAGAATTTTTGAACTGAACGGTAAAAGCGCTGCAGCTTCAAACCGGAGATCCATATGAATACCATTGAACATCTCGATGTCCGGGGCAACCACCATGAAGTGGGGCTGGCGATCGGATCTCACTTTGCCGATGCAATCCACCGTTTTTTCGATAGCTACGAACGTTTGCAGCGGCAACTCCTTCCCTTTTACGGCACATCCACCGGCAATAAATATTATCAGCAATTTCTCGCGCTGCACCAGGATCGTTTCCCGGCCTACATGTCCGAACTGGAAGGTATCGCAAAGGGAGCCGATCGACCTTTTGAAGAATTTTTTCTGGTCAATTTGCGGGGCGAGTTCGCAGGCTTGATGCCCCCGGCGTCTCAGACCGGCGATACCCCCGTCCAGGGCTGCACCGATTGTCTGGTACTTATCCCGGACGCAGCCTTGATGGGGCACAATGAGGACGGCAGTCCGGCCTCTTTGGGCCGCCTGTATGTCGTATCAGTTGATCTAAATGATGGCCCGACATTCAGCGCCTTATCCTATCCCGGCTTTCTGCCCGGCAATGCATTCGGATTCAATCAGGCCGGTATCCTGCACACCGTCAACCATGTGGCGCCGCGCCCGATAGAGGTTGGATTGAGCCGGCACTTTCTCGCCCGCTCCTTGTTCGACGCCCGTTCCCTGGATGAAGCCATCCTTAAAATTACCGCGTCCGATCGGTCGTCCGGATTCAATTACAACATCGGGTCGCTGTCCGAACGGCGGTTGGTCAGTGTCGAAGTCGCCCCCCGCCACCATCATGTCCATGAGGTTCAAGGCTGCTACACGCACACCAACCATTATTTTCAACTGGACGAACCGCAGCAGGAGATTACCCTCTCCAGTCGGAAGCGGTTGGAGCGCTGCCAGGCTGTTACCGGCGCGATGCCCCCGGGCCAGGCCGGCCAGGTGCTCGCGCTTTTGGGCAACCGGGACGACGGCGATTACCCGATTCATCGGAATGCGAGCGCGCCGGATGCCGATGCTACTCTGTGTTCGGCACTTTATGATTTGGACAAACGAGAACTGCGAATTTACTACGGCCATCCGATCGAAGCGCCTGAGAAGTTTGTGGCGTTTTCATTGTAAATTAAATGAAACTGCTAGAAATGACGAATGACGAATGTCGAATGGTGGAATCGCTTCAGGCTTGGGGCTTCGCTCTCCGAGCTACGACCCCACAAGACGATCCGACACGTCGCTCAGTCGCTTTAAAATAGATAGAATGCATTATTCGACATTCGATGTTGGACGTTCGATGTTCGATGTTTATTACTTTCTTTTCTTTGATCAGACCGGCTGTCTTTTAGCCGGAGGCTGTTCTCTTATGAAACAGCATGTTAAAAGCTATTCAGATACAAGTTAATGATTTGTGGGAGTGGCCTCTGGCCACGATTGCCCGGGTAATCGCGGTTGAAAACCGCTCCCACGATCCATGAACGCACGATTTACGGATGAAGTCTCTTATCCGATCAGACCAGACCGGACGCTCGTGGCCAGTTGCCGCACGTATTTGAGAAATCAGCACTATCTATTCTGCAACCTGTGAGGGGCGGTTCCATGGTTTCTTAGGCTTTATGCCGCCCGCAACGGGTCCTATCGGACCCGCGTTCGAGTAGTAATATCTACTAATCGTCCAACAAAAGAAAGGAGAAGAACCATGCAAAAGTATTTGTTGGGAAGAAAAAGTATTTTATTGATGGTCGGCCTCATGGGCATTGCATTGATGCTAGGAGGGACTCCGGCGCTGGCCGAAGAAAAAATCGAAGGCTCCTTGCATGTTGAGTCCTGGGGCGGAACCTATGCCGAGGCGGTCAAAAACTTCATCATCGAACCGTTTAAAAAGAAATACGGCGTTGAGGTGACCCATGGGTTTTTCGGCAACAATAATGAGCAGTTAGCCAAACTGCAGGCCGGTAAGACTGCGATCGATGTGTCGTTTCTGAGCCAGAATTTTGTGTACCGGGCTAAGGAAGCGGGGCTGCTGCTGCCGGTCCGGGTCGAAAATGTGCCGAATTACCAGAAATTGTACGATATCTTCAAAAAACCGGCCTATGATCCCGGTCCCGAAGTTTATTGCATCAGCTACTTCTGGGGTGATACAGCCGTCGCCTGGAATACGAAATACGCCAAAGAGCCCGTATCCTGGAACGCCTTGTGGGATCCGCGCTACAAGGGGCATGTGGCCCTGTACAACGGCCCCGACCAGGCCATAACCCAAACGGCAATTATACTTGGCCAGGACCCGAACAACATCACTGATTACGATGCCATTATGGCTAAGCTGAAAGCGCTGAAGCCCAACCTGCTCAAATTCTGGTCCAGCGGGGCGGAGCTGACCTCGCTTTTTGCCACCGGCGAAGTGTGGATTGCAGATTTCTGGCGCGGCAGGGTAAACAATTTAAAAAGGGACGGACATCCGGTTCAATACACCCAACCCAAAGAAGGCAGCATCGGCTGGGTGGACACCATCGTGATCCCCAAGGGTGCAAAAAATCGCCGGGCGGCGGAAGCATTTCTGGACTTTGCCCTTAACAAGGATGTTCACACCCAGTTTGTGACCAAAGGCATCACCTACGCACCCTGCTCCAGCCTGGTTGAATTGACGCCCGAGCAAAGCGACCTTTTGGGTGCCAGCCCCAAACTACGGGAGAAGGTCGTGTTCCTCGACCCCGGCTACCAGCAGAAAAACACTCCCAAGTGGACTACTTTGATGAATGAGCTGATGGCCGGCCAGTAGGTATTATTGGATAATGGTTATTCGTTATTCCGCCCCGGCGGATTCGTAAATAGTATTAGTTGAGAGCCTGATTTTATACTTCTAGCATCAGTGAATCATAAGGATGATTTTGTTCCATTGCGGGTCTATCTACCAAAGTAAGGCTGTCTCAGTTTAGCTGAATTTGGGTTTGATTTGTAGGTTGGGTTGAGATCCCCGAAGGTTTTGTTGGGTTTCGTTCCTCTACCCAACCTACATGTTATTGCCTGATTTCGTAATTTCGACGGCGGGATCGAAACCCAACGCCTTGAATTCGACCGGATCGACTTCAACCTTAATATTGTATAAAAGTCCGTTCCATTTGAACCATTAACCAATACCCGATAACGAATAACTCCCAATAGGTAATTGACTCAATTGGGGAGCCAATAAGTAATCCAGGGTCAGAAATAGCCTGTCGCGGATGGGCGGCATTAGCTTCGCCCCTACCCAAAAAGTTGGGCCACTTATGGCAGGGGCGGGCTTTACGCCCGCCAGTATCGGGTCCCACAGCTATATTTCGCGTAAATTCTTTAAAATTCAGGTGCCAGGCTGATGGCTGCCGGCGATGCTTGCGAGGAAACAAAATCCATGAGCCAGATCGATATCGAGGTGAGAGATGTCACCAAGCGTTTCGGCGATGTTGTTGCGGTCGATAATGTCTCTTTTAACATCGAAAAGGGCGAGTTTTTTGCCCTCCTGGGGCCGAGCGGCTGCGGTAAGACCACCATCTTGCGCATGATCTCCGGTTTCGATACGCCGTCCGAGGGCGATATCCTTATCGGCGGTGAGATCATGACCCACGTACCGGCTTTTCGGCGTCCCACCAATCTCGTTTTTCAGCAGCTATCCCTTTTCCCGCATATGAGCGTCTTCAAGAACATCGCTTTCGGCCTGGAGATGAAGCGAAAATCAAAGGCGGAAATTAAGCAGGCTGTCTATGAAGTGCTCGATTTGGTTCAACTCGAAGGCTTTGCCGAACGTCGCATAAATCAGCTCAGCGGGGGGCAGCAACAACGGGTGGCAATTGCCAGGGCCCTGGTCAATCATCCAACGGTCCTGTTGCTAGATGAACCCCTCGGCGCCTTGGATCTGAAGCTGCGCAACCAGATGCAGCTCGAACTCAAAAGGATCCAGCATGAGGTGGGCACCACCTTTATTTACGTCACCCACGATCAAGGCGAAGCCCTGACCATGTCCAACCGAATCGCCGTGATGAACAACGGAATCATCGAGCAGATCGGAAAAAGTGACAATATATACGAAAAACCGCAAACCGTTTTTGTGGCCAATTTTATCGGTGAAACCAATCTAATCGAAGGACGGGTCAGTTCGCTCGATGACAACAAAGCCGTTATTACCAGCAAAGAACTGCCCATATCGGTTCGCAACCAGGAAGGCCTGGCAAAAGGCCGTGAGGCGTTTGTTTCCGTTCGGCCGGAAAAGATCCGAATCGGAGAACGGCTTTCCAGCTTAGAAAATGTCTACAGTGGAGTGGTTGAAGAAGCCATTTACCACGGCGAGTCGACCATATACACTATTGCCGTTGAAAAACGACACCGGCTGACCGTCAAAGTCCAAAATGTCGACATCAAGGGCTCCTATGCGCTGGGAGCCCAGTTGAAGGTCGGGTGGAAAATCGAAAACGGCGTAGTGATCACCGATAACGGTAATGGTTAGGTGCACTATACTGCGCTTGGAAAAGTGGCCCCAACGGGGCAGCAATAGCGACGTTCATTGGTTTTAGGTTTCAGGTGTCAGGTTTCGGGTGTCAGGGAACCGAGGTGCTAAGTCCTGACACCTGAACACTGACACCTGACACCTTGCGCGAATTACAACATGTTGACAAATAATGCTTGTTAAGGATTTAAGATGATGGAAGGCAGAATGAATCGGGAGCGCTTAAAGTTTTTTTCCCAAATGGGTCCGGGAGTGTTCTGGCTGGTTTTCTTTTTTGTGATTCCGATCCTGTTGATCCTGACTTATAGTTTCTATCAGTTCGCTGACGGTGCCATGCAGAAAACCTTCACCCTGGATAATTATATCCGGGCTGTCACCCAGCACCTCTACTTTAAAATATTCACCAAAAGTCTCTGGTACGGTGTGGCGGTGACCTCGCTGTGTCTGCTCATCGGATACCCCTGCGCCTATTTTCTGGCCCGTACCCAATACAAGCGCAAAGAAATCCTGTTCCTGGCGCTGATCGTCCCGTTTTGGACCAGCATTGTCGTGCGTACCTATGCCTGGAAAGTGCTGCTGGGCACCAACGGTCTGATCAACCATGCCTTGTTCGAACTGGGCCTGATCGAATTTCCCATTCGCTTTTTGTACACTGAAAAAGCCGTGTTGATCGGCCTGATACATGTTTTTTTGCCCTTTATGATACTACCCTTGTATGCATCCATCGAAAAAATCGAGCAGCACTTGGAGGAAGCCGCCCAGGATCTGGGAGCAAACCGAATCCGGACCTTTTTGCGGGTCAACCTGCCGCTTTCACTGCCGGGTATCAGCACCGGTTGCCTGTTGGTGTTTATCCTGACCGTGGGTTCCTACATCACGCCGGACCTGTTGGGAGGCCCCAGTGAGATTATGATATCCAACGTCATCCAGAAGGAGTATTATGTGGCCTTTAACTGGCCTTTCGGCTCAGCGCTGGCGATGCTGCTGCTGTTTATCATCCTGACGCTGATTATGTTCTATAACCGTATTTTCAAACTTGAAAAGATCACAGGTGCCTGAATGTCTGTCAGGGAAATCCTTCTGAAAATTTGGGTGGTGTGCGTGTATGCATTTTTATTTGCACCGATATTGACGGTGATCATCATGTCCTTCTACACGTCAAAATATTCAACCATACCCCTGGGAGACTTGACCCTGAAGTGGTACAAGCTGGCGGCCACCGATCAGAATATCCTTGGGGCCATCAAAAACAGCTTTCTCATCTCCCTGGGCGCCACTTTCGGTGCCACCTGTATCGGGACCCTGACGGCCATGGGAATCGTTCGGCATAAATTTCGCGGCAAAGAGGTAACGAATGCCTTTTTTCTGTCGCCGATGATCATCCCTGAAATAATTACCGGCATCGCCCTGCTGAGCTTCGCAACCATTTTGAAGCTGCAGGGGGGCATGATGTTGATCGTTATTGGTCATATCCTGATCTGCCTGCCGTTTGTCATGACGGTTGTATCGGCCCGGCTGCACGGATTTGACCGTTCATTGGAGGAAGCGGCGATGGATCTTGGTGCCAGTGATGCCGTGACATTCAGACGAATCACCCTGCCGCTGATCATGCCCGGGATTCTCGGAGGGGCTTTGTTGGCATTTACGGTGTCATTTGACAACTTTCTAATAACCTACATGCTGGCAGGTCCGGGGATGACCACCATCCCGATCCAGGTTTACTCCATGGTCCGGTTCGAAATCACGCCCAAAATTCATGCCTTTTCCACCTTTATCGTTTTGATCTCCATGACCCTGATCATTATCAATGAACGGGTCATCCGGGCCAAGCGAAACTAAGCATCTTTGAAGACTGCCCTGGAAAAAAGGGGCGGCTACAGGCCAGCTACGGCGTAGTTTGTAGGTTTAGGTTTCAGGTGCCAGGTTTCGGGTGTCAGAGAAACGATGCGCTAAATCCTGACACCTGAACACTGACACCTGAAACCCGCATTTTCCTTTATCATGTTGTCAGAAACGCCCAGCTAATGGCCTAAAACGGGATACTCATTTATCCCCCGTCCCAATTCAACGACATTGACATTCCAGTCGGGATTCGTTATTAAGCTCAGTTATTCTAAATGGTTGAAAGGTGAAAAGCGCGTAGGGAATCAATCAATCCAAAAATCCGAAATCAAAAAACCAAAATATTAAATGGATGGGGACCTGTGATGGGTATTGAAGTTTTTTTTATTGCCGTAATCATTTTATTGTTGTTTGCAGTATTCGATCTCTCTGTGGGTGTTGCCAACGATGCCGTTAATTTTCTAAATTCCTCGATCGGCTCCCGGGTGGCGCCCTATGTCGTGATCATGATTGTAGCCAGCCTCGGCATTCTGGCCGGCGTGACTTTCTCCGGCGGAATGATGGAGGTCGCCAGGAAGGGTATCTTTCATCCTCAATTTTTTACCATGCCTGAACTGATCATGGTTTTTATGGCCGTCATGTTGACGGATATTCTCCTGCTGGATCTGCTCAATGCCCACGGATTGCCCACTTCGACCACGGTCTCCATTGTTTTTGAACTTTTGGGTGCGGCTGTGGCCGTATCGCTGATTAAAATCATGTCTGCGGCGGACGGCTCGATGACTCTGGGCGATTACATCAATACGGGCAAAGCCATGATGATCGTCTTTGGTATTCTGCTGTCCATTGCCGTTGCTTTTTTCTGCGGCGCCGTGGTTCAATTCGTCTCCCGGCTGATATTTACCTTCGATTATCAAAAAAGGCTCAGTCGCTACGGCGCCGTCTGGGGCGGTGTGGCCATGGCGACCATAACTTTCTTTATCATGGTTAAAGGGGCCAAGGGAGCTTCTTTCATGACCCCTGAGGCCGCCAAATGGATCCTGTCCCACAGTCTGCTCATGCTGGCTTCGATTTTTGTTGTATCAGCCATAATCTTTCAAATCCTGATTTCCTTTTTCAATGTAAATATTTTGAAGCCCGTAGTGCTGGTGGGCACCTTTGCGCTGGCCATGGCTTTTGCCGCCAATGACCTGGTTAATTTTATCGGCGTTCCCCTGGCCGGCTTAAATGCCTACCAGACGGCTGTCGCTTCAAGTGATCCGCTGAATATAACCATGGTGGCGTTGAGCAAAAAAGTACAGTCCCATACCCTGCTATTGCTCATCGCCGGGGGCGTTATGGTGGCGACTTTGTGGCTTTCGAAAAAAGCCCGGACCGTCACCGAAACTGAAATCAGCCTGGGACAGCAGGAAGAGGGCACGGAGCGGTTTGAATCCATCTGGCTCTCGCGCAGCATTGTCAGTATGGTGCATTCGGTGGTCGAGTCCATAAAAAGTTTGACGCCGCGCGCGCTCCGGGAACATATCGGCCGGCGGATCGATCCCAATATCCATCGACCTGCTTCGGTCGCAGACCAACAGCCGTCTTTCGATTTAGTGCGTGCCTCTGTCAATCTGATGGTCGCCAGTGCGGTGGTCTCCTTTGCAACCTCCCTGAAGCTGCCCCTGTCTACGACCTATGTAACCTTCATGGTGGCTATGGGCACTTCTTTCTCGGACCAGGCCTGGGGCATGGAGAGTGCCGTATATCGCGTTACCGGGGTTCTGACGGTGATCGGCGGCTGGTTTATGACGGCTTTGATTGCCTTTGTTACTTCGTTTGTCTTTGCCGCGATCGTTTACTACCTGAAGGTGCCGGGCGTCCTGCTGCTCATGGTTTTGGCCGCGGTCATCATCCGCAAAAACCACAAAAAGCATGCGGGCCGGGTGAAGGAAAAGGAAGAACAAAAAATATTTAATTTAAGAAAAGTTAAGGATGCTCACGCGGCCGTTTCCAATACCTTTGATCATGTGGCCTATTTTTTAAAAGAGATTCGGCTATCGCTGGATATATCATTTGATGCGCTGTTCGCCCAGGATGTCGATACCCTGAACCGGCAGCGAAAAAAAGTGAAACAAATCCAGGTATGGTCCAATATCATTATGGCCAATGTGTTTAAGGTGCTGCGCTTGCTGCAAAAAGAGGAACCTCAAGTGTCCTTTAAATATGCCCAGACGATCAGAAGGCTCCAAAAGTTGTCTGACGGGCACCGGGATATTGTCCTGCGTTCCTACGTGCATACCAGCAACAAACACAAGGGACTTTTGGATGTTCAGATAGAGGAACTACAAAAAGCCAAAGCCTGCATCCTGGAGATTCTGGCTAAAGTAGAAGATTGCTTCAACAATAAACAAATTGTGGATTATCAAAACATTATTGACCTGTATCAACACATTCGAGAACTGGCCGATGAATTCAATAAGGTTCAAATTGAACGGATCAGAAACGACGCTTCCAAAACCCGCCTCAGTATTCTCTATTACGGTATTATGGGAAACTGCCTGATGCTGACCAAGCAAAACATCAAACTGCTGGAGATTTTCAACGAGTCCTTTCAATTCGACAAACGCTTGTCGGAGTCTTATTTCAAGTTCGAAAAATAATTAATTCGCCTCAGTAAATATCTTTTCCCGTACTTGAGATGGATATTCTCAATGGAATAGATTTTTTGGAACTATGCGCTGGCGAATTAATTATTTTATACTTTTTTTGGATGAAAAACATTTAAGAGGAAAAGAGGAATTGTGCGAAAATTAGCTTTTGGGTACTCGACTGCCTGCAATATTCGCTGTGAGCATTGTGTGGCCGCGGAGGACCTTGGCACCGGCCGCAAAATGGATTATGAGAAAGCCGAAGAGATCATTGGCGCGCTGGCCCGGGCCGGTGTTGGTGGGATCAGTTTCAGCGCCGGTGAACCGTTTCTGTATATCAAAGAAATTGCGGGACTGGTAAAGCTTTGCAGTCAATTCGGCATCTATACAAGGGTCGTTACCAACAGCTATTGGGCCGGGACCGTCGAATCGGCCGATCTACAGGTTGCAGAACTGAAAAAAAGCGGGCTTTGCCAACTGAGGTTAAGCTACTCGCGATGGCACCAGAAACATGTAAACCGCAATAATGTATTGAATGCCGCCCGCAGCTGCCACAAGGTCGGGATGGACTATTTTATTTCTTTTGTCACCGACTTTTCCCCGGAGGATGATCCCCATGAGCAGTTTCTGCGTGAGCATGGTCTCCTGTTTTTCCCCGAGCCCGTGATCTATGCCGGTCGGGCGGAGTCTTTCAAACGCCGGCGAATCGTGACCGATTATCAGGCAAACTGCTGCAGCATGAACCCCTATCTGGCACCGGACCTTGAAATGTATGCCTGCTGCGATGCGGGAAGCCATTTTCAGCAGACGAACTTTTTTTACCTGGGCAACCTGAATCACGATCCCGCGGAACAGCTGTTTACCAGGAGTGAAACAGATCGGCTGTACAACCTCATCCGGACCATGGGCCTCAGCGATATTGCGTCCTTTACCGGCATGAAGGCCCGCGAGATCATCACTTACAGCAAATGCGATTTGTGCCGGAAACTGTTCAATTGCCCTGAATCGCTGGCGCGGCTGCAGGCTGAAGTGTCGCGGCTGGCAGCTTGGAGGCGATAGTAACAACAGCCTTGAGGTTAAACGAATTATGCCGGGTTTACTTCGTGACTGTTAGAGATGTAGCGTAATTTTCCAGGTGTCAGGTGTCAGTGTTCAGGTGTCGGGATAATGAAACTTCTACGATTCGGAACCCTGAAAAGACGCGAACGTCGAACATCGAACGTCCAACATCGAACATTCAATATTGATGACGCTGCCCTTGACCTATCTCAAAACAAGCGAATCACCCCGGAGACATGATCTACAGACTGTAGTTTTTCGAAGAGCGGATTTGCTTTGCCCAATCTTTTATAAAATGGCAGACTACAGTATTCGATGTTGAACGATCATTATACGATGTTCGACGTTTTTTAGTATTTCTTTGATTTGGCCGTTTTTTTTGGCGGCGGCTGGGCTGACACCTGACACCTGACACCTGACACCTGACACCCGAAACCTGGTCTTAAAATCCCAGTGATAAGGAATGAATTACTGACATCTGCCAACAATCGTGATTTACATCGCGGTTCCTAAATAAACATCACTCAAATCCGGGGGGTGCAACGAATCCCTGGAACTCCCGTTCGATCAAGCGGGCAAAGTGGATGCAGGTGTAGTCGCCGTATTGCGGCCCGACGATTTGAACGCCGACCGGCAGACCGTCGGCGGCGAATCCGATGGGGGCCACCGTGGCCGGCAGGTAAAAGTTGCAGGAATAGCCGGCCCAGAACATCTGGGTCGTCGATGGCTGGGGCTTGCCGTTGACCATCACCATTCGCTCCCAGCGCTGGCCTTTCTGGTTGTGGGGAAAGGCCGTGGTGGTGGCGGTCGGGCATAACAGCAGGTCGTACTTGCGGAAGAAGTGCGACCAGGCCAGGCGCATCTTGTGACGGTTTTCGTTGTGTTCATGCCAGTCCCGGTGATACATGGCCTGGGCTTGGACCATTTGGGTCCGGTAATCTGCTGCGTTTTTCTTCAGTCTTTTCGAAGCCCTTAAATTTTTTGCAAACTCGTCGGCGGTCAGGCCCCCGACCGTTGCCCCTCTCAGCAGCTGGATATAGTTGCGGTGGGCCTCGCGGGCATCGAATGCGGGCCGGGCTTTTTCACTGACCGATACCTTATTTTTTCTGAGACATCGGACCAGGGCGCGCATCCTTTTTTGCACCGCATCGTCGACCTCCGCCTCCGCATCCGTATAGACCACCGCCACCTTGAAATCACCCAGTACTTTTTTTTTCGGCTTGGGCAGCTGCAGCCGCCACCCGATGCCATCGATTTCATCCGGTCCGGCGATTACATCCAGCGCCAGTGCCAGGTCTTCGGCGCTACGGGCCAGCGGTCCGACAACGGCAATGTCCTTGGCCGTCACCACCCCGGGAAGTGCCTGGCCGCGCGAGGTGACAATATTGTAGGTCGGTTTATGGCCAAACACGCCGCAGTAATGGGCTGGATTTCGGATCGAGGCGCCGATATCGCTGCCGACCTCCAGCCCGGTCAGACCGGCGGCCAGGGCCGCCGCGGAACCGCCCGAGGAGCCGCCCGGCACCCGGGTAATATTCCAGGGGTTGTTGGTGGTACCGTAGATCTGGTTGAACGTCTGCCAGTCCGCCAGGTTTAGCGGGACATTGGTTTTGCCGAAAATCACCGCCCCGGCCCGGTTCAGACGTTCCACGATTACGGCATTTTTTTTCGGGTAGTTGTCCCTGTATTCGGGCACCCCCCAGGTCGTCGGCATGCCGACAACATCAAATGACTCCTTGATCGTCATCGGGACTCCATGCAGGGGGCCCCAATTCTCACCCCTGGCAAGCGCCGTGTCTGCCGCTTTGGCCCTTTGCCGGGCGGCCTTGATGCCGGTAAAAATGATCGCATTGAGCCCGGGATTATAGCGTTCGGTTCGCTCCAGGTAAAACTCGAGCAATTCCAGGCAGCCGACTTTATTACGACGGATCAGTGAAGCCAATTGTTTGGCTGATCGATATGCCACATTTTGCATCGTATCCTCCCTGGACCATCGGTCCCTCAAATTTTTACGACAGACGGCGTCTTCCGTTTTAATTTTTTAAAATAGTTGCCGGGTTCCCAAAATTGGGAATCATTGTCGATGTGCAGTAAAAATTTATCCAACTGCTCCTTGATGCGCCGGGCTTCGTCAATATCAAACTCCAATGAAAAATTGTGTTCGTCTGCTTCGACATTGATGCCGAAATAGTCCTCCGGACCGTCTCTAAAGCCGGGGCCGGAAGCCCAGCAAAGGTCCAACTCTGCATAGTTGCCCAAAATTTTTATGCGACGGTTCTTTTTAGAAAGCCGCTTCAGTTTCATGATTCACCTCTATCCGGATCTCAATTGGCAGTTAATCGTTATTGGTTAAAGGGGAAACCAATCTGTTTATAAATCATCACTGATGGCGCCAATACAGGGACAGACTCTCAGCTATGTCTATTCGCGAATCCACCATACCAGAGATAACCGCGCTTTACAAAATGCAATTTGAGACGGAACGAGGTAATTGTTGTATTTGCGAGCAAAATTCGCTTATATTGATGAATTCGTATAAAGTCGAATTCATCATGTGTTTGGTGTTTCGTGTTTGGTATTTAGTAAAACCCATCGCACATCGTATCAAGATGTTATCCCACTAAATACTAAACACCAAATACTAAACACTCTCGTCAACAGGTCGTTTTTCGACTTTTTACGAGACTGTCAAAATTACCTTTTTACCGGTTTATTAGGTCCGAGAAACATTCCTGACGAAGGAGACATCCATGGCAATACGTAAAAAAGTCGGCCTTGTCCTCGGCAGCGGATCATCCCGGGGTTGGGCCCATATCGGCGTCATCGAAGCACTGGAAGCGGAAAACATTCCCATTGATTACGTTGCCGGAAGCAGTGTGGGCTCCTATGTCGGTGCGCTATACGCCAGCGGCAGCTTGAAGAGCCTCAAGGATTTCGTTCTTAAAATGGACGGTAAAAAGGTCTTCTCTTATTTTGACGTGGTTTTCCCGCGGTCAGGCCTGCTCGACGGTACTAAAAAGCTAAAAGAGCTTTTTTCGATACACACCGACGTCGCTGACTTTTCAGAGCTGAAGATCCCGGTGTTGATGGTGGCAACTGATTTGGTGACCGGGAAGAAAGCTGTTCTGAAAAGCGGCGATATATTGCGGGCCCTCAGGGCGACGACGTCCATCCCGGGGCTCTTTGCACCCGTGAAAGTCAAAGACCGCTGGTTGGTGGACGGCGGTCTGGTGGATCCGGTTCCGGTGGGCGTCGCCCGGGCCCTGGAAGCCGATGTCGTGATCGCCGTCGATCTCAACAGTGGAATGGTTTCGCATGAAAAGCCCAAGATAAAGATCGCTTCTCCTGCTCCCAAAACCGAGAACCACTTTGCCTATAAGAGCGAACTGCTGAAGAAAATGGTGGATTACTACGAACATGCCGAAAACAGTTTTACCAGCAAAATCAGTGTCCTGCTCAACCGGGAATCCGGCACGCCCGACATCATCGAAACCGTTATGACCTCCATCAACATCATGCAGGAGCGCATCACCAGAATCAACCTGGCGGTGGAACCGCCGGATATCCTCCTCCAGCCGCGCCTGGGTCAGTTGAAAATGATGGACTTTGATCAGGTCGAACAAACCATTGAAGAAGGCTATCTCAGCGTTAAAGAAAAAATGCAAGACATCAAGAAACTGCTCGAACCGGCCTGATGCCTGGGAGTGAGATACTCCCTGTTTTTAATGATCCATACGAGCTCTGCCACTGGTCTAAAGAGCGGCTGGTTTAATCCGAAATGAAACTATGTGTTAGAGTGCGCTCGAGAAATGTGGCCACAACGGGGCAGCAGTAGCGCAGTTCATGGGTCTTGGGTTTCAGGTGTCAGGTTTCGGGTGTCGGGAGAATCAGGTTTCGGGTGTCAGGTGTCAGGTGTCAGAGAACAGAGGACAGAAGTCAGATGACAGAAGTCAGATGACAGACCTGGGGTCGCTGCACCCCTCGTGTGAAACTACATAAAAATTTAAAAGCGAATCACGCTAAAGACGTGACCTAAAGCCCGCAGAATATCGAACAAGAAATATCGAATGATGAAGTCTGGAATCGCTGTGCTCTGACTATTTTAGATAAATATAAATCGATAGAATACCTTACTTCGAAATTCATGATTCCTTGTTCGATATTCGATATTCGCTGTTTCAAAGTTTCTTTCATTGATCAGACCGGCTATCCTTTAGCAGGAGGCAGCGCTCTTATGAAACAGCATATTCAAAACAATACAGATATAAGTTAAAGGTTTGTGGGAGTGGCCTCCGGCCACGATTACCCATGTGGATAATCGCGGTTAAAAACCGCTCCCACCATCTATGAACCCACGATTTGCGGATTGAGTTTCTTTTCTTTGATCAGACTGGCCGTTTTTCTGGCCAGAGGCAGCGCTCTTATGAAACTACATTGGAATGTCGATTGACGAATGTCGATTGACGAATGGTGGAATCGCTTCGCTCAGTCGTTTTAAAATGGACAGAATACCTTAAATCCAAAATCCGCATTCCAAAATCCAAAATTTGGTTTTTGAAGTTTCTTTTTCGATTTGACCAGCCGTTTGTTTGGCCGGCGGCTGGGCTGACATCTGAAACCTTCAGAAGTAGGGTGGGCTGTGCCCACCAAATAGCGCTGAATCTAACTGTCGATGGTGGGCACAGCCCACCCTACTACTGGAAAGGCTAGCCGGGGCCTGCCTCTTTGCTTTCCTGCCTAACCGTGATTACTTTCATAATAAGTTGCCGCCGAATAACGCGGCGCCAATGAAAAAACACCACCACAGAAAAAGTGAAGCATACCATATTCGACACGCCGGGTCTGGAGCGATTTTTACATCGTATCTCCCGGTTAATCCTTAGCCTGGCAGGATGGCGCACGGAAGGCCGGTTGCCGCAGATCCCTAAATTCGTGCTGGTCGGCGCGCCGCACACCTCGAACTGGGATCTGCCCGTAACGCTCTTGGTGGCCTTCGCACTCAGGGCCCGCATACACTGGATGGGGAAAACATCGATTTTCCGCTGGCCCTTTAAAGGTTTTTTCCAGTGGCTGGGCGGCATCCCCGTCAAACGCTCCCAAGCGGACAATTTGGTGGAGCAGTCGATTCAGCAATTCCAGTGCAACGACCATCTGATATTAACCATTGCTCCGGCCGGAACCCGCAAGCATGTCATGCGATGGAAATCGGGATTCTACCATATTGCCCGCGGGGCTGGTGTGCCAATCGTGCTTGGCTTTCTCGATTATCGTCGCAAAACAGGCGGATTCGGCCCTCTGGTCTATCCCACCGGCGACGTTGCCGCGGACATGCAAACCATCCGGGCATTCTACGACGACATTACCGGGAAAAACCCACCCCAGTCCGTGATATAGGGTGTTGAATCCATGCGAAATCTGCATTGATAAGTTTGTCTCATTCTTAATCCTATGACGTCACGAGTTTTAATTTGGGATTTTGGATTGCGGATTGATGGAATCGCTACGCTCTATCAAGTTTATTGGATTGAATTACTTCAGACTTAACTAAAAATAGATTGAGTTTTTCTGAATTGAAACATAAAATACTATCAGTTATATAGGTTTTCGCAACCCGGATAAATCGGGATCAGCCACCAAGGCACCAAGAAAAGAATTTAAAAAACTTCGTGCCTTGGTGTCTTGGTGGCGGAAATTCTTTATTTGATAAATCCTTCGCAAATCTGATGTGATTTCAATAGATAGGCACTAATCGCCAATTTCGACTGGATTCGCTGAAAACGAAATATCATTGCGAACTTGAGAATTACAAATTTGGCACAATCATGTTGGTATAGGACTGTTATTTATGTCTACCCTGAAACGCGGTAAATGGGAGCACCTGGTCGTCTCTCCCGCTGAAGTTTTGGCCAGTATCAAACCTGGAATGACCATTTTTCTCGGCAGTGGTGTGGCTGAACCCCGAACCCTGATGAAAAGCCTCATTGAATCGGGCCTTTCCAATACGAATGATCTGGAACTGGTACAGTTGACCAGCCATGGAGACGTTCTTTCGTTAAAAAATCTGGATTACCAGAACTACCGTCTCAAAACTTTTTTTTCCACCTGGGTGGCCAGCGAAGTCGTTGTTACCGGCAGCGTGGATTTGATTCCGGGCCGGATTTCCCAGATTCCCCAAATTATCAAATCCCGGCGGATTCCGATCGATGTCGCATTTATCCAAATTACGCCGCCGAATGAGGACGGATACTGCAGCCTGGGCGTGGCCGTGGACATCGCCCGGGAGGCCATGGAACAGGCCTCATTGGTCGTCGGGGAAATCAACACCGAAATTCCCTTCACCTTCGGCGACACAATCGTCTCCATTGCGGATTTTGATTTGCTGGTGAAATCTACCGAACCACCCGGCTATATCAAGCGCAAAAAAGTCAGCAAAGCAATCGATAAAGTCGCCGCCAATATTTCCCAGGTAATCGAGGACGGGGACTGCATTTGCTTTCACACCGGGCCGTTGTTCGAGGCTTTGGGCCGGCATTTGGTCACCAAACGGCACCTGGGGATCCATTCGGCGTATTTTACCGATGCCCTGATGGATCTTGTCAAAAGCGGCGCCGTCACGAATTATCGCAAATCAGTAATTCGAGGTAAATCCGCAGCATCCTACGCCCTGGGCACACCGCAATTGATGGCCTGGCTGGACCATAACCCACTGGTTGAATTCCAGGGGATCGAACAGCTGTTCGATCCCATCCAAATCGGCCGCAACGCCAACTTCGTGGCCGTTTTCGAAGCGCGTAAGGTGGATTTGCTGGGCCGCGTCTCTTTCTCGGTGGGAAAAAATAATATCACATCCGGTCCGGGGGAAGGGGCGGATTTGTTTACCGGGGCCGAAATTTCACCGGGCGGCCGCACGATTTTAGGCCTGCCCAGCCGCAACCGCAAGGGCGACCCGAACATCGTGCCGATGCTGCGGGACCTTCGCAATCAGTATCATATGCGTGAGTCGATTGATGTCCTGGTCACCGAATACGGGATTGCCAACCTGAAATGGCGCACCATCCGTGAACGGGCCCAAGCGCTGATCGACATCGCCCATCCCAAGGACCGGGAAAAACTGGTAGAAAAGGCCAAACAAAAAAAGCTGCTGTTCCAGGACCAAATATTTTTATCCGAGAGCGCCCAGCTGTATCCCATGGATATCGCCACCGAGCATATTTTCAAAGGCGGACTCAAAGTCCGCTTCAGGGCCATCAAGCCTTCCGATGAAGAGGCCATGCGACGTCTTTTTTACCGCTTTTCCAACCAGACCGTCATGCGCCGGTTCCTTTTTCCCATTTCGACCATGCCTCACAATAAAATGCAGGAATATGTCAATGTCGACTACAGCCACATGATGTCCGTGGTGGCCCTGGTCAGAGAATCCAACCAGGAGACCATTATTGGTGAAGCCAGGTTTGTCAAGGATGAGCAAAGCGCCACCGGCGATCTGGCTTTTGTCATCGATGAAAAATACCAGGGGATCGGCATCGGCTCCTATCTGTATGAGATGCTGACCCGGCTGGCCAAAGACCGGGGACTGAAAGGGTTCACAGCGGAAGTGCTGCAGAGCAACCAAAGCATGATGAAAGTGTTTGAAAAAGGACAGCTGCCGGTAAACGCCAGGGTCGACAACGGATTGTTAAGGTTGACCATCTCATTTGATGAGCCGACCGACCCGATCGGCACAGAAACTGCTCAGATTTTTCCGCCAAAACCGCATTGAGATCAATACCAAACGGAAGTTATCGGCCGGCAGTTATTGGCGGGAAGTTATTGCTTAATGGTTATTCGTTGTTAGTTTGAAAGGATCATTATCCGTTTTTTTACTTCACATAATATTGACCTACCCGGGCAAGCGGGAATCGAATATTGAAGATTTGTTGTATCGCTCGCGCAGCGCAGGCGCTTGCGCCGCGTGTCGCTCTGTATTTTAAAGCCAAATTAGTAGCATTCCTGAAATATTCAATCCGGGTATAGCACAATTTCTGCGCAAACATGATGTGATTTCAATATACAGGCAATAGTATAAGAAGGCGCAATCAATATGAAAGACATCTGCACTGACTTGGCAAAGGAATATGAGGGTCTGGATGCCATTGTTGCCGCTCTGGATGATTCGGGCTGGCAAATTATGACGCCGGCCGAAGGCTGGAATATAAAGGACCAGATTCGACATCTGGCCTATTTTGATGAGCGGGCCCGGGTGGCCGTGACCGAGCCGGAGGCGTTTGATCGATACCTGGCCGAGATAGCCGCAAATCCCGCCGGTCACCAAGCGACCCTTGAAAAAGCCGGCCGAGACCTGGCCCCGGCCGACTTGCTCTCCTGGTGGCGCCAGGAGCGCCGGGCCCTGCTGGACGTTCTAGCCCCGCTGGATCGCAAGGCCCGGTTTAAGTGGTATGGACCGCCCTTGAGCGCCATGTCGCTGGCTACCGCCAGGATTATGGAGACCTGGGCCCATGGCCAGGACGTGGCGGATGCCCTGGGTATAATGCGGGTGCCCACCGACCGACTGCGCCATGTTGCCCACCTGGGGGTGGCGACTTTTCGCTGGAGCTTTACCAACCGCCAGATGGAAATCCCCGATTCAACAGTCAGGGTCGAAATCACCAGTCCTTCCGGTGAACTCTGGACCTGGGGTCCCGAACATGCAAAAGACCTGGTTCGAGGGCCAGCGGAGGACTTCTGCCTGGTCGTGGTCCAAAGGCGCCATCTTGCCGACACCCGGCTCGCCATTCAGGGCGACGTCGCCCGCCAGTGGATGAGCATTTCCCAGACCTATGCCGGTGAACCGGGCACCGGCCGCAAGGCGGGGATGTTTGCGAGTTCATAGTGAGAGTGCGGAGTCGGGACATTTTCAGATTTTAGATTTTGGATTCTAGATTTAAGGAATTCTGCCTGTCGTGAGCTGTTGTGTCGAACGGTCCATTATAATTGACAGAGCGCAGCAATTCCACAAATCCGCAATCCGCAATCCGCAATCCGCAATCCGCACCCCGCACCCAGCACCCTGCACCCCGCACCCTGCCCCCCGCACCCTGCACCCTGCACCCTGCACCCTGCACCCCGCAATCCGCAATCCGCAATCTGAAATCCCTGCTACTTCCGTATCTTGCTGTTTGCGGTCGCCGACTATTCACGAGTGGGCCGTACCTGCAAAATAATTGCGGCGGCAACCAGAAACATCAGGCCAAGGTAGGTAAAAACAATCGTATAGCTGCCCCGGGTGAGATCCAGGATATAACCGCTCAGCCATGGACCGAGCGGTCCGGACACGAAACCGTAGGCCGTGAAAATCAGTCCGAATATGGCCCCGAAGTGGGCCATGCCGAAGCAGTCGCCGGCCAGCGGAGCGCTGACCGTAAACAGCGTTCCGAATGCGAGCCCGACAACCGCCGCCAGGAAAGCCCACAGCCAGAGGCCCTCCCAGTGAGGCATGACCAAATAGGCCAGGGCGGCGCCCGAAAAACAGACCGCCATGGTTCGGCTGCGTCCCAAGCGGTCGGAATAGTATCCGCTCACCAATCTCCCGGCACCGTTCGTCGTATTAAAGCCGGTGAGTATCGCAACGGCCCGGGTGAGACTTAGTCCGCGGGCCAACCCGAATCCGGTGGCCAATACCAGCATGCTGGCACCGGCGGCGCCGGCCAACACCCAGGTCAGCCATAGGGACCAGAAATTGCCTGATCTTAAGGCTTCCGCCACTGTGTAACTGGTCGGTTCAGTTGTCGCCACAGCAGACGATGCAGCCGGATCCGGCGCGGGAAATCGGATGAATGCGGCCGCCGCCAGGCCGACGATGAGCGCCGCACAGCCAAGCAGAAAGCTGATCGTTTCATAGGACCAGCTGGACAAAAGGGCCGTGATTATCGGCGACATGATGGCCGCTGCCAGACCAAAGGCCATGTTGAAAAACCCCGAAACCAGTCCGCGTTTTGTCGGATACCAGCGCTGCACCACCGTCAGTGCCGGAACGTAGATGAAGGCCGATGAGGCGCCGACAGAAAAGGCCCAGATGTAGACGGCGTGCATGTTTTCAACCCGGCTTAGCCAGATTGCGCTGCTGCCGCACAACACTGCGCCCATGGCGGCCAGCTTCCCGGGGCCGTATTGTTCCTGCCAGCGCCCGCAAAGATACATGAAGCAGGTGGCGCCGGTCAGAACGTAAAAAACTGTCTGGCCGACCTCAGTGCTGCCGACGCTGAAAACTTGCTGCCAGTGCTGGCGCATTACCCCGGGAAAGCCGAAGATAAAGGCACCCGGCCAGAATATGGCGCAGGCGCAGGAAATCAAAATGAGTTTTTTGCCATATTTTTGCGCCATATTGACTCCTGATATTTGATGCCTGTTTATCCAGAAGGTTGTCAAATTTATAGGGGGGCATAGGCTCGTGCAAAAATATATTTATTTTTGCGCGAACCTTAAGTCAACAGTCAACATTCGCAATGGGCGAATCAAATCAATGGCTGCCGGCTCAAACGGACCGCCAACACGGCATTGACTCCGAATAACAGCAGCGCGCCGGTCCATCCCAGCGCATTCAGAGGTGGATCGCCGGCCACGAAAGGCCCCAACAGGGCCGCCAGTGGAATTCGCATCGAGGAGATGATACTGCCATCCACGGCAGTGACATAACGGAATCCATTGGTAAGAAGATACTGTCCCGCCACGCCGGCAGCCGCGCACAGCCCGAGGAAATAAAATTCTCGCAGGTCCGGCCAGAAGATATTGTCATGAAAGATGGCGAAAATTACCAGTGCGCCCAGGCCGAACATAAAAAAAAGAATCGTATTGGTGTCGTGATACTGCCTGCTGACATTGAGATAGGTCATGGCCACAGCAGCGGCAATTCCTGAAGCCAGCCCCCAGAAGCCGACCAGTTCGAAGCCGAAATCAGCGGGGGCCAGAATGAGCCATATGCCGGCAAAAGCCGTTGCCACCAGGACCATCGCGACGGGATCATACCGGTGTCGGAGCACGGTCCATGAGATCAGCGCCACGAAGATCGGATAAGTCATATTCAGAATGTTGGCTTGGGCTACCGTGGTTAATTCAACGGCTGTATAAAAACAATACACGGCAACACAGTTAAAGAGGGTTCTTCCCAGCAGCAGTTGGTAGTTGCGGGGCCGGGGCGGTTGGCGGCGGTAGAGCATGGCCCCGCAGACCACCAAGAAACCCAGCAGAAATCGGGCAAAGACAAAGTAGGACGATGCAATCGAAACCTCGGACTGGGACCATCGGATGACCACCGTCGAAAGGTAAAAACCGAAAGCTGATAGGAATACGGTCCATCCGCCAAGGAGCCTGCGCATCGAATTTTTCATGCCCGCTCTAATAGCAGACTTTTCAGCGTCTTCCAAGGCAGTATTTATTCTGACAACCTGTAATTTAACAAAGGTTTCGGGTGTCAGGTTTCGGGTGTCAGTGTTCAGGTGTCAGCCCAGCCGCGGCAATTAAACGGCCGATCTAATCGAAAAAGAAACTTCAAAAACCAAATTTTGGATTTTGGAATGCGGATTTTGGATTTAAGGTATTCTGCCTGTCGTGAGTCTTTTGTCGAACGGTCCATTTTTAAACGACTAAGCGACGTGTCGGGTCGTCTTGTGGGGTCGTAGCCCGAAGGGCGAAGCCCCAAGCCTTAAGCGATTCCCTCCTTCGACATTCGAAATTCGATATTCTGCGGTTCGCTTTTAAATTCTTATGTAGTTTCACACGAGCGGCGGCCTCTGGCCAAAAAAACGGCCAGTCTGATCAAAGAAAAAAAAATCAATCCGCAAATCGTGGATTCATAGATGGTGGGAGCGGTTTTTAACCGCGATTACCCAGATGGGTAATCGTGGCCGGAGGCCACTCCCACAAACCTTTAACTTATATCTGAATGGTTTTGAATATGCTGTAGTTTCATAAGAGCGCTGCCTCTGGCCGCTAGCGTCCAGTCTGATCAAAGAAAAGAAACTGTTCCAGATCAATGCAATATCAATTTCCTACGAACTCACTTGCCATTTCGTCCTCGTGCTCGTACTCGTGCTCGTACTCGTGCTCGTCCTCGAATCTTTTGAGCCGCTTTAAAACCCGAGGACGAGGACGAGCACGAGGACGAGCACGATTTAAAATCCCTTTCTTGGGGTTAATATAGGCGTAGTTTCACAAGAGGGGTGCAGCGACCCCAGGTCTGTCATCTGACTTCTGTCCTCTGTTCTCTGACACCCGAAACCTGACACCTGAAACCTAAAGCCCTCCAACTGTGTCATTGCTGCCCGCCGGGGCAACTTTCGCGAGCACTGACACTGAAAAAGATTAGGTCCTACATATTAAATCTTCAATTCTCCGGTATAGCGGGATCACCGTTACGCCGCGACCGGCTTATCCGGACTGGGTATATTTTTCGATTATATCCCGGTGAGCCGGATACAATTCGACAAGCTTCTTGCGCTCTGCAATTTCAAAATCGGCAAAGTCAAATCCCGGCGCGACCGTGCACCCTACCAAAGTGTATGCCTCAGGGTCGTCGACGGCAGCCGCAAACCAACAACCGGCAGGGACCACCGCCTGGAAGGACTCACCGTGGTCAATGCGTCTTCCCAACTTGACGGCCGCGTATTCGCCGCCAGGATCAATTATATGAATGGTTAAAGATGATCCCTCGTAAAAATGCCAAATTTCATCCTGCTGAATGACATGAAAGGCCGAGTAGGCTTTGCGGTCCAATAAAAAATAGATGCAGGTAGAAAACACCCGGTCTCCGCTAAAGCGCGCCGGCAGCGCCGGCTTTAAAATGGCCTCACTCGATCGATAGGTTTCTTTGAAATAGCCCCCTTCGGGGTGTGGTCGCAATTTAAGCTTATTAATCCAGTACTCAGCACTATGCATCTGCTTTTTCCTCCTCTATCCCCGGATTTCTATCGAACACGGTTATTTGAAAAAGGCCGGTGTGAGAACCGCGTGTGAGCGCCTGATCGCATTCGGTTGACAATTTAGGTCCGGGAGTTGTCTCCGATCACTCCTCCGACGTTGACTCCGGCATCACCCAAGATTTCGGTAAATTAATAGATACGGCTAAGATGCAGGTGTGTCAAATCTTCCTGATGGTGTTTTTTTGCCCCGGGCCCGGACCCTGCATTATCCTTTTGCCGGTAGTGGTGTTTTGGCGATCCTAATTGGATTCCCATAAAGATTTCGCCAATTCTGCCGATAATTAATTCGTGCACCAAGCAAACGGAACAAATTGGAGGGCTAATTATATGAATCGTGATTCAGCAAAGAGATTGTTCAGCTGTTTAGCAACCGGTTTCCTCGTCATCGTGATGATATCCTTCATCGGTTGTGCCGGCAGCAAAATCAAAATTGAATATGAAAACAAGGATAAAAACAAATATTCGAAAAAGGATCATAAACACAAGCATAAAAAAGGTAAGTCGTCGAAACACGCCAAGGTCCACAGACATCGGGGCAAACATCATTACCTCTATTATCCCTCCAGTTCAGTTTACTTTGACCGTGACCGCAGACTCTATTATTATCTGAGTCACGGTCACTGGGAGGCCGGCTCTTCATTGCCCAGAAGCATTCGGTCAGGCCTGGGAGATTATGTCAAGCTGGAATTGAACACGGGCATGCCCTACACTTACCACGCCGACCACTGCAAGCAATATCCGCCCGGAAAAAAGAAGAAAAAAAAGGACAAAAAGAAACATAGGTAAAAGAAAAAATGATGAGAACTCGAAGCAGGGCCTCCGGACCCTGCTTTTTTTTTACTTTACCGGTATGTCACCGATTGCCAATAAATAGCCTTCGCCTTCATAGAAATATGACATTATTGTCACATTAATAGTTTCTGCGGTGGGTTGTGAAACAACATAACCATCTAAAATGATTTGAATAAAATTTTTACGTTTTGTTGGCACGATTTTTGTTACTATATCCCGTTTTGATATGTTAAAGCGGGGCCCGGAGAAATACCCCGGCCTCGGCCGACAAGACAGCGGCTGCACTTGAAGGTGGGTGAGGATGCATATCGGTAAATCCACCTGGAATTGATAGAATACTAATTATTCGTTATATCTGATTACTACTCCAATGGCTATGCCAAGTAAAATGGGGGTAGTACTTTCAACCCGGGATTGTTTCCGCTTGGAATCTAAACAACACCGGTTGAGCAGCTATATGCCACAACAATGGAATGTGAAACGAAGACACATGCTGCGATGGATTCGCCAGAAGCAACAATCGATGGAAGAACGAGCGCCGGCAATACTGGGAGCGCAAGCAAAAATAAGAAACCCGACTGCGCACGTTCAATGATTGAAATAAATAATATTGACCTAGCAGTGGGCCTGTGCTACTGAAAACGAACACAACTTGATCTCTTATTTGGCTGAAGATATGACGATACCTATTTTTGACAACGGCGGCAGGCGATTCGGGTTGGAGAGGCGTCAGTACTGTTATCTTTGCTACGTTCCGGAAAGACGATCAGGCCTGGATCGAAGATATTTCAAGGATCGACGGCATGGCACCGGGATTGAATTAGATTTTAGCAGCGAGAGGCGCTGGATATTCAGACAAAATCAATGATTCTCTTGGTATTGCAAAGACGGGTTTGTGCTGCTGGACCTTAGGACTATTGCCCCGCAATCCGCTCCTCAGCGGTGAAACGCACCGTGCATTTTACACCCGAATTTTCCATCGATCGCATTTTTATGCAAGATTCAGGTTGATACAGCATGTAAAATGACGGTTGCCTGAACCCGCGATCAGCAGGACCCCATCTTTCGGTCAAATTTCGAACCAAGCACGTTTACTCAGTCAACTCCCGATTTTTTCACAAAGCCCTCATTTGTGTTCCAAGAATCAGCCCTAGCGCTGATCTTTCAAACGGTAAACAGCCGTTGGTGTTCTGACCTCCTTGCCCATGATCATCTCTTTTATCGCCGGTGTCACCATTTTAAAGGCTTTGTACAGATCATCGATAAGCTCGAGTTCGGAAATATCCTGCCACTGCTCCTCTTCATGGTATTTGACTTCGTATTGCGGCATTTTGAAGTACATAGTTTTCCTTTTGGGTCAGCAGCCTGATTTGCATTGATAATGGCGTCTGCTGATCGGGGGACTTGGCAGTCTCACCCGCCACTGGTTTAATCACATTAAGATTATCGGCTATATTCGGAAAACCTTGAGTGCTAAGAAAAATAAGAAGAGATGGGTGGGATTCGGGAACCGACAGCGCCTTGGTCAAGAACGCTGCGTGGATTGGAAAATTGGAAATTTCTATTTTCGAATGAAAGTTTCTTGAAGTATTCGGCCTAACCGAACTTCACTACCTGACCCGCTTTTTTGTCTCTGACATATCTTCCGCCTTCAACGACTATTTCTCCGTTGATAACGACGCTTTCGATGCCGGTGGGACGCTTGGCGGTTTCTTTAACGGTCGTATTGTCGGCGATGGTGTCCGGGTCGAAAACTACGACATCGGCAAAATTGCCCGGTTTGATCTCGCCCCGCTGCGCGATTCCCATCCAGCTTGCGGTTTGGCCGGTCATCTTGCTGATCGCCTCCGCCAGGCTCAGCACGCCTTTATCCCTGACGAACCGGCCCAGTATTCGTGGGAATGCACCATAGGAGGCCGGGTTGGCAAACCCGCTTGATTTCAAAAGGGTGTCCGTTTCAAACAAACATCGCTCATGCGCCATTAAGGTTTCGACCACCGCTTCATGGGCGTCGTCGCCGCTGTATCCGTAAGTCAGCTGCAGGGCTCTCCCGCCGCTCTCGGCAATAATTTTTAGCATGGCCTCTACCGGATCCAGCCCTTCCTGTTTGGCGATCTCCACCATGTTCAGCCCGTTGAATTTTTGGCCGGCAGGATAGCCTGCCTGCATGATCTGGATGTCGGCCATATTGAATCCTACCAGAAATTTGGCCAGGGCCAGCTCAATTCTGAGCCGGCGGATCGCTGCGGCACTTTTCAAGTTGGCATCCAGGTTTTGCATGAACCAGGCCGGCAGAAAAACGGAGAGGTAACTGTTGCCGCAATAATGAGGATAAATATCGAACATGACCTCCAGGCCTTGGTTTTGGGCCGCTTCAATCAACAGCAGCGCCTTTTGAGCCGTGGGCCAGCTCTTTTTGCCGGCGAAAATCAAATGTGATATTTGCAGCCGTACGCCGGTTTCTAGCGCGATGGAAAGGACCTCGTCCAATGCTTTCAGGTTATGCGGCCGGTCCAGGAACGGGATAATGGGATATGATCCCGAATACTTGGATAGGGCGCGGTTATGAACCGTCAGGATACGTCCGTAGTCGGCGGCCACCCGGGCCAGGGTCAGCAGAGCATCCCGGGTGGAAAAAAGACCGGGGGGATACATCAGGCCGAAAGAAAGGCCGGCGGCACCCTGGTCCAGGGCCTCCGCTGTCATGGTGGCCATCTTTGCCGTTTCCCCGGAATCGGGGGGTTTTGTCGGATTTCCGACTGCCGCCAGATGCAGGGCACAATGACCCACCAGTTGAACGGTGTTGAACAGCAGGCCGTCGCTGGATTCCAGATGATCCAGGAATTCGCCCATTGTTTCCCACTTATAAGTCAGCGGCCTTTCGAGTAGGGGTTGGGTGAGGTCGTTGATAATTTTTTTACCATCAGCGGTGACGGGGGCCGGGGAAAACCCGCAGTGTCCCGTGACAACGGTGGTGATGCCCTGTTCGACCATGGGAAAGAGAAAATCCTGGTGATCCGGCAGCGGCAGCACCCAGTCGAAATGACTGTGGCAGTCGATAAAACCGGGCGCCACTATCCGCCCTTCCGCATTGACAACCGCGCCGGTCTCGTCCGCCGCACTATCGCTCTCAGGAGACGTATCTGAAGCAATGACGGATTCGATGCGATCATCGGCAACAACCACATCGCCCCGGAATGCATCACGACCCGTTCCGTCGATGATCATGCCATTTTTAATTAACAAATTCCCCATGCGTGTTACCCCGGCTGTCAAGTTAAGAGATACCCAAGCCGGCGAAGCCGGAAATGAAAATTCAAAATTCAAGGTTTCGCTTCAGGCTTAGGGCTTCGCGCTTTGGGCTTCGCTTTCAGCTACGACCCAACACGTCGGGCTACGAGCCCACAAGACGACCCGACACGTCGCTCCGTCTTTTAAGTCCAAATCAGTAGCATTCCTGAAATATTAATTCCGGCTATAGCATAATTCCTGTGCAAACATGATGGGATTTCAATATAAAGGTGTTTATACCTGTGAAAATCCAGGTTTGGTCTCTCTACCATGCATTTTTTTATTCAGTCAATGATGTTGCAGTAGTCAAACGCATCCTTGACCTGCGGTCATTTCCCCTCACACGAATTTTCTGATCTTAATTATAAATTCGTCAGTTAAACCGATCAACGTTAAATCCCACCCTGTCACTGTCGCGAAGGAAGTTATTCCTTAAGTATCTGCTTTTTCCGATTCCAGCTCTCCGCTTCGCTGTGGCCGCAAGAGCGTATCCAATTGCCCGGCGAACATTTACATTGCCATTAAAAATGCTTACACGTTGTTCACATTGACTTTAAAATAGGAGGCGATTTACGAGAACGATCCTGCCGGATTCAACCAAGGAGAATATCCATGAAAAAATATGAAACTGTAACCGACAATATCGACGAGGGCCGCCGCGCGTTTCTCAAAACCGCCGCCACAGCCCTGGCACTGCTTCCTTTTGCGTATTTGCCGTTGCCGGCGTTGGTCGAAGCCGGGAGGGCGGAGCCGATGAAGATCGGCGTCATCGGGTCCGGCCGGATCGGCGGCACGCTCGGCTCTTTGTGGGTCGAGGCCGGCCACGAAGTGCTGTTTTCTTCGCGCCATCCGGAAAGGCTCATGGAATTTCCCGAGCGCCTCGGGCCTAAAGCGCGGGTTGGTATGCCGCGAGAGGCGGCCGAATTCGGCGAAGTCGTCCTCGTTTCGGTGCCATACCACGCGGTTCCGCAGATCGGACGGGATTTGGCAAACGAGCTTGCCGGCAAGGTCGTCTTAGAGACCGGGAATCCCTACCCCTCCCGTGACGGCGAGATGGCGGTGAGGGCGCGGGCCAGAGGAACCGGCACCACTTCAGCCGAGTTTTTGCCCGGGGTGCGCCTCGTGCGTGCTTTCAATTCGATTGCCTATTACGATCTGCGCAGCGAGGCTCATCGCCCGGGCGACCGCGTCGCGGTGCCTCTGGCAGGCGATGATCCGCAGGCACTTGAGGTCGCTTCGCAGTTGGTGAAAGATGCCGGCTTCGAGCCGGTTGTGGTCGGTGGGCTGACCAGAGCCAAAGAATTCGACTACGGCACCCCCGTCTACGCCCGGGCGCTTACCGCACGGGAACTGCGTCAGCAGCTAGGAATTGACTGAAAGAAATTTTAGATTTTGGAATGCGGATTTTGGATTTAAGGTATTTTGTCCATTTTAAAACGACAGAGCGAAGCGATACAATAAATCTTCAATCTTCAATCTTCAATTCCCCGGTATAGCGGGATCACCGCTACGCGGCGACCGGCTTGCCCGGGTTTGGATTTAATCGATGTACTAGTGGTCTTGGCCCCCTTCAAATGCTGCTGATGTTTCATTTGACCCCTTTCATCTCCGGCATTATATTTATTTCGTTGAAGAAAACGTGGTCTTTTGTGCCAGACTAGAGACAATCGTCTAAGCCTTCTGCCCAAGGTATTAATGGTGTCAGGTGTCAGGTTTCAGGTGTCAGTAAAAACCGAATCCTGAGTCCTGAAGCCTGGTTGGATTGAGGCTGAATGTCACCAGCGGTGAAGGAAACTCCAATTGATGAGTGACTCCCAACCTCGGGTCTACTTTAGTTGCTGACACCTGACACCTGAACACTGCAGGAAAAAGTCGCCATATCCATCACTGCTGCGGGGTGAACTCAAAGCCGAACCCTCTGGTCAAGAAATTTCAATTAGAAGCGGAACAACAATTGACGGTGGTAGATGATGTTAATTCGACCAACTCAAAATCACGATGCACATTCCATGTCCTGCATCTACGTGCAGACCTGGCAGGATACCTATCTGGGCGTGATACCATATGACTACCTGATATCGATGTCGATTCCGCGGCACGAACAGGCATTTAGCAATGAGCTCACCGGTAAACACATCATCAGCTTTGTGGTTGAAGACGGGGGCCGGGTCATTGGCTTTATTACGGGCGGCTACGAGCGGCACGGCGATTACATTTACAGCGGTGAAATCTATACCCTGTACGTGCTTAAAAATTTTCAGCGACGGGGCCTCGGCTCCCAACTTGTGTCCGCCCTGACATTGCAGTTTAATCGGCTCGGTATATATTCGATGTTGGTGCGGGTTCTCAAACTCAACCCCTACCGGCGCTTCTATAAAAATTTAAATGGCCTCTATCTCAAAACCGAACAAATGTCCGTCGCGACTGAGACAATGGATGTCGAGATTTACGGTTGGCTGGATACCACCCTCATCGACGATTAACTCGAACTTGAGCATCTTCTTCAGTGAACGGTCCTTAACTTTATGGTGCTTTCTGGAGCCGGCTGAAAATTTTTGAATCTGATAACTGAGGTAAAATGAGATGGGACTGTTAATCGTCGATCGGGAACAGTGTCAGCGGGATGGCATCTGTGCTGCCGTTTGCCCGGCCTGCATTATTGAGTTTAAAAACAAGAAGGCCTTTCCAAGCTTAGTTGATGGCGGGGATGAGCTATGTATTCGCTTAATATAACAGGTATCGACGACGCAGCTGCCGCCACCGCTGCTCATCCGCCTGCCAGGCCAGTGCGAGCCCGGCCGGCGTCTTGTCCGCCAATATGTGACGCAGTGCGGTTTCAGACCCCAGCAGGTTGTCTTCTTTTGCCAGGCGGTATTCAGCCGGGTACAGGCGGTGAAGTATACGGGCAACTTCCAGACCCAGCCGCACGGGTTGAAGGGCCTGTCGATCGGTCACCAGGATGAAAACGCCCTGGCATTTCCGGCCGGCATACTTACTCGATTGCGGGATAAAGGACACCGGATAAAAACGAACGCCCGCCAGGTCTCTGGCGTTGAGATCGGCCGCCAGTCGAACCCCGTCGATCCAGGGGGCGCCGATCTGCTCGAAAGGGGTGTCGGTGCCTCGGCCCACCGAGATGCGGCTGCCCTCGATGCCGCCGATTCCCGGATATAATGTGGCCTGTATCAGGTTGCGCATGTTGGGTGACGGATTTATCCAGGGCAGGCCGGTCTCGTCAAACCAATATTGGCGCTGCCAGCCTTTCATTTTGACGACGGTTAAATCCGCTCCGATTTCGTTCTCGCTGTTGAACAGCTGTGCCAGTTCCCCCATGGTCAATCCGTGGCGGATGGGCATTGGGAAATAGCCCGTAAATCCGATAAATTTTTGATCCAGCATGGGCCCTTCGACCTGCAGGCCGTTAATGGGATTAGGACGATCCAATACCACGACCCTGACGTTATGCCCAGCCGCCGCTTCCAACATGTAGGCCATGGTCGTCATATACGTATAAAACCGCGTACCGATATCCTGCAAATCCACGACAATCGTGTCAATGCCGGCCAGCATTTCAGCCGTGGGCCTTACGCGCTTGCCGTACAGGGAATGGATCATGAGCCCGGTTTTTTTGTCCCGCGATAAAGGTACATGCTCCTCCAGGATGCCGCGCACACCGTGCTCCGGGCTAAAAAGGGCGACCAGCTGCAGATTTTCGGCCCGGTATAACAAGTCGATGGTATTGACGCCGTCGCGCGACCAGCCGGTCTGGTTGGTCAGCAGGCCGATGCGCCTGCCTCGCAGCCGGGCAAAATCTTCTGTACGCAGTACGTCCAGGCCGCTGAGAACCCTGCCGCGGGAATGAGGATATTCCGGCAACGAACTCGACTGCGCAAGGCTTGAGGTGCTGTGCCCTGAGGAATGCCCGGCTGATTCGGTTCGGCCGGCCGCAACGCTGACGGCAATCGTGACAATATTTTCGCGCAGATCGGTTACCTCCCCCCTGCCGTCCGGATGAAGCCTGTTGGAAAGAAACACGACATACAGGCCTGACTCGGTATCGAGCCAGAGTTTGGTGCCCGTAAAGCCGGAGTGATCGATGGGCAACGGTAGACTCTTTTCCAGACGACCGTCAAAGGTGGTGTCCAGACTCCAGCCGAGACCGCGAATCCATCCATCACTGACCGGCGTTGACGGCGCAATCATGGCGTCTACGGAAGCCGTTGATAATATCCGCGTTCGACCGAAGGCGCCGCTGTTCAGCAGCATTCGGCAAAAAATGGCCAGATCATCCGCCGTGCTGAACAGGCCGGCGTGCCCCGTCCCGCCTCCCATTCGACGGGCAGCCGAATCGTGAACCAGACCGCGCAGCATCGTGCCATCCGGACCTCCGCAGGGTCGGGCTGCCTTCCAGCAACGCTCGCTAGGTGCAATCCGGGGCTTCATGTCTGCCGCCGGATAGTACATTGTGTCGTGCATTCCCAGCGGCTTAAAGACGTGCTCGTTCGCAAACTGATGGAGGGACATGCCGCTCACCCGCTGCACGATTTCGCCCAGCATTATAAAATTCAAGTCGCTGTAGACGACGCTCTCACCGGGCTTTGTGGTCGTCACGTCATTTGAAATCTTTTCAATGGCCGCACGGTAACCATCCCAGCGCCAGGCCGGATTGAAACCGGGTCTCAAACCCGACATATGGGTCAGCAGATCACGCACCGTAATGTTGCCTTTGCCGCGACGTTCGAATTGCGGAATGTACTTGGACACCGAGTCCTCCAGGGAGATGCGGCCGGCTTCGACAAGCTGCATAATACTGGTCGTGGTGGCGACGACTTTGGTGAGGGAAGCCAGGTCGAATACCGTATCGACGGTCATCGGTTCAATATCGGGGACCAGGGCGCGGTGACCGAAAGCCTTGCGATAGAAAATGTGTTCGTTTTGGCCGACGAGTACTACGGCACCCGGCAAATCGCCTTGGCTGATGGCTTCCTCTACGAGATCATCGATCCAGCATAGCTCTGCGCTATCGTAAAATTTGGCGGGGGCTGCGACCGGTTTCTCAATCTCGGGGATCTGATGGGGCGTAGGCGCAGCAGACAGGCAGCCGCCTGTGACCGTCAGCATCAGAGCGGGCAAAATCTTGCAGCTAAGCTTCCCCGCGATATTGCAGCTCTTACTGAGCCATGTTGAGAGTTGGAATTTTTTAAAAATTTCTATCAAAAAAATTTCACGGACATTAAGGGTTTTATTTTGTCGCAGACAACCTGGCCCTCTGGGCTCGGAATCTTTACACGCCGGCCCGGTAAAATGCGACGGTATTTGATTATCGGGCCTGCTGTTGAGTCGTAATGATCTAAAGCCATTCCAATAGTTTAGCCGTATTCAGGCAATACTTCAAGTGAAATTGTACGCACCTGGTTTTGATGCCTATGGGAAAAGTTGGAAAAACGGGGTGTTCGGAGGGAAATCTCCTTTTTAATGTCCCAATTGTTAATAAAGTGTCCAATATCTTGATAATTAGGATAAAGAGATGCTGTCTCGGTTGAATTAAAGCTAGGTTAGTTTTTGGTGAGGATTCGGATAACTGTATGTTTCAGATTGCTTATGCCGGTCAAAATTGATTGACTTGGTTGATCCGTAAGTATAAATCGTCAGCCTTTCCTCCCTAAAATGAACTTTGCTGAAACCTGGGTATAAACCCGGGGAATCTCAACCCAACCTACTATTGATGCCGATATTCAGCTTGACTGAGACGGCATTAATCTTAGGTTTAGTTCCGAGGTGTTCTAATTCAATGCTCGATGGCAGGCGCTGGTTGGCGGGTTGAAATATCGTCGGCCTCCATCGATTTATTGCCGAACCATTGATTGATTATAAAATGGGATTGCGAAAATGGAAAAATGCACATTCAATAACTTTATGCAGGCTCTCAAGCCCTGGCTTAATGACGACTTTATACAACACGCGCGTTTCGATGAAAAAGGTATTTTCACGTTGACCTTCGTCAATGGCGGGCAAAAGGTTTACCAGGTCGATGACTGCACGGCAGGACAGGTGACAGAGGCGATAGCGATTTTGAAAAAGAACGATGTCCGGGTTTTCGAATAAAGTGATTTAATAGATTTCGCGGCATTTAAATTAAACGTCGGCTTCCGGATGAAGACAGGGCTGAAGTGTCGAAAAAAAACACTTCAGCCGGGCGTCTTTATCAAGTTTTGGGCATGCGCTATTTAATCGAGAAATGCGCCCGCCGGTTCTTAGCCCAGGCGGCTTCGCTGCGCCCCTTGGCGAACGGACGCTCTTCACCGTAACTTATGGTTGTCATTCGCGAGCGATGGATGCCCAGATCGACCAGGAACGTTTTGACGGCTTCCGCTCGCCGGTCGCCCAGCGCCAGATTGTATCCATTGGTGCCTCTCTCATCGCAATGACCTTCAATGGTAATCATCACATCGGGGTTGGTTCGCAGCCATTGACTATTGATCGCTAAAATATCCTGGGATTCAGATGTCAGGGTTGCTTTGTCGAAATCGAAAAAAATGTTCTTCCGAAGCACAACATCGTCGTTGTCATCACTTGTGCCTGGTCCGTTTGCCCAGCTGCTTTCCGACGTTTCCCAATTATCGATCGGGGATGTCTGATATGCATTGCCCTGCCTTTCCGATTTCAAACCTTCATCGACGGCCACGGTATTCTTTTGACATGCCACCGTAAAAATCAACAATGTACTCACTATAACAAGTGCTAACTTCAACTCTGAATTCTTATCCATGCTCTTCTCCTCCTGTTTTTTTCTACGCTTAATTAAAAAGCTCAAATCATACAAATTGTGCTTATGGGAGTGGCTCTCAGCCGCGAATTGGAATGATCGCGACTCGACCCTTGCCCACATTCCATATTTTGTCGCAGAAAACCTGGTCCTCTGGGCCAGGTCAGAGACAATCGGCTCTGCCATGAATCCTGCTGCAAGCGGGAGCGGAATGATGGAATATCGTAGATCCGCCGGAGGAGGACTGGAAAGTTGGAATGTTGGTTTTAGTGGAATGGGACCTGTTTTGATAAGGATGGTATGGGTCAGTTTATAAAATCAGGCCGTCATCCGTTTTCGATTCCCATTATTCCCCTATTCCACCATTCCATCATTCCATTCAGAGTCTAAGGTAAACCCCACTCCTCTTGAGTGAAATCAAAGCCGGGCCCCCTGGGCTCGGATTCTTTACTTCCTGCTCTTGACGGATAACCGGTTTAGATTATCTCGCCCTGCGTTGAATGATCTCAGGCTTAATGACTTGCCATAACACAGCAAGATTCGTTCCTGGTAGTGACTAAAAAAAATATAATAAAAATTATCAATAAGTTAGACGGGTTCCCAACAACGGTTATTTATTCACTGAAATGCTTTTTCAACTTCTGTGAACAGCAATTTATCTTTTTGTGAACGCAGGACCCTGTTTATGTATTTGCCGGTAGTTTAAAAAAATAATTCGAGCATACAAAGTGTTGCATCACCGACTGAAAGTCTTAGAATTGAATATGGTAATTCGGAATGTAAGCAAATGCAGGGTTCAATAGGAGGCTGGCGATGGTTGATGCGAAAAAAATCAAGGATCGGGCGGCGGGCGCCGTTGTGGGAGCCCTGGTCGGCGACGCTCTGGGGCTGGGGCCACACTGGTATTATGATATCGACGAAATGCGGAAACATTACGGTCCCTGGATTGACGGGTACACCGAACCGAGGCCGGGGCGGTATCATGAGGGGCTCGAGGCCGGCAGCCTTTCTCAAACCGGGTTGATTACCCTTGAGCTGCTGCGTTCGGTTGTTGAAGCCGGCGGTTACGACGAGGTTGATTTTACCCGGCGGATCGATACTGAAATTTTGCAGCAGATGGACGGAACATCATATTCCGGCCCGGGTGGATACACCAATCAGTCTATCCGTGAACTCTATCAGGCCAGGATTAAAGATAATAAACCCTGGGGCGAAACTGGTGATTACGCAGACACCAGCGAAGGCGCCGAACGCGCGGTTGTACTGGCTGCCAGGTATGCGCAGTCTCCGATGGAAGGCGCGCAGCAGATCGCCGGAAATATCCGTTTGACCCAGATCGATCCCTTCGTCGTTGCCTTAAGTGCCTCTTTTGCTGTGATTGTCAGTGCCCTGATACGCGGTGAACGGTTTGATGGTGAACTTTCCGGCAAACTTTACGGAATGGTTGAAGAGGGGGTTCTGCCGTTTACCCACGCTGTGCTAGCGGAAAACAAAGATAAATACGCCCACGATCCCACCGCTCCATCGGCATTGTTGCCTTACCCCGACGGGCTTCTTTTTCCGTCCCATATCTGGCAGGCGGCGAACGACCCTGATGTGACAATCGAGCCGGCCTGGAAGGTCTCCCTGGTCTATGGCATGCCCTGCTCGATTCTATGCATGCTGCCGGCGGCCTATTATCTGGCAGCTCGGTTCCACGACAATTTCGAGTCGGCCGTATTGCAAGCCGTCAACGGCGGTGGTCAAAACATGTCAAGGGCGATGCTCACAGGCGCTTTGGTTGGTGCCCAGGTCGGGCTGTCCGGCATCCCGCAGCGATTCATTGAAGGGTTGACGGTGGGACCCGAAATCGTCGAGTTGGTCCAACGGCTGCATGGATAGAATTGATTGGCGCTGCCAGGCTACATTTGTTCTTCGATCTCATATTATAGGACGCATCCTTTATTTCGTGCTCTTTCTCGTGCTCGTCCTCGAAGCTTTTGAGCCGTTTTCAGTGCCGAGGACGAGTACGACGACGAGCACGATTTAACCACTTTGCTTTGGGAATAGACTTAGTAAATTTTATAAAAGCACCTCCTTATGGTCACCAGCGTCCAGTATGATCAAAGAAAAGAAACTAATGAACGTCCAACGTCTAACGTCTAACATCGAATAATGAATCTTATCTTTTCTTATAATGACTGAGCGAAGCGATTCGACCATTCGTCAATCGACATTCGTCATTCGTCATTTCATACCAGCCAACACAGCTGAAAGAAAGTCAATACTATGAGCGCATTTGACTTTGTCGTTGTCGGCTTGGGCACGGTAGGTTCCGCAACCTGCCTGGAGCTCGCCCGCCGGGGGCATTCCGTGCTGGGACTTGACGCCCGGCACCCACCGCACAATCAGGGCAGCCACCACGGCGAAACCCGCAGTATCCGCCGCGCCTACCTGGAAGGCACCAGTTATGTCCCGATGGCCTTGAATGCATGGGAAGCGTGGCGGCGTCTGGGACGCGATAATAAAAAGACGCTGCTGATGTCCACCGGCAATTTGACTATCGGCCCTCCTGATTGCCCGGCCGTAACGGGATTTCTGGCCAGTGCCCGGGCCTTTGGTATCCCTAATCAATACTTGACGGCGGCTGATGTGTCTAAACGTTGGCCGCAGCTGTCACCGGCCGCAAATTTTGTAGCAGGTTTGGAAATCGAGGCGGGGCTGCTTTTTCCGGAATTGTGTATCGAACTGATGCTTTACGAGGCCCAAAAAGCCGGGGCGACGCTGCATTTTAATGAACCTACGAGTGACTGGTCTGATAGCGGTGATCGTGTCCAGGTGCATACCCGGCAGAGAGCATACGAGGCCGGGCGACTGCTTCTGGCCGCCGGCGCTTGGAACCAGAAACTGGCCGGTCGATTCGGCGTACAGCTGCTGCCCAAAAGGATACCTGTCCAATGGCTAGATCCTCCGGCCGCTGAAAACTTCAAGTGTGGCATTTTTCCCGTCAACTTCTGGCAACTGCCAGCGTTTGAATCCACCGAGACTTGCCGATACAATGAATTTTATTCAATTCCGATCACCCCTTCCGGCGGCCGCGTCAAAGTCGCAGCCCACAACTGTCTTGAAGATTGTGATCCTGATAGATTAGACGAAGAAGTGTCGGCCCGGGAGGTTGGCGCTATCACTCAGTTTATTAACAATTGCCTGCCGGCCTTAAAAAATTCAGATTGTTTATCGAATATTTGTATGTATACACTGACGCCTGACGGTGAATTTACTCTGGGGGCGCTGCCGGACCATGACAATGTGTTCATCGGCGCCCTCGCCGGGCATGGTTTTAAATTTGCGCCGGTTTTAGGCGAGATCCTGGCTGACATGCTCGAAGGGATTGATCCGGCGTATGACGTTGCCATGTTTTCTCCCTCCCGGTTCTCCTGAAATTTTCTTCTTTAAAAATCGGTATTCATATTTAAGATCTATCTCCCTCGGATAACAGAGGCTGTGGAGGCTGGAAAAGAGCCCGTTGCCAAGTCAATTGCGTCAGGAAATGAGACCGTACTGCTTGTGGAAGACGAAGAAGCGATTCTTCGCCCGAGCAAAACCGTGCTGGAGCGGTTCGGCTATAATGTAATTGCGGCCCGCACACCCCGGGAGGCGGTTGCCCTGACCGGGCAATACGAGGGCCCGATTCACCTTCTAGCTACAGATGTTGTGATACCTGAGATGAACGGCAAAGAGTTAATGGAGCGAATCGAGAAGCTCAGACCGCATATCAAGGTCCTTTTCATGTCAGGCTACACGGGCAATGTCGTCGTGCACCATGGTATTCTCGAGGATGACGTTCACTTCCTTCAGAAGCCCTTCTCGGTCGATTCCCTGGCCTCTACGGTACGCGACGTTTTGGATCAGCAAGAGTAAAACCAATGAATAAACAATGAGGCTGTCAATAAGGGACTCAATGTAGACAGAATCCAAGCTGATACCACCAGATCCTTTCTCATCCTTCCGACCACATGCTCTATTTTCCGTTTTACAAATGATATTTCGTGCGCATTTTTTAGATACTGCCTATCTTTGGGATTTCCCGGATTGGGGTATCCAATAACATAGCATTGGCTACGATATCGAAAAACATGACGATCCCTTAATTCATATTTGCCTTTTTGTTAATCCAACCAAGGGGCAACAAGGCAATGGAAAGGAATTTGAAAAATGAGCGAACCCCAAAATGAAACCGATCCGGAACTAGATTGTCAGGTAACGGTCAATGACGGCTCGTATATGACCTGTGATATGATCGAAGATGATTCGCCAGAGGAAGAGGAAACACAGCCGGATTTCAACATTTAGCGACGTCAGTCGGCAGCCTGCCACTGGGAGGCGACGCTCTGTGCATCACGTGCCGCAGCCAGCTCAATGCTGCCAGAAAATTTTACTCAGAAACCCCCAAATGCAATAACAGCACAAACGTCCCGCTTTACCGCATTAACTGATTCTGCAATATTGTTTAAACAGGAGCTTGGAGGTGGATTTAACCGAGCAGATCGATAAAGGCTTTTTACAGCTTGCGTCTCTTTCCGATGACCGCATAAATCTGGCCCATAGCGCTCTTTTAATCGCCAAAGCCGCTTATCCGGATTTGGAAGAGTCTCTATATCTGGCCCATTTTGACCGATTGGCCGCTGATATAAAGCGCGATCTAACGGCCGATCTGGAAGCAGCAGACATTATCGCGAGGATAAACCACGTCCTTTTTGACAGAGAGAAGTTTCGCGGCAACCGGGAACAGTACCACGACCCTGACAACAGCTTCCTGAACCGGGTTTTTGACCGCAAAACAGGCATTCCGATTACCCTAAGCCTTATCTATATCGAAGTCGCTGGACGGCTTGGATTGGATGTGCGCGGGATTGGATTGCCGGGACACTTCATTGCTGCGCTTTACCATTCAGGCGGGATGATTTACATTGATCCATTTAATCGGGGCGAAATCCGTTCCGTGGAAGATTGCCTCGAGATCGTGCGGACTTATGCGGGCGAAACCGCTCAACCTTATCTTGGATGGCTGCAGCCGATCGGCCGCAAAGAGCTTTTGGCGCGGATGCTTAGAAATCTCAAACTTATCTATGCCCGGCAGGAAAATGACGTCATGCTCTTTAAAATGGTTCATTGGATCCTGCTACTTCAACCTGATTCGCCTCTCGAACTCAGCGAACGGGCCTTGTTGTACGAGGAAATGGGAAATCCCGCCCGGGCAGCAATGGATTGGGAACGCTACCTGGTCAATATCGACGACCAGCCGGGGATGCAAAAGATTCGCGCTAGGATCGATATCCTCAATAAAATGCAGTCGCGGATTCATTAGGTCCTAATTGAGCAAAAAGAGCTCAATTAGTTGTTATTGGGTATTGGGTACTGGGTATTGGGTATTGGGTACTGGGTACTGGGTATTGGGTATTGGGTACTGGGTATTGGATATTGGGTACTGGGTACTGGGTACTGGGTATTGGGTAATTGCTCTTCCACCCCGGCGTCTTGCATGCTTTCGAGGAGGTAATCAAAATTCATCCTCATGCCAGGGGCGCCAAAGCGCGGGTCGAGGAACTGCCCAAAAGACTGAGGATTTAGCAAGATTAATCGCGGGCCGGGCATAGGCGCAAAATATGGGGATAGATATGGACACAAGTACTAACTCGATAAAAGATAAAACCGTACTGATAACCGGATCGACGGATGGAATCGGCAAACAAGCAGCTCTCGAGCTTGCCGACTCCGGAGCCAGGGTCATCCTGCATGGACGAAAGGAGGCGACGGTCGAGCCGGTGTTGAAGGAGATAAAGCAGAAAACCGGAAATGATAAATTGGATTTTTTTATTGCGGACCTGTCGTCATTGGAGCAGACCCGCGCCATGGGTGCGGGGGTCCGGCGCCGAAACAGCCGGCTGGACATACTTATCAACAATGCCGGCGTGGCCCTGAATAGCTTTGAAATTTCCGCCGACGGTTATGAAATGACCTTTGCCGTCAATCACCTGGCCGTATTTACCCTCACCCTTGAACTACTGGATTTGCTGACCCAAAGCGCGCCCAGCCGTATTATTAATGTCACCTCCATGGTCCACAGCTCATCTCTTAGTGACGATCTCGCCAATCCCCGTAATTTTGACGGCTGGGAGGCCTACTGCCAATCCAAGCTTTGCAATATTTTATTTACCTACGAGCTGGCTGAAAAACTCCGGGATCGAAATGTGACGGTAAACTGCCTGCACCCCGGCGTGATCGCCACCAAGCTGCTCAGGGCCAACTTTAGCGGCGGCAGTCCGGTCACCGTAGGGTCGCAGAAGTTGGTTTATTTGGCTTCTGCACCCGAGCTTGCGATGGAGACCGGAAAGTATTTCTTGGACAACCGCCAAACGCGATCGGCCGATATAACGTACGATCCGGATACCCGAAATAAATTGTGGGATTTAAGTGAGGAATTGTGTGGTTAGCCGCCCATGGGTCGCTTGGGGGTCGGGCTACAGCGACACATTGAACAATGGATAAATGTCACAAATCTAGATCAGGATAATGCTTTTTTTGACAGGTATCGCAAATGCCGTGGCTGAATTGTGCTTCCGAGTGCTCCGTGATAAATTTTTCCAGTTTGTTCCAGTACCCTTTATCGTCACGAATTCCTTTGCAGTGCATGCAAATCGGAACAATCCCGCTAAGGGTTTTTATTTTTGCACTTGCTTCTCTGAGCTCCCTGTTTTTCCGATTAAGGTCTCGGGTCATGTTTGCCATTTCGTTGGAAATAATGGTCATTTTTTGGAGAATCTCCTCATTGGTCAGCATGAGATGCCCGCCGATTATCAGGTGTTTGTCGTTGTCAATCTTATAAATATGGCATTGGAGGGGGATGGAAGAGGATCCCCGTGACTTGAAAATCAACCAGACGGACTGTTCCTTTTTGGAGTCCGAAAGCGGCAAAAGTTCTCGGCTTTCCGGAAGCAGAAAGGAATGTATCGGCTTTCCCGAAACGTCTTCTCCTGGAGATATGAGTGTGCCGAAACATTTATTATGCGCGGATATCCTCAGGTTTTCATCAAGTACAACAATTGCCAATGTCGTTGTCTTGTGAAAATAATCCTCAAATTCTCTGACGTGTTGCAGTATTAAATCCTTGAACACATCCATTAGTTTTCCAATTCAGAAAGCAGTGCGTTTAATTCCATGGCATTAGCTGCGAAAAAATCTGCACCGGTAGTCCGCCATAAGTCAGACACCTCGTTGAATGCGCGTCCTCCTATAACAACCAGTATTTTATTGAGTTCCACATCCCCTTTAATGGTGTTTATAATATCCTTTGCCTTCAAGATATTAAAAGGCATCGTCACTGAAACTGCTATAACCTTTGGATGAAAAGACCGTAACAGTTCTACGAGATCGTTGACCGGGGTGTTGGCGCCAAGATATCTCACTTCCCAACCTGCATGTTCGAATATATCCGAAATCATCCATGCGCCGATCTCATGGAATTCGTTGGGCGCTGCTGTAACGACTGCTTTGGCCATGACCCTATCAGGAACAATCTCCTGCATGGTGGCTGAAGCCATCACTCGACCAACAATCGCTGAGGCAAGATGTTCTTGTGCAACTGAGATCTCTCCGCGTTCCCATAGCATGCCGACTTCATACATCACAGGCTGTATAATTTGCAAGTAAAACGGAGTTATATCTTTTCCTGTCGAGACAGTTTCCTTTGCGATACTAAGGCATTTTCTATGGTTTCCTGCTAGAACAGCAGCCAAAAAAGAGTTTTTTCTTTCAAGCCAGTCCTCGCTGATCGGAAGTTCTAATTCCGCCTCGGTTTGTGATAAGTAAATCATGTTTTCATGGCGTTTTATCATCCAATTATAAACTGATTCGATCTCAGCGGTCATGTCAGGGGAGAGGTGTTTCTTTAAAGCATCGATCCAGGCTTTTAACTCCAATTGAAAGTAATCGTAGGAAAACTTATGTGCGGCGTAGGTGCGATAGACCCAAGGAATCGTCTTGGCCAGCAGTTCATAGTTGCCGATGCTAAAAACCGTCACCATGAATGCTGCATGATGACTATGATTTTCATACATGACTTGCAGTGGATTGTTACCGATCAATTTGTTGATGGAAGGATCTGAGGTTAGGGTATCGTCCACATATTTTTTTAGGACCGGAATCTTTTTATAATAGTCGGTCGCAGCTCTTAAGGGAATCAAGGGAAGATCCTTTGATTCGTTGATTATTTCGTCAAGTTGCAAGTTCATAAATTTTGGCCCTGTATTAGATCAAGTAATCTGGATTCATTTTAGCTGACTTTAGTTGATTTTCTTCCTCAACGGGCAGAGGTTTTCTTAGCGATCGCCCGGATTTCAACAAGTGTACCTTTGGTAATAAGCTCTGCCACGCCAATTGCGGACCATGCAGGATATGGTTCAAATATAAATTCGTCCTTTACTTTGATAAATATTTCTAAATGTTTCCGCAGTGCTACATGATAAGATGTCATTTCAACTACGTTACTGAAATCAAGTCCTGCTTGAGACAAATTTTTGTTGAGGAACTCAAAAGTTTCTCGAAATTGTGTCTCCGGATCATCCGATATGCTTAAATCAGGCCTCGTTCCCGTTACTCCCGAAAAAAACACATAATCACCATCGTCAATGCCGGGTGATAAATGCCAGTCTTTGGGAAAGTGCGCGAAATCGGGCGTTACAATGACTTTTTTCATATTAAGATCCCCAACGATATTGTAATACAATATGTCCATCGACTTTCATTTGCAACAAAGCGCAAATATCTGCTCCTTTTTTCTGGCTGCTTAGGCTGTTTACTCTAATGGACAATCCGGACAATACTGCTTTCTTCCACAAAGCTCGCAGTGCCTCCCGATCCAAACCTGGTCAAACTGATCCATAATGCGATTCACCAGGATCGGGTCGTCAGTAATGATACCGGATTCGAAATTTCTTCGATTCTCGCTCTTTGCCCCCATCCCCGCACCCGTGAGATTGGCACTTCCGGTATAGGCTTTTTCCCCGTCAACAATGACGCTCTTGAAGTGAACCCTTGGGCAAAGCATACGCTCCAGCCCCTCAACCAATGGGGTAAATCTATCAAAGTCCTTCCTGAAGTTTGGACCCGGTTCCTTGGCATGTAGTAAACGAACGGATATCCCGCTGTCTATCATATCGGAAAGCACACTGAGGAAAGGAGCCATCTTCTTTCCTCTTTTCACGTACAAGTCCTTAATGTCGGCTGTAGCAATCCACACATACCTGTCGGCTTCAAGAACCATCTGTTGAATGACGCGCTCGTAGATTTCTTTATCGGAGATGAATTCAGTGGGCATACATACTTTTTTTCTTTAAAAGTCGAAATTCTGGTTCAGCTGCGGCGTTTCGCGGTCAATTAAACCTTCTGATTGAGCGGCGGCCAAGATACGGCTGCTAAAGGGTGTCATCCGGTATTATGCCATGCCTGCCGGTCAAAGTCCAGTCCCGGGCATACCGAGGCGCTGACTAGCCGGAGGAAAGTCAGTTATTCAGCACTTTGAGCGGGGGTGGTACAGTATTGTATGCCTTAAATAAAACAGTGGGGGTTGAGTCTTCATCCTTGGTCTGAAGCCAACAATGGAGACCGGCCCCTTTTGTTTTCCTGATAAATGCGGCATTTCTTCAAAGATTGGCCTTCATCGTGATCACCCAGGAAGCGGGTCGAGATTTTTCGGTGCTAAACTGCTTTTAAAAATGTAGCAAGGCGCGGATAAAACTCATCTGGATTATCATTCATCATAAAATGTCCGCTACCGCCGATCATCTCTATTTCTAAGGGATTGAACCGGTGCAAAGCAACCGCCTCAGCGCTTTTCTCGCCATAGAAATAGCATTTGCGACAGGGCAAATTATTATAACGCAGCATCAGCTCGCCGCTGTCCGACCAGTGGATCAGCGATTCGGCACTTTTATAAAATGCCGACGGAGAGGCGGATTCGAGGAAAAAGCGTCCATCGCCGAACGACTTGGACAGCGCTTTAAAATCCGGCAATATTTTTTCTTCAAATTTTTCAAATGGTACACTGATTGTTTTGCGGCTGACAAGTCCGCAGTCTTCACTGCTGAGATTGCCCTCGAGGTTTGCAAAGGACAGCGTCGAATCGAGAAGGGCAGGGGGCAGGAGCAAACCGATGGCACCGCCCATGCTGTGTGCGATGATATGGACTTTCTTTTTGAATAATTTTCTCACCAGTTCAGCGCAAACCAACGCCTGATCCTCCATCTTATAGGAGAAATCATCAGACTTCGAAGAATCCCCAAAACCGACGAGATCCAACGCGAGAATTGAATAGCCACTCAATTCATCGCGAAACCAGATGTCTTTAATGGATTCTTTGGAGCACCCGAGGCCGTGCAGGAAAAACAACAATTCATCGCCGTGTTTGCGAAACGTTGTGGCAATTTCATATGCGGTGCCACGATATTCAATTGAAAATGCTCTGTTTTCCATTTCATCATCCAAAAAGTTGGAGTAAAAACAAAAGCTATGTGTGATTAGTGCTAATAGAATTGACCATCATATTCATCTGGTGGACCACTATTACACCGACTAATTTAAAGGAGGACCGTTTACCTTAGCCGATAGTTTCGCCGAATACCTTTTCCACAAAAACATTTCTGAAAATCCCCTGCGGATCACAAGCCCGTCGCAGTTCGTCAAACTGCTGGTACTGGGGATAAAGCCCGGCAAAGTCATGGGGGGTTCGTGAAAAAAGTTTACCCCAGTGAGGCCGTCCGTCATACTCACGCATGAGCTCCTCGAAATCCCGATGATAGGGCTCGGTCCACTGAGTGCTGGCCACGTATGCTCCCAGATAGCAGCTGTCCTGTCCTGTTGCCGGGCTCATTGGAATGTCGTCGCCGGGAACGAATCGAACCTCCAGGGGAAAGTTCACCCGGTATTCAGGCGCCGAGTTGCGAATGATCTGGGCTACTCGATCGATGGCCTTCGCTGCATTTTCCTGGGGGATGGCGTACTCCGATTCGTTGTGGATTGGGATCATCTTTCCGATGTTGAAAAGCCTTGTGCCACGGTTCACCCGGCGCCGGGGCGTGAAGTAGAGATTTTGCAGTGATCTGAGCACCAGGGGTGTGAGCCCCGGCACCGTTCGGGTCAGGAGGAGAAGGGCGCTGAAGGAGTAGGTGGACAGGCCCCACTCATCCATGAGCTCGGTGGGCCTGGGGGTGGTTCTTTTCTCGTCGGTGCGGTTGAAGAGATAAACCTGGATGACATCCGTATAGGGCAGCCACCAGAGCTTGACGTAGTCGTTTTCGGCCAGATACCTTTCCAGATCGGCCAAGGCGCGGTCGAACGACATTATCTCCCGGCGTTCCTCCAGATCAAATGCATCAGTACATTTAAAGGTGATCTCGGTGACAACACCTAGGCAACCCAAGTGGACGCGTGAGGCGGAGAAAAGCTCCGGCTCCTGAGAGCGACTAAGGTTTCGTATCCGCCCGGTGCCGTCCACCAGCCTTAACTCCTCGATGAAAGTGGATAGAAGCGGCGTGCCAGAGCCGTGCGTTCCGGTGCCCGTGTAGCCCGCAGCGGTCTGGGTGACGATGGAGCCGATGTTGTCCAGTGCCAGGTTCTGACTTTCCAGGGTCTTCTGGATGTCGGACATTACTGCTCCTCCCTGGACGCAAACCCGCTTCGAATCGGATTGCACGTCAATGGATGCCATTCGGTCCAGCCTTAGCAGATGCTCATTCTCCACCTCGTTGATGTCGGACCAGGAAAGCCCTGAACCCACCGGTTTGAGGCGTCCGCCTTCTTCAGCCACACGCGTTACAAGTTCGGCGATTTCCTGTTCATCCCTTGGGCGATGCACGGCCTTAGGCCGCCACTCCTGGTTCCCGGCCCAGCTTTTGAGTATCTCCATTTGCAGCCTTTCTGAAAAAATTTACCACGTCATGTCTGTTACCTTCATTTCTGTCATGTCGAATACGCCTGATCAGCCGCTCGGTATTTCGTTCCGGTTCGTTTGGCTCAGTTAGACATTTACCAAATTAGTTTTGCGCAAATTGTGCAGGACATCTGTTGGCATCTTTATTAAAGCACTAACAAACAGGCATTTACAAAGATTTGAACCGGATTCAACTTTATCACGACGGTAATTTCGTTTGAGACATTTGGATTTTGTAATTTCGGATTTGTTCCGTGTTTCGATTTTCGAGTTTCGTATTTCCGGTTTATCCGGGTTCAGTGATATCAAGCCCTTTTCAAATTCCAAAAAGGGCCTTTCAGGCCAATTTCCTCAAAAAGTTTTTGAGTTTCTTCTACACTGGGTCTTCGCCAATTGTGCTCCAAACGACCGGTGTACCACTTTTGCGCAAGTTCCCAACATTTCTGAATCGTCATGGTATACCCTTCCGACACATTCCGCCGCTTTAGCCATTTTTCAAGATGGTCCTTCGAACTGAAGGACAGAATCGTCGCTCATGTGTGACCGATTTGATCCCAAAAATGGGCAGCGGGGACAAGAAAGTGAACCAGCCAATCTGAATCCAGAGTTTCACTATGCCGGATCACAAGATCCAGTTTCGCCTGGCATTCTCCACACCCACACGGGGTATGTCCCATGGCATCTTTACCGAGTATGGCGGCAATGCCGAGGATATCCCATACTCAGTTGCCCCAGTACAATCGGTCTTCTATTTCCGCGACGTAGTTCGTTGGAAGCCCTGAAAAAGGGTGAGCCATCCATACCGAATGTGATCCCGGAGCCAGTGCTATGTGATGTGCTTCCGCGAGTCTTTCAAACCTATTCTCTACCGCTGCAATCTCGATCTCGAAATGATTTGCCGCATCAATTGTTGTTGGGGGTCTGCTTGTTCTGGCAAAGGTCAGGTAAATAAAATGGCGGATATCGGCGTCGGAAATCATCCCATTGGTTTTAGCTGCCATCCTGCTCCTCCTTTTTTAGTTATTTTACCTTGTCGTCAAGGATTCGGCCGGCTTTACTATTGAAACTTTCTACAAAACGCTTCTATATGCTCCACGCAGCGTTTCGCTTGGTCTTCTTGAAGAAAGTGTCGGGCAGCTAACCAATGCACATCACTAATTTTCAATTCCTCAATGATATAGTGAGCATGTACATTGGGAATTGCCTTATCCTTCTCGCCCCATACTAGTTGAATCGGTACAGAAAGCTTCCTGATGCCTTTTTTCAAAAAGGCAGCATGTTCCTCAGATAAATCGAACCCGCCCATAATACTTAAAAAGGATTTTCGGCCATGTTTATGTTTCAACAACCACAGATAGCTGTGTACCATTTCGTTATCAACCAAAAATATGTCATAAACTCCAACTCTCTTCATGATAGGCTTAAAAATCATTACGTTTTGAGTGGCAAAAACGAGATGGCGAATAAAAGGAACACAATAGAGCCACATGGAAAATGGTTTACTAAAGACAGGAAGGTTCATGATAGTATTCATGATTGTGATGCTATGAACACATTGAGGATGGTTAATTGTCCATTCCATTCCGATAGGGCCACCGATATCATGAACAACAAGATGAATCTTTTTTAAGTCTAACGTTTCCACGATGTGATCCATCCAATTTGATAGAGAATGCCAGTCATAGGCGATATCTTCTGGTTTGTCACTCAATCCCAAACCGGGAAAGTCAAATGATATCGCCCGGCAACCTGCCTCTGCCAGCAGAGGAATTATTTTTCTATAGAGAAAAGAGCTTGATGGAACACCGTGAACTAGTAAAACAGGCGGTCCTTGTCCTTCATCTCTGACAATTATGTTGTGGCTCAGATTTGAATTTACTTTTTAAAGCTTCATATACATTGAAAACGATGGGGCAAATCGAGTAGTTATTGACTACGCCAATTAAACGAAAAACAAAGTCTTTTTTGTGTAGATGCGGATAAGATACACAATCCGCCGGGCGAGAGGCATATTGAGTGCATTTATTCTCGTTGAGAAACGGACATGGGAGTTGATTTAGTCTTGATTTCCCGTCTTCTTTTTTATCAACGTATTGGGTGATAAATTGGTCCGGCTTGATATTTAGATTTTTTGACAACTTGTTGATATCTTTTTCCTTGAGAATAGGCTGCATTTCTTTGCAGCAATTACCACAAGTAGTGCAATCGATCGCCTCCGACACCTTCTCAAATAACTCATGGACAATTACATCAAGATGCTCGATATCATAGCCTTTTAAAAAGGTGCGGAAGTTCCAATTTTCGTCCGCTTTTTCTTTTGAAAGCCTTCTTATTTTGGTTAAATCGGTCTCCATTGTTTTTTTCTCCAAATAACCGACCGTGAGAGTGACTGATCGGGGTCGTATCATAAATCCTAAATCTTGTTGGTGAATATCTAAAATTGAAGATATGCTGCTTTTTTCTCCTTAATTTTCTATACCTCCACCGTGCTATCTTGCCTGAAATCTTTGTTTTCTTCAACCTCGGCGTAGCCCCGCGGATTGCACACCACCCTCGTCTTACCTATTTTGTAATCAAAGCTTTCGTGGGTGTGGCCATGAATTCATAGGCACGGCTGGTATTCCAATATTAAACCATCCACATCTGCACCGACCACCGGCGGTACGAAGTTGCCGAACTCGACATGTAGATCACTCAAAACATGAACTGGGGGACGTTCCTCGGATTCTCGGATTTATCCTCTCCCAACAGTCTCTCTCAGGGCTCTGCAAATGTTTGCCATCTTCTCATCCCGGGTTCTCTCCCCTCAGAGGACGCGATGCTCATCATTTTCATTGTGAAAACCTTGCTCATCTGAAGCTCTCGCGTTTGTCGCTGGCATTACTCGCTCCGAGCATGTACCTCTCTTGGCTGTCAATCACTTATTAAAAATAAAACAGGATTAAACAAAATGGTAATATACGGCGATCAAGGCTGTCAATACTGACTTTTTAAAGCATTTCGGTTAACCATTTAATAAATCGGATTTTTAATTCCGTAAATCCGAGGAACGTCCCCTATAGCTCCCTAAGGGATACGTGCATTTCCTATAATCTGTACCCAGCTGTTTTTAAAGAGTAATGCAATTTCTTTGGCTTTGGCATATGAGGGGCGTATTGGTGTGCCCCAGAATTTAACTACCAGTGATTCATTTTCTTTCTTTAACTCCAGCCTTATTTCTCTTAACTGTTTTTTATTTAGTTCTTTTGGTTCTGTAATAGAAGGCTCACCAAAATCATTAGATTCGATATAGTTGACTCGCTGCAGCGACACGCCGCTGCCTGCCGGAATGCTAATAGGATAGTAATCAGACACAGAGTTTCGTAGTGCAGCCCCAGGATTACCACGTGATTTTTTTGTCCATTCAGTTTTTATTATTTGTATCAGCGTATCCATACTCTTTTTTCTGATAACAATCGTTCTCCGGCTGGGCGAAGCCGCCCCGCTGTGAATGAAAATGTTATATCTTTTTATATCATTCTGAATATATAACTATCTCATTTAACCACCAATTGAGTTTGTCATCGAGTTGCCATTCTTCTATTATCATTGATTCATCTATGACATCCTTACCTGTTTTGCCATCAAGTGCAGCAAACCCCGCTTCACCCGTTTCCCAAATGGTGGCTCTTGCAGATATCATTGCATTATGAAGTTCAATGTACCTGGCCTTTTTTTCATCGCCGAGAATTGGTGATACCTCCATATCAAAATTCTTGATAGCTAAAATTTTCTTTTTTGACTCCACCCACTTTGGGAGATAGTTCAACATTGTCATTTATCGGATATATAACCTGGGCGTTTTAACTGCCGGCGGTGAGGTGAAACGCTAAATTTTAAACCGCTAAAAAATTGATGTCCCAACGATATTTGTAAACCGCAAGATTTAGACGGTCAGAGAAGAGGTCCTGGGGTCGGGCCACAGCAACATGTTGAAAAATAGAGCTTAGAGGACTAATAACACCGTTATTTCGGCCTTAATCGGTCAGTTTTCATGCTAAAACTGTCCGATTAAAAACGCTGGTCTAAAGATCCTGTCGTTAGATCCTGAAGTTCTCGAAGGGAGCCTGTCGATAGATTGATTCCAAA
>Ga0209454_1000059_pt1 | contig 86324 bp, 65 predicted proteins | sample WorMetHERISLAND1_2_FD_187400 | JGI IMG/M metagenome (GOLD analysis project Ga0209454, IMG submission 187400) | Marine gutless worms symbiont microbial communities from Max Planck institute for Marine Microbiology, Germany - Olavius geniculatus... | ecosystem: Host-associated > Annelida >... | reverse complement strand
AAAGTCCGCGTTGCATAATGGCTCCTTATCTCAAATATGGGTCAGCAACTATGAAGCAAAATTTACTGACAACTATATCAGCTTAGAGTCATAATGCACGAATTATTTTGAATAATTAGAGAAACCCTTAAATATTCGAGTCATTTTAGCGTGTTATTGTGAATTTTGTCAAGACCGAACCTCTCCCCCGACGGTATTAATCCGCATTCCGGACGGCAGCCCTATTGCCAAGGCCGCAGAAATGGCTAATTTGTTCCTGTAAGCAAAATCCAGCGCAAACGACTTAGAGTTGTAATAAACGTGCACCACAGTCCCGGCTCTGCCCGCGGACCAGAACCGGAAGAGTTCGAAAAATGTTGAAAAAGCCATCTATTTTTGCAGCCGTTTTATCTGTTATTGCAATTGCAGCTCCTGTCGGGCTGAGCTCTCAGGCGACAACGGAGCTGACGGTCGACCACGCTGTGTACGCCCAATTGCTCCAAAAGCATGTCAGCGGCGGCCGCGTTAACTATGCCGGATTCAAATCGGATGAAGACCAATTGGACCGCTACCTCGAGCAGCTCGCCGAAGTCGATTCTGCAAGCCTTTCCCGCAGCGAGCAATTTGCCTTCTACGCCAATGCATACAATGCCTATACAATAAAATTGATCTTAAGCGGCTATCCTGGTGTCAAATCAATAAAAGATCTGGGCGGGTTATTCCAAAGTCCCTGGAAGAAGAAATTTGTAAGAATTGACCGCCGTATGCTCACACTGGATGACGTGGAACACACGATCCTCAGACCCCGATTCGGCGATCCGCGGGTACATTTTGCGATCAACTGTGCGGCCCTGAGCTGTCCGCCCCTGCGCTCGGATCCCTATCGCGGTGATATTTTAGAGCAGCAGCTGAATGACGCCACCCGTTCCTTTCTAAACAATCCGGCAAGCTACCGCTTGGAGGGCAATGTGCTTTATGTCAGCAGGATTTTCAAGTGGTTCGCTGAGGATTTCAAGGAAGGCGTGCTCGAATTTTATTTTAAATACGCGAGCGGAGATTTAAAACAGGAGTTGGGGAAAAACCGGGGCAACATCACGGTGAAGTACCTCGCCTATGATTGGGCGCTGAACGGGCAATAATATTGCTGGAATCTTGGCGTAGCGAAGCACTGCAGTATTGAAAAAGGCCTGACCTCGGCAAAAAGATCTGCTTCAAATTCAGCCCTGCGACACGGCATAGCGGCCTTTTTCCAGCACTGGTAGGCCGTTCAAGGATGAAGTGTTTGCATGATGAAGCTGACAGATTTCCGGCAACTTAAGACAGGATGTGTTTTCGGAGGTGCTAATGGCAGACTATGATTATGATATCGGCATCATCGGCGGTGGGGCCGGCGGCCTGACGGTTGCGTCCGGCGCCGCCCAGCTGGGCGCCGGAACCCTGCTGGTTGAATGCGAAAAGGAACTCGGAGGTGACTGCCTGCACTTCGGGTGTGTTCCCAGCAAAACCCTGATAAAAACCGCCCATGTCTACCACTGGATGAAGAACGCCGAGAAGTTCGGCTTGCCTGCCATAGATGCACCGCCGGTGGACTTCCGGGATATATCAAGCAGAATTCGATCGGTTATCGGCACTATCCAGCATCATGATTCGAAAGAGAGATTCTGCAAGCTCGGTGCCTGCGTCGAAATCGGCCGGCCTGCTTTTATAGACGCGCACAGTATCCGACTGAACGGGGATACCTATTCTGCCAGAAACTGGGTTATCGCAACCGGGTCTTCTCCCGCGGCCCCGCCTATCAAGGGCCTAGATAAAACCGACTATATCACCAACAAGGAGATTTTCTACCTGGACCACCTGCCGGCGTCCATGATCGTGCTCGGTGGCGGTCCTATCGGTGTCGAGATGTCCCAGGCTTTCTGCCGGCTGGGTACTAAGGTGTCCGTGATCGACATGGCACCTCAGATTCTGGTGAAAGAAGATGCCGATATGGCCAATGCGGTCAGGGAGATTCTCACAGCGGAGGGCGTCAATTTTTATCTCGACGCTGCCATTGAAGAAGTCATCGACCTGGGCGCAGAAAAAGAGGTCAGGATTCGAACGAGCCAGGACCGCACCATCAGCCTGAGGGCTGAAACCATCTTCGCGGCTCTGGGCAGAGAGGCCAACACCGATGCTCTCGGGCTTGAAAAGATCGGGATAGACTTTTCGCACCAGGGTATAAGTGTCGACCGGCGTTTGCGGACCAGCCTCAAACACATCTATGCCGCCGGCGATGTCAACGGCGGCTACCAGTTTACCCATGCCGCCGGATATGAGGGCGGTATCGTCGTCAGCAACGCCATCTTCCGGCTTCCGCGCAAGGTCGACTACAGTTTTATACCCTGGTGCACCTACACCGATCCTCCTCTCGGCAGCATTGGTATGAATGAAAAACGTGCCGCGGCAGCCGGAATCAAGTATAACGTCTGGACCGAAGAATTCAAAGACAACGACCGCAGTCTGGCCGAAGGGGAGTTCAGCGGGAAAATCAAAATGCTTCTGGACGAAGGAGAAAAGCCGATTGGCGTCCAGATACTGGGGCCACATGCTGATAATTTGCTCAGTGAATGGGTGGCGGTTCTCAACGGAAAAGTCAGACTGTCCACTCTGGCTGCAGCCATGCATCCTTATCCGACCATTGGAGAAATCAACAAAAAAGTGGCCGGCACCTTTCTTTCACCGAAAATTTTCTCGGAAAAAGTCCGCAAGGGCTTGAAGTTTTTCTTCCACCTCAAGGGCAGGGCCTGCCCTGCGGATTCATGCGGCGAATACTAATTGAGGATAGGACTTCGGGTTAATTTAATAAGCAAGCTGGGAATGCCATAGCTAAATTCCAATACTCAAGCACCAAATTACAAACAAATAACAAATTCTAAAATCCAATGATCGAAACCGGAAAACAAGCAGACGCGTAAACAGGCTTTTGTTTCGAATTTGAAATTTTGGTCATTGGGTATTGTTTGTTTTTTGCGATTTGCTATTTGTGATTTTCAGATCGTGCGAATTAGGACTTCCCTGTGACAAAGATTACTTCCGATCAAAATTCAAAACTCGTGACAACAGCAACGGTCAGCACGCCTGACCTGGGGAGCGATCGTGCAAACTGTCTGACCGTTGAACCCGGCGATCCGTGCACCCTTGTCATATTGGGCGCCACCGGCGACTTAACCGCCCGCAAACTGATGCCGGCGATTTTCAACCTTTATCGGGAAAGAGGACTGCCCCGGCGATATCAAATAGTGGGCTGCGGACGCACCAAGCTGAGCAGTGAGGCTTTCCGGGACAGGATCGAAAAAGCATTAAAGCGGGCCGATATCCTCGATCAGAGCTACTGGCCGACCTTTGCCAACGCGATCCACTATCAGGCCATTGAATATGACGATCTTCAATCCTACCTGAGTCTGAAAGATACCCTTTCGGAGCTTGACGTAAAATACAATACCCGGGGCAACCGGATTTTTTATGTCGCCCTGCCTCCGGAGCTTTACCGGCCCGTGGCCCGCAGGATCGGGCAGGCGGGCCTGAGCATTGAAAACGACAAGGACCAGGGCTGGTGCCGGCTGGTTATTGAAAAGCCCTTTGGGACCAACCTGAGCACCGCCCGGGAGCTGGACCACAGTCTGCACAGTCATTTTAAAGAACATCAGATCTATCGGATCGATCATTATTTAGCCAAGGAGACCGTTCAGAACCTGCTGATGTTTCGGTTTGCCAATTCATTGTTCGAGCCGATATGGAATCGCAGATACGTTGACTACATTGACATTGTGGCCACCGAAACCCTGGGTGTGGAGCACCGGGCCGGCTATTATGAACCGGCCGGGGTCCTGCGGGATATGTTTCAAAATCACATGATGCAGCTCTTGGCACTGACGGCTATGGAGCCTCCGTTTCGGTTTGAAGCCGATGTTGTCAGAGATGAAACCGTCAAGGTATTCCGGGCGCTACGACCCTTTGACCTGGAAAGAATTCAGAAGCATCTCACGCTGGGGCAATACGCAGCGGGGGCTGTCAACCGGGAGCCGGCCAGGGCTTATCGGGAAGAGCCAGGAGTGAAAGCCGGTTCGTTGACCCCCACCTTCGCCAAAATGAAAGTGTTTTTAGACAACTGGCGCTGGCAGGGCGTTCCCTTTTACCTGACATCGGGCAAAGGAATGGCTGAAAAGATCACCGAGATCGTCATCCAGTTCAAAAGGGTCCCCCATTCTATGTTCCGTCGCACGCTGGACGAAGCGATCAGCGCCAATCGCCTGACCATGGGCATTTATCCGGATGAAAAAATTGTTCTGACCTTCCAGACCAAAAATCCGGGAGCGGCCATGTGCCTGCGCACCGTAACCATGGATTTTGAGTACCAGCAGAATTATACGGGCCCGGTTCTCGATGCCTATGAAAAAGTTCTGATAGACTGCATGCTGGGGGATCAGATGTTGTTTTGGCGCCAGGATAGCATTGAAAAAAGCTGGTCGTTTTTAACCCCCGTTTTAAACGAATGTGAAGGCTGCGACGATCGGACCGACCGGCTCCATTTCTATGAGGCCGGCAGCAGCGGGCCGGTTGAAGCACAGGCATTGATCCAAACAGCGAGGAGCGAATAAATGATATCTAGCTGATGTAAAAAAACAGTTCCGTTATCCAAGCGTGTCGGAACGTTTTTTTATGCAACCGCTAATACCACCTTTTAAGTAATTGAGGGATCGGGGAGTTTTTCAATCCCTGCTATGTCCTGCCGGGGTATGCGCTCGCCCCAGCCGTAACAATATGACCGCGCAACTTGGGTACGGCAGCTATCCCGCGTCGATCGGATCCGGACGAGCCCCAGAAGACAATCTTCACGGAGAAGCTGATCGTCTCTGCCTTTCCGGATCCGGCGCAGGGGATTGGGGGCGTGTACGGAGTCCGTTACTGATTTGTTACGGCTGGGGCGAGCGCATACCCCGGCAGGACACCGCGTCAGATGGCGCAGGGCTACGAAATGCTAACGTAGACTATAGGGGAGAAACTCCCCGATCCCTCAACTATTTCGGAACACTTTTTTGAATAGCGGAATAAATGGCAATTGTTGAGAAATTCCCCGCTCGTTCAAACGACTGATAAGGTCCGAGTGAGCGCTTATCGCGTAACCCAGCTATTCCAGCTATTCCAGCTATTCCGGATATTCCGGTTAGCCAAGATATTGATCGAAGACACGGAGTGCACCCAAATGGAAGTCAGCGCAGCTCAATCATCCACCAATCGCAACAAGGCTGTCGTCAAGGCAATTGCATTGTTAGTCTTTGTCGCAGTGGCCGTCGTAGTCGTCCGCTTTTCGCCTGCAAAAAATTATTTCACCGCTGAAACCCTGGGGAGTTTTCTGGAGACCGCCGGATTTTGGGCGCCGCTGGTCTTCATCATCATCTATGCGGCAGGCGTCTGCTTGTTTTTACCGGGAACCCTTCTGACCGGTCTGGGGGCTGCGATTTTCGGGGCCTACTGGGGATTTGTCTATGTATGGTTCGGCGCCATGGCGGGCGCCAGCATAGCCTTCTGGATCGGGCGGACGCTGGGAAGGGAGTTTGCCGCCTCTCTCATCGGCGACCGGCTCAGAAAGTATGATGATGCCATTGAACGTAAAGGCTTTGCCACGGTGTTGTATCTGCGCCTGGTGTATTTTCCTTTTACGCCCATGAATTTCGGCATGGGATTGACCAAAGTCCGTTTCCTGGACTATTTTTTCGGCACAGGACTCGGGATCACGGTCGGAACCTTCATCTTCACTTTTTTTATCGATACCCTCAAATCGGTCTGGGTATCTGGCAACTGGTCCGAATTGATATCCTTCAAAGTGTTTTTCTCCATCGGTCTTTTCGTCTTCTCCTTTTTTATCCCCAGGATTATTAAGCGGGTGAAAGGGGAAGAAAGGCCTGCTCAGCCGGAGAAAAGCCTATGATGATCCCTGCTCGCTGAGAAGCCAAATCCATTTAGTCCAGCGAGAGAGTGATGACCGCCGGCAGGGGATCGTTGTAAGACCCCTTAGATCAGATGCCGGATAATATTTATTTGAGGGGTCGGGGAGTTTCTCCGCCATGGTCTAAACTATCATTTAATCGCCCGGCGCCATCTGAGGCTGTGTCCGTTCGGGGTATGCGCTCGCCCCAGCCGTAACCAATTCGTACCGGACTCCGTACACGCCCCCTATCCCCTGCGCTGGATCCGCAAAGGCAGAGACGATAATCGTAGGCGGGGCAGAATGTCTTTTGGGGCTGGCACGGATCCAATCGACGCGGGATAGCTGCCGTACCCAAGTTGCGTGGTCATATGGTTACGGCTGGCGCGAGCGCATACCCCGGCCGGACATAGCAGGGTTTGAAAAACTCCCCGACCCCTCAATTATTTCACGCAAAGCCGCCAAGGCGCCAAGGTCTCAAGATTTTTCTTTGCGTCATTGCGTCTTTGCGTGAGAAGTTACAGAACTTCTTATCATACTTCGGGTCCCTGTCGCCATGCGCCAATGCTGCCCGGCAGCGGAAACCCCGAATTTGCAGTGGACGATTTATGACATTGGTGCTATAGCAAAAAAGTATTTCAGGTGCGCACTGCAATAATAGTACCGCCGAGACACCTGCAGCCGGAACTAAACCCGCGCTCTCTGTTGCACAGTGCGGCACCGGGGATAGATGACGCGGTCCACGGCATGTACGGGTCAAGAATCATAGGAGAAAATAGCATGTCAAAGCTTGCAGAGCTCGAAAAATTGGGACAGTCTGTCTGGTTTGATTTCATCCGCCGTTCGCTGATCACCTCGGGGGAGCTCCAAAAACTGATTGACCAAGGCGTCAAAGGAATTACTTCCAATCCGGCCATTTTTGAAAAAGCGATTGCGGGAAGCAGTGACTATGATGACGATATCAAGCAACTGGCCCGTTCAGACAAAAGCGTCGATGAGATCTATGAATCCCTCGCCTTCGAAGATATCGGCCGGGCCGCTGATCTGCTCAGGCCGTGCTACGATACTACCGGCGGCGTCGACGGCTATGTGAGTCTCGAGGTAAACCCACATCTGGCCGACGATACCGGCAAAACCATCGAGGAGGCCACCCGTTTGTATGAAACCTTAAGCCGGCCGAACGTTATGATCAAAGTGCCGGCGACCGCCGCCGGCATACCGGCAGTCACCGAATTGATCGCTGCGGGAGTGAATGTAAACGTAACCCTGATATTTGGACTCGAAAACTACAAAGCGGTTGCGGGCGCTTATATTGCCGGTCTGGAAAAATTGGCGGCCTATGGCCCGACGGCGGCTTCCGGGCACCCCGTGAACGCGGTGGCGTCGGTCGCCTCTTTTTTTGTCAGCCGGGTGGATTCGGCCGTCGATAAAGCTTTTAATGATCTAAACCAGACCCAACTGATGGGCCAATCGGCCATCGCGAACTCGAAAATGGCCTATGCCGAATTCAAGCAGATTTTCAGCGGTTCCCGCTGGCAGCCGCTTAAGGATCAGGGTGCGCGTGTGCAGCGGTTATTGTGGGCCAGCACCAGCACCAAAAATCCGGATTTGGCCGACACGCTTTATGTGGATGAACTCATCGGTCCCGAGACCGTCAACACCATTCCCCCGGCAACTCTTGAAAGCTTTCTGGACCATGGCAAGGTTGCGGAAACCCTCACCATGGGCTGGGACCACGCCCGGGAGCAACTGGCGAAACTTGCCCAATTGGGCATCGATCTGCAAGCCGTAACCCGGCAGCTGCAGGATGACGGCGTCGTTGCGTTTGCCAAGCCCTTTGATGCCTTAATGCAAAGTATTGCCGACAAACGCGAACGCCTGCTGGGGCAAGGAGCCTAGCGCAAAGCGCATGGAGCATAGGGCAGAGCGCAGAGGGTAGAGCGCAGAGGGCAGAGGGCAGAGGGCATGGAGCATGGGGCATAGCGCAGAGGGTGTGGGGCATGGTGCAAAGGGCAGGGGGCTAAGAACAGAGTGCAAAGAGCATAGGGCATGGGGTAGCGAGCACCGGCTGTGGACCTTAAGCTGGTAGGGCGCCGGCCCGATTCTAACCATCGATCGCGGTCAGCCACATCTGATGAATCATACGCTTTGGGCCAGGTCCCAGGAGCCAATTGCTCCGCCCAACACACTATGCTCTCTGCGCTAGGCGCCCTGCCCGATGCTTTGAGTCCTCTGCACATTTCGCCGGCCTAAAAACCCAATACCCACCAGTTGATTGAACCAAACACCGAGGAGGCATCTTTTGGCAGCACAGAATGAACTGAAAAATAAGGCCGCTGTCCACGCGGTGGAATTGATTGAATCCGGTATGGTTGTCGGACTGGGAACGGGGAGTACGGCATATTTCGCTATCAAACGGATAGCCGAAAAAATGCAATCCGGAGAATTGCGCGATATTTTGGGGATTCCCAGCTCTGATCGCACCGAAACACTGGCCCGCGAACTTGATATTCCCCTGACTGATTTGGACACCCACCCCGATATCGATTTGACCATCGACGGTGCCGACGAATTCGACCCTGACTTGAATGTCATCAAGGGCGGTGGGGGGGCGCTTCTACGCGAGAAGATCATCGCCCAGGCCACTCGGCGCAATATCATCATCGTCGACGAAAGCAAGGCGTCCCCCCGGTTGGGTACAACCTGGGCTGTGCCCGTCGAAGTTGTACCCTTCGCCCGCAGGACGGAACAGCATTACCTCGAATCCCTCGGCGGTACGGTTACCCTGCGTGTTGATGAAAACGAAAAGGTTTTTGTCACCAATCAGCGAAACTTCATATTGGATTCTGATTTCGGCCAGATCTCGGATCCCAACGATCTGGCGTCCCGGTTGAATACACGGGCGGGGATCATCGAGCACGGACTCTTTTTGGGACTGGCCACCGATATTGTCGTGGCGGCTGAAAATGACATCCGACACTTGAGACGCAGTAAAGGATGAGCGGGCACAGCCGAGGTCCCAATTGAGCGACTTGCCGGGATCTAGCCGAAGGCGACCTGTGTGGTCGTAGCTCGCAGAGCGAAGCCCGAAGCCCCAAGCCCCAAGCAGGAAGCGAAACCACCCTTCGAAATTCGTTACTTACAGTCCGCCGGAGGAGGATTCGATATTCTGCGGTTCTGCGGTTCGCTTTTGATGTAGTTTAATATAAGCGCAGCCTCCGGCAAAAGGACAGCCGGTCTGATCGCAAAACAAACTGTTTATTCTCACGCCAAGACGCCAAGACGCCAAGACGCCAAGACGCCAAGAAACTTTTTATATTAATCATTTCCTTTGCGTCTTTGCGAGAGATAGATTTTCCGTAGTTCAATATTGGCTGTATGGAGATCGGTTTCCAATGAACTCGCGCAGGTCTTTATTTAAGATAATATTTCACCTCACAGCCGGTCTGCTGATCTGGTTGAACCCGCTTTTTGTTTTCATTCGACGGGTTTATGCGCAGTCTAAACGGGTTCTCCTGCCCAAAGGCACAAAAATGACCAGCCTGGTTGATAAGAATCCGGCCGAGTTGGATGCACGCAATCTGGACGTAATTCCCCTGGCACAATTCGAGACCATGGGATTGACCGATCACGTCACCGATCTGAATACCTGGCGTCTGACCGTGAGCGGTTCCGTCCAGAAGCCGTTGAAATTAACCTACCGTCAGGTCCTCGAACTGCCTTCCATTGAAAGGAATGTCCTCTTGATTTGTCCCGGTTTTTTTACTAATCACGGTAGGTGGAAGGGCATCTCCGTATTAGAGCTGTTGAAACTGGCACGTGCCGAAACCGGAATTACCCATGTCACTTTCCGGGGCCCTCCGGGACGCTATGAAAAAGCGGACAGATTCCCGATAACTGAGATTGCCGAACAGAAAGTATTCCTGGCCTATCAGGTCAACGGTGAGGCTCTGCCGCGCAAACACGGATTCCCCTTGCGCGTCGTGGCGGAGGATCACTACGGTTCTGAGTGGGTCAAATACGTTCACGAGGTCGAAGCTATCAAAGCAGCTGGCTGAGCCGAATCGAAACGCTTGTTACGCGCTGCCTAAGATGCTTTTATAAAGCTTTACCATTTCCAAATGGCTTTTACCCGGCCGGGGTGAAAGGAGCAATTGTGGAAAGAAACGAATTTCGAAAAAATATATCGGTCGGCGGCCAGAACTACCAGTTTTATAATATCAACCGCTTGGAGGAAAAAGGGATTGCATCCATCGGGCAGCTGCCCTATACGATCAAAATTCTGGTCGAAAACCTGCTGCGCAAGCTCGATGGGTATGCCGTCAAAGAAGCGGATTTGCTCAATGTAGCCCGGTGGCAGAAACGCTATGAGACCCCCTGTGAAATTCCCTACCATCCCGCCCGGGTGCTGATGCAGGATTTCACCGGCGTGCCTGCGGTTGTCGATCTGGCGGCCATGCGCGATGCGGTCAAAGACCTCGGCGGTGATCCGGCCAAAATCAATCCCATGGTACCGGTCGACCTGATCGTCGACCATTCCATCCAGGTGGATCACTTCGGCACACCCGACGCCCTTACCCAAAACGTTGCCAAGGAGTATGAACGCAACTCCGAACGCTACACTCTGCTGAAATGGGCCCAGGAGAGTTTTGACAACTTCAACGTGGTGCCGCCCAATTCCGGAATTTGCCACCAGGTAAACCTCGAATATTTGGGCCGGGTTGTTATCACGGAATTGGGCCACGGACTGCTGACGGCCTACCCGGATACCCTGGTCGGCCTGGATTCGCACACCACCATGGTCAACGGCATCGGCGTCATGGGATGGGGCGTCGGCGGCATCGAAGCCGAGGCAGTCATGCTCGGACAACCCTACTATATGTCGATTCCCGAGGTCATCGGGGTGAAAATGATCGGTGAGTTGCAGGAGGGCGTGACGGCCACCGACCTGGTGCTGGCTGTCACCCAGATGCTCAGAAACCACGGGGTGGTCGAAAAATTTGTGGAGTACTTCGGACCCGGCCTGAAAAACCTGACCATCCCGGACCGGGCGACTATATCCAACATGACACCCGAATACGGCGCTACCCTGGGATTTTTCCCGGTGGACGAAAAAACCATCGACTACCTGGTGATGACCAACCGGGAGCAGCAGGCCGATATCGTCGCCGGCTGCGCCAGGGCCATGGGACTCTTCTACACCGGCGACGCTGACCCCGAGTACACCGAAGTACTACAGATGGATTTGAGACGCGTGGTGCCTGCGGTGGCCGGTCCGGCCAGACCCCAGGACCGTATCAGTCTCACGGACCTGAAAAGCAGTTTTAACACCATCCTCGGGTGCGAATATGAACGCGATGCCGACGTCAGCCATATTTCCAAGTATCACGAAGAATCCGGCAGCCGCGCCAACCGGCAGGGAGATTGTCTCCCCAAAAAGAAAGTTTGCGATCTGACCTACAATGGCGAACAAATCCGGCTTTGCGACGGCAGCATCGTGATCGCCGCCATCACCTCCTGTACCAACACATCGAATCCCTTTGTCCTGCTGGGGGCCGGACTGGTCGCCCAAAAGGCGGTCGAAAAAGGCCTTGAGGTGCCGGCCTATGTCAAGACCTCCCTGGCACCCGGCTCAAAGGTGGTCATCGACTATCTTAAGGACGCCGGGCTCCTGTCATCCCTCGAAAAACTAGGCTTTCACCTGGCCGCCTTCGGATGCACCACCTGTATCGGCAACAGCGGCCCGCTGCCGCCCGAAATCGACGCGGCCGTCACCCAAAACGACCTGACTGTGGCGGCGGTGCTTTCCGGAAACCGCAATTTCGAAGCCCGCATCCACCAGCGCGTCAAAGCCAATTTTCTGGCCTCGCCCATGCTGGTGGTCGCCTTCGCCCTGGCCGGCAGAATCGATATCGACCTGACCACCGAACCCCTCGGCATGGGTCCGGACGATGAACCGGTTTATCTTGCCGATATCTGGCCGAGCGGCCGGGAGATCGAAGACCTCATCCGGCGGCATGTCAAACAGCAGTTCTTCAAATCCGAGTATGAGCGAATTTTCGACGGTGACGAATTCTGGCATAGCCTCCGCGTCTCGGCCAGCACGACCTATGATTGGGATGAGAACTCCACCTATATAAAAAAGCCACCCTATTTCGAGGCATTTTCCCTGCAGCCGAGCCGGCCCCAAAGTATTCGCAACGCCAAAGTTCTGCTGATTCTGGGAGATTCGATCACCACCGATCACATATCTCCCGCCGGCGCCATTCCTGAAAGCTATCCGGCCGGAAAATATCTGGTGGAGAAAAATGTGGCCCCGCGGGATTTCAACTCTTACGGAGCCCGCAGGGGCAACCACGAGATCATGATGCGCGGCACCTTCGGCAATATTCGCGTAAAGAACAAAATGGTGGGGGAGAAGGAGGGCAGCTACACCGTCACATACCCCGAGGGCCGCGAAATGTTCGTCTATGATGCCGCCATGGCCTATCAGGGGCAGGATACCCCGCTGGTCGTTCTGGGCGGCAAGGAGTACGGGGCAGGGTCGTCCCGGGACTGGGCCGCCAAAGGCTCCAGCCTGCTGGGCGTCAAAGCCGTCATCACCCAATCCTACGAAAGGATTCACCGCAGCAATCTGGTGGGCATGGGCGTTCTGCCCTTGGTTTTCATTGAGGGCCAAAGCCGTGAAAGGCTCGGATTGGATGGCTCCGAAAGCTTTTTTATCAGCGGTGTGGAAGACATGACACCGCGCAAAGTGCTGCAAGTCGAAGCCGTCAAACCTGACGGGCATACGGTAACATTCGAAGCCGTCGCCCGCCTGGACACCGATATCGACGTGGCCTATTTTGAAAACGGCGGCATACTGCCCTATGTCCTGCGTAAAATGCTGAGCGACTAGGCTCGAACCTCGATACTGGTTGCGCGTTAATTTCCGCCGGTGACTGGATCCCGGCCGCCGGGCCGGCCAAGGTTGTCCGCCACCGCGGGGTAGCCGGTTATTTGCGAGGTTTTTTTGAACACAACTTGAAAAGGAAGGAAAAAATGAAAACTGAAGGAATGATTACAAGAAATGACGATGGATCCCTGAATGTGCCGGATAAACCGATTATCCCTTTTATCGAGGGTGACGGCATCGGCGCGGATATATGGCGGTCCGCCAGCCTGGTGATGGACAGTGCCGTTGCTAAAGCATTCAGCGGCAACCGCAAGATCGACTGGCTGGAGGTTATGGCCGGGGAAAAAAGTTTTCAAGAAACAGGAATCTGGCTGCCGGATGAAACCCTGGATGCCATTGAGCGCCATGTCATATCCATTAAAGGACCGATGACCACACCTGTGGGCAAGGGCATCCGCAGTCTGAATGTCGCTATCCGGCATAAGCTGAATCTCTACGCCTGCGTGCGCCCGGTCAAATACATCGACCCGGTGCCCAGCCCCATGAGGCAGCCTGAGAAAATCGACATGGTGGTTTTCCGCGAAAATATGGAAGATCTGTATGCCGGCATCGAATACCAGGCCGGCAGCCCTGACGCCGCCCGGCTGCGGGATTTCCTGTCCGAGCAGATGGGCGTTTCCGTTCCGGCGGATGCCGGTCTGGGGATCAAGCCCATCAGCGAAAAGAACACCAAACGCCTGGTGGCCAAGGCCATCGGCTATGCCATTGAAAACGGTTGTGCCAGCGTCACCCTGATGCACAAGGGCAATATCTTGAAATTCACCGAAGCCGCCTTTGCCAAGTGGGGTTATGAAGTCGCCCGGGAAGAATTCCGCAATCAGACCTTCACGGAAAAAGAACTTTATGATGACTACCGCGGCGAAATTCCCGACGGCAAAGTCTTAATCAAAGACCGTATTGCAGATATGCTTTTTCAGCAAGTTTTGCTGCGTCCCGATGAATTTCAGGTCATCGCCACGCCCAACCTGAACGGTGACTATATTTCCGATGCCCTGGCCGCCCAGGTCGGCGGGCTGGGAATGGCGCCCGGTGCCAATATCGGAGATCGCTGCGCCGTTTTCGAAGCCACCCACGGAACCGCCCCCAAGTACGCGGGACAGGACAAGGTCAATCCAAGCTCCGTCATTCTTTCCGGTGCTATGATGCTCGATTATATGGGGTGGCGCGAGGCATCCGATTTGATCCGGCGTGCACTGCAGGCCACCATCAAAGCCGGCACCGTGACCTATGACCTGGCCCGTCAGATGGAGGGGGCCACCGAAGTGAAGTGCTCCGAATATGCCCAGGCCATCGTGGAGAACATGAACTGAGTGGTGTCGGGTGTCAGGTTTCAGGTGTCAGAGGTTTCCCGATTGAGGAATTGTGAATTTGGGGATTTAGGGATTTTAGGTATTATGTCCATTAACATCACACAGAGGACAATTCCTCAATTCCTGAATTCCTGAATTCCTGAATCGTTGAATTCCTGACACCCGACACCCGACACCTGAAACCATTCAATCCAAATTGTAAGGCAAACAGCCCACGCCCGACTGACCTTAAAGTCAAGGAGGCTCCCCTATGGAGACCTATTACAAACCCGAGGATCTGCCGAAGTTCGAGGAAATCGGAGAAGCGGCGCCCGAATTGGCGCGGAAGTTTTTTGATTATTACAGCTCCGTCTTTGCCGAAGGTGAACTGACCGAAAGAGAAAAAGCCCTGATTGCCCTGGCCGTTGCGCACGCTGTGCAATGCCCTTATTGCATCGATGCCTACACCCAGGCCTGCCTGGAAAAAGGCTCCAACATTGCGGAAATGACCGAGGCGGTTCATGTCGTCACCGCTATCCGGGGTGGGTCCTCGCTGGTGCACGGCATACAGATGCGCAATATTGCCAATAAATTGTCCATGTAACTATAGGAGTTATTGGTTATTTGTTAATTGTTATTAGGGGTAGCTGACGACCTCAATTCTTATCTTCAATGGTAGTTGAGGAATGTAAATAGATTTGCTTCCTCGTATACCGATAACTGATAACGAATAACTGATAACCGCCAATTATCATTAAATAATTGGGATAGAACCATGGAGGCTTAATGTTCGCTGCTGATTTGTCCACCGACACCGTCAATCCAAACCGGACGGAGGCCCCTGAGGGCCTGTCGTTCAAAACGACCCTAGCCCAGCATCGGCTCGAGCTGGTCCGCGCCGACACCCATACCCTGCAGATCAATCTGGGTTTGCTTTGCAACCAGGTCTGCCGCCATTGCCATCTGGATGCCGGCCCCGGGCGCCAAGAGAACATGGACGCCCGCACCGTTGATGCCGTCATCGCCTATGCCGCCCGCTGCAGATTCGAAACCATCGACATCACCGGGGGAGCGCCGGAACTCAATCCCCATTTGCCCCGTTTAATAGCAGATCTATCACCATACACCGACAGGGTCATGTTAAGATCCAACCTTTCGGCTTTGAAAGACAGGCTGTCTGATCTGGTGGGTTTATTGCAAAATCACCGTGTGACTGTCGTGGCCTCCCTGCCCTCGGTCAATATCACCCAGACCGATTCCCAGCGGGGCGCCGGAATTTTTCAGGAGAGCATTGCCGTCCTGAGACAGCTGAACCATCTCGGGTATGGATCCAGCGAGTCAGACCTGGCCCTTCATATTGTTTCCAATCCCAGCGGCGCCTATCTGCCGCCGGACCAGGAGCAGGCCGAAAAGCGGTTTCATCAAGTTCTGGAGAATCGCTGGGGGGTGGTATTCAACAATCTTTATAACTTCGCCAACGTACCGCTGGGCAGATTTCGTGAATGGCTGATAAAAACCGGTAATCTGGAAAGATATCTGGCTAATCTCTTATCCAGTTTCAACGCCTGTGCCGTGGAGGGACTCATGTGCCGGTCTCTGGTATCGATCGGATGGGACGGATACCTCTACGATTGCGATTTTAATCTTGCCAGGCGGCTGCCCCTGGGAGGTCGCAAAATCCATGTGTCCGAAATGGACGGCGCCCCGAAACCGGGCAGCCTGATTGCAACTGCGGACCATTGCTATACCTGTACGGCCGGGCCCGGCTTCACCTGAGGCGGCGCTATAGACGCCTGAGTTCAGGCCAATCCGGTCCTGTTCACACCCGACCGGGATCACCGCAAGGCCCGGAGCGCATTTTGGAGTTGACAACCCGTTGGCCGCTCGCATAATATGGCCCCGGCTTGGGTGAGCGAGGCTGCGGCATCCGCACCCGAAGCCTTCCCGGGCCGTATTCGACACCTGCGAATAGCCGCGGCGCCGGGCTGAAACTAGATAAAAAAAATAGCCTGACGGGTAACAGTAAGCATATGATCACCAATTTGAATGACCGAACGGTTAAGATAATCCTGCCCAATATCTTGGGCTATGAGCGCATCGCCATGGCATCCTCGGCGTCATTGGCGAAAATGTTTGGCTTTTCCCCCGGGCGAATCGAAGATCTGAAAACGATTGTGTCCGAAGCGGCTATTAATGCCATGCAGCATGGCAACAAGGGCCGCCCGGACTCAGAAATAACGGTGACAATACGATTCAAGGACGACGCTATCCATGTTACGGTAGTTGATCAGGGAGAAGGAATCGCAGAGGTTTTACCCAAACCGGATATTAACCAGATTATGAACGATCTGGATTCCGGGATCGGCTTTGGTGTTTTTTTAATCCAGGAACTGGCTGACGAGGTTGAATTCAACTTAGATACCGAGAGCGGTCATTGTGTCAATATGGTTGTCAGAAAAGAGTCCGAATGAGCGCGAGGTTGCTATTGACAGCCGCTCCGGCCCTTGTGGTCGCAACACCATTGGGTTCTTCGTTGGAAAGCGCAGGTAGACGATGCAGCAGGAAAATGATATAAGGCTTGAAATACAGGGTGACGTAACGATTATGGATATCAAAGGCGATATCACAGCCTTCTCCGATCCCTTTTTGAACACTGCCTATCAGGAAGCCAACAATCAGGGCGCCCGCAAGATCGTATTGCAAAGTCATAAGGATGCTTACATCAACAGCGGCGGAATCGCCTTGCTCATTCAGCTTCTGGCCCAAACCAAAAGAAACGATCAGCGGGTTGTCATCGCCGGCATCTCCGACCATTTCAAGAAAATATTCGGTATGGTGGGCATCACCAAATTCGCGCCGATCTGCGACACCCGGGAGGACGCCCTGCAAAGTTTAGCGGCCGAACCCGATTAGCGCCGTACGCCGTTTTATAACTCTTTTCCAATCAGCGCTGCACCAACCCCGGGATGCCTCATCCGGGCAGCAAGCACGCCTTGCCCCCGCACACCCAGCGATGCGCTGCCTGCCACCAACCCTAATCACGGATAAAGTCCGTCGATCCGCCTTCGGGCAAACGCTGTTAGAGACGCTAAACCGGTAACGCGGCTGGGAATTCTCCGCCGGCACTGCTTTCCACCACCGCTCGGCAAATGTGCGCCCATCTTGACATCTTCAAGCCTTGCCGGTACGATCATACCTCCGGTCTCAGCGTTGTGAACCTCCTGCAGTAGCCTACCGCCCTGCCGTATTTCGGATTCATATTCTGGAAAAGCGATCCAAACTTTCCACCTGAATACTTAGTAGTGCAAGCCCCTTCCGTTATGCCCAACCCGGCTGTTGGAATAATGCTATGGAAATGTAAAATGAACAAAAATCATATTGACAAACACCTGATATAAGTTGTACATAGCCATATCAATTATAATCCGCTAAATAGCTTCCGTCTAATTTTATTATATATGCAACCGGCCAGTTACTGAATTATGTTCATAAACCTGTCGCCATTGGCACTTATTTGTTAAAAGTTTGTCATTCCTTTCATTTTTATTGCAAACCATAAACAGTTAAGGGGGTACTCATGGCAGAAAAAGAGGTTATCGAAACATCAGAAGCCGAAATTGCGGTACATTGGGGGGAAGAAGAATATTATCATCCAAGCGCCGAGTTCATTGCCCAGGCCAATCTGACCGATCCCACCGTTTTCGACCGGTTCAGCCTGGAAAATTTTCCGAACTGTTTCAAGGAGTACGCCGATCTGCTCGACTGGTATGAATACTGGCATACGACCCTTGACACCAGTGATGCGCCCTGCTGGAAATGGTTCGTCGGCGGCAAGGTTAATGCCAGCTACAACTGTGTGGATCGCCATCTGGCCAAAAACAAGAACAAAACCGCCATCCACTTTGTCCCCGAGCTCGAGCAGGAAAAAATCGAACACATCACCTTTCAGGAACTCTGGGTGCGGGTGAATGAATTTGCCGCCCTGTTGCGGGATTTTGCCGGATTGAAAAAGGGCGATCGGGTGACTCTGCATATGCCCATGTCGGCCGAGTTGCCAATTACCATGCTGGCCTGCGCCCGTCTGGGCGTCATCCATTCGGAAGTGTTCGGCGGTTTCAGCGGCAGGGCCAGTGCCGACCGCATTGTCGACTCCCAGAGCCGGGTGCTCATCATTATGGATTCCTACTATCGGGCCGGCAACCTGCTCAATCACAAGCAAAATGCAGACATCGCCTGTGAACTGGCCGAAAAGGACGGCCAGAAAGTGGACAAGGTGTTGGTCTGGCAGCGCTATCCCGGCAAATACTCGAGCGAAACCCCCATGGTCGAGGGCCGTGATTATTTCGTCAACGACCTGCTCAAGGATTATTACGGCCAGCGGGTGGATCCCGAACCCATGCCGGCCGAAGACCCGCTGTTTTTAATGTACACCAGCGGGACCACCGGCAAGCCCAAGGGGTGCCAGCACAGCACCGGCGGATACCTGGCCTACGCCGCCGGAACTTCCAAATACATCCAGGATATCCATCCGGAAGACGTTTACTGGTGCATGGCCGATATCGGCTGGATTACGGGGCATTCCTACATTGTCTACGGGCCGCTTTCGCTGTGTGCCTCGACCGTGATCTACGAAGGCATTCCCAATTACCCGGATCCCGGCCGCCCATGGCGGATCGCTCAGGAACTGGATGTCAACATTTTTCACACTGCGCCAACCGCCATCCGGGCCCTGCGCAAGATAGGGCCGGACGAACCGGCCAAGTATGAATATAAATTCAAGCACATGACCACAGTGGGCGAACCCATCGAGCCCGAAGTCTGGAAATGGTATTACGAGGTGGTCGGCAAAGGCCAGGCTGCCATCGTCGACACCTGGTGGCAGACCGAAACCGGCGGATTCTTGTGCAGCACGGTACCCGGGCTTTCACCCATGAAACCGGGAAGTGCCGGCAAGGGTGTGCCGGGCATTCACCCGATCATCTATGACGATGAGGCTAAGGAGATCCCGGCCGGGGCCGGCAAGGCAGGCAATATCTGCATCCAGAATCCCTGGCCGGGCGGCTTCCAGACCATCTGGGGCGACCGCGACCGCTTCGTGGACACCTACTATGCCCGCTACTGCAAGGATCCCAACAGCAAGGACTGGCGCGACTGGCCCTATATGACCGGAGATGCCGCCGTGCAGGCCGAAGACGGTTACTACCGTATCCTGGGCCGCATCGACGATGTAATCAATGTTTCCGGCCACCGCCTCGGCACCAAGGAAATCGAGTCGGCTGCTCTGGTGGTGGAAGAAGTGGCCGAAGCGGCCGTCGTACCGGTGGCCCATGAGATCAAAGGCAAGGAGCCGGATCTGTTTGTATCGCTCAAACCCGGCTTCGAGGCCTCCAAGGAACTGGAGCAGAAAATATCCGATGCCGTCAGCCGGGAGATCGGCAAGATCGCCAAGCCGCGCAAAGTCTGGATCGTGGCGGATATGCCCAAGACCCGCTCCGGTAAGATCATGCGCCGGGTGCTGGGGGCAATTTCCAACAAAAAGGATGTCGGCGACGTCACAACCCTGGCTAATCCCGAAATTGTCGAAGAAATTAAAAAGATGGCCGAAGAAGGCTAACCACTACCAAATCGGGCGTTGCACCGCGCCGGGGTGTCGTACCCCGGCCGGGGTGCGACCAGGAGTTTACCCATTGTGCTGACAACATCATGTCTGTGCACACAACCGCCAATCTAAATTGGACTGCCGTCCGGATTCAGGGCAGTAGCCGGTCTGAAACGATAGGCTGCGGATAGGTTGGACTCGGTGGCGTGAGGATTGGCAGAAAGGCAGTCCAACAATTTGTTAAATGCTCAAATTCATGTTCGCTGAATGAGGAGGTGATGCCGTCCCGCATGTAAGTCTAGTGTAACCGTAGACGAGGAAATGGATGAAGCTGTTGTTACCTGAAACATAACTTTAAAGCGAAAGGAGACTAGCATGGGATCTCATGTATACTGGCTATTCTTTTTCGTCCTGGTTTACTGGGGATACTGCATTACCATCGGTATCACCGGTTACCTGAAGGCCAAAAAAGGAACCGACTACTTTATTGCCGGTCGCCAGCTCAACATCTGGGTATTTGTGCTGGCAGCGACCGCAACGTCGTTTAGCGGCTGGACCTTTGTCGGTCATCCCGCCTTGATCTGGCGTGACGGGATACCGTACGGGTATGCATCGTTTTACGTCCTCACGATTCCATTTACCGGCGTGCTTTTCCTGAAACGCCAGTGGCTGATGGGCAAACGCTACGGCTTTGTTACCCCGGGCGAAATGTACTCGGCCTACTTTGGGTCCGAAGCGATGCGTATCCTGACGGTCGTCGTGGCGCTGTTTTTCAGTATTCCTTATCTCGGCATTCAGCTGCGGGCGTCAGGCGTGTTGTTCAACATTCTAACCGACGGCATGTTCTCGGTCAACGTGGGCATGTGGATGCTGGCGGTCGTCGTGCTCTTGTATGTGGCCCTGGGCGGTCTGCGCTCGGTGGCCTACGTGGACACGGCCCAGTGCATCCTGCTGTGGGTGGGAATCGTTACCCTCGGTCTCATCGGCGTTAATTTCGCCGGCGGCTGGGAAGGCATGACCTCCAAATACGGAGACATCGTCGCCTGGATAAACAGCGGCGGGGCCAACGTGCCCGCCTGGGCGGACCCGGAGGCGGCCAAAGTATTTCTGGCCAACAAGAAGGCCATTTTCAAGATTACACCCGACGGCTACAGCCATTTCGTGGCGGTGCCCGGTGTGATCCAGTTCGTGCCGGTCGGCCCCAAGGCCGTCGGCGGCACCTGGACCGGCATCATGGTCCTGACCTACATGTTCGCCCTGATGGGCATTCATGCCTCACCGGCATTCTCGATGTGGGCCTTTGCCAACAAGAATCCCAAGCCGTTTCCGCTGCAGCAGGTGTGGGCCTCCACCCTGGGCATCGGTTTTGCCCTGTTCATCTTCACCACCATGCAGGCCATGGGCGGCTGGGTCATGTCGCTGTTCAAACCGGCCGGCGCAGCCGAAACCATTCTGCCCCTGGCCAACCTGGTCGGAGGCAAACAGGCCAACCTGGTGCCCTATCTGATACATCTGCTGAAAGATACGGCGCCCTTTGCGGTCGGCCTGCTGGCCATCTGCGCCCTGGCTGCCATGCAGTCCACCGGTGCGGCCTACATGTCAACGGCCAGCGGCATGCTGACCCGCGATATTGTCAAAAAATACATCAAAAAGGATATGACCGAAACCCAGCAGACCCATTGGGGGCGTATCACCGTTCTCATCGTGGTCGGCTCGGCCCTGATCTTCGCCTCCATTGTGCCGGGGGCCATCGTCATGCTCGGCGGCCTGGCCGTATCCTACGGGTTTATGATGTATGTGCCGCTGATCGCCACCCTTTACTGGCCGTGGCTGACCCGTGAGGGCGTGGTTGCCGGTCTGTTCTGCGGCATCATCGCCGTGACCCTGACCTTCACCTTCAAGCTGGGTCTGCCGTGGGGGGCTTATCCCTGGACGATTCACTGCGCCGGTTGGGGGATTATTTTCAACCTGCCGATAGCCATCCTCGTCAGCGCCTTCACCCAGCCGAAGAAAGAGGAATACGAGCGCCGCTTGTCATACCACACCTTCATCCGGGAGCATACCGCGCTGCCCCCGGAAAAGCAGGGTCTGGTCAAATGGGGCTGGATCATTACGGTGACCTGGTTCTTTTTTGCCATCGGACCGGGCTGCGTCATCGGCAACAACATCTTCGGCGATCCGCTGAAACCGGCTGAATGGATCAACGGGATGCCGTCGATCTGGATCTGGCAGATCATCTGGTGGATTTTGGGTATCGGCATGATGTGGTTCCTGGCCTACAAGCTGGAGATGTCCACCAACATCACCACGGACTTCGAGGCTCTGAAACATGACATCTATGAAGAAGAGCCCGGAGTGGCCGAAGGATCATCACGGGGACAGTCAGGGGTCTGACATTTAGGCCAATAACCCTGACCAATCCTTAGGTCCATATACCAACGGTGAGGAGGCGCCTGCGTCTCCTCACCCAATCTTCACTGTCATAGAAAGCCTGCTTCCCACAATATGAAACGACTGCTATTAATTTCGCTGATTACTTTCTTTCTGGCCGCCGGATGCGGTGTCGGCGTCTCTGATTACGACCACGCGGTTCTGGACGGCGTCTCCAATCTGAACTTGAACAAGCCCGAAAAAGCGTTGCAAGACTTCAACCGCGCCATCGAAATCGATTCGCAACGGGTCGACGGCTATGTGGGACGGGCCAATACGCTCAACACCCTGGGACGCTATGAGGCCGCTCTGCAGGACTACAACCGGGCTCTTGAAATCGATCCGGAACTGGCCAACGCCTATGCCAACCGGGGATCAGCTTACAGTCACCTGGGCCGGTACAAAAAGGCCATCGCGGATTATGAAAAAGCCCTGGCATTGGATCCCAAAATCGATGATCCGCCGGGTTTTATCAAACGCCTTTTCAGCGACGAACCCGATACCGACAAAGGTATCCGCAAGCATCTCGAGTATTTGAAAGCGAAGGTTAAGGATCAGCAGTCGTAAAATCTAACCTGAACGGCCGGTGTCCCGCCGTCGCTCTGCGAGCTATGGCGGGCGGGCGGGCAGGTTTCAAGGAGGCGATGATTTAGGAATTGATGAATTAAGGAATTTTTCTATAAATGATTGGGATAAACGAAATACCTATACCACAAAGGCAGATGTGGCGTATGAGGCGACAGCGGTTCAACCCAGCTTTATAATCCCTAAATTCCTGAACTCCTAAATCCCTGAATTATCGGGTTTATGAAACCCGAAACCTTACGCCCAACAAGATCAAAAAAGGAGGATATTCATGACCAACCCTTATGAAACTGCATATCAGCAGTCTATTCAGGATCCGGACAGCTTCTGGGGTGCCGCCGCCGAGGACTGCCACTGGTATAAAAAATGGGACAAGGTGCTCGATGACAGCAATAAATCCTTTTATCGCTGGTTTACCGGCGGCGAAATGAACACTTGCTATAATGCAGTGGATTTTCACGTTGACAACGGCCGGGGCGAGCAAAATGCGATTATCTACGACAGTCCGGTGACCGACAGCATTCGCAAGTATACGTACAATCAGCTTCGCGACGAGGTCGCCCGGTTCGCCGGCGCTCTGGCCGGCCAGGGCGTGGCCAAGGGCGATCGAGTGTTGATCTACATGCCCATGATTCCGGAGGCCTTGATCGCCATGCTGGCCTGCGCGCGTCTGGGCGCCGTGCACTCGGTCGTGTTCGGAGGTTTTGCCGCCAAAGAACTGGCCGTGCGCATTAATGATGCCAAACCCAAAGTTATCGTGTCGGCTTCCTGCGGTATCGAAGTGGCGCGGATCATCGCCTACAAACCGCTGCTGGACGAGGCTATCAACATCGCGGATTTCAAGCCGGAGCGCTGCATTATCAAGCAGCGGCCGATGGAGGCGGCCGCCATGCAGGATGGCCGCGATCTGGACTGGGATGCGGTGACGGCGGCCGCCCAGCCCCACGACTGCGTGCCGGTAGCCGCCACCGATCCGCTCTATATTTTGTACACCTCCGGGACGACCGGGGTGCCGAAGGGGGTTGTGCGCGACAACGGCGGCCACATGGTGGCCCTGAAATGGACCATGGGCAACATCTACAATGTCGACACCGGCGATGTCTACTGGGCAGCCTCCGACGTCGGCTGGGTGGTCGGGCATTCCTATATCGTCTATGGCCCCTTGTTCAAGGGATGCACCACCATCGTATTTGAAGGCAAGCCGGTCGGCACGCCGGATGCGGGTGCATTCTGGCGGGTGATATCCGACCACAAAGTTAAAGTTCTGTTCACCGCCCCCACCGCCTTTCGGGCGATCAAACGCGAGGATCCCCGGGCGGAATTGATGAAAAACTACGACCTGTCTGAATTTAAAGCCCTGTTTCTGGCCGGTGAACGCACGGACCCGGATACGCTCAAATGGGCCGAAAACAGCCTCAATGTTCCGGTGATCGATCACTGGTGGCAAACAGAGACGGGCTGGGCCATTGCGGCCAACTGTCTAGGTTTGCATCATTATCCCATTAAGGAAGGTTCGCCTACCAAAGCGGCGCCGGGTTGGGACCTTCAGGTGGTGGATGAAAACACCAATCCGGTAAAGGCGGGTGAAATCGGTGCGCTGGTGGCCAAACTGCCCCTTCCCCCGGGGACGCTGCCGACCCTCTGGAACAACGATGAGGGATTTCTGGCGGCGTATATGGAAGAGTTTCCCGGGTATTATAAAACCGCCGACGCCGGTTTCATCGATGAAGAAGGCTACGTCTTTGTCATGAGCCGCACAGACGACATTATCAATGTGGCCGGGCACCGGCTTTCCACCGGTGGAATGGAGGAGGTTCTGGCCGATCACCCGGACGTGGCCGAATGCGCCGTGCTGGGTGTCGACGATCAGTTGAAAGGGCAGGTCCCCATCGGCTTCCTGGTCCTCAATGCCGGGGTTGAACGCGATGCGGCCGAGATTGTCAAGGAAGTCATCCAGATGGTCCGGGATCGTATCGGGCCCGTGGCATCGTTTAAGACTGCTACCGTCGTCAAGCGGCTGCCCAAAACCCGCTCCGGAAAGATCCTGCGGGGTACGATCCAGAAAATAGCGGACAACAAACCGTTCAAGACCCCGGCCACTATCGACGATCCGGTTATCCTGGACGAGATGGAGGAAGCCTTGAACAAAATCGGGTACGCCGGCTCCAAGAAATAGATCGGATTTATAAGCACATAGCCGATTTTTCGGAGTGAGGTTGACATTTTTTGTGATGGTCGCATTTTAGTAGGTTGGTGTCAGGTGTCAGAAGACGGTAATTTGGGAGGGAATAGATAGCAGCATAATCGATACGGAATGAAGGGAAGTTGTCAGCGCTACGTCTCTGTTCAAACCAGACCGGAACCGGATCATTCCAATTCTGACACCTGACACCCGACACCCGACACCGGTGCAATCATGTTCACCATCAACGAATGAAAGACACCGTTCATGCCAAAAGAAATCCTGATAGTGGATGATGAACCGAGCATTGTCGTCCCCATCCAGTTTCTGATGGAGCAGCAGGGCTATAGCGTCCTGGTGGCCGAGAATGGTGAAGATGCCCTGGACGTAATCTACAAATACAAACCGGACCTAATCCTGCTGGACATCATGCTTCCCAGAATTGACGGATACGAGGTTTGTGAAATCGTCCGTCTGAATCCTGAATATCGCGATATCAAAATAATTTTTTTGACCGCCAAGGGCCGTGAGGTAGAAATCGCCAAAGGCTTGGCCCTGGGAGCAAACGCCTATATTACCAAACCCTTCTCGAATACCGAACTTGTTGCAAAGGTCAAAGAGCTGTTAGATAACACCAATGAAAATTCCGGGTAGTAAATTCTGGGGGATTATTGCTCTTGCCCTTGCATCCCTGCTCATCATCATCGCCAGTTCCGCCATCTGGTTCAAATTCCAACTAACCTCCGCCGAAATTGATTTTTTGATCGATCTTGTGAGCCGCTTTATCGGTCCGGTTCTGATCGTAGCGCTTTTGTTGCTGGTGGTATGCATCTGGTCCCTGGAGTCCGTATTCCGCAATTACATCCGGCCAATTCCCAAACTGGCCGAAATGGTTACCCTGATCAACGCCTCCAACCCCGCCTACCGCCTGCCCGCAGAGGGCGGGGCCGATATCCGCCGGCTCTGTGATCGCCTCAACGAGGTGGCGCAACGCTATGAAGCCCTATCGGTAAATGTAGAAAAAAATGTTCAACGGGCCAGGGCCGACTCCGAACAGGAGAAAAACACCCTGGCAGCCATCGTGGCCGAATTGCCCGAGGGCGTGCTGATCTGCAACCCCGAAGGCCGTATTCTGCTGTATAACAACCGTGCCAAACTACTGTTGACCGGCGTTCAGAGCGATCCTGACACCGGTCGCGATCCGGAGCCCGGCGGCTCCGGACGTTATATCGGCCTGGGCCGCTCGGTTTTTGGAATCATCGATGAAAATCTCCTCGGACATGTTCTGGATCAAATCACCGAAAAATTGCAGCACAATGATCCAGAAGCGGTATCGTATTTCGTCGTTCCCGGCGCCGATGACCGGCTGCTGCGGGTGGAGGCGGTCCCCGTACTGGATCCCGGCCGGCAGTTCACCGGATTGATTCTGATACTCTACGATATCACCCGCCAGCTGGAAACAGACAGCGATTTAAACCTGGCGCTGCAGGCCGTCACGCGAGGATTCCGGGCTTCTCTGGCAGGCATACGATCGGCAATCGAAACCATCATTGCCTATCCGGAGATGGAGGTGGCCCAGCTTGAAGCCCTGAAAGGCATCATTCACCGGGAAACCCTGAGCATGGGAGAACTCCTGGAGAGCAATTTGAGCTTTGACGGTCAAATCGGAATCGGCCAGTGGCCCCTGACAACGGTGTCGTCGCAGAATCTGACGGACCTGTTGCGGACCCGAATACGCCAAAAACTCGACGTTCAGGTCGAGATGGAAAGCGCGGATCAAACCCTTTGGGTTAAGGTCGACAGCTATTCCTTCCTGCTGGTACTGCTCTTTGCCGTCGAAAAATTGCAGCACCTTACCGGTGTGCGGGAATTTACCTGCCGGCTGTCCGACCTGGACTGGTATGTCGGTCTTGACCTGATATGGCCGGGTGCGCCCATAAAGATCGAAACCCTCCGGGAGTGGGAACAGACCCCGCTGGTGTTTGAAAAAGAAGGCTGGTCGTTGACGCTGCGCGAAATACTCGAACACCTTGGTTCCGATATCGGGTCTTATGCATCCAAGGGGCAGGAGGGTAAATCCTATCTGCGTTTCTTTTTGCCGGTTGCCGAAGTATTCGAACCGCAGGAGAGCCGATCCCTGGCCATTTTACCGGAGAGTCGCCCGGAGTTTTACGATTTTGACCTGTTCGATCGCGCCGAGCCAACAGCCGAACTCGAAAACCGGCTATTGACGGAGTTGACCTATACCGTATTCGATATGGAAACCACCGGGTTGAATCCTTCCGGAGGAGATGAGATCCTGTCCATTGGGGCCATCCGAATTGTCAACTGTCGCCTGCTGCGTGATGAACAATATGAACAGCTGGTGGACCCGCTGCGATCGATCCCCTGGGAATCGGTGCAAATTCATGGCATTCGTCCGGAGATGATTATCGGGCAGCCGACGGTCGACAAGGTGCTCCCCCGGTTTCAGCAGTTCGCTGAGGACACCATCCTGGTGGCCCACAATGCCGCCTTTGACATGCGCTTTTTACAAATGAAAGAGGAGCAAACCGCGGTTCGATTTATCAATCCGGTGCTGGATACCCTCCTGCTCTCGGCGGTGGTTCACCCGGCCCACGAGGATCACAACCTGGAAGCCATCGCCCAGCGCCTCGGTGTCCGGATTCTCGGCCGCCATACGGCCATGGGGGATGCCCTGGTTACCGGAGAGCTGTTTTTAAAGCTCCTGCCGCTGCTGGCCGAAAAAGGCATCTACAGGCTGAAAGATGCTCTGGAGGCTTCCAAACAAACCTATTATGCAAGGATGAAGTTCTGAAAGATTCGCCGCCGGCGAATCAGGTTTCAGTGTTCAGGTGTCAGGTTTCAGGGGGTTGTCGGGCAAAGGGTTTCAGGGAACCCAAAACCAAAAAAATGTCATAGCTCTCTAATTCTGTAAAATACGGTGTCCTGCGAACAGGGATATATAGATACATTAAAGAACGCATACCACTTACCATATCCTGATAGACGTCCTGGTTGCTGACACCCGACACCTGAAACCTGAAACCAATCTGAAAATAAGTATTTGAGCGAAAATCTGATTTGAGAGGGAATTGCGAACGATAGAAAGTATGGTCAATCAATGCCCGCTGGCCAGTGGAATGGCCGGGAGCTCAAAGGCAAAAATCGTTCCCTTGCCCGGTTCACTGTCGACCCAGATGCGGCCATGATGAAAGTCGATAATGCGCTTGGTGATCGTCAATCCGATGCCGGTGCCGGTCGGGCGACCCAGGGTTGGGTTTTTGATTTGGCGAAAGGGTTCAAAAACTTTGGCCTGGTCTTCGGGTTTGATACCGATGCCGTTGTCCTGGACCTCAACCCGCAGGTGATGGTCTACCGCCCGCAGGCGCACGACAATCATTCCTTGGTCGGAGTCGCAGAATTTGACCGCATTGGAAATCAGATTGACCATTACCTGGACCAGACGGTCGCGGTCTCCGGATACGGTGGGGACTTCTGAGGGAAGATCCAGGTCAATGGTGATCTTTCTATCAAGGGTCAACTGCCGGGTACTGACGACGGCGTCATTGATAACCTCTTTGAGATCAAGTGATGCGATCACCCATTCCAGCTTGGCCGACTCTATTTTCTCGTAGTCAAGGATTTGGCTGACAAGCCGAATGAGCCGCTCGCTTTCCTTGATAATGATGCTGGTAAAATTTTCAAGCCTGGCAGCATCGATTTTGGGGTTGGTATGAAGAATTTCGGCCAGGGATCTCACTGCGGTTAAAGGGGTTCGCAGCTCGTGGGTCACGGTGGATATAAAGTCGTCCTTGAGACGATCCAACTCCTGCAGCCGGATATTGGCTTCTTTCAGTTCGGATGTCGCGATCTCCAGTTCGCGGCTGTAGGCAATTACCTGGCGGGTTTCATCGAGGATGTTCAATACCTCTTCGATGCCCAGAGGCTCTTCTTTGACAACCGAAGATACCATTATGCGGGCTGAAGCCGAGCCGACGGCACCGGTCAACAGCTTTTCGGCATGTCCCACCAGGTCGGCATCGGCGGTGGTGTTGTCGTCCCAATTGATATTGTGCTTTTGAGCATAGCCGGACAGCTCGGCATCCGCTTTGGTTTTGCCGAGAAATCGTGACAGCAGTGATCGCAGATCCGGCAGATTGACAGTTCCCCGCCGGAAGAGAGAATCGCCGGTTTCGCCGGAGTACTTGAAAACATCGACGAACAAGGCGGCCTGGGTATGTTCGAATGCCCGGGGGCGGCCCAGGACCGAAACCGCGATATAGATGCCGACATTGGTCAGGATGCTCCAGAAAGCGGCGTGGGAGATCGGGTTGAAATGCTGCAGACCGAACAGCTGATAGGGTTTCATCAGCTCGATACCGAAGGGACCCGCGGTTAGAAACGCCTGATCGATCACACCGATCTGGACCAGTGACGGCAGGAAAATCGTATACGTCAGGACGGTAAATCCCCCGATCAAGCCGCTGATGGCGCCTGAGCGGGTGCCGCCCTTCCAGAAAATTCCGCCGATCAGAGCGGGTGCGAATTGGGCCACAGCCGCAAAAGACATCAGGCCGATGGAAACCAGGGCATAAAACCCGCCCAGGTAATGGAAATAGGCATAGCCCAGCATCAAAACGAGGATAATACTTCCGCGGCGGATAAACAGCAGCAGGCCGGTAAGCTCGCTTCGGCGGGAGATGGCCTGAATCGGCAAGCGCAGGAGCACCGGCATGACCAGGTCGTTGCAGATCATCGTACTCAGGGCGATGGTTTCGACGATTACCATGCCGGTAGCAGCGGAAATTCCCCCGATATAGACCAGCAGTGTCAGCATTTGCTGATTGCTGGCCATCGGCAGGGTTAAAACGAAAAGATCGGCATCGATGCTGCCGTCGGCAAATTGCAGCATGCCGGCAAAAGCCACCGGCAGAACGAAAATATTGATGGCCAGCAGATAGAGGGGAAAGAGCCAGATGGCCCTGTTCAAGTGCTCCTCGTTGACGTTTTCAACCACGATCACCTGAAACTGGCGGGGCAGCAGGAGGATGGCCATCATCGACAGGAATGTGTACATGCACCAATCCGTGTAGGCGAAGCGACCGGTATTCAGGGTCAGAAGCTCTTCGAAGAAAGGCTGGTTTTGCTGCGATGAATTGACGGGCCAGGCGCCTTTTAGATCGGAGAAGCTGCGGGTTTTCTCGAACAGGTCGGCCAGACCTTCATAGAGGCCGTAGGTTACGAATAGGCCCACCGCCAGGAAAGCCACCAGTTTTATGATCGACTCGAAAGCGATGGCGGCCACCAACCCCTCGTGGCGTTCGGCGGCGTCAAGATGGCGGGTTCCGAAAAAAATAGCGAAAACGGCCAGCATCAAAGCGACATAAAAGGCGGTATCGCCCAAAACCGGTATGTCGGCGAACGTTGATGCTACCGAGATTTGAGGGTACTGGTTGATCAGAAAAAAGGTGGTCGATATGGCTTTGATCTGTACGGCAATATAGGGGATGACTCCCGCGACGGCAATAATGGTCACAACGCCGCCCAGGGTCGGGCTTTTGCCGTAGCGCGACGCAATAAAATCGGCGATCGAGGTGATTCGGTGAACCTTGCTGATGCGAATAACTTTTCGCATCACCAGCCAGCCCAGGGTAACCATCAGGGTCGGGCCCAGATAAATGGTAAGAAAGCTCAAACCGCTGCGGGAGGCCAAGCCGACACTGCCGTAAAAGGTCCAGGCCGTGCAGTAAACAGCCAGCGAAAGGGCATAGATATAAGGATTGCTGATGATGCTGCGACCGGCATCCGCCCGCTTATCGCCATAATAGGCAATCACGAAAAGCAGGCCGACGTAGCCGAAGGAAACAAATAGAATGATTCCGGTCTGCAGCAATTAGCGACCTCCCTCGTCACCGGAATCGATGCCCCGCTGCCTGGAGCGAAACAAAGTTGCCAGAGCCGTGAGGCTGATCAGCAGGCACCAGGCACCAAAGATGTAGACATAAAGCAGGGGCAGGCCAAATATCTGAATTTCGAGGTTGGCCAGAGACAGGATCGGGTAGTTGAGCAGCACACAACCCAACAGAAATATGGCGACCAGGCGTTTATTTAGTTTGCTGTCACGCGTCATAGATCGTATTTCTCCAGGCTGCTTAACCGGAAGCTGTCATAGAAACAGTTGCTACCATAAACCAATCGTGTCCAGGTGTCAATTCAACCGCCTTAGGATTTGCTTTAACCTTGCCAGGGGATGTGGTATTCTGGCAGGGATAACCCCAATCGAAGAAATTTGGTGATATCATGAAAGATGAAATATTACAGTTTCTGGCGGAATTGCCTCCGTTTTCCGAGTTGCCGGAGAAAGTACTGTCGGAGGTGGCTGACAAGGCTTCCACCAAATCCTACCCCCAAAAAACGATCCTGTCCGTCCAGGGACGCACGATCCTGGATCATGTCTACATTGTTAAAGAAGGCTCCTTGGAGTTGTTTTACGAGACCGGACATGAGAAGACCTTGAGCGCCTTCCTGCAGCCGGGTGAAATCTTTGGCGGGATCTATATCCTGATGAATGCCGGACTTTCGGTGCGCACCGTCCAGACCATCGATGAGGCCACCCTGTACACCTTGCCGCAAAAGACCTTTTTGGATCTTTGTACGCGCTTTGATTTTTTCTATGATTATTTTGCCGAAAAGTTTCGCGAGCGGATGACCAATGAAGCCTACGCCTCGGTGGCAACCTCGGGACAGGTCCAGCATCTGTTATCCCGGCTGGTCCCCTTCTCGTTTCTTCCGGATGAAGAAATCGACCGCATCGCTGCGGCTGTCTCGGTTATTTACCATCCCCGGGGCACCGTGCTGTTTAACCAGGGGCAGGGCAGGGTAGAGCACCTCTATATTGTCAGCAAAGGTGCGGCCGAGCGTTATTTTGAAGAAAATGATGAAAAAAGGCTGCGCGGCCTGTTGGGTGAAGGCGACATGTACGGCGGGATTTCCATGCTGCTGAACAAAGGAGTTCCCATCCGAACGCTGAAAACCACCGAGGCATCCCAGTTTTATCTGTTAGCCGAAGATATCTTTTTTGACATCTGCCAGCAGCACGAAGCCTTTTCCGACTATTTTACAGACACTTTCGGCAAGCGCATGCTGGATCGTTCCTATGCCGAAATCATCAGCAGCAGTGCCCGGCCGCGGGAGGATGCCTCTCAATTTTTTAACCTGCCCGCTGAAAGCATCTATAACAAGGAACTGGTTGCCTGCGACCGGGATTTGCCCATACAGGCGGCAGCGGCAATCATGACCGAACACAACTCGAGCTCGATATTTGTTCGCGAACCGGGTGCCGACCTGGTGGGCGTCGTCACCGACAATGACCTGCGCAAAAAGGTGACCGCTACCGGATTGGATATATTAAGCCCGGTTTCCGAAATCATGTCTTCTCCGCTGTGCACGATTTCGTCCAATGCCCTTGTGTTTGAAGCCCTGATGGAGATGATGCAGCGCAACATCAAGCATTTGGGCGTCCGGGATGCCAGCAACCAGGTCGCCGGTGTGATCACCAATCGAGACCTGCTGCGGGTCCAGGGACAGTCGCCCGTGTTCATCGTGCGGGAAATTTCCGGGGCCAAACTGATCAACCAGATCGTGCAAATCCGCCGGCAGGTACCCCGGCTGATCGAAACCCTGATCACCACCGGGGCCAAGGCCCAGAACATCACCCGCTTTTTAACCACTGTTTCCGAAGCCATTTTAGACAAGATCATCGGCTTTGCCCTGGACGAAATGGGCCCGCCGCCGGCGAAATTCGTTTTCCTGGTGCTGGGCAGCGAGGGACGTCAGGAGCAAACCCTGAAGACCGACCAGGACAATGCCATTATCATCGAGGATGTCTCCGGCAGTTCTGCTGATGACGTTAGGAGCTATTTTTTGTCCTTGGGAGAGAAGATCTGCACCTGGCTGAACGAGGCCGGCTATGATTTCTGCAAGGGCGGCGTTATGGCTCAAAATCCCCAATGGTGCCAGCCGCTGGCCCGGTGGAAGAAATATTTTTCGGAATGGATCCACACGGCCGCGCCCGAAGCCCTGCTGCAGGCCAGCATTTTTTTTGATTTTCGGGGCGCCTATGGGGATATGGGACTCGTCGACGAATTGCGCCAGCACCTGTTCGCATCTTTGGACGGATGGCCGGGCTTTTTCCGCCACATGGCCGAAAACGCCCTGTATTTTACACCGCCGATCGGATTTTTCCGCAATTTTCTGGTCGAGTCCAAGGGCGAACATCGCGATACTTTCAACATCAAGGCCGCCATGCAGCCGGTGGTGGACTATGCCCGCATCTACGCCCTGCAGCATAAAATCGAGGCGACCAACACCTTCGAGAGAATCAATCGACTAATCAGCCTGGGGAAAATCTCAGCCCAGGAGCATGATGAGTTGGTGACAGCCTACAGCTACCTGATGCAACAGCGCTTTGTCACCCAGGTAAATACGGCGATGGCCGAAAACGGGCAGCCCGACAACTATATAAATCCCAAACACCTCTCGCGCATCGAGCAAACCATGCTCAAGGAAATCTTCAAACGGATCGAAAAATTCCAGGCCAAGCTCAACTTTGATTTTACGGGGCAAGTTTAGGTATTGGGTTCAGGATTCAGCGGTTTGGGAGGGAGCATGGACTTATAGCCCCAACCGGGTTGAAAACCAACTGGCAGTTATTTGTTGTTCGTTATTGGTTATTGGTCTAAAAGGATCGAAATCTGATCTTCTATATCACGGGTGATAGTATTATTAAATTAGGTTGCGATCCAATCCTAGTAACAATTAACAAATAACAGATAACGTCCAATCTTACTTGTTTCGCCCAATCTTTGTTTTAAATCGGTAGACTATCCTTCGAAATTTGACGCTTATTTATCGGCGTCCGTCATCTTTTGGCGCAGTTCTTCCTTCATGTTGATTTTGGAGGCAACCATCTGGTAGGCAATGTAATATTTAAAGATGTTGCTGACATATTGAACCGTTTCCCGGCCGATCTCTTCAGCGGCCGCCACCTCGACGTTGTGGAACCATAAATTGGGGTCCAGTCCCATGGCGGCCGCCTTCCTGCGAAGACCTCTGACTCGGGCCGGTCCCGCGTTGTAGGAGGCAAACGTGAACAGCGTCTTATTGAGCTCATCCATCGGTTCGTTCCGGTAGTAGCGATTGAAAAGAAACCGCAAGTATTTTGTCCCCGCGTGGATATTTTGTTCCAGTTTTTCGATTTCGGGGATGCCGACATTGGGATCGGCCGCCGTGGACGGCAAAACCTGCATCACACCAATGGCTCCCAGATGGCTGCGCTTGCTCTGATCGAGGCCGGATTCCTGATAGGCGAGGGCCGCTAACATGAGATGATCGAAGCCATATTGACCGGCGTATATTTGGAAGAATTCCACCATCGAGTTGAACTTCTGCAATTCTTTCTCACTCACCGAGTTTTTGACATATTTGGTGCTTTTCAGGTAGCGCTTGAGCAGGATATTGCCGATCAGGGTTCCCTTTTTATGTCCCTTGACGAATTCATTGACGATGGCTTTGAGTTTGGGGCTGTTTTTGCGGAACGCCCAGGCAATTTCGCCGCTCTTTCTGACGGCTATGTCATCGTGCACGCGGATTTTTTCGAAGATTTGAGCCCAGAAATGCGCTTTGTGGCTGTCCATTACGATCATCGGGATCAGACCGGCATTGACCATTTCGAGAAGGTCTTCATCCTCGAAGTACTCTTCTGCCGGCACCAGTTTTATTTGGGATTTGCCGCTTTTCCTGAATGAAGCGTTTAAAGCGGTCAGGCTTTCATAATAGCTGCTGGACTTGCGCACGTGAATTTCCCTACCGGCCAGATCATCGATGCCGTTGACGGCCGGCGCTGACGGACCGGTTACCAGCAGTTCCTTGACACCGGTCTGCAGGGGATCTGAAAAAGCAACCTGTTTGAGGCGATCGGGGGTGATGGTCAGGTTGGCGACGGCGATGTCGCCCAGGCCCTCAACCAGGTTGGGAATGAGTTTGTCGCGCGGGACCGGTAAGTAGACCACATGTACCCGCAGCGTTTTGGTCTTATGTCTTTGATTGACAAACTTTTCGAATTCCTCGAGCAGATCATAGGAGATGCCCCGCTGGCGGCCGTTTTGAAGAAAATAAAAGGTTTTGCTGTACGTCACCAAGACGCGAATTACCCGATCTTTTACCATTTCATCCAGACCACCGGTAAATTTGGGGTTGATTTTCGGCCTATGCACCGGATGAGCCTTTTTTTCAGAACCTTCGGCAGCAGACCCGGCGGTGAGAATCAGCGCCAGCAAAAAAAAGATCAGGAGATGTCTCAGAATCGAGGGGTGGTTGTGCCTGCGGCGTTGCCCAAGGTCTCTAGTATTTGAGCGAAACATGCTGGACCTCCATTGGTTGAATTGACACGTTTGCTTGTGGAATTACCATAATAATTGTCGGTCTGCAAATTACCTGCTATGCTTGGCGCTAATAAAAGCGGCCATCGGGCATGAACGCCCGAATTCACCAATAATTATAAGCATTTTCAGTTAACTGAAGGCTCGGGGAGTTTCTCCGCAAATTTCTAAACTATCATTGGCTCTCCCGTGGCCATCTGACGCGGTGTCCGGCCGGGGTATGCGCTCGCGCCAGCCGTAACCATATGACCGCGCAACTTGGGTACGGCAGCTATCCCGCCTCGATTGGATCGGTGCCAGCCCCAGAGGACAGTCTGCACGGCGTTGCCGGTCGTCTCTGCCTGGCCGGATCCAGCGCAGAGGATAGGGGGCGTGTACGGAGTCCGGTACAAATTGGTTACGGCTGGCGCGAGCGCATACCCCGGCCGGACATAGCAGGTATTGAAAAACTCCCCGACCCCTCAGCCCCAGTTAAATAATAACCGGAAAAAGTCGATGCCGGACCTTCTTCGCAAACGCTTGATCATTTTTACCCGCTACCCGGAGCCGGGCTCCACCAAAACGCGGCTGATACCGGTGCTGGGAGCTCAGGGCGCTGCCGATCTGCAGCGCGAGATGACCGATTGTCTGGCGGCCAAAGTAAAGGCGGCCGCCGGTCGGCTGCAATTATCCGTGGAAGTTCGCTTCGACGGTGGCAGTGCCGGACGATTGCGGGAATGGCTGGGCCCTTCGTTTTCCTATCGCCGCCAGGGTGATGGGGATATCGGCCGGCGCATGCTCAAGGCGATAATAGAAGGATTCCAGGACGGGTGCACGTCGATCATCATCATCGGTTCCGATATACCCGATATTTCGAGCGCAATTATCCAGCGCGCCTTCGAAGAATTGCGCAAAACGAACCTGGTGCTGGGCCCGGCCGCTGATGGCGGCTATTATCTCATCGGTCTGCAAAAAATGGATCCGGATCGCCTGGCCAGGAAATTGTTTCAAAACATTGACTGGGGAACCAGCCGGGTTCTCGCCCAGACCATTGCGGTTGCCGATAAAATTGGAATCGGGTATGCCTTGTTGGAATCCCTTGATGACGTCGACCGACCCGATGATCTTAAGATCTTCAGGCACGCCGTGCGGTCCAATTTCGATTCTGCCGCCGCAAGGCCCATATCGATCATCATTCCGACTCTGAATGAAGCCAAAGTTATCGCGGAAACCATCACCAGCCTGCTGCCGTCCGGACAGTCGGAAATCATAGTGGTTGACGGCGGCAGCCGGGACGGCACCGCCGAGGCGGCCCGGAACCTGGGTGCCCGCGTGCTGTCGACAGAACCGTCAAAGGCCGTTCAGATGAACGCCGGCGCTGCCGCTGCCAAGGGAGAGGTGCTGCTGTTTCTGCATGCCGATACCCGCCTGCCGGATAAATTTGAAGAGAAGGTTCTGACGACGATACTGTGCAATGGGTATTGTGCCGGCGCTTTCACCCTGAGAGTCGATTCCGAGGATAAGGGGCTGCGCCTCATCGAGCGCGTCGCCAACTGGCGGGCCCGGTATTTTAAGCTGCCTTACGGCGATCAGGCTCTGTTCCTCTCCCGCAAGCTGTTTGACGACGTCGGGGGATTTGCGGATTTTCCCATCATGGAAGACTTCGAACTGATTCGCCGTTTGAAGAAAAAGGGCCGCATCGCCATCCTGCCGGAGTCGGTCAAGACGTCACCGCGGCGGTGGCAGAATTTGGGTGTCGTTAAAACCTGGTTGTTAAATCAAATAATTGTCGCGGCCTATTTTGCCGGAATTCCACCCCGGCAACTCGCGAGGTGGTACCGCCGGGAAAAAGGCAGAAGCGGCAGTCGAAAATAGGTTCAGCCGTTTTGTCCCACGCCTTCGGCCCCCCAAAATCGATCCTCTCCGCAGATTTCACTAAAGTTTTTCGGAAGCTTCCCGATAACCCTTGTTAGTCGGAGAACCTGGTATCGGCAAATACAGCCGGTATTCGGCAGCACCCCCTTTACTCCCCACTTTAAAAAAAGGATTATGAACGGGTACAGCTCTCGCAAAATACGGTTTGAAAGACCCGATCTGGACGAATTGCTCACGCATTATGTGGTGGTAGACCTTCATTTTCATTCCAAATATTCGGATGGAAACACAACGGTGGGTTCCATCGCCAAAAGGGCCCTCGAATTGGGGATCGGCATTGCCATCACCGACCACAATGAAATCAAAGGAGCCGTTGAAATCGACCAATACCAGAATTGTTTCAATATCCCCGGCATCGAAGTCACTTCCAGGGAAGGTACCCATCTGCTCGTTTACTTCTATGACATCGGGAGCCTGAAACAGTTCTATCAGAAGGATGTGCGGCCTTACATGGGTCACGATATCATGAGTTCAACCCGTTTGGAGATGGAAGACATTATCCAACGTGCCCGGTCCTTCGAGTCCGTATTGGTATTTCCCCACCCCTACAGCGCCACCTTTACCGGAATTCAGAACACCTATTTTTCGGAAGAAAGACTCGAGCGAATATTCGAGATGGTCGACGGAATCGAGGTGATCAACGCCGAAAACCTCAACAAATGGAATCTGCGCAGTGCCATTTTAGGATTCAACCTGGGCAAGGGGATCACGGGCGGCAGTGACGGACACCGCTTACCCCAGATGGGAAGGGCCGTATGTTACGCGTCATGCCAGAAAGATCGGCGGTCCTTCCTGGATGCGATCAAAGGCGGGCAAACCCGGGTGGTGGGCAAAGAGATTGATATCATTCGCAAAGTCAGATCCAACGGGGTCAAACTGCGCACCAATATGAAAAACTACCCGGATCTGGTGGAAAAAAACCTCAAGTACAGCTACTCGGTCATCAATTCGAAATCCAGGACCATCAAGGACAGTGTTAAACGCAGCTTCAGCGGAAAGTTCAAAGAAAGGCGCAAGAAGTTCAGGATGGTCTAGTGTGTTGTCTCCGCTGTAATCTATCCAATTCGAGTTGCTGTCGAAACCATTCCGGTTCCAGGATTGTATTTTTTAAATCCCAAAATACAAATCCCAAATCCGCCGAAGGCGGATTTGGGATTTGGTGCTTGGGATTTGTTTGGTTCAAATGCGCCGTTTGACTTAAAATGCCGGTTCAAGGTCGTTAATATATTTTGGGGCCGTCTTTTCTATGTGAGGGTCCCACTTTGCCTGAACGAATCCAGGCTTCTTTTCTCGATGAGGATTGCTCTGTTTTCACGCACGGATCGAATTTGGTCAAACTCGATCAACTGGTATACGACTTTGCGGCCAACACCTAAATATTTGGCGGCTTCTCCCACCGTCATTAACGGGAAGTGAATGTAGTTGTCTGATTTCATTGTCTTCTAATATACCTCTTTGGCTATAACGGTTGTCCTATATTTGTTCCGATTGCCGGATTGCCTGACATGCGAACATATAGAGCATAACGGATCGAAGCCGTTTCAAACACGACAGCCGTTATGTAATTATTTTAATGAAAAAATCTGAATATATCCGCAACGATGTTTCATTTTTAATTAATGCCACGGCTTTTGCGGATTACCGCATCGAATGTATTTTAGGCTGTATCAGCGGTCGACAAGCGGCCCAGGGCATAACTTAAAGCAGAATTGGTGGTTGACAAGAACGGTCGAAGAATAATCTTATTCTTAGCAACCGCTATAAAAGAATTTAGCGCAATATGTTGACATTCGGTTCCGATGATGCTTAAAGAATTGCGGGGGTAAACCTTCCTGCGACTTTGCGGTGCTGGCGATCCGAACATCAGAGCTCCTTTCTTAACAACCCTCTCTTCGTTAAACGATTTTTCTACCGTCCGCTATTCTTTGGCTGCACCGGATGAAATGTTCAGGCGGTAAATTCACTGAACGCTCAATTTGGTGCATGGGAATGGAACTGTCAGATTGGCTAACCAAACATTCCAAAAAGGAGGTAAAAATGAAAGGAAAAAATCGTTTCTTCGCAACACTTCTCTTTTCTCTTCTCGTTGTGGGTCTGGTTCTAGGCGCCGGGGCACCGGATCGGGCCGCGGCCAAGGTCAAGATCGTCTACATGACTGCCGGTGACGTCAATATGCTGGCGTTAGGGCAAAATGTCGTCGGTCCCCAGTTCTCGCAGAAATATCCCGATGTCGCCTTGATGACCGTCCACACCGGACCCGGCAATGCCGGCTCCCAGAGAATCTTCGAAAAAATACTGGCCGAGAGCGAATCGCGCAAGGATGCCTGGGATGTGGATGTGGCTATGGTTCACCAGATATTTCTGAAATGGGCGATGGAAAAAGACTTGCTGATGCCCTATGCCAAAGACATCGACACCTGGAAATATATCGATTCTCCCTTTGCCAAATCGTCCCTGGGGGTCAACGTCGAGGGCTATGTGATGCCCATGTTCCACAGCCAGACTGCCCTGGCCTACAATCCCGACCATGTCAAGGATCCTCCCCAAAGCTATGATGAGTTGGTTGCCTGGGTCAAGAAGAACCCCGGCAAATTCGGCTACAATGGTATCAAGGGCGGGATGTCGGGTGTGTCCTTCACGGTGGGCTGGATTTACTGGAAAACCGGGAAATATGAGAAGTATGCCGTAACCGGTCCTTTCGACGAATCCGAGGTTGCCACATGGGAGTCCGCCTTCAAGGACTTGGGCGAATTCAACAAGAACATTACCTTTACCTCCGGAAATGTCGGCACCCTGGATGCCCTCAACCGCGGCGAGATCTGGATGGGTCCGGTATGGGTGGATATGTTTTTTACCTTCATGAACGAGGGCAAATTGAATCCCAAAACGCGGATGACGTTGCCCGAACCCGGCATGCCCGGGCAGCCCATGTATTTTGTCATTCCCAAAAAAGCCGCTCACCCCGAGGAAGCCAAGAAATTCGTCCAATTTATCACGAGTCCCGGCGTCCAGGCGACCGAAATCGTGCAGCGTTTCAACTGGTACCCCGGGATCAGCGGATCCCATCTGAAAGGCTCGATACCGCCGGAGATTTTCGACAAGATCTATGGGGACGTTACCCCGGCTGATTTGGCCGCCAAAGGACGGGCCTTCCCCCTGGCCGATTATTTCAGCGCCATTCTCGAAGGTTACGAAAAGTGGGTTAAATAAGCAATGGGATCCAGAAATTCAGTAAGGAGGGAACCCCGCTTCCCTCCTTACCTTCTCCTGCTGTTTCCGGCAGTCACCTTCATGCTGCTGATGTATGCCTACCCCTTTGTCTCGTCTTTCACCAGAAGCATGCTGGACGCCGACGGCAACTGGACTTTTGCCAACTACGCCAAGACCTGGGAGCTTTATCTCAAAGATATCGTCTTTACCTTCGGTGTAACCGTGTTCAGCACGGCGGTAACCGGGGTCCTGGCGATCCTGATGGCGGTTTATCTGCGCTTTCGGCAAAGCCGGATTTCCGCCATTTTGTCCGGGCTCTACAAGCTGCCCATATTCATCCCCTTCGTGGTGGTGGCCCAGATGATGAACAGTTTTCTGGCTCCCCACGGGCTTTTCAACGTCGCCCTGGCCCAGCTGGGGCTTGTCGATATCAACCAACCGCTGCAGCTGTTTAATTTTTCCGGACTTTCGTTTGGCTTTATCTGGAAAATGGTGCCCTTTTCCGTGCTTATCATCCACGGCGGCTTCCAGATGATCGACAACAGCTATATCGAGGCCGCCCGCAGCGCGGGCGCCCGGCGCCTCAAAGTCATTGTCAGGATCCTGATCCCCATGAGCAAATCGAGCATCATGGTCGCTCTGGTGCTGGTATACTCTCAGATCGTGGGCACCTTTACCCTGCCCTATATGCTGATCGGCGGCAAAAGTCCGACCACCATCACCGTGGATATCGCCCACCGGGTCAACTACTTTCGGGACTTCGGGGTCGCCAATACCCTCGGCGTTTTTTCGTACTTTCTGGTGTTATTCACGGCGCTCTATTATCTGAGGTCCAACGTCAAGAAGATGGCCAGCACCTAACCCGGACAAGCCGGAATTGAAGATTGAAGAATGATCCGCCGGAGGCGGAGTTGATGTCGCTTCGCTCCGTCTTTTACAAGAGAGAAGATGTCCATAGCCAATTTATTTTTACACTGGAACCAATGAAATAACTTTTAAGTGTCAAATCAGCCAAGGAGCAGCTATGCCAGGCAAACGTGTTTTGATCGTATCCCTCGAGATTATTCTCCTGGTTGTGGTCTTTCTGGTTATCGTCTGGCCCATGATGAGCCTGTTCATCTGGTCTGTCGCCGAAACCTGGTACTGGCCCAACGCGCTGCCCCAGAAAGTCGGTTTCGACTACTGGCGTCAGGCATTGGGCCTGCAGAAAAGCCTGGCCATCGGGGCGGTCAGTATTGTGCCTGCCTTTTTCCTGAGTCTGGGCATTGCGGTGACCGTCGTGGTCATTTCGATGGCCATCGCGATTCCGGCCGGCTATGCCCTGGCAAAATACCGCATCCCTTTCGGGGGCTTCATCCTGTTTTTGTTTCTGATGCCCAATGCCTTTCCCCAGCAGCCGATTTTTGTAAACCTGCTGCATATTTTCACCAAGCTGGGGCTTTCGGGGACCGTTCCCGGGGTGATCCTGGTCCATATTCTGGTCGGACTGGTGTTTGGGGTCTGGATCACCAGCGCAACCTTCAAATCGATTCCACCGGTTTTAGAGGAGGCCGCCAGAAGTGTCGGGGCCAGCAGCGCCAAGGCTTTTTTCAGGATAACCCTGCCACTGGCCGCACCGGGCCTACTGGCCAGCGCCGTCTTTGTATTCATTACCTCACTGGATGAATTCACGGGCACGTTTTTTGTCGGGCTGCCCTTTGTCAATACGCTGCCCATGACGCTGTACTCGTCCAGCGGCTATAACATGCAGTTTGCCTCGGTGATCGCCATTGTTCTGCTCATTCCCAGCATTCTTTTCATGGTGCTGATCCAAAAAGTGCTCAAAGCCGAGTATGTCGGCGGGATGGGATAAATAACCGGCGAAAGCCGAATAACTGGAGGACTTGCATCCATGCCCAATTTGCGGTTGAGCGATATTGTTAAAACGTATGGAAAAACGACGGCAATTGACCACCTGAACCTGACGGTTGAAGACGGGGAATTATTGACCCTTCTGGGCCCATCGGGATGCGGCAAGACCACGACGTTAAGGGCGGTGGCCGGGTTTGTAGAAGCGGACAGCGGTGAAATTCATATCGGCGATCGCAGGATTTCGGATGTATTGCCCGAAAAAAGGGGAATTGGGCTGGTATTTCAGAACTACGCCTTATGGCCCCATATGACCGTTTTCCAGAATCTGGCATTCGGTTTGGAGCTGAAAAAAATGCCCCCTCGCCGGATCAGGGAAAAAGTGGCCGAAGGCCTGGCCATCGTCAAGCTGGAGGAATTGGGCGACCGTTATCCCCGGCAGCTCAGCGGGGGACAGCAGCAGCGCGTCGCCCTGGCCAGAGCCCTGGTGCTCGAGCCGGACATCCTGCTCTTGGATGAACCGTTGAGCAATCTGGACGCGCTGTTGCGGGAGCAGATGAGATTTGAAATCGCCCAGCTGCACAAAGAATACCGCATCACCACCATCTACGTGACCCATGACCAGACCGAGGCCATGGTGATTTCAGACCGGATCGCCGTCATGAACAAGGGCAAGCTCATTCAACTGGGCATCCCGTCAGAGATCTATTCCCGCCCGGTCAATAAATTCGTCGCCGGCTTTATGGGTACGACCAACTTCATCCACGGGCAGGTGGCAGACATATCGGATGACTATACCCTGGTGAGAGCCCAGGATAATCTATTGTTATATGGCTGCGGCAGCGGTCTGGAGAAAGGCCAGGAAGTGGATGTCGCCATCCGGCCTGAGAACATTGAATTTGTGACGGACCCCGACACCCCGCGATCTCAAAACACCCGCAATATTTTCGATGCCCGCATAGAAAGAGCCACGTATGTGGGCGAGTTGATGGATTACCAGCTCAGTCTGCATGGCGCCATCATCAGGGCCAAGGGCAGGGTTCGCCGCAAAATGGCAGCCGGCGAGACCGTCAGGATTCACATTGACCCTGATCAGCTGTCGGTGCTGCGGGAATAACCCCATGAAACTCATTTTTTTCGGAACCACCGGTGCGCTGCCCACCAAGGATAACGCCAACACCTCGTTTGCGGTTGTCCGGGGAGAATCCGCCGTCCTGGTGGATGCCTCGGGAAATCCCTTCCAGTGCCTGTTGAGAACAGACCCTGGAGTTTCAGGTTTGGAAGCTGTGATCCTGACCCATGCGCACCCGGATCATATTTACGCCCTGCCGTCCCTGATCCAAAACCTTATTTTGGTCAATAGAAAAAAACTCCTGTATATCATCGCCAACGAACACACTGCCGAAAAGGCCAAACAACTCCTGGCCGTTTTTTCCCTCCTATCAAACAAGGAAATTTTTCCGATAAAATGGTTGTCCGGCGAAAACGTGCAAACCGATCACATTCCGGGCTTGCAGATCAGCCTGTTTCCGGTCAATCATCCGATTTCCACCTCCGGTGTGAGAATCATCACTGCGGCCACGTCCGTTGTCTACTCCTCCGACACCCTACCGTCTGAAAGGGTGGTTTCGGAGGCTGCAGACGCCCGGGTGCTCATCCATGAGTCCACCGGCAGCCATATAAACCGGGAAAAATTAAATCAGGATGGCCATTCCAGCGCCCGGCAGGCCGGAGAGATCGCCGCAAAGGCCGGCGTTGAAAAACTGTTTTTGTGCCATATTGACTTCGGCCGGTGTCCGCCTCCGGACGAGTTGAAGCGGGAGGCCAATGCAGTTTTCAAGGGGACAGTGATCACCCCTGAACTTTTCCGGCTTTACGAGGTCTAGATCTGTCCCGACCGCCAATTGGTCTTATCTATTCCAACAATGAAAACGTGGTCCTCCCTTAAGAAGTTGACATATCATGATATGACGCATTGATGGCAGTTCAGCTAAATTCTTAACCTGAAACTGTAAAATCCAAATCCTCATCTCAGATATTACTATTCACCCTCTAAAATACCTTGCTGTATCCACTTGAAATATGTATTTTTTACCGAACTGTGCTCGCGTAAATTCCTTGCCTGTAAATGGGGTTGTTTTTTATTCGATTCCCGGGATTATGGTTATACCCCGGGGAGGGCGGACAGGAAATTGAGAAAAACGATTAACGTCAGTTATGTGTTGTTCTTGATTCCGATACTTGTTTTTCTTTCCGGTTGCTTGGAAAGAAAAGAGCCGCCCCGGGCGGTGCAGGGGGTGATGGATCTTTCGGGGTGGGCCTTTGATGAGAACGGACCGGTCGCTTTAAATGGAGAATGGGAGATCTACTGGCATAAACTTCTGACCCCGGATGATTTTTCCAGTCCTGTCCGGCCTGAGCCCACCGGCTTTATTCCGGTCCCCAATAAATGGGTGGGCCAGGTCATAAACGACATCCCCATTACCTACAGGGGCCATGCGACTTTCAAGCTGAAAGTCCGCCTGCCTGCCGACAACTTTCCCCTGGTCATCCAAATCAACAATGGAATCGGCGCCCGGAAAATCTGGCTGGACGACGAACTGCTAGCGGCAGTCGGTGAAATGGGCACCAATGCAGAAACGGTGCGTGAGGGCATTGGCATCCCGATCATGCACGCTGCAGGTACGGTGGATCAGGTTCGGCAATTTGTCGTCCAGATCGCAAATTACAGTTTATATCCCCATTTCGGCTCTTTTTTTAAAATTTCCGTCGGGGCATATGAAGATTTGCGATTTGCAAACACCGTCCGGGCGGGTATCGATATCTTCATATTGGGGTCCCTTTTATTTATGGGGCTCTATCACGCCATTCTCTATCTTTTCCGGAGAACGGACCACTCGAATCTCTACTTCAGCGTAATCTGCCTCCTGTATGGATTCTGGTCGGCCCTCAACGGGTTGGGCCGGATTCAATGGAAAACGATCATCATGAACGGCGATGCATGGCTGAGCGTTTATTACATGACCGATATATTATTTTATCTCCTGTTGCCGGCCTTTGTCATGCTTGTACATACTCTTTTTCCCCGTGAGTGTTTCAAAGCCGCCGCACGGATGAGCCTGGTGGTCGGGGCTTGCTGGTGTGCGGCCAAGATCCTGGTGCACTATTGTTCCGGGATTCGGGCCTTCGAGATCCTGTTCCGGGCAATGTACCACCCCGCGTGGCGACCGTTTGAAATCATATTTATGGCATTCTTGATCTATATTATCGTCATCGTGATTACGGCCGCCATCCGTAAAAGGCCCGATTCTTTTTTTATGCTGGCCAGCCTCATGCTGCTTTTTCTGTGTGCTGTGCATGACTGGCTGCAGGTCACCTATTTTTATTCCACGACCCGCCTGCTGGGGATCGGCTTTTTTAGTATGATCGTCTGCCAGTCATTTATGCTCGCCCGCCGCTTTTCGCGCTCCTTTTTCGAGGTGGAACGGCTTTCCCGGGAACTGGGCGAAAAGAATATCGCCCTTACCCGGATGGATAAAATCAAAGATGAATTCCTGGCCAACACTTCCCATGAGCTGCGTACGCCCTTAAGCGGCATCATCGGGATCTCGGAGTCGCTCATCGACGGTGCCGCCGGCCGGCTTACCGAAAAGGCGCGCTTCAATCTTCAAACGATCGTCTCCTCGGGAAGGCGGCTGACAAACCTCGTCAACGACATTCTCGATGCTGCCAAACTCAGGCACCAGGACATCCAATTGAAGGTGCAGCCCGTGGATATTAAATCCCTGGCCGACAGTGTGCTGGCCGTTTCAGCCCAGCTTGCCGATCGCAAGGGCCTCGAGCTGGTCAACGCTATCCCGGCCGGCATTCCCTATGTCCTGGCCGACGAAGACCGGCTGCATCAGATTCTGTTCAATCTGGTCGGCAATGCCATCAAGTTCACCGACAGCGGCGAAATCCGCATATCAGCCGGACAAAAGGATGCATTGGTGGAGATAACCGTTGCAGATACCGGCATCGGTATACCCCGGGATCGGCTCGATATGGTTTTTCAAGCATTTGAGCAGGTGGATTCCGGCGATGCCAGGTCTTTCGGCGGCGCCGGGCTCGGTCTCAGCATCACCCGGCAGCTCGTCGAACTGCACGGGGGAAACATTGCCGTCAAATCCGATCCCGGGAGGGGTTCGAGGTTCAGCTTCGCCCTGCCGATCAGCCCCGATCCGCCGGAAACAGAGCACGACCACACAATTTCAACCGTTAAAATCGACGCCGGGCGGTATCAACCCGCAGCGGGGCGGGACGATCCGGATTTACAGCGGTTTGAACATGAAACAACTCCGGATGCAAACTTTCAGGTGCTGATTGTGGACGACGATCCCGTAAATCTCAGGGTAGCATCCAACTATCTGGCGCTCAGTGCCATTTCTTCAAGGGTCGTTTCCAACGGGATCGATGCGCTTGGTATGATTGAAATCGGTCCGGTGCCCGACCTGGTTCTGCTGGACATCATGATGCCCAAGATGACCGGCTATGAAGTCTGCGAAAAGCTGCGCCAAAAATATGGTCCATCGGAACTGCCCGTCATCATGCTGACGGCCAAAAACCGGACATCCGACCTCCACCAAGGCTTTGAATCGGGGGCAAACGACTACCTGGCCAAGCCCTATTCCAGAGAGGAGCTCGTCTCGCGCGTTCAGGCACATCTGCAAATCAGGGAGGCCTATCAGACGCTCATCAAAAAGCAGCAGCTGGAAAGGGAGATCATCCACCGCAAAAACCGGGAGGAAAAGGCCCTGCATCAAGCTGAAAAAGCGGCTATTGAAAAATTGCGCTACCAGCTCAATCCCCACTTTCTCTTCAATGCCCTGGCATCCATTCGCGGGGCCGTGCTGAGGGAAAAAGAAACGGCCCATGCGATGGTGTCGCACCTGGCCGAATTCTGTCGCCTCGCCCTCTCGCAGGCGACCATGGACAGGCTGACCCTCGCCCGGGAATTGGAGATCAGTCGCCACTATCTCGCCATGGAGCAGATGCGCTTCGGCGATTACATGAAAGTATCCATCGACATCGATCCGGAGCTGCTTGATCTGAAAATCCCGGCCCTGGTGATTCAGCCGCTGGTCGAAAACGCCGTCAAGTACGGCAGCCGCACCAGCCCCGACAGTCTGGAGGTGAGCCTCACGGCTAAAAAATACGATAGAGACGCCTTTAAACTCGCCATAACCAACACCGGCACCTGGGCGGAGCCGGATGATGCCGGCAGGAGGCGTTCCACCGGCACCGGACTGAATAATGTCAAACAGCGGCTGGAGCGCTATTACCGCGATTGCTGCGGATTCGAGCTGCATACCGGCAACGGGAAGGTCAGGGTGGCGTTGACCCTGCCCCGTTCGATGCCCTGATGAAAGGGAAAAATGCCTTTAAAAGCCATGATCATCGACGACGAACCTTTTGTTCGCGAAGACATCAAGGCGATGCTTTCCGCCCACCAGGAGATCCGGGTGGTGTGTGAAGCCGGCAGCATTGCAGCGGCGCAAAAACTGTTGAAGCAAACCCGTCCGGACGTCGTTTTTCTCGACATCCAGCTGCGCGGCGGGACCGGCTTCGACCTGGTGCCCTTTATCGACCCGGCGGTGCACATCATCTTCATCACCGCCCACGATACCTATGCCATCCGGGCCTTCGAGGTCAACGCCCTGGATTACCTGCTCAAGCCCGTCCACCCCGACCGCCTGGCGGAGTCCATCCGCAGATTGAAAGACGACGCCCCCGCGGGTGCGAAGAACGTCTCCGGGCAGCCGGCGGCCTTCAAACCGGGCGACCGGGTATTTGTCAACACCGACAGGGGGCGAATTTTTGTGGCCCTGGACAAAGTTGCCGCCGTTTGTTCCCTCGGGGGTAATTATACGACCCTGAGGATGGATAACGGGGAGAAGATAATCTCGCGCAAAACCATGAAAAGCTGGGAAGCCCTGCTTCCGGACCCGACTTTTGTGCGCATTCACCGCGCCACGATTATCAACACGGGTAACATCGAACAGGTCCTGAGCGACAAAACCGGTTCCTACTTCGTCCATCTCGCAGAACAGGACGACCCGTTCAAGGTCAGCCGGCGCATGGCCCCCCGCCTGAAGCACCTGGTAAAGAAACGTTCGGTATGACGAAAACTGCCGTTTATCACATTTTTCCGACCGTTTGTCACAAAAAGCTCGCCTTTTCAACCCGATCATGCAAACAAAGCTGCCGTCTGTCATAACCGGCGCCGGCGGCATCCGGCATGACAGGCGGAAATCAAGCCGGTGGCAAATCCTGCTGAAAGGGATGGTTCCCCATGCCTCTAAAGGCCATGATCATCGACGACGAACCCTTTGCCCGCGACGACCTGCGCTACATGCTCGCCGGGCATGCGGACATCGAGATCGCCTGGGAGGCGGGTAAATTCGATGAGGCCCAAAAGCTTTTGACCGAAAATCGCCCGGATGTCGTTTTCCTGGACGTCCAGCTGCGCGGCGGCAATGGTTTCGATCTGCTGCCCGCGATCCGGTCCGCCGCAACCCGCGTCATCATCGTCACGGCCCACGATCGCTATGTATCACAGGCACTTGAGTCCGGCGCCGTAGATTGTCTTCTGAAACCGGTGTCCCCATCTCGTCTCGATGATGCCCTGACTCATCTGAGGCAGTGCATAAAAATGGCATGATCGCAGCAGCTGAGCATGACCCCCGGCACGTGACATTTTACTTCTGTCATCCATCGGAAAAACGGCCGCCATCAAATCTCATCCTTCCGACCGGCGTATTTTGGGCTAAAAAGTCAGGTGAAATCCCCAAAATCCGCCGTTTATCACAAATTTCCTACCGTTCGTCACTAACCTGTTGAACATGGTCCACCTGAACTGCTTATCATCGATGCACAGGTCCGATCCATATCCATGGGCATAGCATAATAACCAAAATTAAAACCATTAAAGAGAGGAGGGCAAGATGAAAAGGATAATTTTGGTTAGCTTGATTTTTATCTTCTCTTCATATCCAGACCCCAAATAAGAATTACCTGAAGAAAGGAGGCGAGGATGGAGAAATTGCAACGCAGATACCCAACATTTGTTGTTCTTGTTTTTGGAATGGCGGTTATCGCATGTGTATCCATCGCAGCGAAATGGGCTGATACACCGTCAGGTCAAGACACTGCTATTACAGAAGCATTTGTAAACTTCGAAACTGACCCGGTAACCGTTAATATTTATGGTCAGAATTTCGAGTGCGAAAACCTTAACGTTACCCTCGGCGATTCCGGATCACTTGACGTCATATCGTGTTCACCTCACCCGGATAATCAAATAATTGTAGAACTCCCATCCGATATACAGGCAGGCGACTATCTCATAAATATTCAAACCGGCTCATCCGTTCATCAATTTGACGCGTTCAATTTAAGTGTCGGTGCTGCCGGCCCCCAGGGCATTCAGGGCGAACAAGGGCCACAGGGTGAACGAGGAATACAAGGGCCGCCAGGATCTCAGGGGCCGACTGGCCCAACAGGACCAGCAGGGCCGACCGGCGCAACAGGACCACAGGGACCAATAGGGCCGCAGGGGCTACAGGGGTCACAGGGACCCGCTTTAAATCCCGGGAAGTGTCAAACCGGTCATGTGATGATCGGTTTTGACGGGAACGGGAACATCATATGCGATTGACCGAATACAAACTCAGAATCCTCCACGGTTCCCGTGATGAAGACGAAGACGGTTAAAGGAGGAAAGGAGGAAAATATGAAACGCAGATACCTGATATTTGTAGTTCTTGCTTTTGCCTTGACGTTGGTCTCATCTATTACAATAGCGGCGAAATATGGTGATACTCCATCCGGACAGGACTGTGCCATCACTGAAGCATTTGTAAACTTCGAAACTGACCCCGTAACCGTTAATATCTATGGTCAGAATTTCGAGTGCGAAAACCTTAACGTTACCCTCGGCGATTATGGTCCACTTGCTGTCATATCGTGTTCACCTCACCCGGATAATCAAATAATTGTAGAACTTCCATCCAATATACAGGCAGGCGACTATCTCGTAAATATTCAAAGCGGCCCATCCGTTCATCAATTTGACTCATACAATTTAACTATCGGAGATGTCGGACCCCAGGGGGAGCAGGGCGAACAGGGTGACAAGGGTGAACAAGGGGTACAGGGGCCGATCGGACCCCAAGGGCCGATGGGCCCAACGGGCCCGGTAGGGCCGACCGGCGCGACAGGACCACAGGGATCACAAGGACCGCAGGGTCCACCGGGACCACAAGGCGACGGTCCAAACCCGGGCGTATGTCCTGACGGTCAGGTCATGTTCGGGATTGACGAAAACAGGGACATCATCTGCGCGTGCATCGATACCCGAGCGGAACCGCCCAAGTGGTACCAGGATGCCGACGGAGACGGATACGGCAATCCAAACCTGACAACCCTGGCCTGTGATCAGCCGGCGGGTTATGTTGCCGATAACACGGATTGTGATGACTCAAATGCGTCAGTTTGGACTGTGACAATGTGGTATGTTGACATAGATGGAGATACTTTCGGAGACCCAAACCTCTACTACACGGCTTGTCAGCAACCAGTGGGATGGGTGCGGGACAACACGGATTGCGATGACACCGAGCACTTATATCACGAGACGCTTACTTATCACCCGGATATGGACGGGGACTCATACGGAGATGAACTGGCCCCCACGATCGCTTGCGTCCCACCCGCGGGTTACGTCACCGACGGCCAGGATTGTAATGATACGGATCCCGCGATCAATCCCGGCGTGTGGGAGTCGCTCTCCAATCAGATTGACGACAACTGCAATGACCTGGTAGACGAAAAGAGCGTTTTCGTTACGAGCAACACTTACACTGGTAACATGGGCGGGGTATCAGGCGCAGACGCCATATGTCAGATGCACGCCGACGCCGCCGGCTTACCCGGCCAGTATCAGGCATGGTTATCGAATTCGTACCTGTCGGTCTTGAATCCGTATTCTCCAAACGAGGATTTCCCCCATGATCAATCACCGTATGTTTTAGTTGATGGGACGCCGATCGCATACGGATGGAGTGATCTTACCGACGGAGAAATATTACACCCCATCGACATGGACGAAAACGGCGACCAAGGTGCTGCGCCGGTGGTATGGACAGGAACAAGTAATAGAGGATTGCCGGATTTGGAGACATGTTTCGACTGGCAGAGTGAAGTCGGATTCGGCGCCACCGGATGGATAAAAGATACCAATAACCCTTGCAGCACCCAGCCGGCTGGCCGTGTATGGACGAGCCACTGGGATTGTAACCCAGCGGTTATATCGGAGTGCACAGGATGCCATCGCGCCAATCACCCGTGCAGCTACCCCGCACGGATCTACTGCTTTCAGTATGACTGATTTGGATCCCAGCCCATCAGACATCTGATTACTTGTTTGACCGGCTAACGCTTAGAATATTTGTGACCTGGCCCGTTTTCGATCCTTGATCAATGATGGCTCTCGTCCACCTGACCCACCGTTGCACCTACAATCCGAGCCGGGCGGAGGCTATGGCCTCCCCCGGCCCTTGCTCGTAAAGCCGGATCGCGCGGGAGAAAACCTTTTCTATGGTCTTTCTTGCCATGGTTAGTCCATCAGGCTCAAAGTGATAGCCGAGAAAATCAAAGCCCCGTTCTATCCCTCCGATCAAGTCTTGTCCGGGTGCTGTTCCAGCCGCAGCTCGTTGAAAGTCCGGTTGAGCACCCGGATGGCTTTTTTCAACTTCCACCTTGTGGACGCCTGTATCAGGATGTCGTCCATATAGCGAAAATACTTCACCTCCAGTTTCTCCATCCTTTTGGCCAATATCAGAAGATAGACGGCTCCCGGAAGGGGCGACAGCGATGATCTTCTTGGGATTTTTTCCCTGAAATCCTAAATTGGGGTCCTGAAGCTGCTAATTTCAAGGCTCATCGGTGCCAAACGTTGAGCAGGCCATATCAACAACTTATTGAGTTCTGATGGCCTGTTTTCTGATACAAAATCATCCTTCTTGACAATTTATTAATATTTTTAATATATTGTACGGACACTCATATTGATTTTTTTATTTTCCAGCAGAAGTCGCGAGGCGAGATGGATGCCGTTTCAACCATAGCCGGGATTATAAATAAACAAATTGCGGATGGCGAGAGCAGTACGTTTATTGTCGCCGTTTATTTATTTGGATCCTGTTTAAGCGGCGGTGGAAGCGAAAGCTCCGATATCGATTTGGCCTTTTTGCTCGAGGAAGAGTTCTACAGATCAGATCCGGTTGTCGCGATGTCGCCTGCTTATTTAATTGCAGCGCAGATCGGCAAGAAATTTGATAAAGAGACGGATGTTACCATTTTAAATTCGTCATCGCTGGAAATAGCCTACGAGGTGGTCACCTCCGGTAAATGTCTTTTTGAAATTGACCCGGAAATGAGAATGGAATATGAACTGAAGATCAAGGGTATGTACTTTGATTTTCGGCCGTTTCTTGAAGAATTACGCGCTAAAAGCCTATCCCGGCTGTGAATAACAGGTAGATGAATTGAAGACCATAGAAAGAAAGATAAATGTTATTTACGGAGTGCTTAAACGGCACCTTGATGACTTTGGCTTTTTTTTGAGAGAAATAATAGACAATTATCTAACAAAATAAAAGCCTGCAACACTCTCCTTTCCCTTTAGTCCCATCTCGATTGATTCTATACAAATATCCTTTTCATAATATCCCCTTCAATACGTCCTCTTTTTTACTTTAACGCCCATAAAATTACGGTTCTATGAACCAAAATAAGGCTGTCTTGATTAACGTGAATTCTGGCTTGAATCGTAGGTTGGGTTGAGATCCGGACGTGTTTTGTTGGGTTTCGTTCCTCTACCCAACCTACTAAAAACGATCCATTGTGGTCATTACGGCACTGGGATCGAAACCCAACACATGGCATTCGACCAGATGGCATTGATCCTTAATATTGTTTATAGGCCCGTAAAATTATAATTTTTATCTTGTAACTGCTAAGAAAGTTTTAATATTATGGGCGTCCCAGAAATTCCGGAAATTCCATTTGCTTTCCTGCTAAGTCAATGCGAGACTGACTTTCAGAGCAGCATCAACCCTTTTCATAATATCCCCAGCAAAACGTCCCCTTTTTCGCACTATCCGCGATTTGTCCAGGCTTTTTATCTGGTCGCACTGGATGACGCTCTTCTTACCCAATCCACCGGCACCCTTATCGACAAGAACAATGACAGGATAAGGTTTCTTGATGTGCTCGGCGCCCCTGATGGGCGAAACAATCACCAAAGGGCTGTACTGGTTGCCGATATCATTTTGTACAACCACCGCCGGGCGGGTTTTCCGGATTTCGTGTCCCCGAGCTGGATCAAAATCAATGTCTATGACGTCGCCTCTTTTAATCTGCATTACATGCCGTCTCCCAGGGTAAAATCCCACTCTTCACCACTTTCCTTGATGAATTCGTAATTGGCCATGTAGCCTTCTTTCATGGCCCGCTCCATTTCCTCTTTCTCTTTTTCGGCCAGTTTTTCGGAAATTAACCTGCGGATCAATTCGGCCCTGCTGGATTGAACCCTCCGGGCCAGGTTGTCCAACCGTTCAAGAATATTGCCGGGTAGTTCAATATTGATTCTCTTTTTGGTTTGAGCTGCCGGTGATGCCATAATCTGCCCCCTTAATTATGTATTATTTATTAATGCTAATAAATAATACCTGAAACAGACATCTTTTTCAAGCATAATTTTGAACCTCACCTGCCTGTCAACCAATACAATGCCTCTGTATTGGCCTTTACAGACGAAGGCTTTGCAGACACCGACGGTGATGGCACGGCCGATTACGTGTCTTTGCGAAAATGCATCATGTAGTTGACGTGGGTGTTGCCGCCAATGGAGTATTTTTTGGTAAACGGATTGTAGTGCAGCCCGGTCAGGTCCCGGAGCTCCAGCCCGCTCGCATTTCCCCAGGCTTCCAGCTCGGCCGGTTTGACGAATTTGCGATAGCTGTGGGTGCCTTTGCGGACCAGTTTGAGGATATATTCGGCCCCGATGATGGCAAACAAATAGGATTTCGGATTGCGGTTCAGGGTTGCGAAAAAGACGTCGCCCCCCGGTTTTACCACCTCTTTGCAGGCCGCCACCACCGAGGACGGCAGGGGTACGTGCTCCAGCAGTTCCAGGCAGGTCACCACATCGAAACGGTTCCTATGGCCGGCGGCATATTCCTCGACCGTTGCCTGGCGGTAATCGATCTTGAGACCGGATTCGCGCAGATGCAGCCGGGCCACCTCCAGCGGGGCCCGGCCGGCATCGATTCCGGTCACTTCAACTCCCAGGGCGGCCATGGCCTCGGACAGGATCCCGCCCCCGCACCCCACGTCCAAAACGGTTTTGCCGGCCAAGGGGGCGTGCTGATCGATGTAGCCGACCCGCAGGACATTGATGTCGTGCAAAGCTTTCTGGACACCGTTTCGATCCCACCAGATGGGCGCCATGGCCTCGAATTTGGCCACCTCGGCGGTATCGATATTTAAATTACTGCTGCCGTTAGTGCTCTTGGTCATATCATAAAACCTGATGGTTATTACTTTGGATGAAATCCGCAATCCCTGGCCCAGACCCGGTTTATACCAATTGTCCCAAAAGGCGGCGAATTCCTACACATACCCATTATAGTGTTATTAAATCGAGGCCGTCGCACCAGGGCAGGCCGCAATCTAAAATCCAAAATTATCTAACTTTGCCCCACAGCTGGGAACACAGCATCCCGCTGAGCATGAGGCCGCACCCCATCAGCCCTCTCGTGGTCAGGACCTCGTTTAAAAGCAGCCAGCCTCCGATGGCCGCGAACACGGCTTCCATGCTCATGATAATGGCAGCATGGGAAGCATGGGTGTGGCGTTGTGCGATTACCTGAAAAGTGGAGGCAATCCCGCTTGATAAAATGCCGCCGTATAAAATCGGCCAGGTTGCCGCTATCAAAGCATTCCAGGATATCGATTCCAAGGCCAATGCTGTTCCAAGGCTGAGTGCGGCACACACCACGAACTGGGCAAAGGCCAGTTTAACCGATTGTATCCTGGGTGACAACCACCCGATGATGAGAACCTGTCCGGCCCAGAAAAAGGCGCATAAAAATACGAGCAGATCGCCGAATTCCACCGTTAGCCCTTCTTTGACACTGAGAAAATAGAGCCCGACGGCCGCCAGGGCAGCTCCGACCCAGGTGCCGGGATTGGTCGATTGTTGCCAAAAGAGCGCCAGAACCGGTACGATCACAACGTACAGGCTGGTGATAAAACCCGCTTTGCCGGCGGTGGTGTAAACCAGGCCAACCTGTTGCAGGGACATCCCCATAAACAGCATGAAACCGGCTGAAAACCCGCCCAATACAATCAATTTCCTGCTCGGTCGGGGCAGGATATTAGCCGATGCCGGACGTTCGTTATGGCTGATAAACACAAGCGGCAGCAGCGAAAGCGTCCCTAAAGTAAAGCGTGCCGCGTTGAACGTAAAAGGCCCCAAATATTGCATGCCGACGCGCTGGGCCACGAACGCAAATCCCCAGATTGCAGCAGTAATCAACAACAATGCATTGGATCTGACGGTCTGAATCTTCATTCCCGGGTGCCTGACATGCAGCGTTATATGGTCACGATTCGGGACCATATAACTCAGCACTATCAGAGTCAAGCCGCCGCAGGAAAGAAAATATTGACAGTCTATCTTTTTTTTGAAACCTTCTGAGACTTGGACAACACCATCTTAAATCGGATTTGTCTGTACTTCAGAAGACGATGGTGAAATACGGCAACCCTGAACCGCTTATCTGAAACTACGAAAAATCTATCTCACGCAAAGCCGCAAAGACGCAAAAGAAATAACTAATATTATGATTTATCTTGGCGCCTTGGCGTCTTTGCGTGAAAATATACAATTTCATTTCCGATCAAACCGGCTGTTTTTTGGGCCGGCGGCGGCGCTGAACCCCGAACCCTGGAACCTGAACCTCTGAACCCGGAACCTAAAACCCAGAACCCCTACATTCAGGAGAATACCAATGAATTTAGCCCAATTTCCGCGCAGACGGTACACCGCCGGACAGACACCGATCGAGAAGCTGGGACGGTTGTCCGCCACCTTGGGAGGCCCCGAGATATACATGAAGCGCGACGATTTACTCGGCCTTGCCGGCGGCGGCAACAAAACGCGCAAACTGGAATTTTTGGTTGCCGATGCCTTGGCCCAGGGCGCCGATACCCTGATCACCTGCGGGGCGGTGCAGTCCAACCATTGCCGCCTGACCCTGGCCGCCGCCGTCAAAGAAGGCTTGAAGTGCCGGCTGGTTCTGAAAGAACGCGTAGCGGGCAGCTACAATCCGGAAGCCGGCGGCAACAACTTTTTATATCGATTGCTGGGCGTCGAGAAAATCGAGGTGGTGCCGGGCGGCTCGGACATGCTGCAAGCCATGCAGCGGGTTGCTGACGAAGTTGCCGCCGAAGGCCGCAGGGCTTACGTCATTCCCGGGGGTGGTTCCAACCCGATCGGGGCTACCGGGTATGTGGCATGTGCACAGGAAATTCTGGGCCAGATGTTTGAGCAGAACCTCGAGTTCGACCGCGTGGTATGCGCCAGCGGCAGCACCGGAACCCACGCCGGATTGATCACCGGCTTTGCCGGCAGCAGCAGCAACCTGCCCGTCATCGGCATCAACGTCAGCCGTCCCAAAGCAGAGCAGGAGGAAATGGTTTACGACCTGGTCAGGCAGACTGCAGCCCATGTCGGTGTATCCTTCGAGATTTCCCGGGAGGCGGTTTTGTGCTTCGGCGACTACGTGGGCCCGGGCTATTCCCTTCCCACCGACCAGATGGCTGAAGCGGTCCGGATGCTCGCCCGGCTCGAAGGCATCCTGATGGACCCGGTCTACACCGGCAAGACCATGGCCGGGTTAATCGACCTAGTGCGCCGGGGCTATTTTGAAAAACAAGAAAAAATTCTCTTTGTTCATACCGGCGGGTCACCGGCCTTGCATGTGTATATGTCTGACATACTGGATTAGGCGGCATCCCGGCTGCATTGAACAAGGCCTAAACCCCCTCCCTGCACCTGATTCGCTAAATAGTAGGAGTCGTATATGCCTGAGGACAGCATCGAAGAATTTCAAAAACAAAGGGAAGCCTTGAACCGGCTGGTGATGGATTACGCCGGGCAGGGAACCAAGCGCTTTTACAGCCTCGATTCACAGGCCTATCGTGAGGGAGCGCTCTCATCCGGCGTCAAAGAACTTCTGGGGCTGGTGGCTTCTTTTGTCTTGCGGTGCGACGACTGCATCAAACACCATATCGTGCGCTGTTTCGAGGAGGGCGTCAGCGATGAGGAACTGGAGGAAGCTTTGTTTATCGGACTGATCGTCGGCGGCACCATCACTATCCCCCATCAGCGCCGGGCCATGCAGGCCTGGGATGAATTAAAAAAGGTAAAAGGCCGGACGCCGGCTGATTCGAGATAGCTTTTAGTCGGCTGACGACGATTCCCGGGAAGCCGCCCGGTCATCACTTAAACGGAGCTCTTCCTGGCTTTTGACGAGACGGGCCTTGTCGAGGGGATCGCGCATCTTGTGGACAAGCTCGTCGGCAACCTGATCGGTCACTTCTCGAATAACCCCTTTTTCCGGCTCCTCCCCGTTGTTGCCGGAGCACCCCAACAGGCAGATGGCGGCAATCCCCAAGGCCACCCCTATGTTTAAAATTGTCGTTTTCAGGCGTCGCCCCCATTTGAATTCTGCATAAAAGCCAGGTCCTGTCGGCTGCGCTCGGCCATGCGGGAGTCGACGGCATCCCTTTCCAATCCCATCAGGATCTTGTAAACATTATACTTGGATTTGCAAAAATAAATATCGAACGGATCCTTTCGGTCGCTGCCGCGAAAAATACGGATGCCGGGGACCTCGTTTTTTTGAATATATTCATTATCCGCGTTGATCAGCAGCGGCTCCACATCGTATTTATTGAGCCAGGGGATGCAGGCACCCTTCATTCCGAGGGACGGGTCCATGATCGAACGGAGCTTCTCGGTCACACCGCCAACCGCCAGAATAATATCTAACCGGTAACCCCGTAACGCTGATTGACCGGCTGCTTGATGTAATCCGACACCAGAGCGATATCCATGGCCACCGATGCGCTGTCGCCCTCCACACCGCCGTGGGCCTGGATGTATTCCACATACATTTCATACCCGACATAGGGTGCGCCGATTTTGTTCAGCACCTTCTTGATGGAGGCCCTGACGTTCTGGGCGGCTGCTTTGGCAATATCACCGATCTTGCCGGGGGCCACCACCGTATCGGCGGTGCCGACATTTACCTGGCAGTGAATCGGCAGCGGCTGCCCGTACATCTGCCCGCTTGATTTCGAGTGTATAACTGCGAGGCCGACGACATAACCAATCGAATCGGTCATCGAACCGATGTATTTTTTCAGATTGTTTTTGTGTTCCCCGATTTCCTTTGACAAACCGCCTTCCAGGCTCAAGTGTTCTTCCAGGGCCTGGCGGACATGTTTGGGTTCTACCAAAGTCGAATCTTCCAAAACCGCTTCGAACTGCGACGCTTTGATCACGCCATTGATCGGCCGCAATATACTGCTGAATCGGCCGTCCGAAGACCGGCAGCGCAGTTCTTTGGCGATCTCCATAACGGCATTGCGGCTGAATTCGCGCACAGTCGGCCGGAAATTCTGGGGAAGACGCCGGCCATAGATGTGTTCACTTCTTTTTCTGACGCTTTGCCAGCCTTCTTTTTTGATGACCTCACCCCAGGCTTCTTCGAATTCGTCAGCCAGATTGATGATTTCCTGCTTTACATACTGGGCGATCTGCTTGACGGTGGCCTCCTCCTCAACGACGGCGCTTTCCATGTGGATGATTTCACCTTTGTCTTCGATTCTGCTCAGAAAAGCCCCATCGCCTTCTTCCTGAAGGTAGGCCAGGGTGTCGTGGTTGCAGCAGGCCACAATGATGTTGTCGGCCTTCAAATGGTTTTCGGAACGATCGGCTGCCCCGCTGCCGGTGCTGCGGCCGCCTTCGAGGATGTACTGCTTGTTTTGCATGATCTCGAGTAAATCCGCCATGTATCCGACCTTGACCAAGGTTTTGAGCTCGTCGATATAGATAATCGGGGCTTTGGGGTGCGCTCCCAGATAAGCCCTCAGATGGCAGGGCGTCTGGAGGTTACCGGACTGGTAGGGGTCATGGCGGAATCCGCCTTTCATGTTGCGGGAATTGGGTTCGGAAACCCTGGCCATCAGCTCGCTGTCCCTGCGGGGATCGTGGAGCACTGCCGGAACCATATCCTGCAGATGCTTGACGTCGTTTTTAGCTCCGGCAATTGTTTCGCGTTGGATTTTTTCCTGGGCCCGGTGATTGTTTTCCTGGATGTACATAAAAATCGAGCCCATACCGGTCAATCCTGCCGCTATGAAGGCCGGGGGAAAATAAAACCCGGCGGCTGCGGCCAGACCGGTGGCGATGATCAGAGGAATTTTAACTTTGCGGGCAGACTGGATCTGGTCGGACAGACTGAATTGATCCATATTGTTGCTTGCAGTTTCAATGGCGGTATTTAGATCCGTTATGATTAAATCAATCTTGGCCGGGTGTTCATAGGCAAAGCGGATATGATTCCGATCTTTACCCGGATAGGCCACGATTGATTCCGTGGGTCTTAAATAGTCGCCGATGGACTTTTCCAGGACCTCTTTAAACATGTTGGCCAGCATGGACTTGCCGGTGCCCGGCCTTCCCACCATGAGTATATGGCCTTTGTTCTGGGCGATCTTTCGGATGGCCCTTTTGGCACGATCCTGGAAGATAACGCGATCGATAGGGTCCGACGTCAACTCGATTTGAGAGGTGTCATCAAATTGACCCAGTCGTTCCTGCAGAGTTGCGGGATAGTCCAGCAGTTCTTTTATCCAGCGATAATCGTTTTCGTTGTAATCACACGACATTGCTATAGCCATTGATGGTGTCGAGCAGATAATATCTGCCCACTTCCGAACTCAGTGCCCGTTCCACCACGGCGGAATACACCTGGGGCAGATTTTTCCGCAGCGGCTCCAGCGCCCTTAAGTCGTGCAGGACAGAAATGTTGGTATGCAGTCTGTCCCGGTGATAGTCGGAAAGCAGAAAGTAACTGAGCGACACCCCGATTTGCAGATAATTCAATATCGGTTTGATCAGGTTGGTTTTATTGAAATCCAGGTTGAGCGTTTTAAAAACATCCTGATAGATATCAGGCAGCGCCGTTTTGGAGTAATCGATTTCAAGCCTTTTATTAAAAAACAGTTTGACAGGTGTTGCCTGCCCGTCACGGCAAAGGTTAAAAGCCTGCTCCAAGCTTGGGTTTGATTTCAAGGACTGCTCGAGCAAAAGCAAAAATCTTAAAAGGCGGCAGTCCATTAGATAAAAATCGACTTTGTCGTTTTCCGTCAATACACAGGCCTTTTGATTGCCGTTGTTATTATAGGTTATGAGTTTGTAGGTTTTGGCCGGGTCATAGGATAAAAAGTCATATCCCCTCAGTTCAAACAGGCCCTCGGCAATGTACGCCTTGTTCAGAAGGACACCGACGTCCTTGGAGATATGGCTGCCCAGATATTTAATCTTCTCTTCGATGCTGCCCTGCAGCTTTAAATAAGAGTAGTTGCCGCCTGCATCTTCACAGATCCCGACGATTTGAACTATCTTGCGCGTATCCAGCCGGGCTAATTTTTTGGCGACCGAATCATAGGGGGCCAGCTGGTTTGCAACTTGGTTCAGGTGGGCCTCGAGATGGGGGTCTTTGAGGGGCGGGATTTGCAGCTTATAACGCGATACGATCACCTCCGGCGGATAGAGCGGGGAGCGTTTCAGGCGCTTGGCGGCACCCGGCAGGATCCTGCTGACGGCCTTGCGGATCCGCTTAATCGGCCCTTGTTTGAAGTGGATTTCTCCGCCGACCAGTTTTTTTTTGATCTCGATCGGATTCGGATTCAGCAGGTAGCGGCCGATTTGCGAAATATTGTACTCCCTGTAGGGCCTGGACGCACCGCCTTCAACAATGCAGTCCAGGTCCAGATCCGAAATCCGACCCTTCGATATATTCCACACCTTGCGATTGTTACGAAACATAGCACCAGCACCGCGAGTTTAAAGCCCTATCTTGAAAAAAGCCTAGGTACTATATCGGTAATTTTTTAGCTAAGTTGAGCTGTTTTTACGCGCATTCGCCGGTCTGCACTTTTTAATTTGGAAATTAATTCCTAAATATGCTACTAGAAGCCATCTCAAGTGATCCGGCGGCCGCGAGGCCAAGGTACCGATTCTGCGGGCGGATTTTACCTGTTGAAATAATAAACTGCGAATTGCAGAGGGGCTGCCTCGGCGGATGTCGAATGAACACGTCTGCATCGCGGAACATCTATTTTGACAAGCGCGCAAGAATGGCCATTTAAGTTGCAGTAATTAATCGAAAATATTCAGATCTTTGTTGGTATGGCAGAAATCAGACCCTTTAGAGCCTGGCGCTACAATGACGAACTGCTCAATGACATTGGTGAGCTGACCTCCCCGCTGTTTGACGTAGCCTCCGAGAAGCTAAAAGCCGCCCTTTACAGCAACCCCCACAATAGCATCCATCTTTCGATTCCCTGCGGGGAGTGTCCCTCGGAAAACGCCTCTAAGATACTGGATCAATGGAAAGAGGACGGTTCTCTGAAGCAGGACGACGAAGCCGGTATCTATGTTTATTACCAGTATTTCAAACTTCCCGGCGACCCAGCCCGGTACTGCCGCAAAGGTTTCATCTGCAAGATTCGGATATCCGACTGGAACGAAAATACCATCCTGAGGCATGAAAACACCATGCCCGGATCGGTCAACGAGCAGGTGGAGTTGCTCGCAGCAACCCGGTTAAATGCCAGTCCGACCCACGGCCTTTACACCGATGAGAATTTTGAGCTGGAAAAATTAATGGATGCCAGCATGCAGGAACCGATCTGTGCAGCCGACGATTACCAGGGCATCCGGGATGTGCTGAGTGTGATTCGCGATCCCGATATCATCAGGCGCTTTGTGGACATGATGCGGGAAAAGCAGGTAATTTTAGCCGACGGCCACCACCGCTACACCGGATCGCTGGCTTACATGAAGCAGCAAATGTCCGCCAATCCGGATCATACCGGCGACGAAGGATACAATTTCCATTTAATGTGGCTGACAAGCACAGATGCCGGTGACCTCAAGATTTTACCCACTCACCGTTTGGTTAAGGATCTGCAGGATTTCGATGAAAATTCCATCATTGGCAAGTTTGAGAAATACTTCACGGTCAAACCGGTGCCCAATCCGGACATCATGCCTGAAATCATCGCCGGCAAAGCGTGGACTTTCGGGCTGATCTTTGCCGAGAATGCCTTTCAGGTCCAGCTCAAGCCCGAGGTGCATGCCGCCATGTCCTGGAATTTTCCGGCTGATATCAAAACGCTGGATCTGACGGTGATGCACTATTTTATCATCCAGGAGATCTTAGGGATCAAGGGGCGGGATCAGAGCACTTCAGCCTGCATCGAATATGAGCGCAGTTTTGCTTCCTGCCTCGCCAAAGTATTGCGCGGTGAGGTTCAGCTGGCCCTGATTACCAACGAAATATCGATTTCAGAGGTCAAAACCGTCTGCAGCAGCGGGCACACCCTGCCTCAAAAATCCACCTATTTCTGGCCCAAGGCCATCTGCGGGTTCGTATTCAGTGCCCTGTAATTGCGGCCTTCAGGAATCGTACACCTGAGAGTCTTCCAGCATGATCTCCATCCTGGCGAGATCCACTTCCGACACGTTGAGAATTCCGGCTTCAGCGGCTACCGCCAGCACCAAGGCCGGATCCTTTTCCAACCCGATGCCCAATTTGCAGCAGGCCTTGTCCGCCAGACGCACCAGGGCCATCAGCAAGTCGTGCGGGTCGCATTCTTCCTGGTGGTGGTCGCGGGCTATTAGACTGTACTTCGGGGGCAGGTTCCAGTGTGACATCAATGAGTGCCCGTGACTGGTGTGCAGGGTGTCCATGGCTTCAACGAGCAGGGCATTCGACGGCTGAGCCTCTAACCCGTTGTTGTGTTTGAGATCGTCGATAACGGATAAAATAAACAGCATCCCGACGTCATGCAGCAACCCTGCAAAAAAGGCTTCATGCGCCAGGGAATGCAGTCCGCATTTTTTGGCAAGCCAGTTGGCGCCCATGGCGCAGCCAATCGAGTGCTGCCAGAGCTTGCGCATAATCCCATGTACAAATGGATCTTTGGAGCGAAAATTGTTTTCGTGGGTGATGAGCATAACGATATTGGAGACTTCATTGATACCCAGCCGAACAATGGCGTTGCGCACGGTGGCAACCTGCTGGAGCCCCTTGTAAAAAGAGGAATTCGAAACGCTCAGAACCTTGGCGGTCAGGGACTGATCGCTGACGATCAGCTTTTCGATCAGACGCACGTCCGGCTCCTCCTTGGCGATCTCCTGCTGAATGCGCAGGGCTGTGGTGTTAAATACGGGAAGCCGGGTGTCGCTTGATGCCAGCTGCTGGTCGACGAGGTCTATAAATGATTTTTCCTGGTGCATGGTTACCCTTCCAATAGACGCTGCAGTTCAGGCAGCGGTCGTGGTTTTTGCAGACGCGGCAGACAGCGCAGCACCTCTTCCATGGACGTGATCCCGGCCGCCGCCTTTACCAGGCCGTCCTCGAGCAGGGTGACCAGACCGGTGGTTTCGATGCTGATGGCGCGAATCTCCTGACTGGTCTTTTGATCGATGATGGCGCCGCGGACCTGTTCGTCGAGAACGAGGAGTTCAAAGACTCCGACGCGGCCCTTATAGCCGGTGTGCTGACAGTGGCTGCACCCGGCCCCTTCGCGCCAGTCTCCATTCCTGGCGTCTTCAATGCCGTAGCCGATGCGGCGAAGGTCTGCCGGCGTGGGCTTGTAGGACCTGACGCAGCGGGGGCAGATCTTTCTCAGAAGCCGCTGGGCCATCACGCTCACCACCGTCGATGAGATCAAAAAAGCCTCGATGCTCATGTTGAGCAAGCGGATAAGGCCACCGATGCTGTCCTCGGTGTGAAATGTCGTCAGTACCTTATGACCGGTCAGCGCGGCCTGAACGGCGATTTCAGCCGAAAATTTATCCCTGATCTCGCCGATCACGATAATATCCGGATCCTGGCGTACAATGTGCCGCAAGGTTTCTTCGAAGGTCAGATTGATCTTGGGATTGATCGAGCACTGGGCGATGCCGTCAATAATATACTCGACCGGTTCCTCGGCCGTGATAATGCTCGTCTGGGGGTCATTGATGTGGTTGATGCAGCTGTAAACCGTGGTCGTCTTGCCAGAGCCTGTGGGTCCGGTTATGATGATGACACCGCTGGGAACGTACAGGGCGTCCTGTTTGAATCGGGCCAAAACCCGCCCGGACAAACCGATTTCGTCGATATCCAGCAATACGCCCTTGCGGTTCAAAAGACGCATGACGATCTTTTCACCGTGAACGGTGACATAGAAAGACACCCGCAGGTCGATGTGGCCACCGGGATAATCATAATAGAACCGGCCTCCCTGGTGGCGGCGCTTTTCGGTGATGTCGACATCGCACATCACCTTGATGCGGTTGGTAAGCGGCGGCATAATTTCGGACGGAAACTCCTGGAAGTGAATCAGCACCCCGTCCTGACGGAATCTAATCCTCATGTGGTTTTTCAGCGGCTCGATATGAATATCACTGGCCTCTCTTTCGACGGCGGCGCGCAGGATATCATCGGCCAGACGGATGATGGATTTCTCGTCGGAGGCCGAAAGGCTTTTTCGGAGGCTGCCGCTTTGACACTTGCTGACGGCACGTTTGATCGCTGTTTTGCCGGCCAGGCCCGGGATGTATTTGTCTCCGAAAATTTCTTTGACCGCTTCAATATCGCGGGCGTCCAGCGGATCGGCAAATGCAATCAACACCCCGTCGGCTTGCTTTTGGATCGGGATGACATCATGTTTTTGATACCATTTGGCTGGAGCCCTCACAAACAGCTTCGGATCGATTTCGGTGTATTCAGGTTCGATCTGGGGAAATCCCAGCTGCAGCGACAGCACCTCGTACAACAGTTGTTCGTCGATGAGGCGATGTTCCAGCAGGATTTCTCCCAGCTTGCGGCTGTGACCTTCATCTTCCTGAATTTTCAGGACACGCTGACGATCATCGGGCTTAAGGTAGCCCAATTCTACCAGGATGTTGCCGATGCAAATGGCAGGACGGGCGTTTTTAACGGCCTTTTTTATCTCTTCATCGCTGAGCAGTTCCAGCTCTTTTAATACTTCCAGCAAAGCCCGCGGTGTTTCAAGCTTGGTCTGAATCCGGGTGGCATATACAACCTGTCTGGGATTCAGGACCTTTTCCTTCAGAAGAAGATCCAAAATCGGTGTCGGGCTGTCTTCACCGGCGAGGAACGCATCCGCACTGGGAGATGGATTGATTGCCTGCATGGGTTATTTACCTTATTATTTCAAATTATTATTATATTCTGGTATGGAATCGCGGCTCAGGTAGTTAAACAATAAGCTCGAATATCCCGAACGCTTTTTTTACAACCGCAAATTTCTTCATTAGGGATAATATCGGTCATTTAGGGGGTATCTTTAGGTTAAGAGGAAGGGATCATGGAAGGCGGGTAAACCATTCGGCCTTTCTTGACATATTTCGGGAACGCATCCTTAACGCTTCAATGTCATCCGGAAAAGGAAGATATTAATATCCTCGCTGTCGGATTTTAGTACTTTCTTGAAAACCCGGATGTCAAACATCGTTTCCAGGGCCTTGTAAAAGTCTTTGCTCATCTTTCGCATCTCCCCCGCCAGTATCACTTCTCCGCCGGTTTTAAGGCTGTTTCCGAAAAGCGTCAGAAGCGGTTGAATATCCTCATGCCGATATGACACTTCGGATGCCACGATGTAGTCGAATTGAGCCATCGGCCGGGGACGGTGCCAATCCAGCCGCCGGATGCTCAGCTGGGGGCATTCATTGATCAGCGCATTGGCCCGGGCGAATTGAAGCGCGTCCGGGTTATATTCGGTCATGGTGATGCGATGTCCGAAAGCGGCGGCGACGATGCTGACCAGACCAGTGCCGCCCCCGATCTCCAATAAAATTTTCCCTGCCGCAGCCGGCATTTCAGCCAAATAATCTGCCAGAACCCAGGACGCCGGCCATATTTTGGCCCACAACGGGAACTCATGCATGACGTCATCGGGGTTGATAAATTGAGACAGATCCTTGGGCAACAGTATGGTAAATTGGTGACCGTTAACCACGATATCGGTGGCTTCGGTTTCATACTGCCGGTAAAATTCTTCCAGGGAGAAACGCTTCTGCATAGGGTTGCCTCCTGATGAATTTGTCCGATTGCCAAAAAAACGGCCAGTCTGATCGAAACAAGAAACTAACGAACATCGAACATCGAACGTCCAACATCGAACTTCGAATGATGTATTCTGTCTATTCTATAAAAAAGCTTGAGCGAAGCGAATCGATCCTTCGAAATTCGTTATTCGACATTCTGCGGTTCTGCGGTTCTCTTTTGATGAAGCTTCATATAAGATAGCGTTCACGGCTTCGATTTTCGATATTGATCCAGGCCAAGGCATGGTTCGAAATTAGCTGCTGTTTTATTTCCTTGAAATAGCATCTTTTCCTTATACAGATGGTCTGGCATTTTTTGATGAGTAAAGGGTTCAACCGGCAGCGGCGGTAATACACCTGCGGACATCCCCGACATCACAGGTCAATCTTTTGAAACACGCAGGGCAGCTTCGTCCCGACTTTCAGGGTCGGCCTCGGCGACGGCAGGTTTTCGTGACTCCCGATGATCAAAAGGCCGCCCGGGGACAGGCTGCCCAAAATGCTGTTCAGTATATTCTCCCGGGCCGCTTGACGGTAATAAGTCAAGACGTTGTTGCGCAAAAATATTATATCGAATCCTGTTCCGGGCGGTGCGGTCGACAGGTGGTGAATTTCCCAGCGGATACGGCTTTTTAGATACTCTCTTATCACAAACTGGCGGCCGCCTTTGCGGCTTTCAAAATAGCGCTCACGGCAATCCGGATCGACTTCTGTGAGGCTGCTGCGGTTGTAGGCCCCTTTGCGGCCCCGCTCAAGATAGCCGGGATGCCTGTCGCTGGCCAACAAATCCAAGGGCGGCAAATCCGCAAAATTCATCCTCAACCGCTCCCAGACGATGTTGAAGCTGTAAACTTCCTCTCCACAGGCGCAGCCGGCCGACCAGACCTTCAGCTGTGAGGGCTCATCGGCGATGATGTCAGGCAGCCAGTGCTTTTCGAGCATCTCCCACAGCCGTCGATCCCGAAAAAAACGGCTGATGGATACAGTCATGAGCAGTTCACACTCCTGGTGTGCGGCCGGTTCGAGGTCCAAAACCCTAATATAGTCCTTTACTTGACGGCAACCCAGCCGCTGCATATGGCGCTGAATTCTTTTCTTAACGCCTTTGCGCACCCTGCGATAGCCCGTCCACGAATACTGCAGGTAGTCGAGCAGAATCTGGAACTGGTTGTCGTCCATGACTTGGCCTTGAACCATCTGGGGATGAACGTTACTTCTGGTTACTACAAAGCCGGTCTGATTTCAATGCGCCGTCACGGCGCTTCAACCGGGCAGCCGGATTTGAAGAGCAGGCCGGATTTATTTTCAATAAAGACTTGTCTGGGGTAAGATCGGTCGTTATATTATCACATTTGAGATGACTTTATATAACGTTATACTGCTAATTGAGCGTTTTGTGCTCATTTAGGGCTGGAGGATACGCATGCCGGATACCGAATTTTACGATTTAATCATTATCGGCGGAGGGCCCGGGGGGCTGTCAGCAGGTATTTATGCCATGCGGGCAGCTTTAAAAACGGTTCTGATCGAGATGGGGGCTCCGGGCGGTCAGGTGAACAACTCCGATTCGGTCGAGAACTGGCCCGGTGAGGAGCACATCGGCGGTGCCGAGCTGGCTATGAAATTTGCTCTGCATGCCCAGTCCTACGGCCTGGAAGTGCTTTCAGACGAAGTGGTGGCCCTGGAGCCGGGGCTGGATTTTCATACGGTCAAATTGGCCGGCGGTACTTCCCTGAGTTCCCATGCGGTCATTCTGGCCACCGGCGGCAATCCCCGCAAATTAGAGGTGGCGGGAGAAGATGAACTTTACGGTCAGGGCGTTTCTTACTGCGCGGTGTGTGACGGGTTTTTCTTCCGCGACAAGACCGTGGTGGTGGTCGGCGGCGGTGATACGGCGGCGGAAGAAGCCCTTTACCTGGCAAAGCTGGCCAAACAGGTTTATGTCGTCCACCGGCGCGACGCCCTGAGAGCCGGCGCCCTCCTGCAGCAACGGGTGAAAGCCGAATGCAAAATCGAAATCCTCTGGAATTCGGTGGTCACTGAAATCAAGGCGGGTATCGAGGGGGTCGCGGCTGTGAACCTAAAAGACACTCAAACCGGCGCGCAGCGTGAGCTGGCCACAGACGGTGTGTTCATTTTCATCGGGTTTGACCCGAACAACGCCCTCGTTCCGGCCGGCACCAAAATGAACGCCGACGGCAATGTCGTTACCGATGAAAAATGCGAAACCAATAGCCCCGGAATTTACGTCATTGGTGATCTGCGCGAAAAATATGCCCGCCAGATAGTTTTGTCCGCGGCCGACGGTTGTACGGCGGCGCTGGCCGCCGCCCATTATGTTGAGACGCGCAAGAGCTCTGAAACCTGCGAGTTGCCCGCGGAGCTGCAGGATCTGGCTTCGTAAGATTGTCGAATGTTAAATGATGAATGATTAATTCAGGTATTCTATCTTTTTCGATATTTTTCATATAAAAATTGATGAATCCTTAATAAACTTTAAATTACGGTTATTCCCATCACACCTGGAGCTCGATCAAGAAGCCGAGGTCAACAGGAATCCTTAATTTAACCTTTGACATTCGTCATTCTTCATTTAAAGATGCCCGGAATCAGGTCCTTTCTGGTAAAATTCTTTTCTCTGGCCGGCATGCTGCTGGGCCTGCCCCTGCTCGGTGTGATGGCGGCCGGCTATCCGGTCGACAGATATCTGGAATTTCCGCCACGAACCCGCTACGTTGCGCACGCCCCGTTCTCATGGCCTGCCTTTGGGCTCATCGCCGCCATGGTTGTGGCGGTGGTGCTGCCTCTGGCGTTGGGTGGATTTCGAGCCTACAAAAAGACAGCTTCCCGGAAAGCTCGATCCTCACGGCATGTTTTTCCCTGGTGGGGTTGGCTGGGCCTGGCTTGCGGGATGGCCTCCTGGATATTGGCCTGGAGCCGATTCGCATGGTTCGATGCCTATCAGCCGCACACTTTCAGCCCGTTGTGGTTTTCTTACATCCTTGTGATTAATGCGGTGTGCCAGGCTCGCACCGGACATTGCCTGATGACGGACCGCCCGGGTTTTTTCCTGTCGCTGTTTCCGGTCAGTGCCGCTTTCTGGTGGTTTTTCGAATACTTAAACCGTTTTTCCCAAAATTGGTATTATAGCGGTGTCGATTTCGGTCCCTGGGCCTATTTCTGGTACGCTACGCTGCCCTTTGCGACTGTGCTGCCGGCGGTATTGAGCACCCGCCAGTGGCTGCTTTCCCTGGACTGGGTCCGGCGGGCCTTCGCTGACTTCAGGTCCTTGAAGATTGCCTGTCCCCGTGCCGTCGCCCTAACCTTCCTGATCCTGTCGGCTGCCGGGTTGGCAGGAATCGGTATCCGGCCGGATTATCTGTTCCCCCTGCTGTGGGTATCGCCGCTGTTGATCATCATTTGCCTTCAGGCGCTGCGGCGCGAGCCCCACATCCTGACGCAATTGAGCGGCGGTGATTGGAGCGGTGCGGTGGCAGCGGCGCTGGCAGCCCTGGTTTGCGGCGTATTCTGGGAGATGTGGAACTTTTTCAGCCTGGCCAAATGGGAGTACAGTATCCCCCTGGTTCATCGCTTCCAAATATTCGAAATGCCGCTTCTGGGCTATGCCGGATACCTGCCTTTCGGTTTGGAATGCGCCGTCATCGGCGCTATGCTCGAAAACCTTTTTGCACATTCCAAATTCAGGACGAAATATTCGATGTTTTCCTGATTTCTCTTGACAGCCACGGCCAGATTATTTAAATGCTGGATGATCTAGATGTCACCATGTGGCATGAATCCGTCGGACCGGCCCTGGTGGTGCCTGCCAGCAGGTGTTACGATCCGGATAGATTGAACATGAATTTCACTTTTCAGCGGGATCTAACTTCGAGCGGTTACAGAATGATTAAAAACATCGGATTCGTTTCCACACGCTTCGCCGGCACAGACGGGGTGTCTCTGGAATCCAGCAAATGGGCCGATGTATTCGAGGACAACGGTTTCAACTGCTACTGGTTCGCAGGCGAGTTGGATCGAGAATCCGATAGAGCCTTTCTGGTTCCGGAGGCCCATTTTCAGCACGATCAAAATCTTTGGATCAACCACCACGTTTTCGGCAGGCAGGGTCGGGCCCAGCCGGTCACCCAGACCATGCACGACATGCGCACTTTGCTGAAACACAAGCTGCATGAATTTATCAACCAATATAAAATTGACCTGTTGATCGCCGAAAATGCCCTAGCCATTCCGATGCACGTGCCCCTCGGATTGGCCTTGACGGAAACCATCGCGGAAACTCAGCTGCCCACCATTGCTCACCACCATGATTTTTACTGGGAGCGGGTGCGTTTTTCGGTCAACGCTGTTGGCGATTACATCCGGATGGCCTTTCCCCCTAATTTATCCAATATCCGGCATGTGGTGATCAACTCCGAGGCCCAGGAGCAGCTGGCCCTGCGGACGGGCATCTCCTCGATTATCATTCCCAATGTGCTTGATTTTGAGAATCCACCTGAACTCAGCCCCCGCCGCACGCAAATCTTCAGGGAATCCATCGGATTAAAGCCTGATGATCGCATGATCCTGCAACCCACCCGGATTGTTCAGCGCAAAGGAATTGAATGGGCCATCGATCTGGTCAAGAGCCTGCGAAACGACTGCAACAAATTGGTTATATCCCATGAAGCCGGTGATGAAGGACTCGAATATGCCGAATGGCTGCAGGACTATGCCTGTGAATTCGGCGTGGATTTACGGCTGGTTTCGATTAAGATTGCGGACCCGTTGAGGAAAAATGGCAACGGCAAAGGCAAATACTCGCTTTGGGACGTGTATCCCTATGCTGATTTTATTACCTATCCCAGTATTTATGAGGGATTCGGCAATGCGTTTTTGGAAGCGATTTACTTCAAAAAGCCGATTCTGATCAACCGTTATGCCACTTTTGTGCGGGATATCGAACCGCTTGGATTTGATCTGGCAGTGATAGGCGGACCGCGAGCTAAAGCTCGCTTGGCCTTCGGCCATCCGCCTATCGGCCGGCTGTCGAGCTTCGCTCTAACCCACTTGACAGGCTCCGCTCACGCTCCGCCTATCAAGTGCGTTAGAGCCGACTGCGATTCTCGGCATGAAAAGAAAATAAAAAACCATTTTCTTCCCATGCCTGCGATTCTCGCGGCTCAACAGCCGGCCGATGGATGGATTTCTGTCCAAAAGGACTGTAAAAGATGTTCGGCAGATTCTGGAATCATCCCAACGAAGAAAAGCCATGGTGACCAATAACTACCGGATTGCCACCCGCCACTATTCCTACTCTGTTTTGCGCAATCAACTTACGGCCATACTCAAAACGTTTTTCGGCGATACCGTTGTTGCCCTGTCGGCCGGGGCCTCCTATCCCAAGCCCGAGATTTATGAGCACATCGATCCACAAGTGGTGCTGCACAGGCATGCCGGTGATGCCTGCCGCATATAGATCCGGCAGGTGCAGCGCCAGGGAGCCATCATGCCATATGTAGCCTTGCCAGGGCTCAAGGGAAAAGTCTATGTCCCCGACGAATCCCAGCCAGGTGCCAAAAAGCATCCCTGTCAAGATTGCTATTGCTGCCAGCAATGCAGCGAAGACCGCTGCCGGGTGTGCCGTGGTGCAAAGCTGTGTTGCGATAGCAAACAGGCTGAAAAAACAGTCGGGAATCCTTAAAAGTAATTCAATAGATTCTAAAAGACAAAAAATTTCAAATCCCAAGTACCAAATTACAAATAAATCTCAAATACCAATATACAATGACCGAAAAAGATGCCGCAACTGGTCCAAATCGCTTCCTGTGCAGTCTTCTGACGATCATATATCCTTGAGTGCATCTAATGGCGAAATGGTTGGCTGGTTTTTTGAATTTCGGTCATTGAGATTTGTTTGATATTTGATTTTTGGGTGCTTGGAATTTACACGATATCTTTTAAGGGATTAACATCCCTAACTTTAGTAAAATCCAGATTGGGGGCCGCAAGCTTGAAAACAAATTGACCGTTGCGCCAAAATAGATTAATCTCAAGGCCGGCAAATGAGCCGGCCGTTTTATTTGGGTCACTGCCTGTCAAAAACTTTGAATCAAGAGGCTATCCGTCATGGGCGATTTGAACCAGCAGGACAACAATTGCTGCTCCGGCGACGCATGCAGCGGTTTATCCAGTATCCAGACCGGGCTTCAATCGTTTGAGGAGACCCTTCAAAGTGAGGTTTGCTGTGGATCTCCTCCGGGGCCGCCAAGCAGTGCAGGCGAGAGACCGGGCTACAAAATGCTCGGCTTTGTGAAAGAGTTCAAGGGAACACCGGGCGGGCCGGTTCCGCAGGTGAAGACGGAGCTGACCTGGACCGATCATCTGGGTACACTGATCGCCCGCCTCGGAATAAATAGAAGCCAGTATAAAATCGCTCCCGGACTTTACTGTGTGGGAAATCCCGGGCAGGATTCACCGGTACTGGTCACCGCCAACTATAAACTCAGCTTCGACAGCCTGCGCCGCGAGCTCGCTGATCTGAGTGCCTGGCTGCTGGTGCTCGACACACGCGGTATCAACGTCTGGTGTGCGGCCGGCAAAGAGCTCTTCTCAACCCGGGAAGTGGTGGAGCGGGTAAAGCAAACCGCGCTGAATAAAGTCGTCGGCCATCATCGGATTATTTTGCCCCAGCTAGGCGCCACCGGCGTCTCCGCGCACCAGGTAAAAAAAGGCTGTGGCTTTGAAGTCATCTGGGGGCCGGTCCGGGCGAGGGACATACAGCGGTTTATCGCCGCAGGCGAACGGGCCGACAGGCCGATGCGGCAGGTGACCTTTTCGGCTTGGGAACGAACTGTGCTCATACCGGTAGAGCTCTCGCATCTGCCCAAGCCGACGCTATGGGTGTTGTTGGCAGTATTTTTGCTGTCGGGAATCGGAACAGAAATTTTCTCTTTAAAGGATGCCTGGTACCGGGGGCTGATGGCATTGACCGCCTATGCGGGCGGCATTTTCGCCGGCGCAGTGGCGGCACCGATTTTGCTGCCCTGGATTCCGGGAAGGGCTTTTGCGCTCAAGGGCGCCATTGCCGGTGGTGTTGCGGGAGCTGCCGTGGCGCTGCTTTTCCACAGCGGCCTTATCTGGCTGGAGACGATGGCGCTGCTGCTTGTCACCGCAGCCATTGGCTCTTTTCTGGCGATGAATTTTACCGGCTCAACTCCCTTTACCTCCCCTTCGGGAGTCGAAAAGGAAATGCGCCGGGCCATTCCACTGCAGGCCGGGGCTGCGGTTATTGCGCTCCTATCGTGGATAAGTGCCGCCTTTATTAAATAGAAGATCCGCTGTTCTCAGCCTGCGATTATCGATACTCGATGTTCGATACTCGATTCTCGATGAAAATCTGAACCGTCTGACATTCAGTATCAAGTATCGAGCATCCGAGCATCCAGCATCGAGCATCATGTATCAAAATACCGGATTGCCGGACAGATGCGAGGTGCGCAAACATTAAACTGAAAATGAATAAAAGGTAGCCACATGGAAAGCTTCAGATATATAGAAGGGGTGACAACGCTGCAGCTGGACCTGCAAACCTGTGTCGGCTGCGGTGTGTGTGAAACCGTTTGCCCCCATGCAGTGTTTCGGATGAACGGCAAGAAAGCCGAAATCGTTGATGCGGATGGATGTATGGAATGCGGCGCATGCGCCCAGAATTGCGCGGCCGGCGCCATCCGTGTCACGCCGGGGGTCGGCTGCGCTTCCTATATCATTCAAAGCTGGATCAAAGGCAGGGACAGCGCCGCGTGTTGCCCCTAAGGAGGGATTGAATAATGTAGATTGAAGATTGAAGATTTATGGTATCGCTTCAGGCTTCGCCTTCAGCTACGATCCGACATGCCGCTCTGTCTTTTTTCTATAGCCATAAAATGGGTCGATAATTCAATCTAACTATCCTTATTCAAGTTCACATTGCACGCGCAATTGCAGACTTATCATCCTCTGTCATCCGTCTTCCGACCTCTGACCTCTGTCTTCTGTCATCCGACCTCTGTCATCTGACCTCTGTCTTCCGTCCTCTGGTTTCTGCTACCTGTCGTCCGACAACCGATCCCAGGCCGCCTTGGCGTTGGCAGCTCTTCTGTCGCCGGCGGGTTTGACTTGGCCCTTTGAGGAAGGGGGGGCGCCGCGCAAACGTGCGATTCGTTCTTCCAAGGGTGGGTGGGTGGAAAACCATTTCGTCAGATTGCGCCCGGACAGCGGATTGACGATAAACATGTGAGCCGTAGATGGATTGGCGTCCATGGGCGCTCTTTTGGAATAAGCCCCCAGTTTCTCCAGCGCTCCGGCCAGCCCTTCGGGATTTCCAGAGAAGCTCGCCCCGGTGGCGTCTGCCAGGTATTCCCGGGAGCGAGATATGGCCATTTGAATGATCATGGCGGCCATGGGGGCAATGATGGACATCGCGATCAAGCCGATAACACCGGCGCCGCCTTCATCATCCTGGTTGCCGCCGCCGAAAATTGCCGACCAACGGGCCATCGTGGCCAGAATCATGATCGCCCCGGCCATTGTCGCCGCGATGCTGCCGATCAGTATATCCCGGTTTTTCACATGAGCCAGCTCGTGGGCCAATACCCCCGTGACCTCTTCATGATTCATCAGCTTTAGCAGGCCTTCGGTAACCGCAACGACGGCATGTTCCGGGTTGCGACCGGTGGCAAAGGCATTCGGGGTTTGCTGGGGGATGACATATAATTTGGGCATCGGAAGTCCGGCACGCTGGGTCAGACGTTGAACCGTGGCATAGATCTCCGGGGCTTGCCCGGCGTTGATTTCTTTGGCACGATACATTTTCAGCACCAGTTTGTCCGAATACCAGTAGCTGAAAAAATTCATCCCGGCAGCAAAAATCAGCGCGATTACCATCCCCTGTCGACCGCCCAGCAGCTGACCCACCCAAATGATAAGGGCGGTCAAAACTGCCAGTAATATCGTTGTCCTGATCTGATTACCCATAAATCTAACTCCTCCCGCAGTGTCTCAGTGTTCGATTGATGCCTCTGCTGTGATTTTCGTTTCTTGCAGATTTCAATATGCGTGCATTTTGCCTCGAACCAATACGACCTGTCACGAAGCGCAATGGATTGATAGATCACCCTGCCTAGAATTGTCAAACCGACCTTTATCTAATTGTTGGTCGATTAGAGTCAAATATAAATCCGATCCCGGCAAAAGGCAACATCAGGCGCTCAGATTGACTAGATCGCCGAGCCGGCCGATCGGCACTCCTCTCTGCAGGCACTATCTTCTTTCAGTTTATGAATTCCGGTCAACACAAGCGTTGTGGATACTTGTCGCCATCTACCGAAAGAAGAGATATGCTGTTTATAAATAAAACGATATTCATTAAAAAATATAAATTCATAATTCGAAACCTCATTTGCTAAATTCAATTTAGTAAATTATTTCAGCTTTTTAGAAGATATTTGTTGACTAAGTCAGCATGATATTCTACAGCAATGCATATAGTAAAATAGTTGAATAGTCTCTGTAATTCGTGTCAAATCGGATCCAACAACCTCAACCTGACCGGCATCTATAATCCATAGCTCCGGTTCCCAAACAATAGCATTCATAATACTAGCCGGCGTCACCGGCTACCTCTTAATCGCTGCGGCGGGGTCGAATTATGGGAAGTGTTAATAACAATCTTAAGTTGATTGAAATGCGCGCTGCCGCCAGCGCTGGGGAGTGGGAAAACACCATCACAACAGCTCTCGCTGACAATGACGCAGCCGCCCCGCAAACCGCCGATGCCGGCACCGTGGCCGACCGACAATCCTGCTTTGAAAATGCAGACGCAGCCAAGGAGATCGGCAGAACCGAGCTGATCAATAAGTTGAATTTTATAAATTTCCAGGACGGCACAGTCCTCATCAACTTCAGACACCTCAAATACGACAAGGCCGTCACCCTCCAAGCCACACCCCAGCCGTGCATGGGCAACCTGATTGACTGCCTGTGGCTGGAAGGGGAAAATATCGCCCCGATCATTCAAAATTTCAAATTTGAGAACATCCTCCTTACCAACGGACAAAAGCTGGTCAAAGTAGAACCGGAGCTCGTCAGGATCGACGGCGAGGGTATCAGCCTTCTGCTGCCGGAATCATGCCGAGAAATCAGCTCCCGCAGGACGCGCCGCTATCCCTGCAACGGCATCATTGTGCAGCTGATCCAGAACAGCACGGTTTTTTCCGGCGCGTTGATGGATTTCAACGGCTTCTCCATCAGAGCCAAATTTTCCGCTGCCCCACCCCAGACATTCGACTGGATCAATCCCGAAGATTCGGTTAGCGTGGTTATATCGGACGCTGCGGTCACCATCTATACCGGTGAATGTAAAGTTATCAGACACACGCGGGGTCATAATACCAGAAACTATATCTTGGAGCCGCTAAAAAATGCGATCCAGCGATTCAAACAGAAAGAATTTCGCAGCGAACGCTATACACTGACGCCAAGCCCCAACATGATTGCGCGGCACCCGTTTACCGCCAGAAGGGTTGACCTTAAAGTGGTGGATCTTTCCGGTTCCGGGTTTTCAGTGGAAGAAGACCAATACAACACAACGCTGTTGCCGGGCATGATTTTTCATGAGCTCGAACTGAGCTTTGCAGACAGCCACAGAATCAAATGCAGTGCCCAGGTGGTTTTTCGCCGAGAGATGGTCGATCCGAACGGGGAAAAGTGGATCAAGTGCGGTCTGGCGTTGCTGGACATGGACATTCAGCATCACCTCCAGCTCGTTTCCATGCTGCATCAAACCAAAAACAAAAATTCCTATATCTGCAGCGATGTGGATCTCGATGCGCTGTGGAATTTCTTTTTTGAAACCGGCTTCATCTATCCGGATAAATACGCGGCAATACAGAAAAACAAAAAGCAGATTAAGGCGACCTACGCTAAAATTTATACCCAAAACCCGCACATTGCCAGGCATTTCATCTATCAGGAAAAAGGAACCATCTACGGCCATATGGCCATGCTGCGCTTTCACGAAAACGCCTGGATGATTCATCACCATGCTGCCAGAAAATCCGCGCTGAACAAAGCGGGGTTAATCGTCCTGGACCAGATCGGGCGCATGATCAATGATTCCCACCGCCTGTATTCCCTCCACATGAAGTATATGATGTGCTACTACCGGCCCGACAACAAATTTCCCAACCGGGTCTTCGGAGGCGCTGCCCGCAACATAGGCGATCCCAAGGGGTGCTCCCTTGACGGCTTTGCCTACCACCATTTCCACAATCCGCCCACTTCAAAATCGGCTATGCCGGAGGGCTGGCAGATATCTGATTGCCGGTCCGAAGATCTTCACGAGCTTGCGGTGTTTTATGAACATACTTCGGGCGGCCTGATGCTGGATGCCCTGGATTTAAGACCGGAGAAATTAGGCAGTGCGGAACTGAGCCGGGAATACGCCCGGCTGGGTTTGATAAGACAGCGTCAGCTTTATTCTTTAAAATACCACGGTCAACTCAAAGCTGTTTTTCTGGACAATCAGTCAGACGTCGGTTTGAATCTATCCGATATCACCAATTGCATCCAGGTATTTGTTACGGACTTAGAGGGTCTGAGTGCAGCGACGCTGCAGGCCGCCATCTCCTCGATAGCTGAATCGACTGGAAAAAAAGACTTCCCGACCCTTATTTATCCTGCCGCCTTCGCCCATGAAAGGAATATCGCGTATTATAAAATTTACAACCTCTGGATCTGCAGTCTGCAGTGTTCGGATGCTTATTTCAGGTATTTGAAACGACTGGTACGATTCATCTAACGCTCTTTGCCGGACATATTTCCAAAATCCGGATGGATCGGATAAATTATTCCTTCCCAATATAAGATCGTTTAAATCCCAAATCCCAAATAAATTCCAATCTTCAAATCACAAATTCCAAACGGAATAAATTGAGACAAATTGATTTGCCTGTCTATAAGGCATCCAAATAAGATCTGTTTAAAGTCTGCCCGTGACTAAAAAAAGGTGTGTAGAAGACAGGCTGCAAGTACCGATCCGTTTGGGTCATTGGAACTTGGGATTTTGAATTTGTTTGTTATTTGCGATTTGATGCTTGGAATTTTTGAGATTTAAAAATGCCTGCACCCCAAAAGGACTGGGAATTTTATAGATGAGATTATGGTTTGCGACTATAACGGTTTCCGTCCCCGGCCGATAGGCGGATGGCCGAAGGCCAAGCGAGCTTTAGCTCGCGGTCCGCCTATCAATGGTGTGTAATAGAACACCCGCGGATCGTTAAAAAAAATCTTGACCTCTTCTATAAACTTGTCAAAGTCCCCATCGTATTCTTCAAAGGGATAACCTGAATTTCGGCCGCCGATTTCCGCCTTTTGCATGGAAAACCGCTTTTCATTCTCCTTTAGCGTGCCGTAAAACATATTGTGCGCGCTGAGATTCACATCGATTTCCTCGAATCCCAGATCGTGGAGAAAAGAATACAGTTTGACCCCGACATAGGGGTCAAAATTGAACTTTTTCTCCAGCCACTTCATAACCCCGGCGGTGGCTCGAGCAAGCCGATCTGGCAGGCCGAAATGGCGCAGGCAGTTGCAATCCAGATCGATCAGGCACATTATACCGCCGGGTTTCAGGTTCTTGGCAATATTTTTTACCATTTCGAAGCTGCCGTTGAGATAATACTCGAGGACGAAACGGATCCAGACAAAATCAAATTGTCCGTATTCTTCAAGCGGTTTGCGGACGTCAGCGACGACATATTTGATTCCATCACCGCTGTAGTGGGTTTTGGCATATTCAATCCGCGGCCGGGCGATGTCGAAACCGACGGTCTGCCCTCCCGGCTGCACCAGCCGGTTCAGATGAAAGGTTGTCTTGCCCGGGCCGCACCCGCAATCAGCGACGCGCATACCCGGTTCGATGCCGGCCCACACGGCCTGATTTTCGACGACTGCGGGGTCCGTCTTCAGATCCAGCCGCGCAGCCTCCCGGTCGTCTTCCATCAGGTATTCCGGATGATTTTTCATTCAAGCTCCTGGTGCTGGCTTTGCCGGCCAAAGCTACCCATCAAGGGCAACAATTCGAATTGGTGCGCAAACCTATTACAATATGGGATTATTGTCAAACGATTAACAAATTGCGCCGGGCCGTAAAAAAACAGCCATCATGCGGGTAAAATATATCCTTGAAAATAGTAGGCACCCCTGATAATTCTGAAATCGAGCCGCGGCTTTTTCAGATTGCCTGACCGGCAGTTATATTGAGGCCTGTGCAATGCTTTCCGGATTGGGAAAAAGACAGATCCCATGCCAACTATTCTTGGATGGCTTATTGTCGCTCTGAATCCTTGGTTTTTGTGATAAAAACAAGACATAGCGGTTGTCATGCTTATATTGCCTTCAGGGGGGCGGCAGCGAGATGTTCTTCTGTTTGGCTACCCGGCCAGCCGAAAATATCCATGGCACACGTTGGAACCAATTGAGGGATCGGGGAGTTTATCGGCAATTGTCTATGCTGTCAATATATGGCCCGGCGCCATCTGACGCATACCCCGGACGGACTTAGCAGGAATTGAAAAACGCCCCGACACCCCAACTAATTGACCCCAAAGGAGCAGTCAAATCATGATCGATACGACAGACAATGAAAATGGTGAAGAGCAGGAAGAAAGCTTTGCCGCCATGCTGGAGGCTTATGGAACCGGAGAGGGTTCCGACCTCGGCGTGGGCGACAAGATTCGCGGAAGAATTGTGTCCATCGGAAGGGAATCTGTTTTTGTCGATACCGGCACCAAAATGGACGGAGTCGTAGACAAGGCTGAACTGCTCGATAAGGACGGTGAACTGACCCTTGCCGAAGGTGACACGCTCGAACTGTACATTACAGCCCTGTCCGATGAGGAGATCAAGCTGTCCAGAGCCCTGTCGGGCATCGGCGGCTTGAACATGTTGAAAGAGGCGTATGAAAAGGCGGCGCCGGTCGAGGGCAAAGTCAGTGAAACCTGCAAAGGCGGCGTGCGTGTCGAAATTTTGCAGCGCCGCGCATTCTGCCCGGTAAGCCAGTTGGATATCAATTTTGTCGAGAATGCGTCCGATTTTGTCGGCCAGACGCTCAACTTTCTAATCACCGCCTTTGAGGACAACGGACGCAATATCGTTGTTTCCAGACGCGCGCTTCTGGCGCGCGAACAGGAAGCGGCCCGCAAGGCGTTTTACCAAACCCTGAGTGTGGACGCCGTCATGGACGGCACCGTTACGCGCATAATGCCCTACGGCGCATTCGTGCAGCTGTCGTCCGGAGTTGAAGGGATGGTGCATGTATCGGAAATGAGCTGGTCGAAATCAACCGCCCCCGAAGCCCTCGTCGATACGGGTGATACCGTTCGGGTAAAAGTAATTGGGATCGAACCGGATCAACGACCGGGATTGCTGAAAATCAGCCTGTCAATGAAACAGCTGTCCGAAGATCCCTGGCTCAGCGCCGGCGAGCGATTTAAGGAGGGTGCCAAAATCCGGGGAACTGTAACCCGCTGTGCCAATTTCGGCGCCTTCGTGGAGGTTGCCCCCGGCATCGAAGGCCTGGTCCATATCAGTGAGATGAGCTACAAAAAGCGGGTGTTGAAACCCGAGGAAATAGTCACCGCCGGCGAAACCGTATCGGTCTTGATCAAAGAAGTGGACCTGGACAAACGGCGCTTATCGCTGAGCATCAGGGATGCCGAGGGCGATCCATGGATCGATGTTGCCGATAAGTACAAGATCGGGCAGACTGCAAAAGGCATTTTGGAGAAAAAGGAAAAATTTGGCTATTTCATAAATCTGGAACCCGGCATCACCGGACTGCTTCCGAAATCAAATTTCAGCAAAGCCGATAATCCGGCCGAACTCGAAAAACTCAAAGACGGGGATTCAACACCCGTCATGATCGAAGCTGTCAACGCGGGTGCCAGGAGAATCACGCTGACACCGGCCGATGCGGCTGACGAGCAAAACTGGCAATCGTTTTCCGAGGCTTCCAGCACTTCGTTAGGTGCCCTGGGTGAGAAGCTGCAGCTGGCTCTGGAAAAGAAAAAGAGCGATTGATACCATGAGCGTTGTCGAAGCCAAAAACATAACCAAGACTTACACCATCGCCGACCGGGAGATACGCGTACTGGACAATGTGTCTCTCTCGGTGGGCGAAGGAGAATTTTTAGTTGTGGCGGGCAGCAGCGGCAGCGGCAAAACCACTTTGCTGAGCCTGCTGTCCGGGCTGGACAAACCGTCGTTCGGCCGGGTGCTGCTGGAAGGTCGGGATATCACGCATACCAGCGAGGATGATCTCGCACCGCTTCGCAATGAGATAGTCGGATTTGTTTTCCAATCCTTTCACCTGGTGCCGTCGTTGACCGCCTTGGAAAATGTCATGTTTCCGGCCGAGATCAAACGCGATCCCAGAGCCCGGAGCAAGGCTGCGGATCTGCTGAAGCGGGTCGGGATGCATACCCGCAGCACCAATTATCCGCACCAGTTGTCAGGGGGCGAGATGCAGCGGGTGGCCATTTGCCGGTCTGTGATCAACGATCCCAAAATTATTTTTGCCGACGAGCCCACCGGGAATTTGGATTCTGAAAACGGCAAATCGGTTTTGGAGCTGTTGCTGGAGTTTCAAAAAGAACGTCAGACCACCCTCGTGCTGGTGACCCACAGCGCCGATATTGCAGCGATCGCCGACCGTGTGATCGTTCTCAAAGATGGACGCATCTAGCGGCTGTCAAAAAGTCCTTCTGCCATCCAAACCCATCCGAACGATTTTTTGGTGCAGCCGCCGATGCCGCCCGTCCGTATTTTTGAAGCATCTTTTAAAGCGGTATATCCGCCCGGATTTCACGGCGGATCTAAAAAGATTCGTGCTGGGTTCTTGTGATGATCTCCTGCTGGTGATATTCATCCAGATCGACGAAATAGTCGCTGTAACCGGCGACGCGTACCAGCAAATCCCGGTAGTCATCGGGGCGGGCCTGGGCTTTTTTGAGGGTCTCACTGTCGACGATGTTAAATTGAATGTGATGGCCGTTGAGCCTGAAGTAGGTGCGGATCAGCTGCGCAAGCTTGGCGATGTCGGCCTCGGTTTCCAGCACTCCCGGCAAGAAGCGCTGGTTGAGCAGCGTCCCGCCCGATTTAACCTGGTCCATCTTGGCCAGGGATTTAAGGACGGCCGTGGGGCCATTGCGATCGGCACCTTGGGACGGCGAGGTGCCATCGGATATGGGGCTGCCGGCCAGCCTGCCGTTGGGGGTGGCCCCCAGCATTTTACCGAAATAGATATGGCAGGTCGTCGAGAGCATGTTTAGGTGATACACGCCTCCCTTGGTGTTGGGCTTCCCGTCGATAGTGTCGAACAAGGAGCCATATACCCGCTGCATGAGACGATCCGCGCGATCGTCATCATTGCCGAAAAACGGTGTTTTGTTCTGCAATCGGCGGCGCAGCGCTTCGCGGCCTTTAAAATTGTTGCCGATGGCATCCAGCAACTCGGTCATGCTAAGGGTATGCCGGTCGAACAGATGGGTTTTGATGGCCGACAGACTGTCGGTGATCGTTCCGATACCGCAGCACTGGATGTAGCTGGTGTTGTAGCGCGGGCCGCCGTCGTAGTAATCCTTGCCGTTGGCGATGCAGTCGCTGATGACCACCGACAGAAAAGGTGCCGGGGCATGGGCGGCAAACATGCGCTCGATATAGTTGTTGACCCGGATTTTCAGGTCGACGACATGCACCAGCTGTTTTAGGAAGGCGTCGTAGAGTTCATCAAAGGATTCGAAATCCCGGGGGTCGCCGGTCTGCAGGCCGGCGATTCGGCCTGTGAGCGGATCGATCCCGTTAAACAGCGCCAGCTCCAGAAGCTTCGGCACATTCAAATAGCCGGTGAGGATGTAGGCTTCTTTGCCGAAGGCACCGGTTTCGATACACCCGCTGCAGCCGCCTTCACGGGCGTCCTCGGCGGATTTACCGGCTCTGAGCTGCTCCATGATGACCGCATCGGTGTTGAACACCGACGGATACCCGTATCCCTTGCGGATAACCCGGCAGGCCGCTTTCAGAAAGCGCTCCGGTGTCTGGCTGCTGATCTGGACGTTGCATTGGGGCTGGAGCAGGTGCAGCTCGTCGAGGACTTCCAGGATGAGGTAAGACACCTCGCTGACCCCATCGCTCCCGTCTTTTTTCACTCCGCCCAGATTGATGTTCGTAAAGTCGTTGTAGGTGCCGCTTTCCTTGGCCGTTACGCCGACCTTGGGCGGGGCAGGGTGGTTGTTGAACTTGATCCAGAAGCTGCCCAGCAGCTCTTTGGCCTGCTCCCGGTTAAGGGTTCCGGCGGCCAGATCGCTTTCATAAAACGGTGCCAGGTGCTGATCCAGATGACCGGGGCTCATGGAATCCCATCCGTTCAGCTCTGTAATGGTGCCCAGGTGTATAAACCAGTACATCTGCAATGCCTCCCAGAAACCGGCCGGGGCGTGGGCCGGCACCCGGCGGCAGATGCGGGCGATGTTCTGTAATTCTTCTTTTCGATGCGCATCTTGCGCGGTTTTGGCCAGCTGATCTGCCAGATCGGCGTGTCTGGCGGCAAAGACGATCACGGCATCACAGGCGATGTCCATGGCCCTTAACTGCTCGGCCTTGTCCGCCGCCGCAGGATCGTTGAGATAATCGAGAAACGCTATGCTTGCGGCAATCTCCTGCTTGAAGTCAAGCATGCCCTTTTGATAGATCATCCCATCCAGGGCGGTATGACCTGGCGCACGCTGCTCCATGAACTCGGTAAAAAGCCCGGACCGATATGCGGCCGACCACTGCCCGGGGACCCGGCTGAAGACGCGGTTCCGCATGCTGCGGTCCTTCCAGTAGGGTCGGACCCGGGTTTCATAAGTGTCTATGTCCGTTGCGGCAATTTCAAACGGGGTCATATCCCGGGTGTTCAGAATTCTGAGATCCTCGCCGCTGTGGCAGGTCAGTTCCGGAAAGGTGGGAACCGCCTTTGGTTCGGGACCGCGTTCGCCGACGATCAGTTCGTCCCGGCCGATGAATATGGTCTTGTGTTCGCAAAGGTATTTGAAAAACATCGCCCGCATGACCGGGGTCGAATATTTTCCGGAATTTTCCCGGTAAATCTCGGTCTCCAGCAGGGCCCGTTCGATCGATATGCGGGGCAGCGCTTCAAAGCTCTGCTTCCGCAGCCGTTTGATTCTTGCCTTCATTTTGCTTAACCTCCGACGGCCACATCGAGGCCGAAGTTTTCAAGGTGTCTTTTTGCGTCCAACAGCATCTGCCTGGTGGGCGGCGGAATATCCGTGCTGTGATAGCGCATCCCGAAGCGGATATATTTGGTTCGCTGAAATCCATGGTAGGGCAGCACCTGCACTTTTATTGCGCCCGGCAGGTGCTTCAGAAACGTTCCGGTGAGATCCAGGTTTGGCACATCGTCATTGATGCCCGGAATCAACGGCAGCCGGATGATCAGGTCGATCCGTCTGCTTGCCAGGTGCCGCAGATTGTCAAGGATAAGCTGGTTGGGCACCCCGGCAAATTTTTCGTGTTTGTCTGAATCCATCAATTTCAGGTCATAGAGGATCAGGTCGCTGTGTTCCGCCATCGCCATAAGGGCGTCGCGCGGCGCATAACCGCTGGTGTCGACAGCCCTGTGGATGTTTTCGTCCCCGCACAATTGGAGCAGTTCGATTAGAAATTCGGCCTGCATCAGCGGTTCGCCCCCTGAAAGGGTAACGCCGCCCCCTGATGTGTCGAAAAAAGGAGTATCTTTTCGAATCTCGGCCAGCAGTTCCGGTGCGGTTAAACTGCGGCCGACTTTTTGACGGGCCTCGGCCGGGCAGATCTCGCTGCAGGTATAACACAGGGCGCAGGGCGAACCGGAAGGAACGACACCTTGCGGTGCTAGGCCAAGCGCCTGCTCGGGGCAGCCCGCGACGCACTCCCCGCAGCGGATGCAATGATGCTTATTGTAAGCCACAATGGGTTGCGGCTCGATACCTTCCGGGTTGTGGCACCATTGACAGGCCAGCGGACATCCTTTCATGAAAACCGTGGTGCGAATGCCCGGGCCGTCATGGATGGCATAGCGCTTAATGTCGAATATGATACCTGTCTTGATGTTGCGGGTTTCCATTATTTAACGGGCTGTTGCCCAAATCGAATTTTACTTACTGACACCGGCTCACCTTGTGCGCCTAATTTCTGGTTTTTTTTCTTCAAGATTTTTACAAACGCACAAATAGCAATTGATTACACCGACTACTTATGCTAAAGTACCGTAAAATATAACTTTAGCGGAGTACAATCATTATGATGGGCCGCCAATCAAAGGTTCA